>Ga0299906_10003695_pt1 | contig 12595 bp, 9 predicted proteins | sample RVTome_14_FD_200259 | JGI IMG/M metagenome (GOLD analysis project Ga0299906, IMG submission 200259) | Soil microbial communities from uranium-contaminated site in the Upper Colorado River Basin, Wyoming, United States - RVT145D125 (version 2) ...
CCGCCCATGTCGGGCATGCCGCCGCCGGCTTCCTTGGGCTCCGGCTTCTCGGCAACCATCGCTTCGGTCGTGATCAGCAGGCCCGCGATCGACGCCGCGTCCTGCAGCGCCGTGCGCACGACCTTTGCCGGGTCGATGATGCCCGCCTTGACGAGGTCGCGGTACTGGCCGGTCTGCGCGTCGAAGCCCCAGTTCGGGTCCTTCGACTCCAGCAGCTTGCCTGCAACGACCGCGCCGTCGGCGCCGGCGTTCTCGGCGATCTGCTTGACCGGCGCCTGGATCGCGCGGCGCACGATCTCGATGCCGACCCGCTGGTCGTCGTTCTCCGGCTGGAGGTTCTTGAGCGCCCGCGTCGCGTAGAGCAGCGCCACGCCGCCGCCCGGGACGACGCCTTCCTCGACCGCCGCGCGGGTCGCGTTCATCGCGTCCTCGACCCGGTCCTTACGCTCCTTCACTTCGACTTCCGTCGCGCCGCCGACGCGGATCACCGCGACGCCGCCGGCCAGCTTCGCCAGCCGTTCCTGCAGCTTCTCGCGGTCGTAGTCCGAGGAAGTCTCCTCGATCTGCGCGCGGATCTGGCCGATGCGGCCTTCGATGTCCTTGCGCTTGCCCGCGCCGCCGACGACGGTGGTGTTGTCCTTGTCGATCTCGACGCGCTTCGCCTTGCCCATCATCGACAGGTTGACGTTCTCGAGCTTGATGCCGAGCTCTTCGGAGACCACCTGGCCGCCGGTCAGGACGGCGATGTCCTGCAGCATCGCCTTGCGGCGATCGCCGAAGCCCGGCGCCTTCACCGCCGCGACCTTGAGGCCGCCGCGCAGCTTGTTGACGACCAGGGTCGCCAGCGCCTCGCCTTCGATGTCCTCGGCGACGATCAGCAGCGGCTTGCCCGACTGCACGACCGCTTCGAGCACCGGCAGCAGGGGCTGCAGGCTCGACAGCTTCGATTCATGGAGCAGGATGTAGGGATCCTCGAGCCGGACCTTCATCTTCTCCGCATCGGTGATGAAATACGGCGAGAGATAGCCGCGGTCGAACTGCATGCCCTCGACCACGTCGAGCTCGGTCTCGAGGCTCTTCGCCTCCTCGATCGTGATCACGCCGTCGTTGCCGACCTTCTCCATCGCGCGGGCGATCATGTCGCCGATCTCGCTCTGGCCGTTCGCCGAGACGGTGCCGACCTGGGCCACTTCGGCGCTGGTCTTGACCGGCTTCGCGCGCTTCTTGATGTCGGCGATGACCTTCTCGACGGCGAGATCGACGCCGCGCTTGAGGTCCATCGGGTTCAGGCCGGCGGCTACCGCCTTCACGCCCTCGCGCACGATCGCCGCCGCCAGGACGGTCGCCGTCGTCGTGCCGTCGCCGGCGATGTCGTTGGTCTTGCTCGCCACCTCGCGCACCATCTGCGCGCCCATGTTCTCAAACTTGTCCTTGAGCTCGATCTCCTTGGCGACGGTGACGCCGTCCTTGGTGATCCGCGGCGCGCCGAACGACTTGTCGAGCACCACGTTGCGGCCCTTCGGCCCGAGCGTGACCTTCACCGCGTCGGCAAGGATCTCGACTCCGCGCAGCATGCGATTGCGCGCATCGGTGGAAAATTTAACTTCTTTAGCTGCCATTGACTCTGTCTTCCTTTTCTCACGATTTCGTCACGGCCGCAGCCGGTGACGCCCTGTACCTCATGCGTCCCGGCCTCAGCCGATGACGCCCATGATGTCGCTTTCCTTCATGATCATGAGGTCTTCGCCGTCGATCTTGACTTCGGTTCCGGACCACTTGCCGTAAAGGACCCGGTCGCCCTTCTTGACGTCGAGCGGGACGACACGGCCGTCATCGCCGCGCGCGCCGGCGCCGACGGCGATGATCTCGCCCTCGGACGGCTTTTCCTTCACGGTATCCGGGATGATGATGCCGCCGGGTGTCTTCGCCTCGGAGGTCAGGGGACGAACAACGACGCGATCGTGCAGAGGCCTGATTTTCATTCGGCTCTCCCTCTTTCCTGCTGGGATGGTTCCGTTTTTTCCGTGCCACGGCAAGCGCTAGCACTCAGCCGGGGCGAGTGCCAACGCATATAGGATGCAGGCGGAAAAGAGTCAACCGGCCGCGGGCAGCTCTGCCCATTCGGGCAGCGGCCTCATCCCGAAGCGGTGCTCGAAACGGGCTAGATCGGCCGGGTCGAGCGTCACCTGGACGGCGGCGAACCCGCCCCGGTCTTCGCGCTTGACCACCTCGCCATGGGCATAGAGCCAGGCGAGCGCCGCTCCGTCGGCAAGATCGAGCTCGAAGCGGTGCGGATGGCGCTCGACGCCCAGCTTGCCGTCCAGCAGGGACAGCAGCGCCTCGCAGCCCTCCCCGGTCCGCGCGGACAGCGCGACGGTATCGGTCTCGCGGCCGGCCCGCTGCAGCACGACGTCACGGGCCGCCGGATTGAGCAGGTCGATCTTGTTCAGCACCTCGATCCGGCGCTGGCCTTCCGGCAGGTCGAGGCCGGCCAGGACCTCGAGCACGTCCGCCTTCTGCAGCTCGGTCTCCGGATGCGCCACGTCGCGCACGTGCAGGATGAGGTCCGCTTCCACCACCTCTTCCAGCGTCGCCCGGAAGGCGGCGACCAGATGGGTCGGCAGCTGCGAGATGAAGCCGACCGTGTCCGACAGGATGACGCGCTGCCCGGACGGCAGCGCGACCTGGCGCATGGTCGGGTCGAGGGTCGCGAACAGCAGGTCCTCGGCGAACACGGACGCTTCCGTCAACCGGTTGAACAGGGTGGATTTTCCGGCGTTGGTGTAGCCGACCATCGCGACCACCGGATAGGGCACCTTGCGGCGCGCGCGGCGGTGCAGCGCGCGCGTCCGCTGCACGCCTTCGAGGTCGCGCCGCAGCCGGGCGATCCGCTCGCCGATCAGGCGGCGGTCGATTTCCAGCTGGCTTTCGCCGGGGCCGCCGAGAAAGCCGAAGCCGCCGCGCTGCCGCTCCAAGTGCGTCCAGCTCCGCACCAGCCGCGAGCGCTGGTAGCTCAACGCCGCCAGCTCGACCTGCAGCCGGCCCTCATGGGTGCGCGCCCGCGCGCCGAAGATCTCCAGGATCAGCGCCGTGCGGTCGATCACCTTGGTCTTGAGCCCGCGCTCGAGGTTGCGCTGCTGCACCGGCGACAGCGCCGCGTCGACGATCACCACGTCGATCTCCTGCGCCTCCACAGCGTCGTGCAGGCGCTCGACGACGCCCGAGCCGAGATAGGTGGCGGGCACGAGGCGCGCGAGGCGCACGATTTCGCGATGCGCCACGACAAGGCCTATGGCAAGCGCCAGCCCCACGGCTTCGTCGAGCCGTGACTCGGAATCACGGAGCGGCTGCGCCGTCCCCTCGCCTGCACGCTCGGCATACCGTTGCCGCAACTCGGGGCAAATCACCGCCGCGCGACCGACAGCGCCCGCGCCGACAGTCTGCGCGCCGACATGTGTGCCGACGGGACGCCCCTGCGAGACGGACGTCCCGCTCGGACCGGTCCGGTTTGCTGCTTCCGGCTTACCCGTCGCCACTCTCCGCCTTGGATTCGAACAGCTGGACCGGCTGTGCCGGCATCACGGTCGAAATCGCATGCTTGTAAACGAGTTGAGAATGAGCGTCACGGCGCAACAATACGCAGAAATTGTCAAACCAGGTAATGATCCCTTGTAACTTCACGCCGTTCACCAAAAAAATGGTTACCGGCATCTTGGCCTTGCGGACGTGGTTCAGAAATACGTCCTGAAGGTTTTGGCCCTTCTCCGAAGACATAAGCTAGTCCCTTTTTTGTCGTTGGGGTTCAGGAGGAACCCTGCAACTTCAACCTTGTTAAACATATGGGGCTTGCGGAATGTTCGGCAATAACCCCTCTCCGAATCTCGTCAGTTTACAACGCGGCCACGCAACTCGCTAGCTCTATACACGACCCAAATCTAACTTTTGGTTGAAAGAAACTAAACTCTTCCCCCAGCGGGTCGGCCGCTCCGATCAGCACCGGCATGCAGCCGGTGTTGTGCGCGATCTCCATGTCGATGCCCGCGTCGCCGACGAACCAGACGTCGGCGCCCGCCGCTATCTCGCTGCCGGCGAGCGCCAGGTGCACGGGGTCCGCCGCCGGCTTGTCGCGCGGCGCGTCGCCGGCGCCCACCATGCGGTGGAAGTACGGCGTCCAGCCGAGATGCGCCGCCTCGGCGCGCAGATAACGCCCCGTCTTGTTGCTGACGACGGCGAGACAGAACCCGGCATCCCGCATCGCCGCCAGCATGTCGCCCGCGCCCGGCGCCGGCGCGAGATTGTCGAGGTGCAGCCGCTCGAACGCTTCGTAAAACCGCCGCGCCGCCTCTTCCCAGGCGTCGCCGAACAGCTTCGGGAACGACTCCCGCATCGAATAGCGCACGCGCTCGCGCGTCTCTTCCAAAGTCCAGGGCCGGTGCCCCATCGCCTCGAAGGTCTCGACCAGCGCCGCGTGAATCGTGCCCCAACTGTCGACCAGCGTGTTGTCCCAATCGAAAATGACGGCGCGCGGCCGCTTGATGCCGCGCTGGAGCATCGCGTTCACCCTACCCGCCTGATCGGTTTCGCCGGACCGCCCACCGGATCGCCGGCCGGCGCGTTCCGGAGGCCGCGGCAATAATCCATGTAAGTCTCGAAAATCCGCTGGGTCAGCGAGCCCGGCACGCCGTTGGCGATCGTCGTGTCGTCGATGGTCACCACGGGGGTCGCGAAGGAGGTCGCGCTCGACGTGAAGGCTTCGCGCGCCGATTTCGCCTCCTCGACGCTGAACGGCCGCTCCTCGAACTCGATCCCCTCCTCGCGCGCGATGCGGAGGATGGTCAGCCGGGTGATGCCGTTGAGGATGGCGTGGGTCGGCGGCCGGGTGACCAGCGTGCCGTCCTTGGTCACGATCCAGGCGTTGCTCGACGTGCCCTCCGTCACCATGCCGTCGGCGTCGACCTGCCAGGCCTCGTAGGCGCCGGCCCGCGCCGCCATGGTCTTGCCGATGCAGTTCGGCAGCAGCGACACCGTCTTGATGTCGCAGCGCTGCCAGCGGATGTCGGGGATGGTGATGACCTTGACCCCGTCTTCGAACTTGGCGCTGTTGGCGTAGTCGGCCTGGCGCGTCGTCATGACCACCGCGGGCGCGACGGACGCCGCGGGATACTTGTGATCGCGCGGCGAGACCCCGCGGGTGATCTGCATGTAAAGCAGCCCGTCCTGCACCCGGTTGCGGCGCACCAGCTCGCGCATCACCATGCGCAGCACGGCGCGGCTCATCGGCATGGCGATCTCGATCTCGCGCAGCGACCGCTCGAGCCGGTCGAGATGCGGTCCTTCGTCGATCATCCGCCCGCCGATGATGGTGACGACCTCGTAGACCCCGTCGGCGAACTGGTAGCCGCGATCCTCGATATGCACCGCGGCGCTGCCGTGCGGCAGGTAGCGCCCGTTGACGTAAGCCAGTCTGGCCATTGCGAAACCCTTCCTCTACCCGGCGGCGTCACTCCTGCGCTGAGACCGTTTCCAGGAGCTTGCCACGGCAACAAAGGAATACGTGAAGACTTAGAAGAATTCCAGCCGCACGGCAAACAGCTTTTCGACTTTTTTCACCGATCCGGCGGTCGCCAGCAGGATGACCCGGTCGCGCGCGCGCACGTCGGTGTCGCCGCGCGGGATGACGACCTCGCCGTCGCGCACGATCGCGCCGATGATCACGCCGGACGGCAGCTTGCCCTCGCGGATCTGCGAGCCGACCAGGGGCGAGGTCTCCAGCGCCTCCGCCTCGATGATTTCGCCGAAGCCGTCGCGCAGCGAGTGCACCGCCCGGATGCGGCCGCGGCGGATATGCTGCAGGATGGTCGAGACGGTGATCGCGCGCGGGTTGACCAGCACGTCGATGCCGAGCGTGGTCACCAGCGAGGAATAGGTCGTCTTGTTGGCGAGCGCGATGGTCCGCTCCACGCCGTAGCGCTTGGCCAGCAGCGAGCCCAGGATGTTGGTCTCGTCGTCGTCGGTGACCGCGACCACCGTGTCGGCCGAGCGGATGTTGATCTCCTCCAGAATCTCGGCGTCGAGGCCGTCGCCCCAGGTCACCATGGTGTCCGGCAGCATCGAGGCGATCTTGCGCGCCCGCGCCTGGTCGCGCTCGACGATGCGCGCCGTCATGTCGGGCGTCGCCTCGATCAGCTTGGCGAGGTTCAAGCCGATGTTGCCGCCGCCGATGATCACCATGCGGTGCGCCTCCTGCTCCTGGTAGCCGAAGGCGGCCAGCGCGCGGGGCACATGCTCGGTGTCGGCGACGAAATACACCTCGTCGCCGGGATACATCTGGTCGGTGGATTTCGGGATGAAGGCGTTCTCCTCGTGGACGATGCCGACCACGACGATGTGCAGCTCGGGAAACAGCTCGGTCAGCTGGCGCAGCGGGGTGTGGACGATCGGGCAGTCCTCGGTGCAGCGCACGCCGATCACCCGCACCTTGTCCTCGGCCAGCGGGATCATGTCGAAGGCGCCGGGCACCGCGAGGCGGCGCGCGATCGCCTGCGCCACCTCGATCTCCGGCGAGATGATGACGTCGATCGGCATGTGGTCGCGGCTGAACAGATCGGCCCACATCGGCTCCAGGAAGCTCTGCTGGCGAATGCGGGCGATCTTGGTCGGCACGTTGAACAGCGAGTGCGCGACCTGGCAGGCCACCATGTTGACCTCGTCGGCGAAGGTCACGGCGATGATCATGTCGGCGTCCGACGCGCCGGCATTCTCCAGCACGTCGGGCTGGGACGCGTTGCCGACGAAGGCCTGCACGTCGAGCGTCTCGTTGACCCGCGCGATCAGCTCGGGCGCCTGGTCGATCACGGTGACGTCGTTCTGCTCGCTCGCCAGGTAGCTGGCGATGTGATAGCCGACCTGGCCGGCTCCGCAGATGATGACCTTCATGGCGACCGACCGTTTCCGCGCCTAATCATCAGTTGGCAAATCATCAGTTGGCGCTGGCGTCCGTTTTCTGCATGCGCTCGGCGTTGTGCACGCCGAGGCCCTTCAGCTTGCGGTGCAACGCCGCGCGGTCCATGCCGACGAAGCCGGCGGTCCGGCTGATGTTGCCGCCGAAGCGGGCGAGATGGAAGGTGAGATACTGGCGCTCGAAATCCTCGCGCGCCTCGCGCAGCGGCTGGTTCATGATGCCGAGCGAGGCGTCCGAGCGCAGGAAATCCGGCGAGCCGCCGCCGATCGCGTCGGCGACCGCGTCGGCCCGCACCGGCGCGTCGGAGTCGCCGGAGTTCGGCAGCAGCAGCCGCTCGATGACGTTGACCAGCTCCCAAACGTTGCCGGGCCATTCGTAGGCCTGCAGCGCGATCAGCGCCTCTTCCGAAAGCGCACGCGGCGGCCGGCTCTTCGCCGCAGCCGCGCGCGCCATCACCTGCTTGGCCAGCTCCGGGATGTCGGCGCGGCGCACCTCCAGCGGCGGCACCATCAGCGGCACCACGTTGAGCCGGTAGTACAGGTCCTCGCGGAAGTTGCTTTCCTCGATGGCGCGCTTCAGGTCGCGGTTGGTTGTGGCGATGACGCGAACGTCGACCTCGACCCAGCCATCGCCGCCGAGCCGGTTGAAGCGCGGGCGGTGCAGCACGCGGACGATCTTGGCCTGCGTCTCCATCGGCATGTCGGCGATCTCGTCAAGCAGCAGGGTGCCGCCATGCGCCTGTTCGAGCACGCCGACCCGCCGCGCGGCGCCGGCTGCCGCTTCGGTTCCGAACAGCGCCGATTCGAGCCGGTCGGGCTCCAGACCGGCGCAGTTCAGCACCACGAAGGGGCCGCGCGCGCGGTGCGAGCGGTCGTGCAGCAGCCGGGCGACGACGCTTTTGCCGGAGCCGGGCGAGCCGGTGATTAGCACGCGGCTGTCGGTCGGAGAGACTTTCTCCAGCGCCTGGCGCAGGTGAACGATCGCCGGCGAGTTGCCGGTCAGGTCGACGATCGGGCCGCCGACCTGCTCCTTGAGCGCGCGGTTCTCCTGCCGCAGCCGATGGTCCTCAAGGGCGCGCGCGATGGTGTGGAGCAGAACGTCCGACTTGAACGGCTTGGTCAGGAAGTCGTAGGCGCCCATCTTGGTCGCGCGCACCGCCATGTCGAATGTCGCGTGCCCACTGATCATGACGACCTGCTGGCCGGGGCTGTCGCGGCGGATCATCTCCAGCATCTGCAGCCCGTCGTACTGGCTGTTCTGCAGCCAGACGTCGAGGATGATCAGGTTGGGCTGGCGCATCTGGATGGCGCTCAGCGCTTCCGCGCTGCTGCCCGCCTCGCGCGTCGCATAGCCCTCGTCCTGCAGGATACCCGCGATGATCTTGCGGATGTCCGCCTCGTCGTCGACGATCAGGATATCGGTCGCCATTACGCCCGTCCTCCCGGCGCTAGCGCGATGCCGTCAACTTGTCCCCTCAATTCCGCGCGTACCTCCTCGTGGCTGACCGGATCGCCCGGCAGCTCCAGCCGCACCCGCGCGCCGCCCGACGGCGAATCGTCGAGCCGCAAGCGGCCTGCGTGGTCTTCCATGATTTTCTTCACGATGGCAAGGCCGAGACCGGTCCCTTTGCGCCGCGTCGTGAAATAAGGCTCGGTCAGGCGCTCGCGCGCCTCCTGCGGCAGCCCCTTGCCGTTGTCCTCGACTTCGATCGCCGTGACGCCGCCTCCGGCGATCAGCCGCATGACGATCCGGCCCTTGGGCAGGTCCGCGCCTTCGCGCCCTTCGATCGCCTCGGCGGCGTTGAGCACCAGGTTGGTCAGCGCCTGGCTGAGCTGGCGGCCGTCGCAGCGGTAGTAGACCGCCTCGTCCGGCAGCTCGGACTCGATCGCGATGTCCCCGTGGGCGGTGCGCTGCAGGAAGATCGTCTGGCGGCACAGGTCGGTGAGGTTTTCCAGCCGCATGACCGGCGCCGGCACGCGCGCGAAGCTGGAAAACTCGTCGACCATGCGGCCGATGTCGCCGACATGGCGGACGATGGTATCGGTGCAGGCGACGAAGGTCTCCGGATCGCTCGTGATCTCGCCCAGGTATTTGCGCTTCAGCCGCTCGGCGGAAAGCTGGATCGGCGTCAGCGGATTGCGGATCTCGTGCGCGATGCGGCGCGCGACGTCGGCCCACGCCGCCTTGCGCTGCGCGGCGATCAGTTCGGAGACGTCGTCGAAGGTGACGACGTAGCCCTTGATCTCCTCGCCGTCGCGCTCGACGGCGACGCGGACCAGCAGGGTGCGCGTCTCCTTGTCCCGCTGCACCCGCACCTCGGCCTCGATCGGCCGGCCGCTGCGCAGCCGCTGCGCACCGCGCAACAGCACGTCCATCTCCGGCACCAGCACATCGAGCGGCTGGCCGACCATGCGGTCGGGCGTCAGGCCGAGCAGCTCGGACGCGGACGCATTCGGCAGGTTGATCCGGAACCGCTCGTCGAGGCCGATCACGCCGGCGGACACGCCTTCGAGCACGGCCTCCGTGAAGCGCCGGCGCTGGTCGAGCTGCCGGTTGGCCTCGAGCAGCTCGCGGCGGTTCTGCTCGAGGTCGTTGGTCATCCGGTTGAAGGCGCGGCTCAGCGAGCCGATCTCGTCCGGCGCGCCCTGCTCCGGCACGCGCGCGCTGAGGTCGCCCGCCCGCACCCGCTCGGTCGCGGCGATCAGCACGCCGAGCGGCCGCGAGAGCTGCGACGCCATCAGCAGGCCTACCCAGGAGGCCGTCAGCAGCAGGACCAGCGCGATGCCGGCGAACACCAGCGCGAAGCTGATCTGCATGTCGGCGCGGTGGAACTCCAGACGCTCGAACCGCTCGACCGCGCCGCGCGTCCGCGTGGTATGCGCCACCACCTTCTGGTCGACCACCCGGCCGATATAGAGATACATGTCGAGGAAGCCGTCGAGGCGGACCAGCGCGCGCACGCGGTCGTCGTCGACGCCGGCGATGATCGCCACTTCGCCCTTGCGCGCCTGCTCCAGCGCGTACGGAGCGATCGGATCGATCTCCAGCATGTAGGAGAAGCCCGACCGCGCCCGCACCGCGCCGCTGCCGTCGAACACGACGGCTTCCGACAGCTCGCGCACGCGGGTCTGGAAGTCGACGACGCGGTTGAACAGCGTCGGGTTGTTCTCCAGCGCGACGACGTCGCGGCTGAGGTCCTGCGCCATCGCCAGCGCGTCGGCGCGGATGTTCTGCTTGTGCTCGTGGAGATAGGCCTCGGCGACGGCGACGGACTCCTCCAGCACCGTGCGGACCTGCGTGCTCAGCCAGGACTGCAGGCCGAAATTGAAGAACATCACGGAGGCCAGCGCGACGATGATCGCCGGCACGACCGAGACGAAACCGAACAGCCGCACCATGCGGACGTGCAGCCGAGAGCCGGCCGACCCGCGCCGCCGCTCGACCCACAGCGCGACCACCCGCCAGGCGATAACGACGGAAAGCAGCAGCAGCACGACCAGGTCGGCGTAGAGCCAGAGCAGCACTTGGCTCGGCTCCGACCCGAAGGGCGGGAAACCGCGAATCGCCGCGAAGGTTCCGGAGACGGCGATCACCGCCGCCGCCGCCAGCGCGATCGCCAGGATGCGGCCGACGTGGAAGCCGGCCGCCCACGCCGCAAGCCGGTCCATCCGGCGTGCTGCGCTCGGCGTCTGCTGCTCTGACGCGCTCATGGGCCGGTCAGCGTCGTGTCGTTGATATGGATTTGGGCCTGCTGCAATGCGTGTCCGCGCGCCCCATACGCCGTCGGGCGTCGACCGTTGTCACCAAGAGCCGCCTATTGGGCCCCTCGGATCACCGCAATGTCAAGGTCCCGGATTTTCTTGCGGAGCGTGTTCCGGTTGAGGCCGAGGAGCTGCGCTGCGCGTACCTGGTTGCCGCGGGTCGCCCCGAGGCTGAGCCTTATCAACGGTCGCTCAACCTCGCGCAGCACCCGGTCGTAGAGCCCCGAGGCCGGCAGCTCGCCTTCATGCGCGTCGAAATACGTCCGGAGGTGGCGCTCGACCGCTTCGGTCAGGCTTTCCTCCTCGCTCGCCGCATTGGCGACGTTCGCCGGGCCGACGTCGGCCAACTCCGCCTCGACGACGTCGGCGGTGATCGTCTCCTGCGAATAGAGCGCGGCGAAGCGGCGGACGACGTTCTCCAGCTCGCGGACGTTGCCGGGCCAGCGGTGGCGCTTGAGGCGCTCCATTGCCGGATTGTCGAGCGCCTTCGCCGGCAGCCCTTCGGCGGTCGCCGCCATCAGGAAATGGCGTACCAGGTCGGGGATATCGTCGGTGCGCTCGCGCAGCGGCGGCAGGCGCAGCGGCACCACGTTGAGGCGGTAGTAGAGGTCCTCGCGGAACAAGCCCTGGGCGACCAGCCGGCCGAGGTCGCGGTGGGTCGCGGCGACGATGCGCACGTTGGCGCGGATCGGCGTGCGCCCGCCGACGGTGGTGAACTCGCCCTCCTGCAGGACGCGCAGCAGCCGTGTCTGCGCGTCGATCGGCATGTCGCCGATCTCGTCCAGGAACAGCGTACCGCCGTCGGCCTGCTCGAAGCGGCCGGCATAGCGCGAGTTGGCACCGGTGAAGGCGCCCTTCTCATGGCCGAACAGCTCGCTCTCGATCAGCTCGCGCGGGATCGCCGCCATGTTGATGGCGACGAACGGCCCGTTGCGCCGCTTGCCGTATTCGTGCAGCGCGCGGGCGACCAGCTCCTTGCCGGTGCCCGACTCGCCCGAGATCAGCACCGTCAGGTCGGTCGACATCAGCCGGGCGAGGACGCGATAGATCTCCTGCATCGCCGGCGATCGGCCGATCAGCGGCAGCTTCTCCTGCGCTTCCGGCTCGGCCGCGTGCGACGCCGGCGCCGCCGAGGCCACCGACAGCGCGCGGTCGACGGTGCTCAGCAGCTCGTTCAGGTCGAACGGCTTCGGGAGGTATTCGAAAGCGCCACGCTCGGCCGCCTTGACGGCGGTCAGAAGCGTGTTCTGCGCGCTCATCGCGATCACCCGGAGGTCCGGCCGGCGCTTGCGGATCTGCGGGATCAGGTCGAGCCCGTTGCCGTCGGGCATCAGCACGTCGGTGATCACGAGGTCGCCCTCGCCGTCGGAGATCCAGCGCCACAGCGTCGCCGCATGGCCGGTCGTGCGGACATGGTGCCCGGCGCGGCCGAGGGCCTGCGACAGCACCGTCCGGATCGCCCGGTCGTCGTCCGCGACGAGAATCACCGAATCAACCATCCTGGTTCTCCCTGTGCTTCATGACCGGCAGCATGACGCGGAACAAAGTGCGGCGGGCGCGGCTCTCGACATCGATCACGCCGCCATGCTCGCCGACCAGCTTGGCGACGAGCGCAAGGCCGAGCCCCGAGCCGCCCATCTTGGTGGTGATGAAGGGATCGAAGATCTGCCGGCGAAGGTTGTCCGGGATACCGTCGCCGTTGTCCTGTACGCCGACCACCAGCGGCAGGTCGACCTGGCTTTCCGCACCCGGCACGGCGAGGCGGAAGCCCTGCTGGTAGGCGGTGCTGACGACGACCTCGCCGCCATCGGCCGGCGCGGCCTCGACCGCGTTCTTGACGAGATTGAGGAAAATTTGAATCAGCTCGTCGCGG
>Ga0299906_10003696_pt1 | contig 12594 bp, 11 predicted proteins | sample RVTome_14_FD_200259 | JGI IMG/M metagenome (GOLD analysis project Ga0299906, IMG submission 200259) | Soil microbial communities from uranium-contaminated site in the Upper Colorado River Basin, Wyoming, United States - RVT145D125 (version 2) ...
CCCGGAGGAGGTGGAGGAGCTGGCCGAGCGGGCGCTGGCCGAGGTGGGGCGCCTTCACGTGCTGGTGAACAACGCCGGCGTGATCTGGGGCGCGCCCACCCTCGAGTACCCGATGGAGGGCTGGGACCGGGTCTTCGCGGTGAACGTCCGGGCCCTGTGGCAGCTCTCCCAGCGGGTGGCCCGCCACATGCGCGAGGCAGGCGGCGGGGCGATCGTCCACATCTCGTCGATCTCGGGCCTGCGCGGCTCCCTGGAGGAGAAGGAGCCCTCCATCGCCTACAGCGCCGCCAAGGGCGCCGTCCACACGCTGACCAAGGACATGGCGGTGAAGCTCGCACCCTTCGGCATCCGGGTGAACTCGATCGCGCCCGGGGCCTTCGACACGGACATGATGGACTACGTGCGGGACGACGGCCCGCGGCTCCAGGCCTTCCTGGAGCAGATCCCCCTGAAGCGCGCGGGGGGCGAGGACGACATCAAGGGCGCGATCGTGTTCCTGGCCAGCGAGGCGGCGCGCTACGTCACCGGCCACACGCTGGTGGTGGACGGCGGCTGGCTGGTTCGGGCGTAGGTGTCGCAAGCGCCGGAGCGGAGCGGAGGCGCGGGCAGCGAGCCGGAGGCGAGCGTAGTTCAGTGAAGCCCTGGCCTAGCCGCCGGCGCGTTTCACCGTGTAGCCGCGACTCTCGAGCTCGGCGACCAGCGCGTCGCGGTGGTCGCCCTGGATCTCGATCACGCCGTCCACCACCGAGCCCCCCGAGCCGCAGCGGCGCTTCAGCTCCCCGGCCAGCTCGCGCAGGGACTCCGAGGCCAGCGGCAGACCCGAGACGCAGGTCACGGTCTTGCCGCGCCGGCCCTTGACCTCGCGGCGCACGCGCACGACGCCGTCGCCCCGGGGCGCCCGCGGGCCCCGGCGGCAGGCGCAGGCGGCCGACGGCTGCCCGCAGTGCGGACATACGCGCCCGCGCGCGCTGCTGTAGACGATGCGGTCGTCGCGGCGGCTCACCGGGCGCTCCCGCCCGGGTCGAGCAGGCGGCGGTGCTCCACCATCAGGCAGCGGTCCTGCACCACCCGGATGCCCGCGCGGCGCAGGTGCGCGGCCACCGCGTCGTGGCGGATGCCGAGCTGCAGCCAGATCGCCCGGGGCGGCGGATCGAGGGCCAGGATCTCCTCGGCGTGGGCCGGCAGATGCTCGGCGGCGCGGAACACGTCCACCAGGTCGAGCGCCCCGGGAACCTCGCCGAGGCGCGCGTAGGCGCGCTCGCCCAGCACCCGTTCGAGGTTCGGGTTCACCGGGACGATGCGGTAGCCGCAGCCCTGCAGGTAGCGCGGCACGCGGTAGGCGTCGTCCCGCTCTCCGGCCTTGATGCCGAGCACGGCGATCGTCCGGGTGCCCTCCAGCAGCTCGCGGAGCGCGGCGTCGTCGGGCTCTTCGTGGACAGCACCCATGGCCCTCATTACTGTACCGCGCGATGCCGGCCCGGCCCGCCCACGCGCTCGCCTGCGCCCTGCTCCTGCTCGCCGCCTCCGCCGCCGCCGGGCCGGCCATCGACGATCCCGCCCTGCGCACGCGGGTCACCGAGCTCGAGAACGGCCTCCAGCTCCTCACCCTCGAGGACCGCACCACGCCGGTGGTCTCCTTCCAGATGTGGGTGAAGGTGGGCTCGAAGGACGAGAGCCGCTTCACGGGCCTGGCCCACCTGTTCGAGCACATGATGTTCAAGGGCTCGGCCCACATCGCGCCCGAGGAGCACGCGCGGCTGGTGCAGGCCCGGGGCGGCGTGGTCAACGCCTACACCACGAACGACTACACGGTCTACTTCGCGAACGTGCCCGCCGAGGCACTGCCCCTGGTGATCGACCTGGAGGCGGAGCGCGTCGCACACCTGGACATCAGCGAGCAGACGCTGGAGAGCGAGCGCCAGGTGGTGCTGGAGGAGCGGCGCCTGCGCAGCGAGGACCGGCCCAACGGCCGGGCGCGGGAGGCCCTGTTCAGCCTGGCCTTCCGCGCCCACCCCTACCGCTGGCCGGTGATCGGCTGGCGCAGCGACGTGGCCGCGGCGACGGTGGAGGCATGCCGCGAGTTCTTCCGCACCTTCTACGCGCCGGACAACATCGTGATCGCGATCGTCGGCGACTTCGACGCCGCGGACGCCATCGCCCGGGTGACCCGGGCCTTCGGATCCCTGGAGCCCGCCGGAAGCATCCCGCGCAATCCCCAGGTCGAGCCCGAGCAGGCGGGCGAGCGCCGGGAGACCGTGCACTTCGACCTGCAGGGTCCGGTGTGGAACGCCGCGTGGCACGCGCCGGCCGTCGGGCACCCGGACGCGGATGCCCTCGACGTGGCCGCCCAGATCCTCTCCGGCGGCCGCTCGAGCCGGCTCTACGAGAGCCTGGTGCGCGGCGCCGAGCAGGCCCTCTCGGCCCACGCCTTCCTCTACGAGTTCCAGTCGGCGGGCCTCTTCATGGCGGCGGCCTCGGTGCGGCCGGACGCCAGCGTGGAGCGGGTCGAGGAGCTGGTCTTCGCCGAGATCGATCGCCTGCGCGACTCGCTGGCCAGCGAGGCCGAGCTGGACAAGGCGCGCCGCCAGATCGAGGTGGCCCTGGTCGGCAGCCCGGTCACGAACTCGGACCTGGCCGGCCGCATCGCCTTCGACACGATCACCTTCGGCCGCATCCGGCCGCTCTCCGAGGTGCTGGACGCCCTGCGCGCCGTGACCGCCGCGGACGTGCAGCGGGTGGCCCGCACCTACCTGGTGCCGGAGCGGCGGAGCGTGGTGCAGGTGGTGCCGCCGCCCCGGGAGGGGGACTCCGGTTGAGGCGGATCGCCGCGGCGCTCCTGGGGCTGGCCGCCGCCGTCGCCTGCGCCGGCCACCGGAGCGCTCCTGCGCCCGAGGCCGAGGGGCGGGCCTGGATCCCGGCCTGGGAGCTGCCGCCGCCCCCGCCCCGGGACGCGCCCGTGGTGGCCGGGGGCGCGGTGCAGCGCCTCGACCTGGACAACGGCCTGCGGATCATCCTGCTGGAGGATCACCGCCTGCCCCGGATCTCCCTGGCGCTCCACGTGCGACGCGGCGAGGCCAGCGTCCCGCCCGAGCTGGCCGGGCTCGCCGCGTTCACCGGAAGCCTGATGGAGCGCGGGGCCGGCGCCCGGGACGCCCAGGCCCTGGCCTGGGCCGTGGAGGAGCTCGGCGCCTCGCTCGCGGTCTACAGCGACTGGGACGCGATGGGGGTGGGGATCAGCGGCCTGGCCCGGGACCGGGACCGCCTGCTCGAGCTCCTGGCCGACGTGGCCCTGCGGCCGCGCTTCGAGGCGGCAGAGGCGGAGCGGCTGCGGGGCGAGACCCTGGCCTGGCTGGCCCGGGCCGCCGACGACCCGGCCACGCTGGCGGGCTGGTGGACGGCCCGCGCCCTGTATCCCGGTCACCGCTACGGCGAGCCGCAGGGAGGAGTGCCGGCGAGCGTCGCGCGGCTCGACGCCGACCGCGCCCGGAGCCTCCACCGGCGCTTCTTCGTGCCCGGCAACGCGGTCGTGTCCGCCTCCGGCGACTTCGACCCGGAGGAGCTGCTGGCGCGCCTGGGGGAGCTCTTCGGGGCCTGGTCCGGAGGCGATCCGCCGCCGCCCGGTCCGCCGCCGCCCGCGCCGGCGCCGGCGGCGCGCAAGGTGCTGATCGTGGATCGCCCCGAGCTCGAGCAGTCTCGCATCGCCCTGGCCCACGACGGCATCGAGCGCAGCTACCCGGAGCGGATCGAGGTGTCGCTCCTGAACTCGGTGCTGGGCGGGAGCGGCTTCTCCTCGCGGCTCACGCGGCGCGTGCGCTCCGAGGCGGGTCTCACCTACGGCGTCGGGTCCCACTTCGACCAGCGCCGCAGCCCGGGGCCCTTCGTCGTCTCCACCTTCACCCGGGTGCCCGAGACGCGCCGCGTGATCGACCTCCTGCTCGCCGAGCTCGAGCGCATCGCCGCCGAGCCGCCGGACGCGCAGGAGCTGCGGGACGCCCAGACCCTGGCCGCGGGCCACTTCGCCCTGGGGCTCGAGACCTCCGACGCGGTGGTGGCCACGCTGGTCGAGCTCGACGTCTACGACCTGCCCGAGGACTCGATCGACACCTATCGGGCGCGGGTGCGCGCCGTCACGACGGAGGACACGGCCCGGGTGGCGCGGGCGCTGGTGCACCCGCAGCGGGCGGCCATCGTGCTGGTGGGGCCCGCCGACGCGCTGCGGCCCCAGGTGCAGGACCTCGGTCCCGTGGAGGTGGTGGACCCCCTGGCGCCCCGGCCTTGACCGGGAGCCCGGACGGGGTAGGCTGGGGCCCGACCGATCGGTCGGTCGAAACCCCTGGGGAAGGCCGGAAGCCCTCAGGAGCCCTCAGGAGGGTTGGAGCCCATGGCCACGCCGCCGAGCTCGCGGGAGAAGATCCTCGAGGTTGCCGAGGCGCTCTTCGCCCAGCGCGGCTTCGCCGCGGTGGGGATGCGCGAGGTGGCGGGCGCCGCCGGGCTCGGCAAGTCGTCGCTCTTCCACCACTTCCGCAGCAAGGCCCAGCTCTACTACGAGGTGCTGGGGCGCGTGCTCTCGCGCATCCAGGGGCGCCTCGACGCCCCGCTGCGGACCGCCGCCGACCCGATGGAGCGGCTCCAGGGCTGGGTGGACGCGCTGATCGACGCCCTGGCCGAGCACCCCACCAGCGCCCGCCTGCTCCTGCGCGGCCTCTTCGAGGACCACGACCTCGCCAAGGCCCCGCCCGAGGCCGAGCAGGCCGAGCGGGTGCTGGCCCGCATCCTCCAGCAGATCCACCGCCTGCTGCGCGAGGGCGTCGAGGCCGGCACCTTCCGGCCGGTCTCCGTCCCCGACACGGTGCAGACGCTGATCGGCGCCACCGTCTACCACTTCGCATCCGGCGAGATCGGCGAGGGCCTGCTCGGCGGAACGCTCTTCTCGGCCGATGCCGTGCGCCGGCGCAAGCGGGAGCTGCGCGTGCTCCTGCACGACGGCCTGGCGGCAGCGGTCGCCACCCCGACCCGGAGGAATCCATGACGAAGCTGATCCAGGATCACCGCAGGCGGCTCGGCGACTTCGAGGTGATCGAGTTCGTCGACGAGGGGGAGATCGAGCGACTGCGCGCCGCCATCGACGTGGACGTGCCCGTGCGGCTGCGCTGGCAGTGGAACTACGGATCCGAGGTGCAGGAGCTGCGCCAGCTCTACGAGAAGGGCAAGGGCGGCCAGTGGAACGCCGAGAAGGATCTCGACTGGGACAGCCCGGTCTCGAAGGACACCTGGCTGCTCACGCCCGAGGCCTCGCTGATGGCCCAGGCCTGCAAGCTCGCCGGCAGGGACGAGGCCACCCAGAAGGCCGCCATGTTCGACGAGATCGACTACGTGCTCTCCCAGCTCCTGCACGGGGAGCAGGCGGCCCTCCAGCTCTGCGGTCAGCTCACGAACGTCTGCGAGAAGATGGACGAGAAGTGGTACTCGGCGAGCCAGGTGATCGACGAGGCGCGCCACGTCGAGGTCTTCTCGAAGCTCCTCTCCCGCAAGATGGGCACCATCTACCCGATCGGCCCCACGCTGAAGATCCTGCTCGACGAGCTGCTCGAGGCCGACACGGTGCAGAAGAAGACCCTCGGCATGCAGACCCTCTTCGAGGGCATGGCCGTGGGCATCATGGACCTGATGCGGCGCGAGTGCCGCAATCCCCTGCTCACCGAGGTGTTGCGCCGGGTGGAGCAGGACGAGTCGCGGCACGCCGCCTTCGGCGTGCTGATGATGCGCCGGGTGGTGCGCGAGGCCGAGCCCGAGGAGCGGGACGCGATGGAGGACTGGGCGCTCTCGATCCTCGAGGCGCTGAACGCCAACCAGCAGCTCGACATGCTGCACCTGCTCGGCCCGCGCTACGGGATCGACCCGGAGGGGCTGGTGCGCATGGTGACGGCGCTGCCGAACTTCGCGGAGCTGAACAGCCAGGCCTACATGCACACCGTGATGCCGAACCTGCTCGGCCTCGGACTGATCACGGAGCGCACCCGCGACCAGTGGAAGCGCCTCGGCATCCTCTTCGGCCGCCAGGACCGGGAGGCCGCGGCCGCTTCCTGAGGGGCCCGCCGGCCGCGGCAGGTGGCGCGGATCGCCCGGACGGGCTAACCAGTGGTCAGCTCGGGCAACCGGCCCGACCGCGGCGAACAACAGGACCCCTGAGCCTCCCTCCGGGGTCGCGCCGCCACCGAACCCATCTGGCCCTTCGCTGTTGTGCAGGTCGGAGAGTACGGCCGCGCCGTACGGCCCAGCCTGCACGCGCGCGGCGGAGAACTTCGCTTCATGTCTGCTTCCGCATCCCCGGCTTCGACCGGGTTCCACCGCTTCGGGCTCCACGAGGCCCTCGTGCGCGGCATCCGCGCCACCGGCTTCGAGATCCCCACGCCGATCCAGGTCGAGACCGTTCCGGCCGGGGTCGCCGGCCGCGACGTCCTGGGCCTGGCCCAGACCGGCACCGGCAAGACGGCGGCCTTCGCCCTGCCGCTCCTCGACCGGCTCCTGCGGCTGCGCCGCAGCGGCCCCCGCGCCCTGGTGCTCGCGCCCACCCGGGAGCTCGCCACCCAGATCGCCGAGGAGATCCGCGCCCTCGCCCGCTTCACCCGCGTGGAGCTCGTCACCCTCTTCGGCGGCGTCCCCGTGCGCGGCCAGCTCGGCGCGCTGCGGCGCGCCCCGGAGATCGTCGTGGGCTGCCCCGGGCGCGTGCTCGACCTGCTCGAGCAGGGTGCGCTCCGGCTCGGCGGGGTCGAGGCGCTCGTGCTCGACGAGGCGGATCACATGTTCGACATGGGCTTCCTGCCGGACGTCCGCCGCATCCTGGCGGCGCTGCCGCCGCGCCGGCAGAACCTGCTCTTCTCGGCCACGATGCCCGGGGAGATCCGCCGGCTGGCGGACGACCTGCTGGAGGATCCGCACGTGGTGGAGCTCCCCGATGCCGCGCCGGTCGCCACGGTCGACCACGCCCTGGTGCTGGTGGACGAGCGGCGCAAGCGCGCGCTGCTGGAGCACGTGCTCGGCCGCGAGGAGTGCCAGACGGCCATCGTCTTCACCCGCACCAAGCACCGGGCCCGGCGCCTGGCCGAGCAGCTCGACCGGGCGGGACACCGCGCGGTGGCCCTGCAGGGGAACATGTCCCAGGGCCAGCGCGACCGCGCCATGCGCGGCTTCCGCTCGCGACGCTACGACGTGCTGGTGGCCACGGACATCGCGGCGCGGGGCATCGACGTCAGCGACGTCTCCCACGTCATCAACTTCGACGCGCCGAGCACGCCGGAGGCCTACACCCACCGCATCGGGCGCACCGGCCGCGCGGAGCGGACCGGGACGGCCTGCACCTTCGTGACCGGCGCGGACCGGGACTGGGTGCGCGCCACCGAGCGCATGATCGGCGCGCCGATCCCGCGCCGGCACTTCAGCGGCTTCGAGCCCGAGGCCGGCGAGGAGCCGGCGCGCCCCCCCGCGCCGCCGAGCGGCGGCCGGGCGGCGCGGCCCGGGGCCGGACGGCGGCCCCGCCGGCGCGGCGCCGCGGACCGGGGGCGCGGCCGCAGGCGCAGCGGCTAGGCAAGCAGGCCGGCGAGTAGCCGGCCGACGCGCAGCGCAAGCGCGGAGCGCGCAGCGAGGCGACGCCGAGCGAAGCCAGTGACGCCCCGCAGCCGAGCGAAGCGCCGGAGCCCGAGCGCGAGCGGTCCGCGAGCGCGAAGGCCCGGCTGGGCAAGCAGGCCGGCGAGGGTTCCGGCCTAGTCGCCCTTCGGACCCCGCGATCGCCCGGCGCGCGGGCGCCGGCCCGCGGCGGCGTCGGCCCCGGGGCCGTAGCGCGCAAGGGCGCCCTCCAGCTCGGCGCGGACCTCCTGGCGCAGCGCCTCGGGCTCGAGCACCTCGGCGCCGGCGCCGAAGGAGAGGATCCACTGGCGCAGCTCGGCCGTGCCGCCGACCTGCATGGCCAGCAGGACGCCGCCGCCCCGGGTGGGCTCGAGGCTCTGGCTCGGGTGCCAGATGTGCTCCTCCACGTAGGTGCGCCAGCGCGGGTCGAAGCGGATGCGGACCTTCAGGGCGGGCTCGGCCACCACGCCGAACGAGGATCCCGTGTAGGCGTCGAAGTCGAAGTCGGCCCGGGGCTCGAAGCGGCGGCCCGTGACCTCGAGGGCGCGGATGCGCTGCACGGCGAAGGTGCGGATCTCCCCGGACCGGTGGTCGAGCCCCACCGCGTAGAGGCCGCCGCCCCGGAACCAAACCTTGTAGGGGTCGAGCTCCCGGCTGGCCACCGCGCCCGTGCGCCCGGTGCGGTAGCGCATGCGCACGGTCCGGCGCTCGAGCACCGCGTCGTTCAGCCCCTGGATGGTGTCGCGGAAGCGGGCGTAGTCCTTGTGGGGCCCGGGGAGCACCCGGAACGACTCCCCCAGCCGCGCCAGGTAGTCGCCGAGCTCGGGCCCGAGCCCCGCGCGGATCTTGCGCAGGGCGGAGCGGATCGAGTCGTGGAAGACCGTGCCCTCCAGCACCCGCAGCAGGTCCTCTCCGAAGGCCAGGGCCAGGATCTCGTCGGGGGTGAAGGGCACGTCGCCCAGGCGGAAGGTCTCGAGGAAGCGGTAGAAGACCCGCCCGTCCCGCTTCTCGCTCACCACCGGGAAGCCGGCCAGCATCAGGGCGTCGAGATCGCGGTACACCGTGCGCCGCACGCAGCCGAGGTCGCGGGCCAGGTCGTCCAGACCCGCGCCGTAGCGGCTGCGGGCCAGGCGCTGGATGAGCTGCCACTGGCGCGCGAGCTGGTCGCCCCTCATCGGCGGGACCCAGCGCAGCCCATCTTCAGTCGCTGAAGAAGGCCATCAGCTCCTCTTCCCGCGCCCGGGCGTCGGCGTAGCCCAGGTCCACCAGCGGACCCACGAACTCGCCGTCGAAGAGCAGGTAGGAGAGCAGGTCGGCCTCGGGCGAGCGGCCGTCGGAGCCCAGGTTGCGTGCCGCCAGCCACAGCAGGGGCGAGCGACGCCGGCTGCGCTCCATGTTCTCGAGGATCTGCCCGGCCAGGATCCCCAGGTCGGCGGAGGGCCGGATCACCACGTCCCGGATGCGCCGGTAGCGCTGGCCGCGCTCGCGCTGGGCCACCTCGTTCAAGCGCTCGGCGAAGCCCGGACCGCAGGCGATCTCGCCGTGGTCCAGGAGCTCGTTCATCACGTGCATGCGCGCCAGGTCCGTGTCCAGGGGATCGAGCAGCAGCGAGTTCAGCACCTTGCCGAAGAGGAAGACCGGGCTCGCGTAGTTCTCCACCCGCTGGTCGGCGAGCTGTGCCTCCCGGGCCAGATCCGGGTTCTGGCGCAGCGCCACCACCAGCACCCGGTCGGCTCCCAGGCGCAGGGCCGGCGCCAGGGGCGTGTTGAGGCGCAGGCCGCCGTCGGCGTAGTAGGTGCTGCCCACCAGCACCGCCGGGAACAGCACCGGGATGGCCGCCGAGGCCAGGGCGTGGACCGGCAGCAGGTGGGTGGGCCGCGGCAGCAGGTTCGGGTCGCGGCTCCACTCGGCGATGCGCTTCTCCCGCGACTCGATGAAGATGGTGACCCGGCCCGTGGCGATCTGGGTGGCCGCCACGCAGACGGCCTGGAGCTGGCCGCTGCGCACGTTGCGGCGGATCGACCGCCAGGGGATCGAGGAGGCCACCAGGTGCTCGAGCACCCGGGTGTCGAAGAGCCCGTAGATGCGCTCCGGGACGTCGCCGCTGCGGATGGCCTCGGCGGTGCGGCGCAGTCCCAGCAGGCGTCGGGGCAGGGCGAGGAGCTGGCGGCTCGAGAACGGCAGCATCTCGTCCACGCGCATGCGGGTCCAGACCTCGACCAGGCGCCCGGCCCGCCCCTCGCCCTGGTCGGCGGTGCCCGCCATGTAGCAGGCGTGGATGGCGCCCACCGAGGTGCCGCAGACGATGTCGAAGCGGATGGGGTGGCCCAGGCGGCGGGGCAGGTCCTCCAGCAGGTAGCGCACCACGCCGGCCTCGTAGGCGCCGCGGGCGCCGCCGCCGGAGAAGACCAGGGCCCGGCGCGGGCTTCGGGGGGCGGGGAGCGGCTCGGGCTCAGCCAACCCGTTCGACGTAGGTGCCCGAGCGCGTGTCGACGCGGATGACCTCGCCCTCCTTGATGAAGAGGGGCACCTGGACCGTCGCACCGGTCTCGAGGGTGGCGGGCTTCGTCGCGCCGCTGGCCGTGTCGCCCTTCATGCCCGGCTCGCAGTGGGTGACGGTGGCCTCGATGAAGGCCGGCAGCTCGATGTTGATCGGCTTGCCGCGCCAGAAGAGCACGTCGACCTCGAGGTTCTCCTTCAGGTACTGGCGGGCGTCGCCCACCTGCTCCAGCGAGAACGGGGTCTGCTCGTAGGTCTGGCCGTCCATGAAGACCAGCTGGTCGCCGTCCTGGTAGAGGTACTGCATGCGCCGGTCGTCCACCTCGGCCTCGTCCACCTTCTCGCCCGAGCGGAAGCGGCGGTCCAGCACGCGGCCGGTCTTCAGGTTGCGCACCTTGGTGCGCACGAAGGCGCCGCCCTTGCCGGGCTTCACGTGCTGGAAGAAGACGATGATGAAGGGCTCGCCGTCCAGCTCGATCTTGAGCCCGTTCCGGAACTGGGATGTGTCGACCGCCAAGGCGCGCCTCGCGTGAGCGCGGGAGCATAGCCGCGCGGCGCGCGGCAGGCGAGCAGCCGCGACGGACGGTCAGGCGGTGGCGGTCTCCAGGCGCAGCGAGCCGTCGCCGGCTCGCGCCAGGCCCACCCGGCTCGAGGCGCGGAAGCCGAGATCCCGCTCGGCGCGGCTCGTGTCCAGGGTGAAGCCGTAGCGCAGGTGGTTGCCGTCCAGGCTCGAGCGCAGCTCCTCGTTGCCCGCGAGCCGGGCCCCGGCGGCCATCCAGCCGAGCAGCGGGGTGGGCACGGGCAGGCTGCGGCGGCGGGTCCAGCGCGCCAGGACCGAGAGCGGCACCACCTCGCCGCCGGCCACGTTGTAGATGCCGCTGCGCCGGCTGTGGACGGCGGCCTGCACGGCCCGGGCCACGTCCTTGTCCGAGACGAGGGCGCAGATCGGGTCGAAGCCGAGGGCCCGCAACCGGGGTCCGGGGCGTCCGGCCAGCACCGGGTTCATGTACACGTAGCCGCCCGCGGCCACCACGGTGGGCACCCGCAGCAGCGCGACGCGCAGGCGTCCGCCGCCCACCTCGCCGTGCAGGATCATGTCGCAGTCGATCCAGGAGCGGATCTCGGGAGCCACGTCCGGATCCAGGTCCAGCTCGCAGTCCTCGTTCAGGCGGTTGGCGTTGCCCGGCGGCAGCCGGTAGACGAAGGCGCTGCCCACGGCCACCAGGCTCGAGATCGAGGCGGCCTCCAGGGCGTGCTGTAGCACGAGCCGCGCCTCGGCCGTCCGCTCGGGCAGCCCGGAGACGATGGGTGCGACCTCGGACGAGGCGGCGCCGTGGCGCGGCACGTGCACCACGGTGTCGATCTCCAGGCTGCGGAAGCGGCTGCCGTGGAAGAGGTCGTTCACCGGGCGGTGCCGGGCCAGGTCGACGCGGGCGTAGGAGACCCGGGGCTGGGTGCCCGCCAGGAAGTGGTCGAAGGAGCGCGGAGGCGGTCCGTCGGCCACCGCCAGGATCGCCTCGACGCCCGGATCGTGGAAGAGGGTCTTGACCACGCGGCGCCCCATGGGCTCGTCGGCGTGGGTGACCAGGACGCGGGCCATCAGCGGCTCTTGTCGACGAGCTTCTGGACCACCAGGCGCACCTGGTTGGCCAGGTAGCGCACCAGGCGCGCGTCTTCGGCGCCCTCGGGGCCGAAGCGCTCGTGGAAGTGCAGGGGCTCGCCGTAGACGATGCGGTAGCGCACCGGGTAGGGCAGCAGGCCGAGGGGCCCGAGCCAGGGGAAGGTGGGCGTGATCGGGGCCACGGGCAACCCGAGCCGCCGCGCCAGCGGCTTGACGTCGTAGAGGATCGGCGCCTGGTCGTCGCTGCCGATGAAGGCCACGGGCACGATCGGGGCCCGGGCCCGCAGCGCCTGCTCGATGAAGCCGACCCGGAAGCGCTGCAGGCGGTAGCGCTGGGTGACGGTCTTGCGGATGCCCTCGGTGCCCTCGGGGAAGACCAGCACCATCTGGCCGTCGTCGAGCAGCTCCGCGAAGTTCTCGCGGGTGCCGATCACCTGGCCCACCCGGGCGTAGAAGACGTTGATCCAGGGCAGCTGCCCGGCCCAGCGGTCGACGATGGCGCGCAGCAGCCGCGGCGGGTCGCTGTGCAGCAGCACGTCGACCACCGCCATGGCCGCGTCGAAGGGCAGCAGGCCTCCGTGGTTGCCGGTCAGGATCGCCGCTCCCTCCTGGGGCAGGTTCTCGTGGCCCTCGCTGCGCACCCGGAAGTAGAGCCTGTAGATGGCGTAGAAGAACGGGAAGCCCAGCCGGAAGGTGCGGGGCGAGAAGCCGAAGCGGTCGTAGGGGGTCTCGCCTTCCACCAGGTGGGTGAGGGCGGCCAGGCGGCGCCGCTCCTCCTCTCCGAGCAGGCGCTCGGGCCAGCTGGTGTCGTCCGGGACCTCGATCTCGGCGAGGCCGGGCGTGCTGCTGCG
>Ga0299906_10003697_pt1 | contig 12594 bp, 8 predicted proteins | sample RVTome_14_FD_200259 | JGI IMG/M metagenome (GOLD analysis project Ga0299906, IMG submission 200259) | Soil microbial communities from uranium-contaminated site in the Upper Colorado River Basin, Wyoming, United States - RVT145D125 (version 2) ...
CAGGCTCGCGGTCAGAAAGTGGATCGTCGCGCGGACATCTGGTCCTTCGGTGTGGTGCTTTACGAGATGCTGACCGGAAAGCAGACGTTCACCGGGGACACGGTCTCGGATGTTCTCGCCGCGGTGTTGCGGAGCGACATTGACTTGGACTCTCTGCCGGGCGACGTTCCGTCGACGATACGCCAGCTACTCCGCCGTTGCCTGACGCGCGATCGCAAGCGGCGTATCCAGTCCATTGGGGACGCGCGCATTGCGATCGAGGAGTACCTCGAGAACCCGACGGCTCAAGTGCAGAGCGGGGAGTGGCAGCCGGTGGCGATTGCCTCGCGGCCTTTGTGGCAACGGGTGCTCCCCTGGGCGCTTCTCGCGACAGCCGTGGCAGTCGCCGCGGGGCTGCTAGCGGCCCCGTGGCAGGAGCCGGAAGATCCCACCATGCGCCTGAGCGTCGAGATCGGTGGCCAGACTCTCGCTACCAGTCCGGGGCCAAGGATCGCGCTGTCACCCGACGGCACCTTGCTCGCCTACGTGGTCGGGGATAATGCCGACCAGGAGATTCGCATTCGTCCCTTGAACCAGCTAGAAAGCTCGACGCTCGCCGCGGGAGGGGGAACCGACAATCCCTACAATCCGTTCTTTTCGCCGGACAGTAAATGGGTCGGGTACACCACGGCCGCAGAGCTTCGGAAGGTTCCGGTGACCGGGGGGACACCACTCACCCTTTGCAAGCTCGAGCGCAGCCGCGGCGCGACCTGGGGTCCCGATGACACTATCGTTTTCACCCCCAATCCGAATAGCGGACTCCTTCGGGTGCCGGCAACCGGCGGAGAGCCGCAGCCCTTGACGACATTGGATGCGGCGAAGGGAGAGGCAACCCATCGTTGGCCCCAATTCCTGCCCGGTGGCGAGGCGGTCATCTTCACTTCTCATACTCTGTCGGCGGGCGGCTTCGACCAGGCCACCATCGAAGTGGTCATGCTGGAGACCGGCGAGCGCAAGGTCATTCACCGCGGAGGAACGAACGCCCGTTACGTCCCCTCCGGTCACCTGGTGTACGTCAATCAGGCGACTCTCTTCGCCGCTCCCTTCGATGTCGACGATCTGGAAATGACTGGCTCTCCTGCTCCCGTCGTGCAGGAAGTCGATTGGAACGTCGGGAGCGGGTCCTCGAGTTTCAGTTTTTCCGATACCGGGAACTTGGTCTATGTGCGGGGAGACAGCTTGGTCCCAGAGTATCCGGTGGTCTGGGTGGATAGGGATGGGGGAACGAGACCCCTTTGGGAGGAGCGCGGGGGCTACGCCAATCCTCGGCTCTCTCCAGACGGGAAGCGCCTGTCGTTGACGGTTCTTCGTAACAACAATTGGGATATCTGGGTCTACGATATCGAACGGGGGGTGTCCACGCGGCTGACCTTCGAGGAGTCGGCGGAGACCGAGCAGATATGGTCGCCTGACGGCCAATACTTGATATTCAGCTCGGATCGCGATGGGCCCGATAATCTGTACCGCAAGCGGTCCGATGGCTCGGGAGAGATCGAGCGCCTAAGCGAGGCCGAACAGGCTCAATGGGCGAGCTCTTGGTCTGCCGACGGACGGTTCGTGACCTATATGACCTCCACGACCGCTCTCGACTTGTGGGTTCTACCGCTCGAGGGAGACCGCAAGCCAGAGACCTACTTGAGCACGCCCTTCGCCGAGTCTGATGCCGCCTTCTCGCCCGACGGTCGTTGGCTCGCCTACGGCTCGAACGAATCTGGACGTTCCGAAGTCTACGTCCGGCCGTTTCCGCCGGGGGGAGGGAAGTGGCAGGTATCGGACAACGGAGGCGGTTATCCTCGCTGGTCGCGAGACGGCCGCGAGCTCTTCTATCGAACGGACGACGGGATCATGGTCGCGTCGGTGGAAGGGCTCGGCGACACCTTCCGTGCTGGCAAGCCTCGGGAGGTGCTGAAAGGCTCTTTCCGCGGGGGCACCGATGGCATCCCCTTGTCGGGGAATACCTTTGCCGACTACGAAGTGGCGCCCGATGGCCAGCATTTCATCATGTTCCCGAGCGTCGAAAATTCCGGGCAGGTGGATCATCCACACGTGACGCTGGTCACCCGTTGGTTCGACGAGCTCGGTCGCACGTTCGGTGGTGCCAGGTAAACGCTGTCGCCCAGGCCGAGTTAGTCGGTTTCTGGAGACGGTGGTGCCTCGACGGTGATATCCGCGAGAAGCCGTGTCGTGATGGGTGTTCCCGCGGTCAATACGATCTCCTCACCCCGCGTCGCCAGAACGACTCCCGTTCCCGCACCGCCTCCAACCGCGGTGCCGATGGCCGCGCCTTTCTTGCCACCCACGATCGCGCCCACTAGCGCGCCCGCTCCGGCGCCGATGCCGATCTTCGCGGCGTCTTTCTTCTGGGTCGACTGGGCCTGGAGGTGCAATGGGTCGGCGTCTATCGAGATCTCCTGGCCATTTCCGGCCACCAGCCGATCGAACTCGAGCGTCAGCTCGGCGACTCCTTTGACCTTGTCCGATCGTTTCGCGTGGGCGACGTGTCCCATCACCTTGCTGCCGGCGGGAACGGCTTCGTGACCCTCGACGGTGATCGGCTGCGTCACGCGAGCGGTGAAACCGTCACCCGCCGCCGCGAACTCGGTGGAGATTTCCTCTTCGAGCTCGATGACGAGCTCTTCACCCGCGGGGACGGTGAGGAATACTCGCGGTTCCTCGCCCAGCATGCGCCCGAAAAAGCCGACGTCCTCGGTCACCACCGCGGGAGCAGATTCTTCGTTTGCTCGAGGCGCTGGAGTGGGGGCAGGCTCCTGGTTTACTCGAGGAGCCGGAGCAGGGGAAGGCGCCTCGGAATCTGCGCTCGTCGGAGCCGATCCGGAAGCTAACTCGGTCTCCTCGGTTGCGGCCGATTCATCGGCCGGGGTTCGACCGCTGGTTGCCCATAGGGCCCCGACAACGAGCGCGAGCACGGCGACTGCCGCCGCGACACCTTTCCAGAACGCACCCCCTGAACGGCTGCCCGACGACTCTACAAGCGACCCGCCGCAGCTCGAGCAAAAGGTAGCCTTTTCATTGACGGAAGCACCGCACTTGGAACAGTACGTCATGGCGTTTCCTCCTTTCCGATTGTCCTGAGGGCTCGCCACCAGTGTACGGCGAGCCCGCGGCCGCGTCAAAGGATCTGGGTCACACCCTAGCTCAAGAAAGTGAAGAATCTCCAAATGCCCAAGAAGGCTCTGCTTACGCGGTGATCACTCTTATTCACAACACGTTGCAGCTCCTCGAGGAGGTGCCCGCCGAGTCGCACGTGGTTAAGCTCCATGAAGCGATTGAAAGAGGCGAAGGGGGAGTCGTGGAAATCAACGACCGCAAGGCACCCTCCGGCCGCGAGCCGGGAGGCCGCCGCGGCGATTGCGTTGGGATAAGACCCGGCGAGCTTTCGTAGATTCGTCCCCGTGCCGCAGCCCACCTCGAGCACGCGTCGTGGAGCGCTGCGGTTCCGGACTCGACGAAGAAGATCGTTCCGTCCGAAGCGGAAGGCCCACCGTGTGGCGTCGTAAAAGCGAGCGTGACGCCGATAGTAGCTTTCCAGATCCGGCCGGGTCATTGCCGGGTCAGGGGAGGACGTATCACGGGCGATCCGGGACATCGATCTGCACGACCGCGTTGTAGTCGGGGATCCCGCAGCGTGGATCGCTGTGGCCGCGCTGGATGATCGCGTTGCCCTCCGGCCAATGAACCTGCAGATTCCCCGGCCTGATGGGAGCGCTCTTGATGCGCCCGTCGAGCGATCCGATGGGGGAGCGAAGGCGCACGCGGTCGCCGTCACGGAGACCCAGCCGGTCGCGGTCTTCAGCACTCATCAAGATCTCGTCGCGACCGGCTCCGGTGAGCGGATCGCGATCGGCCCAGAGCATGCTGTTGAATTGCCTGCCTCGCCGGGTACTGACCCGGTAGTGGCCGGCAGGTGGCTCTTCCTCTCCGAGCTCGATGCGGGTGAAGTGAGCGCGCCGGTCCGGAGTAGGGAAGCTCCAGCCGTCGCAGAGACGCTCTCCGCCCCATTGCACCATGTCTCCTGGGTGAGCGAGATTTTGGATACCTTCGTAAAGTGGCGCGGCGCGGGCGATCTCTTCTCGGATCGCGGCTCCGTCACGGAAGTCCACGCAGTGCGGGCGTTCGGGATCGACTCGCTGCGCCAGATCCTGCAAGATCTCCCACTCCGACCTTGCTTCACCGATGCGTCGTCCCGGAATCTCGGGGCTGAAAATGATACGCCGCTCGGTCGTTGTTTCCGTGCCTCCGCCCCGCTGCTCGTAGCGTGTCGCGGCCGGGAGGAACAGCACGGTGTCGGCGGGATCCACGAGCATCGCGGGGGATACGACGACGTCTTGGTGTACACGCAGGGGAACCCGTTCCAGGGCCTCGCGCACCCAGTCCGGCTCGGGAAGCGTCTCCAGAAAGTTGCCTCCAATGCTGTAGAGCACGTCCAACTCGCCCGCGTGCGCGGCCTCGATCATCTCGACCGCGTTCCAGCCCTTCGTCGTCGGGACCGGAAACTCCCAGAGCTCCTCCAATCTCTTCGCCGATTCCTCGTCCACCGGTTGCCCGCCTGGGAACGCGTTCGGCACGGCCCCAACTTCCGCGCCGCCCTGGACCCCGCTGTGCCCACGAATGGGCATCAGCCCGCAGTGGGGTCGGCCGACCATGCCCCGCGCGAGGGCGAGGTTCACGATCGCGGTCACGTTGTCCACACCGAATGGATGCTGGGTGATGCCCATGCTCCAGACGAAGACGGCGGAGCGTGCCTGGCGATAGATCGCGGCGAACCGCTCCATGCTCTCGCGCGACGCGCCCGACGTCCGCTCCAACATTTCCCAGGTGGCCGAGGTCGTCTGCCCGCGAAGTGCCTCGAAGCCGGTCGTGTGATCCCGGACGAAGTCATCGTCCACGCCACCCTGCGCGCAGAGCGCCTTCAATACGCCGGTGATGAAGGCCCGATCCCCGCCGGTATGCACGTGGAAGAACTCATCGGCGAGCTTGGTGCCGAACATCGCACTTTCGAGCACGGAGGGAATCCAGTACCGATCCAGACCCGGCTCGCGGAATGGGTTGACGACGACGATCTTCGCGCCCTTCTTCTTGGCGTAGTAGAGGTACTTGGTCGTGACCGGTTGATTGTTGGGGGTATCGCTTCCGAAAAAGACGATCAGATCGGAGCCGATCCAGTCTTTGTACGAACACGTGGAAGCGGATGCTCCCAAGGTCGACTTGAGGGCCACCGTGCTGGGTGCGTGACAGAGGCGTGCGGAGTTGTCGACGTTGTTCGTTCCCAGGTACCGGGCGACTTTCTGCGCGACGTAGTACACCTCGTTGGTGATGCCCCGGGAGGTGAGATAGAAGGCAATGCGTCGCGGGCCCGCTTGGCGCACGCGGGATGCGACGTGCTCCAGCGCTTCGTTCCAGGAGATTCGCTCGAAGCCCGGCTCCCCGCGTCGGCGGCGCATGGGAAAAGGTAGTCGACCCAGCGTGCGGAGCTCGCGATTGTTCTGTTTCCGAAGCACGGATACATCGGCGAGTCGGCGCGTATCGAGCGCCGGCATGGTATTGAGGCGCAGCAGATGGAGACGTACCGTGCAGAGATGCACACCGTCCATGGTCCAGTCTTTGAGACCGCTCGTGCCGAGCGCGCAGCCGTCGCAGACGCCGTGGCGCAGTATCCGCAGCGCGAACGGAAGCTCGGTCCTGTTTTGCCACCCGGTCTTCAAGATGTCCAGGAAATGATGGGGCTTGACCTGACCCAGGCCAGCGGGAACCCAGCTCGCCCATGTATGTGGATTCAACCAACTCACGGTTTTTCCTCGCGCAGTCGGATGGGATTATATATCGGAGGGTCGATCTCACGTTCTCGGTCGTGGGTGACGTTCCGCTGGACAAGATTGAAAAGGCTATCGCTCTCTCTCGCGAGAAGTATTGCAGCGTGTTCCATTCACTCCGCCAGAATTTAACCGTCGGACACAAGGTGAGTGTCCGGAGCTCCTAGGATCCAAAGATCTCTAGAAGCTTACGCCGGCGAAAAGTAAATACCTTTTCCAAGTCACGTGCCACGAACAGCCGGTTCACGACCCAGCCTCCGAAGTGATCGTATCGCACTTGGTCGATCACTTGCGTCGAGCCCGCCCGCTCCTCGAAGCGGTGCTCGTGAATCCAAACCCGGTAGGGACCCTTCCGCTGCTCGTCCACGAAGCGAACCGGTGGCTCCCAGACGGTAATCTCGCTCCGCCAGTGGATGGGAACACCGCGCAGTCGGAGCCGGTAGTCGATGAGCGTCCCCGCGCGGAGGTCAATCGGCTCCGGGGTCAAGATCTCGAAATGGAGCCACTTGGGCGTCAAGATCTCGAGATTCTTGGCATTCGAGAAGAACTCGAAGACCTCTTGGTGAGGCCGGGGCAGGGAGAGCTCGGAGCTTAGCTCGTACACCGGGCTCACAACATGGCCGATAAGAGCGTGGCGATTCCGAGAAAGCTGAAGAACCCCACGATATCCGTGACGGTGGTAAGCACGATCGAGGACGACTGGGCGGGATCCTGGCCGATACTGGTGAGCACCAAAGGTACCGCGGCGCCCGAGAGACCGGCGATGGTCATCGAGAGCACCATCGACAGTCCGATGACCATGGACAACCCGACCGACCGACTCCAGACGAAGACGAAGAGAGCGGTCGTGGCGGCGACGGCGACGCCGTTGAGGAAGCCAACGTTACCTTCCTTGACCAGCATGCGCAGCCAGTCGCGGATCCGGATCTCCCGGAGAGCGAGGCCCCGCATGGTGACGGCGAGCGCCTGCGCTCCCGTGTTTCCCGACTGACCGGCCACGACGGGCAGCAGGACCGCGAGCGCGGTGTTGCGGGCGATCGTGTCCTCGAAGATCCCGACCACCGCCGCGGCAAGAAACGCGGTGCCCAGATTGATCTCCAGCCACGGCAGCCTTTTCCGGATAGCGAAGCTCACTTTCGAGAGAGCACGTTCTTCCTTGCTGGCCCCGACCATCGTGAGCATGTCGGCGGTGGCCTCTTCTTGCGCCGCGGTCACGAGCGCTTCGTGCCGGATGACCCCGAGCAACCGCCCATCGAGATCGAGCACGGGGAGCGCGGTCAGTTTTCCCTGGGTGAGGAGATCGACCACCTCGTCTTTGGAAGCCATGGCGTGAACGGAATAGGCGGCTCCCTGCATGAGGTGTCGAAGCGACAGCGTGGGAGATGCCAGGGTCAGACTCTGTAAGGGAACGGAGCCGAGGAGCCTCGTCTCCTCGTCGAGGATGAAGATCTCATGGATGCGTTCCGGGCGCACCGCCCGCAGTCTGGCGAGGGTTTCTTCGACGGTCATATCGGGCCGGAAAGTCATCACCTTTGGATCCATGAGTCTCCCGGCCGTGTCCGGCGGATACGTCATGAGGTCGCGGACCTCTCGTGCCGCGGGAGCGCCGAGTAGATTCAAGAGCCGGTCACGATCCTTAGGCCGCATCTGCGACAGCAGCACCGCGAGCTTCATGAGCTCGATCTCGTGAAGAACCCCTCCCACCGACTCGGCGGGGATTCGAGAAAGTACCCTCGCTGCCCACACTGGCGTCAGTCGTTCGATCACGTGGGCCGCCCGACGTGGCGTCTGTGTCGCGAGGAGGCGGGCGGCTCGTTGCACCGAAACCGTTTCGAGACGGCGCGCCACCTCGTCCGGGAAGGTTTTGAGGAACGCGCTTATCAAAGCCTGCTCGGCTGCTCGAGATGGAAAAACACCCGAGGCGCTAGCCATCGTTTTCCTCCTTCGTGTCGGTCTTTGCGGGCCGACTGAGCGCATCGAAAAGTTGTCGTGTCACGGATGTAGCTCCCAACCAATAGAGCTCGCCCAATGCCACCGCCAGCGACACCGCGTCCTGCGGCTTTTCGCCATCACGCCCGGCTTCCAGGTCGCGGATGGTTTCGTAGCGAATCACTCCCACGAGTCTGCCGCGCTCATCGACGACGGGCATCGCGTGGAACCGCCGCCAGCCGGGATGGGCGAGGATGGCTTTACGGCTCTCGCCGGTCACGATGCGCTCGACCGGTCGGTGAGCGACTTCGCTCAGCAGATCCCTGGCCGAGGCGAGCATGAGCTCACGGAGCGTGATGACTCCGGCAAGAGTCTTGTCTCGTCGTGTCACGTACAAGTAGTACCTGAGGAAGCGCGAGTGACGGCGTACGTGTTTACGCGCCTCGGCTACGGTCAAGTCTTCGGCAAGAGCCAGGACGCGCGGATCCATGAGCGCGCCGGCGGTGCTCTCGGGGTACTGAAGGAGAACGGACAGGGCGTCCCGAACCTCGTCGGGAGTTCCCGTCAGCAACCCCTCGCGCTCGGGAGTCTCGAGTGCGCGCAGGAGTCGCGCGGATTCGTCCGGAGGAAGCGTCGCGAGAATCTGGCCCGACTGACTGAGCGCGCAAGCGAGCAGGCAGCTCGCGCCGGCCGGCAAGGTCATCTCTTGTAGCACCGGAGCGGCGATCTCGGGAGGGACCGCGTCCAGAACCGAAGCGGCGCCCTCCACCGCAAGACCCTCTAGGACCAGAGCGGCCTCCCGCGGATGCATCTCCATGAAGGCGGTGGAAAGTATCCGCCCCGTGGCTTCGCGCGGGTTACTCATTGAGCAGGATGGAGATCGATTCGCTGAACTCTTTGGCTGGAACGAAAACGCGGCCCTCGGACGTATCGATGACGACGCCGGTCGACTTGATTTCGACGATCCTTCCCTCGATGTCGCTGACCCGAATCCGTTGGCCCACCTCGTACGTTTCGTTCAAATAGTGGGAGGCGATCACGTTGCTGGCCGCCGTCCGCGCGCCCAGCCCAAAGGCCAGCGCGCCTCCTCCGATGAACGAGCCGAGGACGATGATCAGACCGAGCATGAGCAGGTTACTGTCCACACCAAGCTGCTCCAGGGCAATGACCACGGTCAAGAGGAGAACGGCCATCTTGGAGACCTGCCCCAAGACCTTGGCGTAGTCGAATCCCGCCCGGTCGGCCGCCGAGATCGTTGCCGTGCGGGCTAGACTTCCCAGCACGAGTCCCGTGAAGATGATGACCGCGGCCCCCAGCACGCGGGGGAGGTAGCGCGCGAGGCTGGTGATTGCGTCGGTGATCACCGGGAGACCGAGCTCCGCTGTCGCCGCGGCGACGAAGAAGAGCAACACGCCCCAGAAAACGACCCCACTGATGACTCGCGAGGCCAACCCTTCGACGCCTTCGTTCACCGTGCTGGCCGTCTTGGCGCGGTTGGGAAGCATGCGATTCAGTCTGGCCAGGAACCGGACGGTCACCCGGCGCAGCAACCACGCGATGAGCCAACCCAAGCCAATCAAGGTGACAGCCACGACGACTTGAGGCACGTACTCGACGGCGGCTTGGTAGACCTCGCGGAATTGGTTGCCGAGGGCCTCGGTCCAGCTGTCGTAGGGCATGGGGACCTCCAGGTTGAAAGACAGATGAGTTATAACACGCGGGCCGGCTTGGCTCCCAGAACTCTGGACAACGGCCGTGTGCGGCGTCCAATGGGTCACCCACGACATGATAGGATGCTTCAGAAAGTAAATGCCGTGAAGATCGCCGTTGTCTACAACCGTAACAGTCGAAACGTCATCAATCTCTTCGGCATGCCGAATCGGGAAAAGATCGGTATGCAAACGATCAAGCGGCTCACCGACGCTCTCAGAAGTGGCGGACATCAAGTCATTGCGCTCGAAGGCGACAAGGATCTCATCGACCGCCTCGAAGAGTTCATGCCGCGCGTCGTTCGTGGCGAGCGTCCCGGTCTCGTCTTCAACGTGTCGTACGGAATCCAGGGACAGGCACGGTACACGCACGTTCCCGGCATCCTCGAGATGGTGGGCATACCGTACGTCGCCTCGGGGCCACTTGCACATTCGCTCGCTCTCGACAAAGTCGTCACGAAGATGATCCTACGCCAGCACCGTCTACCCACCCCGGATTTTGCCGTGTTGCAGACACCGGACATGCCGCTCGACGCGGGTCTGACGTATCCGATGATCGTCAAACCGAAAAACGAAGCGGTCTCCTTCGGGTTGAAGGTGGTCCAGAACGAGGGCGAGCTCCGTGACGCGGCGTCGGTCATCTTCAAGGAGTTTGGCCAGGCGGTCCTCGCGGAGCAGTTCATCGAAGGCAGGGAGATCAACGTTGGGCTCCTCGGCAACAACCCGCCGGAGGCTTTCCCGCCGGTGGAGCTCGACTTTGGCAAGGAGGGGCCGGCCATCTACACCTACGAGGACAAGATTCACAAGAGCGGCCGCGAGGTCAAGCCCATTTGTCCCGCACCCATCGGTGAAGCGCTCACCCGTGAGGCCCAGGACATCGCCAAAAGAGCCTTTACCGCTTTGGGGATCTACGATTGCGCCCGCGTCGACATGCGCTACGACGGGAAACAGCTCTACGTGCTGGAAGTCAACAGCCTTCCGAGCCTGGGCGAGCATGGTTCTTACCTGGTGGGGGCGGCGCAGGTGGGTTTGGACTTCACGAAATTCGTGAATCGTCTGGTGGAGGTGGCGAGCGCGCGCTACTTCGGGACGCCCGCGCCGACCCAAATCGATGTCAGTAAGGCGGATGCTCGCTCTCACGTCTTCTCGTACATCACCGCTCGTCGCGATCAACTGGAGAAGCGGCTTCGTGAATGGGTCGCCGAGTCGAGCCGTACCTCCGATCCGGTGGGGTTGCGACAGGCCGTCGTTCGAGCGGGCGACCTTTTCCAAGAGCTGGGAATGAAACCCGTGGCGGAGCTGACCGATCAGCCCGAAGTCAGCACTTGGGAGACGGCCCAGGGGTTGGCGGGTGGCACACTTCTCGTCGCCCATCTCGATGTGCCCATGGACGTCAACGTCGCGGCGCCGGTCTTTCGGCGCGACCCCGAGTGGCTTTACGGTGAGGGCATCGGCTCGCGAGCGCCGCTGGTCTCGCTGGAGGTGGCGCTCCGCTCGCTCCGCTCCATCCGCCGACTGCGCCGGTTGTCCCTCGGGGTCGTTCTCTACACCGATGAAGGTTACGGCGCCCGCTACAGCGCCGAGATGATCTGCAAGGCCTCGGCTCGGGCGAAACGAGTCTTGGTGCTGCGCCCCGGCAACCTGGGTGACAAGGTCATTACGCAGCGGCGGGGTGAACGGGTCTACCGGTTTCAAGCGGACGGGGAGGCTCTTCGGATCGGCCGCCCGACGAAGAAGACCGACGTGGTGCGATGGGCGTGGACCAAGCTCGAGGAGTGCGCCAGACTATCGGCGCAGAAACAGCGAGTCTCCGTTTCCACGACGAGCTTTCGGACCGAGGCGCTGCCCATGCGGCTTCCGCATCGAGTGGTCGCGAAAATCGTCGTCACCTTCCCGGACGAGCGCCAGGCGGATGACATCGAGGGAAAATTGCGCACCCTATTCGGTAAGAAGGGACCACGTTGGGAACTGGAGCTATACTCCGACCGGCCACCGATGCCGGAGCGAAGAGGAACGATCCGACTGGTCAAGGAATTGGAGCAATTGGCGGCGGAATGGAGCATACCCGTCAAGAGGGAATCATCCGTGTGGCCTTCGGTGGCCGGTCTGGTTCCGGCCAAGACGGCCTGCCTGTGCGGCGTGGGCCCGGTCGCGCGCGATCTCCGCACACCGAGTGAAGCCGTGCAGCGCATCAGTTTGGTGCAGCGCACACTGCTGCTGGCACAGTTCCTCGCCAAGCAGCTCGGGACGTGAGTCGCCTTGGCTGACTCACTGAGGCCAAACCGCATCGATACCGATCTTCTCGAGCCCGGCGATCGCAAGCACCCTAACCCGCAACGGGTCGCCTCTTCGCCGGGCGGCATGATCGCGACCGCGCACTACCGTGCCACCGAAGCCGGCGTGGAAATGTTTCAACATGGAGGCAATGCCTTCGACGCTGCGGTGGCCGCCGCCTTCGCACTTTGCGTCTGTGAACCCGCGGCCTCGGGTCTCGGCGGCCAGACGATGTTGCTCATCCATCACGCCGAGTCGGGAAGGACTCTTGCGCTCGACGGATCCTCTCGGGCGCCCCATCGCGCCACCGTCGACGCTTACACCGGGAAGATGGGAGAGCGCCGGCGCGGATACCGGGCGATGACGGTGCCCAGCACGCCCGCCGTTCTCCGCTACGTCCTGGAGCGTTACGGTCGCTTGAAACTGCCCCGCGTCTTGGAGCCCGCCATTCGGCTTGCCGAAGAGGGATACACGGTCAGCAAGCTCCAGAGAGCGCTCACCCAGCGAGAGCTCGAGCATTTGCGCGCCGGGACCGCGTCGGACTTTTTCCTTCGAGGGGGTCGTAGGGCGTATCCCGTCGGGTCGATCTTCAAACAGCCGGTCCTGGCGGAGACGCTTCGTCGCTTGGCAAAAAAGGGGGTCAAGGATTTCTACCAGGGCCGCATTGCCAGATACGTTCACGAAGACATGATTCGAAACGGAGGCCTCATTCGGGAGGACGATCTCGCCCAGGTGCCACGGCCGATCGAGAGACGACCGATCACGACGCGATTCGCGGGACATCGCGTCTTTACCTTTCCATTGCCCGGCGC
>Ga0299906_10003700_pt1 | contig 12591 bp, 11 predicted proteins | sample RVTome_14_FD_200259 | JGI IMG/M metagenome (GOLD analysis project Ga0299906, IMG submission 200259) | Soil microbial communities from uranium-contaminated site in the Upper Colorado River Basin, Wyoming, United States - RVT145D125 (version 2) ...
CAGCTGTCAGCGGCGCGGCTCGCTCCGCGACCGTTGGCCGCAGTCCGGTATCGCTCGACATCCGAGTGGGTCGTTCCCCTCGCACCACGCGGGTCTGCTCCCACAGACGCGGGGCGCCCGGTGCTGCGATCTTGACGCAGGCCGGCGCGCGCCGCGCTCGGACGGCGGCCGGCATGGATCGGAGGCGCTGTCATGATACCGTTCACCGCCGATGAGTTCTTCGCGGTCTTCGAAGCCTACAACCGGGCGGCGTGGCCCGCGCAGATCGTGCTCGTCCTGACCGCGCTCGCGGTCGTGCTGCTCGCGGCCGGTTCGTGGAGCCGTCGCGATACCGTGATCGCCGGCCTGCTTGGCCTGCTCTGGATCTGGATGGGCGCGATCTACCACCTCGCGTTCTTCACCGCGATCAACCCGGCAGCCTACCTCTTCGGCGCGCTCTTCGTGCTGCAGGGCCTGTTGTTCTTCGTGGAGGCGCGCCGCGGACGGATCGCCTTCCATGCGACGCGCGACGCGTACGGCTGGACCGGCGCCGCGATCGCCGGCTACGCGCTCGTCCTCTATCCGGCGCTCGGCATGCTGGCCGGGCACGGCTACCCGGCCATGCCCACGTTCGGCGCGCCCTGTCCGACGACGATCTTCACGTTCGCCGTGCTGCTGTGGGCGGACCGCAACGTGCCCGCACGCCTGCTCGTCATCCCCGTGCTCTGGTCGCTGATCGGTGTCGCCGCGGCGCTGAGCCTGGGCGTGCCCGAGGATCTCGGCCTGATCGTCGCCGCCGTGGCCGCGACGACACCGATCCTGGTGCGCAAGCGGCGCGCGCGGCCCGCACCGGCGCAGACGCCGCAGGTCACGCTCGTGCGCTGACCCGGTCCTTGCCGCGGCTCCGGCCGCCGTGTCGATTCGTCCGGGTCTGACCTGAGCGGTTCGAGGCGGTCCATGTCGAGCGTGGAGGCGAGGTAAGGAGATGGGACCGAGCGGCCGACCGGAGCGGATCCGGGCAGCGACGCGGGATGCCGGCCGGGCATGAGCGAAGCCCACGCCGCGGCGCACCGCGCGATCGACGCGGTCTGGAGGATCGAGTCGCCGCGACTGATCGCTGGTCTCACGCGCATGGTCGGCGACATCGGCACCGCGGAGGATCTCGCCCAGGACGCGCTCGTCACCGCACTCGAGAAGTGGCCGGACCAGGGTGTGCCCGACAACCCGGGCGCCTGGCTGATGGCCGCGGCGAAGCGTCGCGCCATCGACGTGCTGCGGCGCGGCACGATGCTCGAGCGGAAGCACGCGGAGCTGGGCGTGGAGCTGGAGGTCGAGCGCGAAGTGAGCGCACCGGACCTCGAGGCTCGGCTCGACGACCCCGTCGGCGATGATCTGCTCCGCCTCATGTTCACCGCGTGCCATCCCGTGCTGTCGAGGGAGGCGCGCGTCGCGCTGACGCTGCGCCTGCTCGGTGGCCTGACGACGGAGGAGATCGCGCGCGCGTTCCTCGCGCCTGTCGCGACGGTCGCGCAGCGAATCGTTCGCGCGAAGCGCACGCTGGCCGCCGCGCGCGTGCCGTTCGAGGTGCCCCGTGCCGGCGAGCTCGAGGCCCGACTCGCGGCCGTGCTCGAGGTCGTCTACCTCGTCTTCAACGAGGGCTACTCCGCTACATCGGGAGAGGACTGGATGCGGCCGGCGCTCTGCGAGGACGCGCTCCGTCTCGGCCGGATCCTGGCGGAACTCGCGCCGCGCGAGCCGGAAGTGCACGGACTGGTTGCGCTGATGGAGCTGCAGGCCTCCCGGTTGCGGGCGCGCACCGGTCCGGCCGGCGAGCCGATCCTGCTGCTCGACCAGGATCGCGGCCGCTGGGACCAGGTCCTGGTCCGGCGCGGCCTCGCGGCGCTCGGGCGCGCCGAAGCGCTCGGTGCGGCGCCCGGCCCCTACGCGCTGCAAGCGGCGATCGCCGCGTGCCACGCCCGAGCGCGCACGCCGGCCGACACCGACTGGTCGCGCATCGTCGCGCTCTATGACGCGCTCGGCCAGCTCACGCCGTCGCCGATCATCGAGCTGAACCGCGCCGTCGCGCTCGGCATGGCGTTCGGACCCGCCGCGGGCCTCGAGATCGTCGATTCATTGATCGACGAGCCGTCGCTCGCGAAGTATCACCTGCTGGCGGCCGTGCGCGGCGACCTGCTCGACAAGCTCGGCCGCTACGACGAGGCGAGAACCGAGTTCGAGCGCGCCGCGTCGCTCACGCGCAACGAGCGCGAGCGTCAGATCCTCCTCGACCGGGTGGCCAGAACGGGATCGGGAGCGGGGTGAACGCGGTTCACGGACGAGCGTCGCCACGCCGGCTCTCCTGCGAGCCTGCCGCGCGCTCTCGCTCGAACCAGCGCAACATCGAATCCGCGGCGGCCTCGGAGTAGAGGATCGGCGTGCCGCCCATCTCGCGGACCCAGTCGGCGTCCGCCTGCTCGAACACGCGCACGATGACGGGCACGCCGCGCGCGTACTCGAGCAGCCGCCGGTTGTCCTCGGGCCTGCGGATCGTGGACGTGATCATGCGCGCGCTGCGCGCGCGCGCTTCCTCGAGCACATGCAGGTCGGTGGCGTCGCCTCGGATCACGGGCACGTCGGCCTCGCGCAGCCGCTCGACCACGTTCGGGTCGTCGTCGACCACGACGACCTCGTAGCCGGAGCCGAGCATGCTCTCGAGCAGCGGCATGCCGGTCGAGCCGGAGCCGAGCACGACGATGTGACCGCCGGCGGGCGGCTCGCGCTGCGCGCGGCTCCGCACCGGGTGCAGGTGCATGAGCCACCACGCGACGCGGTCACTCGAGATGAACGGGGTCAGCACCATCGTCATCAGCGTGACGAGCGCGATGACCGTGAAGACGCCGGGTGCGAGCTGACCCTCGATCATGCCGTACAATCCCACGACCAGCGAGATCTCGCTGGTCTGCGCGAGCAGCAGCCCGGCCTCGATCGCGGGCCGCGCCGAAAAGCCTGCCCGCTCCGCGACCAGCGTGACGAGCGGCGGTGTCGCGACGACGACGAGCAAGGTGAGCACGAGCGCCTGCAACAGCTCGGTTCCGGTCGGCACACCGATCAGCGCGCCGAGCGCGGTGAAGAAGATCGCCGAGAAGAAGTCGCCGATCGACGCGAGCTGTGGCCGGATCACGGCGTTGGCGGGGAACCCCGACAGCGCGACGCCAGCGAGGAACGCGCCCACGAGCAGCGGCAGGTCGAGCCATGCGACCGTGCCGATGAACGCGAACAGCAGCGCGAGCGTCGCGAGCAGCAGTGCCTCGTCGTCGCCATCGAGCCGCACGATGAGCGGCGCGACCCAGCGGAACGTCGCGGCCGCGAGCGCGAGCAGGACCGCGACCGCGGCGAGCCCGGCGGCGACCCACGCAACGCCGCGCGGCGCGCGCGTCATGACCGGGATCAGCAGGATCACGAACAGGTCCTGCAACAGCAGCACGCCCACCACGAGGCGCGCGAACGGTTCGAACATCTGCCGCCGCTGGCGCAGCAGCCGCACGATGATCAGCGTCGAGCTGGCGGTCAGCGCGAGCGCCAGATACGTCGCGCTCAGCACGTCGAAGCCGAGCAGCAGCGCGGCGAGCAGTCCGATCGCACCGAGCAGAATGAACTGCAGGCTGCCGACGCGCAGGACGGCGCGCCGCTGTCCGCGGATGCGTCGCGGGCTCAGCTCGATGCCGGTCACGAACAGCAGGAACGTGACGCCCAGGATGAGCGCGTCCTCGAGCAGGTCGCCGGGCACGCGGCCGAGCCGCGCCAGCATCAACCCCGCCAGCAGCAGCAGCGGAACGGGCGGCACGCGCAGCGCCTTGGCCACTGCGTAGGCCAGCGCGGCGGCGCCCAGCAGCAGCGCGATACCGACCATCAGCCGATCACGCCCGCGTCGCGCAGTGCCGTCGCGACCTGCCGGATGCCGTCGTACTTCGAGATCATCAGGTGGGTCGCACCGTTCTCGCGCAGCTCGCTCGCGAGCGCCGGGTCGAACGCGTGGATGCTCGCGGGCACGCCCGCACGCGCCGCGCGGTACGCGATCAGGTTGTTCGCGTCCTCGATCTGCAGCGCCGATACGATCAGCCGCGCCCGCGTCAGCCCGGCCGCCTCCAGCACGCCCGGATGCTCCGTGTTGCCCTGCAATGTCGTGCATGGCAGGTCGCGCAGCTTGACCGGGTCCGTGTCGATCGCGATCACGTGCTCGCCGCGTTCGACCAACCCGCGCGCGAGCAGACGGCCGAGCGTGTTCATGCCGACCACGATCACGTGGTCGTGCAGCTCGAGGCCGGCGGCCCGTTCGCCGTGCGGCCCGGCGCCGAACGCGCGCAGTGCGCCGCGGCCGTGCAGCGCGTCGTACACGCGGTCGCCGCCCTGGATCAGCGCCGCGGAGACGCCCATCGTGATCAGGCCGACCATGCCCACGATCGACAGGAACGACTCGCCGACCATGCCTATGCCGAGCCCGAGCGTCGCGATGATCAGTGAGAACTCGCTGATCTGTCCGAGCGAGAGCGCGGCCAGGAAGCTCGGCCGCTCGGGGTAGCCGAAGCGCGGAATCAGCGCCATCAGGACGGCCGGCTTGACCAGCAGTGCGAAGGCTGACAGCACGAGCACGGCCGGCCAGCGCGAAAGCGCCGAGCCCGTCTCCATGTGGATGCCGAGCGTCACGAAGAAGATGGCGAGGAAGAAGTTGACGAGCGGGTGCACGCGGCGGATCAGTTCCTGGTTGTACGAAAGCTGCGCGAGGCTCACGCCGGCCACGAACGCGCCGATCTCGACCGACAGGCCGAGCGCCTGAGCGGCGAGGATGAACCCGAAGCACCAGGTCAGGCTCCAGACGAACAGCGCCTCGATCGAGCCGCTCAGCCAGCCGAACAGGCGCGGCAGCACGAAGCGGATCGCGACGAAGACGACCGCGCCGAGCGCGACCATGCCGGCCGTCGCGCGGAGCAGGCCCGCCCCGATCGATGCGACGTCGAGTGCGGCAGGATCCTCGACGCTGACGAGCAGCGTCAGCACCACCGCGACCGCGACGTCCTGAACGAGCAGTACACCGACCGCGATCCTGCCGTGCAGCGCGTGCAGCTCGCCGCGCCCCTCGAGCAGCTTCACGACGACGACGGTGCTGCTGAACGTCAGCGCGAGCCCGAGCAGCACGGCCTCGACCACACCGAACCCGAGCAGCCGGGCGAGGCCGTAGCCGAGCAGCGAGGTCAACAGGATCTGGCCGGTGCCGGCGAGCGCCGCGACTCGCCCGACATCTCGGATCCGCTCCAGGCTCAGCTCGAGACCGACCAGAAACAGCAGCAGCGCGATGCCGACCTCGGAGATCAGCTCGAGGCTCTCCGTCGCGTGCACCAGCCCGAGCGTCGGCCCGAGCAGCAGCCCGGCCACCATGTATCCGACGATCAGCGGAACGCGCAGCCGTCTCGCGACGACCGCAACCGCCGCCGCGGCGAACAGGATGTACCCCAGGTCGCGCAGGATCGGGAAGTCCGTCATCGGCGAGGCGGCGTAGGGGCGCGCGTGTACAGGGCTGCTCCTTCTCTGGTGCGGCGGCGGCTGCCCGCGGTTCCGGACGCAGCGATCCGGTGCACCGACCGTCATCGCCGTGCCGTCCTGAGCGTACTCGCCGGCAACATACGGCTGACCCCGCGCCGGCGCTCGGAGGGCCGTTGCGCCCGCATCGCCTTGCCCGCCCCTCTGGCCGCGGCCTACCATCCGGCTGCGGCCGTCTGTCGCGGCCGCCAACCCATCCGCTCCCAGGAGGCTTCGATGTCGCGTCTCGTCGCGCGCCCGACCCCGGCCGATCTCGCGCGGCCGTTCGTTCGGTGCCGAGCGGTCGCCGCCGCGTGGACTCTCGTACTCATCGCCACCGCGTTCGTCGCGCCGCTGGCCGCGCAGTCGCCCTTCACGATCGATGACGTCTTCTCGCTGCGCAGCGTCTCCGTCGCCGATGTGGCGGATGATGGCGGCCGGCTCGTCGTCAGCATGGGCACGGTCCGGGACCGGATCGGTATCGACAACTACCGTTACGGCGATCCGACCTATGTCGCGCCGCGCGTCGCGGAGTTGCTGCTGATCGACGCGCGGACCGGCGCGAGCAAGCCGATCTTCCCCGAGAAGCGGCAGGTCGCCGGCGTCGAGTTCTCGCCCGACGGCTCGCGCATCGCCATGCTCGTCCGCGACGGCGATGCGTTCCATCTCGCGATCTACGACGTCGGGTCCGCTCGCATCCGGACGGTGCGACCGCCCGCCGGCCGCGTCTTCGACGATGGCTCCCCGCTCGACTGGACGCCGGACGGGTCGAAGCTGCTCGTCGCACTGCATTCCACCGATTGGGTCCGCCGCGCGCGCGAACGGTTCGAGCACGAGGTCAGTGGCCCGATCGTCGTCCGCTCGAGCGAGGAGCCGTTCCTGTCATGGGATGAGATCCGCCGCCTGTCCGCCGTCCGCATCCCGGCCGTCTACGACCTCGCGCGCAACCGCTTCGACGAGGCGTTGCCCGAGACGATGCTGGCCGGCTTCGCGCTCACCGCCGACGGCGCCGCGCTGCGGTACGAGACGGACCGGAGCGAGCGCACGAGCTACGAGACGGGAGGGCGCGATGCATCGTTGAAGCTGAGACCGCTCGGCGGCGAGGAGAAAATCCTGCTCGAGTCGACGCGCGGCTACCGGTTCCTCTGGGCCGAGGACGGCCGCCGCTACGTCTACGGCCGCGAGGGTGCCATCTTCGCCGGCACGATCGACGACACGCTGCCCGGCCGTCGCTTCATCGGCCCGGAGCCCGCGCGCCGCGGCGACGCCGCCCGCGCCGACACGTCGGCCGCGCGGCGCGACAGTGCGACCACTCCGGCGGACAGCGCTGCGCGCGCCGCCGAGCGCGAGCGGCAGCGGCGTGCCCGCTTCACGCCTGTACGACTCAGCCCGGACGGCGGCACGCTGATCGCCCAGAACAGCGAGGGTTACTGGTTCGTCGACGTCGCGACGGGCGAGCGCGAGCGCTTCCTCGATGCGCCGTCGGGCGGCGCCGGCGACGACGAGGACGAGGAGGAGGAGGAAGACGAGACGCGGCCGCGCTGGTCGATCATCGCCTGGACCGATGACGCGAACCTCGTCTACCTCCAGGAGGAGTCGCGCACCGCGTGGGATCGCGCCATCCACATCCACGACCGTCGCACCGGGCAGCGGCGCGAGCTCGTGCGCGGCGCAGCGCAGCACTCCGGCATCACGCTGTCCGCCGACGGCTCGACCGTCATCTTCACCAGGACCGAGCCGAACCGCCCCGGCGACGTGTTCGTCGCGAACGCCGACTTCTCGAACTCACGACGACTGACCGACGCGAATCCGCAGCTCCGCGACCGCGCGCTCGGCGAAGCCCGGCTCATCGACTACCTCGACGCCGACGGTGAAACCCTGCACGGCGTGCTCTACCTCCCGCCCGGCCACCAGGACGGCATACGCGTGCCGACGATCTTCCTGGTCTACGAGGACTACTTCGATCCTCGCTTCAACTCGACGATCGCGCTGTTGAACGCGAACGGATACGCCGTCATCCAGCCGTCCGTCCGGCTCGAACGCGGCTACCCCGGCGAGGCCTGGCTCAAAGGTGTGACCGCGGCGGCCAACAAGCTCATCGAGATCGGAATCGCCGATCCCGACCGGCTCGGCGTTCACGGCACCAGCTACGGCGGCTATGCCACGAATCTGCTGATCACGCAGACGAACCGGTTCAAGGCCGCGATCAACATCAGCGGCAAGGTCGACATGATCAGCTTCTACACCGACTCGCCGCGGCTCGGGATCCGCAACGTCTCTGCGCCCGAGCGCGGGCAGGACCGCATCGGCGCCACGCTGTGGGAGCAGCCGCAGAAGTACGTCGCCCACTCCGCGATCATGTTCGCCGATCGCATCGAGACGCCGCTCCTGCTCATGACCGGGCAGCAGGATCACAACGTCCCCGAGCGCACCACCAGCGAGATGTTCTATGCGCTCCGGCGCCTCGGCAAACGGGTCGAGTGGGTGAGTTACGTCAATGGTGGGCATGGCATGCCGTCCAGTACCGTCGACGAGGTCGTTGACTACCATGCTCGGATCCTCGGATGGTACGACCAGTACTTGAAGGCGGAGGCGAAGGCGGAGGCGGACGCGGAGATGGAGATGGAGATGGAGGTGGCGGCGAGCGCGCTTGGGCCTACCGGCGGGCGCCGCGCCGCGCTTGGCGCTGGCGCTGCTTGACCTCGATGATGTTGTCCGCCACGGCTTCGGGGATCGCGAGCCGCTCGCGCAGCGAGAGCAGGAACGCGCGCTCGTCGGCATCGATCCTGTCGTCCGCGAGCACGTCGTCGACGCTGCGCGCGTACACATCGCGCGCAACGCGGCGGTGGATCATCTCGATGGCCGAGTCCGGCATCCGCAGTACGCGTCGCAGGTGCACGAGGTCGGTGAGCTCGTCTTCGCTCAGCAGGTGGTCCGCGAAGCAGTAGCGGAGGTAGGCGCGGTACAGATCCGCGCGGCGCTCGCCGAGCGCGACGATGTCGCTCACACCGTGCCGCGCGCACGCGTCCTTGATGGTCTGTTCGCTGACGTCGCGGATGCGACCGGCGCGGGCGAGCGCCTCCCGCACGGCCGACATTGCCGCATCCTCGCCGCGTCGGCGCAACACGCGCTCGAACCAGGTGCGGCTGCTCGGGTCTGTCGTGAACGGCGCGGCCAATCGATCCTCGAGTTCGAAGGTCGGCTCAACAATAGGCGAGCGCGGCGCGCCGGGCGAGAGCGCCCGGCCGCTCGGCATGCGTCGCCCGTTCCCACTCCCTGCCCGTTCCCTGGGCTTGCATTCACGTCCCTTCCCCTGGTCTTGCATTCACGTCTACGAAGTACCTACGATGCGATGAAGTTCCGTGTTGCGGCCCCAGCGTCGGCCGCAACACGGAACTGTTGCGTCGCGGATCTCACCACCGCCGCCGCCCCCGCTGAGGCGCGCCGGTTCGGAGCGGCGTCGCGGATCTCACGACTGCCGCCGCCCCGACCGAGGCGCGCCGGTGCGGAGCTCCCCCAGGTATTCGCGACGGAACTGGTGATGGCTGCGTGCGTGGTCGGGGCTGCCGAGCGCGTGCGTCGTGCCCGCGGTCATCCACACGACGTCATCCGCGAGGTCGAGCAGGTGCCCGGCCTCGTGGCCGGTCACGACGACGGCCGCGCCCTTCGCGTGCGCGTGCTCGCGCAACGCGTCACACAGGAGCTCGGCGTCGATCGGCGCCATGCTGTGGAGCGGCTCGTCGCAGAGCAGCACGCGTGGCGACCGGACCAACGCCAGGCAGAGCTCGCTGCGCCGGCGCTCGCCGCTCGACAGGCTGCCGGCCGGCGCGTCCAGCAATCCGCCGATCCCCAGCCGCTCGACCCAGCCGCGTGCAGCCTCCGCGGCATCGAAGCGGCGACGCACCAGGTCGATGTGCTCCCGAAGGGTCCAGGTTCGCGCGAGAAGCGGTTCGTCCGGCAGGTGGAACACGCCCCGGCGCGCCAGGCGATGCAGCCGTGGCCGTCGCACCGGCTCGCCGTCGAGCAGGATGCGGCCGTGATCGGGACGAATCTGGCCGGTCGCGATGCGGATGAGCGTCGACTTGCCCGTGCCGTTGCGCCCGAGCACCACCGTGACACGGCCGGCCGCCGGCACGAGGGTAGCCGCGGTCAGGACGCGACGCCGGCCGAACGTCTTGCCGATCGAGTCGAGCGCGAGCGGCGTCGCGGCGGCCGGCCTGACGGCATCAGCCGCGACGGCGGGCCTGACGCCATCGGCCGCGGCGGCCGATCCGCCACGCGCCGCGCTCATCGCGACACCTCGACGGATGCGGCACACGCCGCCGTCATGGCGACGCCCGGACCGACGGGCCACGCTCATCGCGACACCTCGACGGCACCCCCGGTTGTCGCGTGAGGTCACCGCAGGCCCACGGCCGCGGCCGCGCCGTGGCCGACCACGGCCCGCGCGATCGCCAGCGCGAGATCGAGCCCGAGCCCGACGAGCGATCCGACCGCCGCGACCGTGCGCGCGCCGATGCCGACGTTCGCGAGCAGCCGCTGCTCGTTCAGCAACCGCATGTCGAGCAGGAGCAGACCGGTCGTAACGAACACCCTGAGGGGTTGGATACCGATCCAGGAGCTTCGCGCCGGTGATCCCGCGTCGGCCGCAACGGCGGCACCGCCCATTAGCGAGCTGAGCAAGCCGAGCAGCGCGATCGCCAGTGTGACGAGGATCCACAGCACGATCGTGCGGAGCGCGAGCCGCCGAAACGTGATGGCATCCATCAACCGCAACGCACGTGGCTGCTCACGCGCCGCGCTTCAGCAGCAGCGCCTCGACCGTCTCCTGCAGCTGTTTCGGTGTGAACGGCTTGCCGAGGGATGCATCCGCGCCGTACGCCTCGGCATCGGCGAGCACATCGCCCGTCATCGATTGACCGCCGCCGGAGACCGCGAGGATCAGCCCGTCCGGGTAGTCGGACCGCAGCTCGCGGATCATCGTGACTCCTGCCGTCTCCGGCATGTACAGGTCGGTCACGACCAGGTCGGGCGGGTCCGCGCGATACAGGCGCAGCGCTTCCGCACCGTTCGTCGCCGTCGTAACGGTGTGACCCGCGCGCTCGAGCGATCGCCTCATGATCTCGAGGACCGCCGCTTCGTCATCAACCACGAGGATCCGTGCCATGGCTCATCAGCCGGAGAACGAGCGCGTTCCGGAGGGGGCGGGAACGTCTCGCGTGAACGGTGGCCGCGCAACGCCTGCGGTACGGTCAAACGTAACGCGAGCGCGGCACGTGCAACAGCCACCACACCAGCCTAGCCCACGTCGCCGCCGGAACCGGCTGCGACGCCGCCGGTACACAGTCCGGCATGAGCACACCCCACCATCCGGCGCGGCCGCCGTTCACGTTCACGGTTTCCGGTGTCGTGGCCAGCCTGCTCGTATTCGCGGTGGCGGCGGGCTGCGTCCGGCTCGGTTTCTGGCAGCTCGACCGCATGCGGCAGCGTCGCGAGCGCAACGAACAAGTCGAGGAGAGGATGCGGCAGGGCGCGATCGATGTGGCCGCCGCGCTGCGCGATACGGCCGGGCTCGGTTATCGCTCGATTGAGCTGGCCGGCCGCTTCGACGACGACCGCTCCATCGTGCTGCCGGGCCGCGCCTACCGCGGCACGCCTGGCGCGCACCTACTCACGCCGCTGCGGCTCGAAGAAAGCGCCATTGCCGTGCTGGTCAACCGCGGCTGGGTCCCCGCCGCGGATGGCGCGAGCATCGATCCCGAACGGTTTCGTACGCGCGGTGCGGCGACCGTCATCGATGGGCTGATCCTGCCGTTCCCCCGCGCCAGGGCTTCGCTCGCGTCGAATGCGCCCGCGCCCGTGCCTGCGACCGGGTTCCGCCGCGTCTGGTTCACGATCGACGAGTCCAGCCTGCGCGAACAGTTCCCCTATCCGCTGGCCGCCTTCCTCGTGCAGGCGTTACCCGACTCGACCGTCGCCGGTCCGGCGGCCGCAGGCGCGCGCGCGTCCGGCGGCCGCGGCGGTGCGTCAGGGGCCGACGCGCGAGCCGCGGACCCGTATCCGCTCCGTCTGCCGCCGCCGCCGCTCGACGCCGGGCCGCACCTCGGTTACGCGATCCAGTGGTTCTCGTTCGCCGCGATCGCGATCATCGGATGGCTCACCATCGCGCGACGGCGCGCCGGCCGGTGACCCGCGAACCCACCGCGCCGCAGCTCCGTCTCGAGCTCCCGGCCTGGCTTGCTGCCGCGAGGCCGGCCGCCGCCGCTGCCGCGACCGACGCCGAGCGCATGCGCCTGGTCCTCGACCTCTGCCGTGAGAGCGTCCGCCATGGCGGCGGCCCGTTCGCTGCCATGATCCTCGATCCGGCCGGCCGAGTCGCCGGCGTGGGCGTGAACCTCGTCGTCAGCGGGCGAAGCTCGATCCTGCACGCCGAGATCGTCGCGATCATCGAAGCCGAGGCTGCAGCCGGCCGACACACCCTGCCCGACGGTTACTCTCTGGTCACCTCTTGCGAGCCGTGCGCGATGTGTCTCGGCGCCGTCCTGTGGAGCGGTCTGAGCCGCGTCGTCTGGGCCGCGACCCGCGAGGACGCCATGGCGGCCGGTTTCGACGAGGGACCCGTCTTCACCGCGTCGCACGAGTATCTCCGCGCGCGCGGAGTCCACCTCGAGCCCGGACCGCTGCGCACCCACGCGCGCGCCGTCCTCGACGACTACCGCGCCCGCGGCGGCGTCCTCTACAACAGACCCGGAGTGGAAGGGAAGAAGGAGAAGTAGACAAGGACACCCCCGTTCCGTGAACCCCGCTCCCCGCTCCCGTTCCGTTAACCCCGCTCCCCGCTCCCGCTCCCGTTCCCGTCAATCCCGCTCCCGCTCCCTCTCCCTCTCCCGTTCCGTTCCGGTCGCCCGCCTTCGTGCCATGCGGGCCTGGCCCCGTCGGCCAGCAGGCGAACCGCCCGAGCGGCGGCGCGGATCACCTCCGTCATGTGCTCGAAATCGACGCCGCTGACTTCGTCGGACGGCCGATGATAGTCGTCGT
>Ga0299906_10003701_pt1 | contig 12591 bp, 9 predicted proteins | sample RVTome_14_FD_200259 | JGI IMG/M metagenome (GOLD analysis project Ga0299906, IMG submission 200259) | Soil microbial communities from uranium-contaminated site in the Upper Colorado River Basin, Wyoming, United States - RVT145D125 (version 2) ...
CCGGCTACTCGATCCCGGACGAGACCCCCGGCTTCGACTTCGACTACGACGGCGAGGAGTTCTTCCTCGAGCACGTGTGGCCGCGGCTCGCCCACCGGGCGTCCAGCTTCGAGCGCTGCGGGCACGTGCGGGGCTGGGCCGGCCTCTACGCGGTCACCCCGGACCGCAGCGGCGTGGCGGGTCCGGTGGAGGGCTTCTCCAACCTGTTCGAGGCCCACTCGTTCACGGGCCGGGGCGTGATGCAGTCCTACGGCGTGGCCCGGGCCATGGCCGCCCGCATCGCCAGCGGCCGCTACGAGGAGGTCGACCTCGGGCCGCTCTCCCGCTCGCGCTTCGAGGCGAAGGAGCGCTGGGTGAAGGAGGATCTCCACATCTGAGAGGGCGTCAGGCGCAAGCCCGCAGGCCGCGCAGCGAGCCGCAGGCGAGCGAAGCTCGGTGAGGCAAGGCCGCAGGCCGCGCAGCGAGCCGCAGGCGAGCGAAGTTCAGGAAGGCCCCGCAAGCGCGCGGAACGGAGTGGAGCGCGCGCGCAGCGAGGCGCAGGCGAGCGAAGTTCAAGGGTGGCTCTCGCACCACTTCTGGACCTGGCGCAGGCGGGCGTCGGCGATCTGGGCCGCGATCTCGCGCACGCCGAAGCGGTCGAGGAGGCCTCCCACGAGCGGGACGGCGTTCGACGCCACCATGCGCAGGGCCAGGCGCGTGCGCGCCGCCCCGTCCTGGCTCTCGTCGCAGAGCGTCCAGATGCCGTCGAAGCGCAGGTGGCCGAAGCCGAGCTGGGAGCGCAGGCGCTCGCCCGGCACCACCTCCAGCGGGTGGTCCTCCAGCACCACCGGCACCGTGCCGAGCCGGTAGCGCCAGCGCATCAGCCGGCCCACCTGGGGGTAGCCCTCGGTCGGGTCGATCGCCGCCACCAGCCGCTCGTCCCAGCGGACGAGCTCCTGCGGATCGGTCAGCGCGCGCCAGACCCGGTCGCGCTTGGCCCCGACCGCGGTCGAGATGGCGATCGTGATCAAGCAGGTCCCCCCGGACGGAGGATGGACCCCGGCCCCCGATCGCGCAACCCACCCTTTTCAGTGAAGCCCTCCCACCAGGACCCGCACGGCGTCGGCGATGCCGTCGGTCGAGAGGTGGTACATGGGGAAGAGGCGCCGGATGTGGCGCACGGTCTGGTACTCGTCCCAGAGCTCGGGCCGCTCCGGGTTGAGCCACACTGCGCGCTCGAAGTGGTCGGCGATGCGGTGGAGCCAGTCGATGCCGCGGGTCTCGGCCATGCGCCGCGGGTCGATGTTCCCGTAGGGCTCCAGCAGCTCGGCCGGGTGCATGGCCGCGTCGCCCACGATCATCACCTTCCAGTGGCCGCCGAGCCGGCGCAGGAGGTCGCCGGTGGGGATGGCGTCGCGGCGCAGCAGGCGGGCGTCGCGCCCCAGGAGCTCGTAGGGGCAGTTGTGGAAGTACCAGGCCTGGAGCTCCCGCAGGCCGCGCTCCTGGTGGAGCGCCGTCAGGAGCCGGCTCACCGGCTCGTAGAAGGGCTCCATGGTGCCGCCGACGTCCATCAGCAGCAGCAGGCGCACGTCGTTGCGGCGTTCGGGGCGGAACACCAGCTCGATCTCGCCGGCGTTGCGGCAGGTCTCGTCCACGGTGGCCTCGAGGTCGAGCTCGCTGGGGAGGCCCGTGCGGGTGAGCTGGCGCAGGCGCCGCAGCGCCACCCGGGTCTGGCGGACGTCGAGGGTGCGGTCGGTGCGGTAGTCCTCGAAGCGCCGCTCCTCGGCCACCTTCATCGCCGAGCGGCTGCGCGGGCGCCCCCCCACGCGGATGCCGGTCGGGTGCTCGCCGCCGTGGCCGAAGGGCGAGTGGCCGCCGGTCCCCACCCAGCGCCCGCCTCCGTCGTGGCGCTCGGTCTGCTCGGCCAGGGTCTCGAGGAAGCGCTTGAGCAGCTCGTCCGAGGCCAGGCGCTCGAGCAGGGCGCGCTCCTCCTCGCTGAGCCCGCCGAAGGGCCTCGGGTCCTCCAGCCACTCGCGGATCCGCGCCTCGAGGTCGAGGGAGCCCTCGACCCCCCGGAAGACCTTGAGGAAGGCCCGGTCGAAGCCGTCGAAGTAGGTCTCGCTCTTCACCAGGCAGGCCCGGGCCAGGTGGTAGAAGCGCTCGAGGCTCGAGCCGTGCAGGCCCTTCTCCAGCGCCTCCAGGAACATCATCCACTCCTGGATCCCGACCGGGACGCCCTCCTTGCGCAGCCGGTAGAAGAGGTCGAGGAACATCAGTTGTTGTAGCGGGGTCCGAGCTGGCTCCACTCCCGCGGGTAGCGCCCGCCGCTCTCGTGGTACTGGCTCAGGGCCTCGGTGTCCTGCTCGTTCTTCAGCAGCGAGCCCAGGAAGGGGATGTGCTGCTCGATGTCCTCGGCGCTCATGCCCGAGCGCAGGAGCACGCTGATCCAGTCGATCAGCTCCGAGGTGGAGGGCTTCTTGCGGAGCTGGCTCTGCTCGCGCAGCCAGTAGAAGCGGAGCAGCACCTGGTCGAGGAGCCGGCTCTCCAGGTGCGGGTGGTGCACCGCCACGATCTTCTGCATCAGCTCCTTGTCCGGGAACTCGATGAAGTGGAAGACGCAGCGGCGCAGGAAGGCGTCCGGCAGCTCGCGCTCGTTGTTCGAGGTGATGATCACCAGCGGGCGCTCCCGGGCCGCGACCTCGTCGCCGGTCTCCACGATCGTGAAGCGCATCTCGTCGAGCTCGCGCAGCAGGTCGTTCGGGAACTCGAGGTCCGCCTTGTCGATCTCGTCGATCAGGAGCACCTGCTGCCGCTCGGCGGCGAAGGTGCGCCCCATGGCGCCGAGCTTGATGTAGGTGCGGATCTCCGAGACGTTCCCGTCCCCGAAGCGGGCGTCGTTCAGGCGCTGCACCGTGTCGTAGACGTAGAGACCGTCCTGGGCCTTGGAGGTGGACTTCACGTGCCACATCTCGAGGGGGAGCCCCAGGCCCTCGGCCACGTGCCGGGCCAGCAGGGTCTTGCCCGTGCCCGGCTCGCCCTTGACCAGCAGCGGGCGCTCGAGCGCGATGGCGGCGTTGACGGCGTCGACCAGGGCGGGCGAGGCGATGTAGCCCTCGGTGCCCTGGAACCTGAGGAAGCGGTCCGGTTTCGACCTGGGTGACATGGGCGCGGATTCTGGCGCATCCGGACCCGGCCAGCGAGCCCTCAGGAGTCGAGACGAGGTGAACATCCGCCGGGTGGAGATCTTCGAGAACCACGCCGCCGAGGGACTGCTGTAGCTGTCCAGGCTATGCGAAGAGGTCGCCGGTCTGCCCAACCGGGCTTCCCGATTTTCCGAGCCTCGGCCAGAAGGTCCCGATCACGAGCCAAGATTTCGGGTGCGCCAGGACCGTCCCCACGTAGAAGTACGTCTCTCTCTTCGGCGAACAGATCTCGTCCAGGAACTTCTGCCTCACCTTCGAAGCTGCCTCCTCGGGCGTCGCCCCCTCGTCCACCAGCCTCCAGTACAGTGCTCCGACCTCCCAGTCCTCGTTCGTGAACCTGTGACCCTTGCAACGGGCGTCGTCACAGTGGAAACGATACCGGAAACGCCACGGAACCTTGCGGGGCGGCTCCTTGCTCTTCGTGCGGGTGTCCCAGAACCGAGTCTGTCGCAGCTCGTCGAGGAACGACCGCTTCCACTCAGGGGCATCGGGAGTGACCAGCAGGTCCGTCACCTCCCGGGGCCGGAAGATGCCGAGCGAGGTTTCGTCCCGTTCTTGGCGGTCCCGCAGCTCCTCCATCGAAGCGGCGACGTTCTTCAGCACGTACTTTCCGCGCTTAGACCAGTCGCCGGCCCGACCCGGTTGGATGGGCCCGCCGAGAAGCCTCACGGAGTCCGAATCCGGTCGCCAGCTTTCCTTTCGGAAGTCACGGCCCGTGTGCCTCTCGGCCGTCACCTCGATCCACTGGTACTTCTTGAACTGCTGCTCCCAGGGCAGGTCTCGATAGTTGATCGGGTAGAGTCGGATGAGATCGCCGCCCTCGGTGACCCCGGCGGTGCAGGACAGTTCGTCGTACTTCGCTGAGGGGATCGGATAGGTCTTGACCGTGACCAGAACCTTGAGCCGGTTCACCGGAGGCTCCTGCTACAAGTGAGCCACGGAGAGGCCGCCTTCCTCGGCAATCCGGTTGGCCAACCTGCCCCGGTGGCAGCACCTTACGTCCTTCTCCATGCACAGCAGCGCCAAGGGCTGGGACCTGAGCAGGCTGGTAGCCTCCCGGACGTGCCTCTTGCGCTTGGGTAGCATCGTCTTCTCGTACTCGTCGAGGAGGCGCTGGTAGGACTCGAAATCGGAAAGACTGGCTCGATGCTCGCCCTTGATTCCCAGTTCGGGCAGGTGGTGGTAGACGAGGCCAAGGTTGCCGGCGATTCGGCTCATCGACCGCCTGGCGAAGCCGTACTTGCGAGAAACAGGATTCGCCCGAACGTCGAGGATGCCGTTCATCCCCGCTGCCAGCAGGCCGTTGAAGAACTCGTCAACGGACTTTCCCTCGTATCCGACCGTGTAGGCGGCGACTTCACGGCGGGGCGGTTGGGGCGGGTCGCCTGGGAGATACTCCCTCAGCTCGCTCTTGATCGAGTACCAGGGGTACCGCCGGTATACGTCCCGGAGGAGCGCTGGGCGGGTCCGTCGCCCGTACCGATCAACGACAGAACCCACCGCTTCGACCTGGATCGAGTTCAGGCGCTCGATCTGCTTCTGGCTCAAGCGCTTGGTCCGGCCGACGAGGGAGAACGAACGCTCACCACCCTCGACGTATCCATCCCGCCTCAGGGACTCCAGCTCTCGGTACAAGCCGAAGGAGAACGGGCCTTGGAGGTAGGGGACGAACTGGTAGAAGGTTCGATCTCGCCCCACGGCCGTCTCCTGGCGGAGTAGAAACGCCAGCTTCACCAGCATGGTGTGCTGGATGGGACCGCCGATGCGATCGAGAAGCGCCAAGATCAGGCGTTGGCGGTTCAGCATGCAACTTCCCCAGGGTTGGCAGATTCGGCTGGGGGTCCGACCGCCTCGAAACCCATCGTCCGCCTCAGAGTAGCCCTGAAGGGATGACAGCGCCGGTCACAAATGTCGATCTCGCTTAGAGTAGTGCGCTCTGGGGCCGGCTTCGCAGGCGGCCGTTGCACATCGGGCAGCCGCACCCCCGGTGGCGCCGGTGTTCACGCAGGCCGAGGCACCGAGGGACAGCGCGCCAGATCTCGTTCGTGGAACGCCACCCAGCGCCCCGCCACGGCCCCGTCCTCGTCCTGGGTGTAGCCCCCTCACGGGTACCAGTTCTCCTGGTAGTAGAGATCGACCCCGGAGACGCCGGCCGGTCCCCCGCCCGTCCAAGCGTAGTGGCAGAGAAGACGGGTCGCCTGGCAGCTCGCCGCGCTGAACGACCCGGGTCGGCCGCCCGCGGGGGCGCCTCGACACCCTGCGGTGTCGGCCCTCGAATCAGTCGGTGCTCTAGGATCGACGGGCGCTTCGGTCGCTCGCGAGCCGCGCCTCCGCGGCGCGCACCCGCGCGGTCAGCACCCGCAGGATCTCGAAGGAGAGATTCGGCATCTGGAGGATCAGCTCCTTCAGGTCGCTGCCCTCCAGGCACAGGAGCCGCGCCGCCGTCCCGGCGACCGCCGTGGCGCTGCGGGGCTCGTCGTCCAGGATCGCCATCTCCCCGAAGTAGGAGCCCTCGGTCTGCACGTGGAGCATCTGCTCGGCGGGCGTCTGGTAGCCCTTGTAGATGCGCACGCGGCCCTCCATCAGCAGGTAGAGGACGCCCCCCGGGTCGCCCTCGCGGCAGACGACCTCGCCCTCGAGGTAGTGCTTCTCGATGGCGAAGCGCAGCACGGCCTCGAGCTGCTCGAGCGAGAGCTGGGAGAAGAGGGGTACCTGCTTGAGCGCCAGGAGCCGTTCCATTTCTTCCTCCTCCTTCGGGATGGCGGGGCCGGCGCCGGTCAGGGCCCGGGCCCCCATGCGGACGAAGCGGTGCCCGGAGCCGAGCGCGGCCTCGACCACGCCTTCTCGGGACGCCGGCGCCGCGATCAGGTGCTCGATCCCGCGCCGGCGGTCCGCCAGCGAGCCGCTCTCGTGCAGCAGCGCCAGCAGCTGGCCGGAGACGCGGTCGCCGAGGTTCGAGAGCACCTCGAGGGCATCGCCGCGGCGGCGCGTCGAGCCGTGGGCGAGCGCGCGCTCCACCTTGCGGATCACCGGGCCGTCCTCGAGCTGCTCGAGGGCGCGGAAGGCCAGGCGCCGGCTGCCGAGCATGGCGTCCTGGACCGCGAGGCGCAGGAAGCGCCCCGCCGGGCCCTCGCCCTCGGGCAGCAGCTGGAAGGCGATCAGGTGGTACCAGACGTCGCGGGCCCGCTCGCGCAGGTGGGCCGCGATGCGGTCCCAGGCGCCGCAGGCGGCGAGCACGCGCAGCGCCCCCTCGGCGGCGCGCTCGCTGTCCGATTGCAGGTGGGGGAGCGCGGCCCGGACGCCCTCCTCGCCGAGCGAGCCGAGGAGCGTCTCGGCCGTGCGCGAGACCTCGGCGGCCGGGTCGACCAGGGCGGCGGCGAGCGCGGTCATGGCGAGGCCCTCGGTATCGAAGTGGGCCAGCAGCAGCAGGGCCGCGCGGCGGACGCCGGGATCCGGGTGACGCGCGGCCTCCAGCACCTGCGCCTCGGAAAGCGGCGGCTCGGCGGCGCCGCGGGCCAGCGCCTCCAGGGCCGCCGCGCGGACCGCCGGATCGGCGTCGAAGGCCCGCGCCTGCACGCGGCCCAGCAGCCGTGGCGGCGCCGCGGCCAGGGCCGCGCAGCGGGTGGCGGCATCCCTGCCGGCGATCATCTCCTCCAGGATCGCCAGGCCGCGCTCCCCGGCGTGGCAGGCGGCCAGGGCGCGCACCTCGGGCGACGGGTCGGCCAGCCGCTCGCGCATCCGGGCCCGCAGATCCGGGGTCGCCTCGGGGCGAGCGCTGGCGGCGCGCAGCGCCGCCAGCCGCACCCGCGCATCCGGGTCGTCGAGGGCCCGGGCGAGCGCCGCGTCGACCTCGGCGCCCGGGAGCCGAGCCAAGGCCACCAGGCAGGCCCGCCGGACCTCGGGATGCGGATGGCCGGCCTCCCGCAGCAGGGGCCCTGCGATCCCGCGCTCGGCCAGGTGGGGCACGATCTCGAGCAGCGTGCGCGAGGGGCGCCCGGACTCGCGGCCGAGCATCTGCTCCCACAGCTCGGCCAAACGGGTTGCCTCCCAGCCGCCGATCTCGCCGGCGATGTCGGCGAGATCCAGGCTCCCCGCCCGTAGCTGGTCGACGAGCGAGCCGAGGTACGCGCGCCGCGCCGCCAGGGTGGCGCCGAGGAAGATCAGGGCCGCCGTGGCGCCCGCCGCGCAGAGCCACAGCGGGTCGGGCCGGCCGATCGCCAGCAGCAGGCCGCCGGCGGCCGACATGCCGGCGTAGACCACGATCCCCTCCAGGAAGGCGCGCATGCGGCCCCGCAGCCGCAGGGGCATGGCGTTGTAGACGAGCGAGCGGATCGGATAGCCGGTGGCATTGTCCACGAGCTCCCGGTTGGCGCGGGCCGCGAGGGCGGTGCCGAGGCCCTGGTGCAGGGCCAGGGCGCCGAAGGCCACGAGCGTCAGCAGCGGGTGGAGCACGTTGGCGCTGGCCACGCCGAGGCCGCGGATCAGCCACGGCGTCACGGTGAAGCCGATCCCGATCTCGATCAGGTTCGTGATCGCCTGGTAGAGACCAAAGAAGGTTGCCAGCTCGGCCGGGTCCGGGAAGGCCCGGGCGAAGAGGTCCGAGTAGAGGTACTGGGCCACGAAGAACGCCATCACCATGCCCAGGGCCGAGAGCGCCAGGGCACGGCCCAGGGCGGAGCTCCGCAGGTAGCGGAGGGCGCCGCGCATGCCCTCGAGCGAGGTCTCGTCGGCCTCCTCCAGGTCGAGGGGTCCGGAGCGGCGGAGACCCCGCCGCCCCAGGCGCAGGATCGCCGCCGCCAATGCGAAGAGGAGTGCCCAGCCGGTGACGAGGTGGAGCGGCCCGGGGCCGCGGGCGATCAGCATCCCGAGCAGGCCGCCGAGCGCCCCGCCCACGCTGGCGGCGATGGTGAAGAGCGGGAACAGGCGCCGGCTCGCGGCCGGGTCGAAGTAGTCGACCGCGAAGGTCATGAAGTGACTCAAGAAGACTGCCTGGAGCAGGTACCAGAGGCAGAGAAGACCTGGCAGAGCCAGGGGCCAGCCGACCCGGACGGCCCCCGCGCCCGCGCCGACGAGGAGCACGGCGCCGCAGAGCATCCAGAAGAAGAGCGAGTCGTTGCGGGCGCGGCCGACCACCAGGGCGTAGGCGAAGCTCCCCGCCACGGCGATCAGCGACGCCGCGATGAAGGTCTCCGGCAGGCGCTCCGCGCCGAGCCGCGCCAGGAAGAGCGACTCGGCGCCCACCAGGCCCAGGTTCTGGGCGGCGCTCACCAGCAGCGACAGGCTCCCGAAGAAGAGGAAGCGCTGCCGCTCGTGCCTTCGCACCGCCGGAAGCAGACGCCAGAAGCGCTCGCTCACGGACGTCCGGTCAGCCCCCGCTGGCGCACACCGCGGCCAGGCTGGAGAGGGCGACCCCTCGCCGACCCTGGCGGACGGGATTGCGATCGTGCCCGTTGGTCACGTAGGCGAACGAGAGGCCGGTCCGGGGGTCGGCCCAGGCGATCTGCCCGCCGGCTCCCATGTGGCCGAAGGTCTCCGGCGAGGCGGTGCGGCCGAAGCCATGGTAGACGCCCTCGCTCCCGGCGAGGACGATGCCGAGCCCCCGGTTGGCCGGCCTGCCGAACCAGGGATCGAGGAGCCCTCCGGTGCGGATCCGGCGCGCCTCGGCCAGCATCTCCCGGCTCCAGATGCGCGTGCCGTCCGGCGCCAAGCCGTCGAGGAGTGCCTGGTAGAAGAGCGCCAGGTCGGAGGCCTTCGCGACGGCGCCGCCGCCGGGCATGCCGGCCGAGAGCACCCGCGGATCGTTGAAGCCCTGGAGCGCCTCCTCGGTCACCTCACCGACCGGGATCTCCGGGAAGCCGAGCTTCGCCAGCTCCTCCGGCGTGGGGGCGGCGCCCACGTGCTCGATGCGCGCGAAGCGCTGCCCGAGCTCGGGGGGCAGGCCCATGCGCAGGTCGGGGAGGCCGAGGGGCCGCGCAATGCGGGTCGCCACGAAGTCGCGCCACTCCGCGCCGGAGCGCCGCTCGACGAGCTCGGCCACCACCCACATGCTGGAGCTCGCGTGGTACTCGAAGCGGGTGCCCGGCTCCCAGTCGAGCCGCCAGCTGGCGAAGCGCGCGAGGCGCGCGGCGCGGTCGCGCCACTGGCCCTGGGCGTAGGGGGCGCGGGGGAAGCCGGCCGTGTGGGTCAGGAGGTGCTCGACGAGGACGGCCTCTTTGCCGTTCGTGCCGAACTCGGGGATCACGTCGGCCACGCGCTCGTCGAGGCGGAGCTTCCCCTCCTGGATCAGCAGCCAGGCCGCGGCCGACGAGACGGCCTTGGTGCAGGAGAAGACCGCGTAGAGGCTGTCGGGCGAGGCCCGGCCGAAGGTCCGGCTCTCGACCAGCCGGCCGTGCCGCGCCAGGGCGACCTGGCACGAGGGGAGCAGGCCCTCGCGGACCTCGCGCTCCGCCCGCTCGAAGAGCGCCTCCAGCTTCGCGGGATCGATCATCGCCCGCCCGCGGAGCCCCAGCGCGCGATCACGTCGTCGGCGAAGCGCCGCAGGCCCTCCTGCTTCTCCTCGAGGCGCTCGCCCCGCAGCCCGTAGAGGAGCCAGGGCATGGTCTGGAGGTGCGTCACGCCGAGGTCCGCGAGCCGGCGATAGCCGTCCAGGTCCACCGCGTCCCGGCAAGCCGCCACGATCGTCAGCGGCTCGTCCCCGCGGCACAGCTCCTGGCGGTGGGCGCGGATGCGGCCCAGGATCCGGCGCAGCTCGTCGGCGCTGTGCAGGTCCGAGATCCAGCCGTCGTTTCGCGCCGCGCGGCGCAGGGCCGCTTCCGAGGTGCCCCCCACCAGGATCGGCAGCGGGCCCTCCAGCGCGGGGCTCATCTGGAGGCGATCGAAGTCGTAGAACTCGCCGTGGTGCTCGACCATGCCCCCGGCCCAGAGCTTGCGCATCACCTCGATCATCTCGTCGGCCCGGCGGCCACGCTCTTGGAAGGCCTGCCCCATCAGCTCGAACTCCTGCTGCATCCAGCCCACGCCCACGCCGAGGCTCACGCGGTAGCCGGAGAGGATCGCCGCCGTCGCCACCGCCTTGGCCGCCGCGAAGGGGTTGCGGAGCGGCAGGATGTAGATGCCGGTGTAGAAGCGCAGCCGCTCCGTGACGGCGGACATGGCGCCGATCGCGACCCAGGGATCCGGCCAGGGCGCCTCCGCCTGCCAGCGCGGCGCCCCGTCGGCCGTATACGGGTAGGGCGAGGCGATCTTCTCGGGGTGGACCAGGTGGTCCGGCACGATCAGCGCGTCCCAGCCGCAGGCGTCCGCCGCGCGGGCCACCCCGCAGAGCTGGCGCGGATCGCAGAAGGCCACGGAGCAGACGAAGCGCAAGCCGGACTCCCCTCGGAATCCCTAGCGGGCCAGCGAGCCGCCGTCGACCAGCATCGACTCCCCGGTCACCCAGGAGGCCCGGTCCGAGCACAGCCACACCGCCGCCTCGGCGATCTCCCCGGGAAGCCCCAGGCGGCCGGCGGGCACGGTGGCGAGCACCATCTGCTCGAGCCTCGGGTCGGCGGCCATGAGCCCGCGCAGGAGCGGCGTGTCGGTGCTGCCGGGGCAGATGGCGTTCACGCGCACGCCGGTCTTTGCGTTCTCGAGGGCGGCGGTCTTGGTGAGCCCCAGCACGCCGTGCTTCGAGGCGCAGTAGTGGGGCAGACCGGGCACACCGACGAGCCCCGCCCCCGAGGCCATGTTGACGATGGCGCCCCCGCCCTGCTCGCGCATCACCGGGATCTCGTGCTTGAGGCACAGGAAGACGCCCGTCAGGTTGACGGCGAGGGTGCGGTTCCAGCGCTCGAGGTCGAGATCCGGGATGGCGCCGGGCCCGCCGGTGATGCCGGCGTTGTTGACCGCGCAGTCGAGGCGGCCCCAGACGTCCACGGCCCGGCGCACCGCCGCCGCCACCTCGGCCTCGAGCGTCACGTCGCAGCGCTGGAAGCGCCCCCCGGCGCCGATGGTCCGGGCCGCGGCCTCGCCGCCGGCCTCGTCCACGTCGCAGACGAGCACCCGGGCGCCCTCCCGGGCGAAGGCCTCGGCGGTGGCGCGGCCGATGCCCGAGGCCGCGCCGGTGATCAGCGCCACCTTGCCGGGGAGGAGCGCGTTCACCCGCCGCTCCGGCCCCCGCCTCCGGCGGCAAAACTTCTGGCCCCGAGGTCGCCGAGCGAGAAGAGCTTGTAGCCGCCGCGGAAGAAGTCGCGGCAGGTGGTCGAGTGGACCAGGGCCCGCTCGCTGGCGGTGCGGCGCACCTCCTGGCGGAAGGAGCCGTCCTCGTAGAGCCGGTAGTGGGCCCAGCCGCCCGGGTAGTCCTTCGTGCAGTTCACCTCGACGAAGGGCGCGGGGCCGGCCGCCGCATGCCGCCGCACGCGGTTGCGGTGGGTGTGGCCGATCAGCACGCCGCGCACCTGCGGATGGCGGCGGATCGCCTCGAAGAGGCCGAGCGAGTGCTCGGGCCGGATGCCGATGGTGTTGGGGTAGGTGTCGGCGTGCTCGGGCGGCACCGGCTGGTGGTGGGTGAAGAGCAGGGTGGGGCACCCGGGGGCCTCGCCGAGCGCGCGCTCCAGCCAGGCCAGGCGCTCCTCGGGGAAGATGCCGTGGTGGTGCCCGGGCTCCACCGTATCGAGGAGCAGCAGGCGCCAGCCGCCGAGCTCCACGGCCCGGGGCGCCGGGGGCTGGCCGAGCAGCGCGTAGCCGTCCACCTCGAGGCCGAGCTCGAGGCCGTAGTGGTCGTGGTTCCCCAGGAACGCGTGCCAGGGCGGGCGCAGGCGCGAGAAGACCCGCGCCGCGGCCTCGAACTGCTCCGGCAGGCCGCGGTCCGCGATGTCGCCCTTGATCACCACCGCGTCCACGCCCGTGGCGTTGATCTCGTCGATGGCGTCCTGGTTCATGAAGCCCCAGTAGGGCACGTCGGTATCGCACTCGCGGACGAAGGGGTAGCCCTCCCGGTCCTCGCCGTACTCGCCGTCGGGCTGGATGAAGCCGCCGAAGCGCGGCTCGCCGAAGTGCAGGTCGTTGAGCGTGGCGAAGGAGGCGACCGGCGCTCCCGGCTCCCGGGGCAGGGTCTCGAAGCTCTCGGGGAAGTAGACGTTCCGCGCCGGCGCCTCGGCGCCGGCGACCCGGATCTCCACCCGGTAGCGGGTGGCGGGCTCGAGGCCGTCGAGGCGGAGCTGCCGCGTGCCCGCGCCCCCGAGCCGGGCGCGCGGCTCCGCGTCCACCAGGATCTCGGCGGGAGCGTCCACGGGGCCCGCGGCGTCCTCGACGCCGAAGCAGAGGGTGAAGCCCGACTCGGTGACTCCGAAGAGCTCGGGATGGGTGATCCGGAGGGGCACCGGGCCAGCGTAGACGCCCGGCGTGGGAAAGTCACCCGGCCGACCGCCCC
>Ga0299906_10003702_pt1 | contig 12590 bp, 11 predicted proteins | sample RVTome_14_FD_200259 | JGI IMG/M metagenome (GOLD analysis project Ga0299906, IMG submission 200259) | Soil microbial communities from uranium-contaminated site in the Upper Colorado River Basin, Wyoming, United States - RVT145D125 (version 2) ...
GGCAGGGTGATCCGGATCCGCTCCAGGCGCGTCCCTGTCATCTTCTCCGGCTCGTAGCTGTAGCTCCGGTTCCCCGGAGCCAGCCCGACCTCCGCGACGGTGCGCTCCAGGTCCCCCAGGAGCCGCGGCAGCTCCGCGTCGTCGCGGCAGACGAGCTCCTCGTAGAAGCGGCGCAGGTCGGCCTCGTTGGCCTGCGCCACGGCCCCCTCCGCCCGCAGCGCCAGGGTCACGCTGCGCTGCGCGGCGACCTCGGCCTGCAGCCCCGCCACCCGCTGCTCGGTGTTGCGCTCCTCCAGCCGCCGGGGCAGCGTGAAGCCCGCGAGGCAGACGAGGTTCAGCGCCAGCAGGCCCAGCACCGGGTAGAGCAGCCGGCGCCGCCAGAAGGGCCGCCGGTCCCTCACGAGCCCGCCTCCCCGCTCGCGCCCGCGGCCCCCGGCCGGTACTGCATCCCGTAGCTGAACTGGTCCCCCTCGTCGCCGGGGCTGAGGCCGTGGGGGCGCACGGCTTCGAAGGACGGCGCTGCCTCGAGGGCTCCCGCGAACTCGAACCCCTCCTCGATGCTCCGGGCCAGGGCCTGCAGCTCGAGGACCGCCTGCCCCCTCTCGAAGGCCGGCGCGATGGACAGCAGCCGCACCCCTGACGGGAGCAGCTTCTCGAGACGGGACAGCAGCTCCGTCCAGGAGAAGCTGCGCTGGTCGACCACGTCGCGGACCAGCTCCCACTCCCGCACCCTGTCGGGTTCCACCCGGCGCTTGCCGAGGACGGAGGCCTCGGCCCGCAGGTCGATCAGGTCCTGCTTCGCCGCCAGCAGGGTCAGGTCCCAGGTGCGCCCCTCGGAGCTGAGAAGGCGCCGCGCTTCGCTGACCTGCCACAGGGTGAGGGCGAGCACGCCCGCGGCACCGAGGGCGAACAGTGCCGCCGGCACCCGCTCGTTGCGGAACGGCCGGCTCGCGAGGTTCAGCGGCTCCACTACGCCGCCTCTCCGAGGAGCGCGGCCGCCGCGCCGGCCACCGCGCGTCCCGCGTCGGGGAGCCCCCCCCGCTGGCTCCCCCACGGCGCCACGAGCCGCGGCTCCACCCCGAGGGCCTCGCCGAGGCGCTCCCGGGCGGTCTCGGCGTCACCGTCCCCGGCCCGCAGCACGACCTCTCCCAGGGACGTGCCCGAGAGGCGATCTCGGTAGTAGAGGAGCGTGCTCGCCGCCTCGCGCTCCACCTCCTCGAGCCGGCCCGCCACCTCGGCCGAGAAGCTGCGCACCAGGAGCGGCGCGCCGTCCCGGCTGAGCACGAAGGTGGCCGCTCCCTCGTCCCAGTTGACGAGCAGCGAGTCCCCGCGGCCCGACATCCCGTGCCGCCCGATCGCGAGCCCGGAGAGCTCCACCTGACCCACCTGCAGCCCCGCTCCCTCCAGGACGGACTCGTACCCCTCGAGCACCTGCCGGGCCATCGCAACCGCCAGCACCGCGGCCTCCCCCCCGTCGCGCTTCACGGCCGCGGCGGCGACCCGGGCCGTGCGGACGTCGAAGGGCACCACCTTCCGCAGCCGGAAGCGGACCTGCTCGTCGAGGTCGCTGCCCGCCACGGGAAGCAGCGCCACCCGGGCGGCCGCGTCCGGCACCACCAGGGCGACGCGCCCTCCCCCGGCCAGCCCGACTCGTTCCATGAGCGCGCCCAGCACCCGCGAGAACGCCGTCGGGTCCTTCACGTTCGGCTCGACCAGGGACGTCTCGACCGTCCCCGGAGCCAGCTCCAGCACGGCGGCGGTCCCCAACGTGGCGCGTCCGGCCTCCTTCGCCAGCCGGACGATCCCGAGGGTCCCCTGCCGGACCTCGACCGCCGCCACGGGCCGTTCCGGCGCGAGGACCCGCCTCCCGATCCCGCGCAGGCCGGCCAGGAGACCGCCCGCCATCAGTGGGTCACCTCGACGAAGGTGACCTTGTTGATCTCGTGCAGCGTGGTCTCCCCCGCCAGGGCCTTCGCCACCGCGGACTCGCGCAGGAAGCTCATCCCCTCCTCCCGGGCCGCGCGCCGGATCTCCGCGCTGGAGCGCCGCGCCAGGATCAGGTCCCGCACCCGGTCCGAGAGGTCGAGCAGCTCGCTGATCGCGGTCCTCCCCTTGTACCCGGTGCCTCCGCACTCCAGGCAACCCGCGCCCTCGAAGAAGTCCGCGTCCCGGTAGCGCTCGTCCTCCAGGGCGGAGATCTCCAGCAGCTCCGGCCCCGGTCGAACGGCACGCCGGCAGTTCCGGCAGATCATCCGCACCAGCCGCTGCGCCATCACGCAGTTGAGGGCGGACACGAAGTTGTAGGGCTCGATCTTCATGTTGAGGAACCGCCCGAGCACGTCGATGACGTTGTTCGCGTGTACCGTGGTGAAGACCAGGTGCCCGGTCAGGGCCGACTGGATCGCGATGTCCGCGGTCTCGGCGTCGCGGATCTCCCCCACCATGATCTTGTCCGGATCGTGTCGCAGTATCGACCGGAGGCCCCGTGCGAAGGTCAGCCCCTTCTTCTCGTTCACCGGGATCTGCGTGACCCCCCGGAGCTGGTACTCCACGGGGTCCTCGATGGTGATGATCTTGTCCTCCTCGGTGCGGATCTCCGAGAGGGCCGCGTAGAGCGTGGTCGTCTTTCCGGAGCCCGTGGGACCCGTCACCAGCACCATGCCGTAGGGCTCCCGGATGAAGCGCCGGAACCGCGCCAGCTCGCGCTCGTCGAAGCCCAGCACGTCGAGGCGCAGGGACGCGAACTGGGCCGAGAGGCTCTCCTTGTCCAGGATGCGGATCACGGCGTCCTCGCCGTGGGCGGAAGGCATGATCGACACCCGGAAGTCGATGGCCCGGGTGCCGAGGCGCACCCGGAAGCGGCCGTCCTGGGGAACCCTCTTTTCGGCGATGTCGAGCTCTGCCATCACCTTGATGCGGCTGATGATTGTCGAGTGGTGCTCCTTCGCGATCGGCTGCATCGCTGCCTGGAGCGCGCCGTCGATCCGGTACTTGATCACCACCTCGGTATCCCGGGTCTCGATGTGGATGTCCGAGGCGCGGCGGTTGAGGGCGTCGAAGATCGCCGAGTCGACCAGGCGGATGATCGGCGAGGCGTCCTGCTGGATCTTGTCGATGGAGAGGACCTCGCCGTCCTCGTCCTCCCGGACCAGCTGGAGCTTGAAGGACTCCGAGGCCTGCTCCAGCACGCGCTGTGTCCCCTGGCCGCGCTTCAGGGCCTCCTGGATCGCCGAGGCCGTGCCAACCGCGGGCTGGATCGGCGTCCCGAGCAGGATCGTCAGCTCGTCCACCACCGGGATGTCCGTGGGGTCGGCCATGACCAGCACCAGGCGCCCCCCCTGGCGGCGGTAGGGCAGGAACGTGTAGCGGAACATCAGGTCCACCGGGACCGAGTGGAGGATCTCGGGGTCCGGGGCGTAGGACGCGACGTCCACGTACTCGAGGCGGTAGCGCTCGGCCATCTCCCGGGCCGCGGCCTCCTCGGCCTCCCGGAACTCGACCGCCGCCGCCAGCGTGCTCGGGATCGCGGGGTCGCTCATTGGGTCACCGGCTCCCGATCGTGGCCGACACGGCCTGGAACAGCGGGAGGTAGAAGGCGAGCAGCATCCCCGCCACGATGAACGCCATCAGCACCAGCAGCACCGGCTCCACGAGCGCGAGCAGCGTCGCCATGCGGTTGTCCAGCTCCTCGTCGTAGAACTCCGCCACGGAGGACAGCATCTCCGCCAGCGCGCCCGTCTGCTCGCCGACCTTGACCATCTCGAGGCTCAGGTTGTCCATCGCCCCGCTCGACTCGAGGGCCGCGGTCAGGCTCCTGCCCTCCCGGATGTGTCCGGTGCTGCCCCGCACCGCCGACGCCATGGAGCGGTTCCCGACCGAGGACGCCGCCACATCCAGGGCGTTGACCAGGGGCAGGCCCCCGGACAGCAGCGTCGAGAGCGTCCGGGAGAGCTGACTGATCGCGTACATGCGGACGAGGGTGCCCAGGTACGGGATCCTGAGCAGCCAGCGGTCCCGCAGCTCGCCGCTCTCTTTCTGGCGCCACCACAGCGTCAGTGCGGCCGCCCCCGCCGCCAACGCGATCAGGATCGGCCCCAGGTTGTCGGCGAGCCCGGTCCCGGCGGCGATGAGGACGCGGGTCACGAGGGGCAGCTCGATCTCCAGGCCGTCGAAGAAATCCTGGAAGCTCGGGATCACGAAGACCAGCAGTACCGCAACGAGCGCGGCCATGACGCTGAGCAGCAGGACCGGGTAGACCGAGGCGCTGATCGCCTTCTTCCTGAGCGTCTGGCTGAGTCGAAGGTACTGGGCCAGCCGCCGCAGCACGACCTCCAGGCTTCCGCTCCGCTCCCCCGCCACCAGGCTGGCAGCCAGGATCGGAGGGTAGAGGTCCTCCTCCGCCGCGAACGCGTCCGAGAGCGCGGCGCCGGAGCGGACGCGGTCCCGCACGGCGTTCAGGGAGCGGCGGAAGACGGGGTCGGGCTGACGCTCCAGGGTGATCTCCAGGGCCTGCAGCAGCGGCAGGCCGGCCTTGAGCAGCGCGGCCAGCTCCTGGCAGAAGAGGAGCAGCCGCTCGGCGGAGACCCTGCGCCGGCCCCCGAGACGGAGTTGGCCCAGGGCAAACCCCTTCCGGATCGCGAACAGGTAGTACCCCTGCTGCTCCAGCGTCGCCCGCAGGCTCCCCTCGTCCGCGGCCACGAAGGTCTGCTCGACGATCTCCCCGCTCGGTGTGCCTACCTTGCAGACGTATTCCATGCGTCGGCGGGCGTCCCGCCGCCCCTCCTGAGCCGCACGCTACCAGATGAGGCGGCTAACGCGCAATGTTTGAAGGACTTACCTTCCGGGTGCGGCTCTTATTCCGCTCCGCCGGGGGGAATCAGCGCAGGCGGGCCACGACGAGGGTCAGATCGTCCTCCAGCTCCCCGCCGCCCGACCAGGCCTGCAGGTCGCCGAGGATGCTGTAGAGCGCGATCCGGGCCGGGTGCGCCGCGCTCCGCCGCGCCGCCTGCTCCAGCCGCCCGGCTCCGAAGAACTCGCCGCCCCGATCCAGCCGGTCGATCACCCCGTCGGTGTAGAAGACGAAGCGCTCGCCGGAGCGCAGCTCGTGCCGCCCGCACTCGTAGCGGACGTTCTCCAGCGCACCCAGGATCGTTCCCCCCACGGCCAGCTCCCGGGTCGCCGCCTCGGGGCCCAGGGCGAGGGGCGGGTAGTGTCCGGCGTTCACGTAGCGCAGCACGCCCGCGTCGAAGTCGAAGATTCCGAAGAACAGGGTCGCGAAGCGACCCCGGGGCATCACTTCGCAGAGCACGCGGTTCACCCGCGACATCACCTCCCCGCAGTCCTCCTCCCCGGTGTGCAGGTGGGCACGGACCACGGCCTTGAGGTTGACCGCGAGCAGCGCGGCGGGCATCCCCTTCCCCATCACGTCGCCGATCGCGAAACCGATCCGGCCGCCGTCGAGGCGGACCACGTCGTAGTGGTCTCCCCCCACCTCCCTGGCGGGGAGGAACTCGGCGGCGAGCTCCAGGCGCGGGTCGGGCACCGGCGGGGGCAACAGGCTGCGCTGGACGCTCACCGCCAGCCGCAGCTCCTCGGCGGTGCGGTCCTCCAGGACGGCGAGCCGCCGCGCCAGGGACCGCCGCTCCGCTTCGCTCTCCGACAGGCGTCCCTCCGCCCCCCGCAGCCGCAGCGCCGTCCGTACCTCGGTCTCTCCGCTTCCGCCTCCGGCGTCCAGCGCCAGGAGGCCGAGCTCGGCCGCCAGTTGCCTGAGGCGCGTGCGCTCCTGCGGCGAGGGCGCGGCGCACACCACGAGGGGAGCCTCCTCGGCCTCGGCCTGACGGCGCAGGGAGGCCGCCGCGCCGGGCCCGGACTCGCCGAGCACGACCACGTCCGCGGCGGGAGGTGCCGCCTCCAGCCGCGCCACCCGGACCACCTCGACGGGCTCGGGGAGCGTCCATCGCTCCGAGGCCGGCACCCTTCCCACCACGACCACCCGCGGGACCCGGAGCCCCCCGGGGCCGCGCTCAGGTCGGGTCGACGAACTTGTAGCCGACGCCATGGATGGTCAGGATGAACCGGGGGTCGGTGCCGCTGTCGCCGATCTTCGCCCGCAGCTTCGCGATGTGGGTGTCGACGGTCCGGGTCGAGGGGTAGCTCTCGTACCCCCAGACGTCCTCGAGCAGCTTGTCCCGGGACACGGTCTCCCCCTTGCGCTCGATCAGGTAGCGGAGCAGCTCGAACTCCCGCGGCGACAGCTCGAGGGGCTCCCCCCCCCGCCTGGCCCGGTAGATCTCGAAGTCGAGCTCGACGTCCCCGAAGCTGTAGTTCGAGAGCCGGCGCCGGGTGCCGTCGGTGCGCCGCAGGATGGCCCGGACCCGGGCCAGCAGCTCCCGGATCGAGAAGGGCTTCGTCACGTAGTCGTCCGCCCCCAGCTCGAGGCCCACCACCTTGTCGATCTCCTGGCCGCGCGCCGTGAGCATGATGATGGGGGTCTCGAAGCCCTCTCCCCGCAGCGTCTTGCACACCTCGAGGCCGCTCAGGCGCGGGAGCATGATGTCCAGGATCACGAGGTCCGGCTGCTGGGATCGGGCCTTCTCCAGACCGGTCTGTCCGTCGGCAGCGGTCGTGACCTCGTAGCCCTCGAACTCGAAATTGTCCTTGAGCCCGAGAACCATGTCGGGCTCGTCCTCGACGATCAGGATCTTCGCCACGGTCTCCTCGCGTCCTCTTCTCTCTGCCGCAGCGGCAGCCACAGCGTGAAGGTGCTGCCCTTGCCCGGAGAGCTTTCCACGATCGCCTCGCCGCCGTGGGCCTCGGCGATGTGCCGGACCAGGGGCAGTCCGAGGCCACTGCCCCGGGTGGTGTGAACGAGGCTGTCCTCGGCCCGGTAGAACTTCTCGAAGATCTTCCCCTGCTCGCCTTTCGCCACGCCGATGCCCCGGTCGGTCACCGCGATCGCCAGCCGCTCGCCCTCCCGGCGCACCGAGATGCCGATGAACTTCTCCTCGTCGCTGTACTTGATCGCGTTGTTGACGAGGTTGATCAGGGCCTGGCCGATCGCCTCCTGGTCGACTTCGACGGAGGGGAGCTCCTCCTCCAGGCGCACGTCCAGCTCGAATCCCTGCTGCTCGATCGGGAAGCGGTAGGCGTCCACCACGTCCTGGACGATCTTCCCGGGGTCGGCCAGGGCGAAGCGGTACTCCCGGCGCCCGGCCTCGATCCGGGAGAAGTCCAGGATGTTGTTGATGAGCTGCGTCAAACGGTGGCTCTCCTTGTTGATCACGCGGTAGTACTGGCTCTTCTTCTCCTCGCTCGGCACCCGACCCAGCTCCAGGGTCTCGGAGAACAGCCGGATCAGGGCCAGGGGGGTCTTCAGCTCGTGGCTGACGTTCGCCACGAAGTCGCTCTTGAGCCGGGACAGGTGCATCTCCCGCCGCACGTTGCTGTACACGAGGAGCAGCCCCGCCCCGAGCATCAGGTCGATGAAGCCGATCATCGCGATCTTCGCCACCTTCCAGCGCTCGATCTCCTGCTCGATGGAACGCTCCCGGGAGCGCAGCAGCAGCTTCAGCCCCCGGAACGTCGGCGTCTGCAGGACGCGGCTGACCTCGAAGCGGTCGTCCGCCGTGGGCTCGGTCTCGAAGAGCGTCTTTCCCCACGGCTTGGCCACCCGCACCACCCAGGTGCGGTCCGGGTTCGTGAACTCGTGATCGAAGAAGTCCTCCAGGAGCTGGCAATGCGCGTACTCCGTGGAGTACTTGAAGCGGAGCGTGCCGTAGACCTCGGCCTCGCCCTTGGTCAGCTCCACGGCGTCCTCGTACTGGTCCCCGGCCGCCTGGGGCTCCGGGTCGATCATCTGCAGCATCTCCCGGAGCACCTCCTCGTCCCGCTCCTCCCGGGTCCGGGACGCCGGCCGGCGGGAGGCGGGCTCGAGCCACAGCGTCTCGAACATGTCCTCGGGGTGGCCGAGCTTCGCGAGCGCCTTGCGGACCTTCCCGGGACGGCCCTCCAGCAGCAGCTCGAGATCGAGATCCGCCGCCACCTCCTGGGCGCGGCGCCGGGCGAACTCGGCGAGCTCGTCGCCGGTGTGTGCCACCTCCTGCTCGGCGCGCTTGAACATAGTGATCTTCATGGCCTCGGCCTGGCGGGGGACGCCGTAGACCGAGAGCACCGACAGCGCGAGGGAAGGGAGCAGCACGGCCCCGGCGAAGATGGAGATCACGCGCCCCTTCGCGTCCTGTGGGCTCGCGAGCCGCTTCGCGGGGTCCGTCACGGCACAATTATGTACGAACAGCGGCCCGCCCCCGCCGCCGCCTCGCCGCGCCGGGGGTAAAAGCTTGTGTCGGGTGGCGGCCGTGGCTGCCCGCCGCGCCGCTCACGGACGGTAGCGCCACAGCAGCGCGTCTGCGAGATTCGCCACGGCGAGGTGGACCTGGGCCGCACACAGGCCGAGCCCGGCGAGCTTCCCTGCGCGGCCGGTCTCCCAGAGACGCCGCAGGCCGCCGGCGGCCGCCACCGCGAGAGGCAAGGTGAGGGCGTAGCGGTAGCGCACCTCGAGGGGAGAGAAGACGGCGGTCAGCGCCAGGATCGCACCCCAGGCCCAGAACGCGCGCCACAGCGGATCGCGCAGCGCACCCCTCCTGAGCTTGAACAGGGCCAGAGCCACCGCGGGCCAGCCCCAGCCCTGCAGCACCCCGCTGAGCTGGAGCTGCAGGGCGCCGCCTGCGCCCTGCGAGGCGCCCCTGCCCTGCCCTCCACCCTCCAGCAGCCGCGGGAGCTGGTCGGTGACCAGCGACCAGAAGCCCAGGTAGTAGAGCAGCGAGAGGGCGAGCCCCGGGACGATCCCGCGCAGCAACGGCCCGCGCCGCTCCGGCGGGCTCCACAGCACCAGGCCGACGGCCACGCCCGCCACCACGATCGCCGCGGAGAGATGCCCGAGGCTCGCTCCGAGGAGCGTCAGGGCGCCCACGGCGGGGTGCCCTCCCGTGATCCCCCAGGCCGCGAAGCCGAGGGTCATCGCCTGCGCGAAGGCGTTGGAGAGGTTGCCGTGGGAGAGCACGTCGAACCAGCCGGGGACGAGCTGCAGGAGCAGCACCGCGAGCCCGGCCTGGGCCGCTCCCTTCCCCGCCAGCCCGCCGAACAGCCAGCAGCATCCCGCCAGGCACGACAGCGCGGCCCCCCACTGCACCAGCGCCACCGGATCGAGGCCCGCCCGGTAGAGGGGGGCGAGCAGCAGGTAGAAGAGAGGCCCGTAGGGGATCCGGAACGGCTCCGCATGCTGGCTCACGCTCACCGGGAACAGCTCCCCGGCGGCGATCAACCTCAGCTGGTTCGCGTGGAAGACGGCGTCGCTCATGACGAGGAGCGGCGACGTGCCGGCCCCCACCAGCACCCACCACGCCACCGTGCACGCCGCCCAGGCCCACGCCCCGGACCCGGGCCGGCGGCGTCGCCACCAGGCACCGAGACCGCCCGCCACGAGCGACCCCGCCACCTGGAGCCCGACCCAAACCGCGGCGTAGCCGGAGTGGAGCAGCCCGTGGGGCCAGAGCGCGGCGACGCCGACGGCCGTCCCGCCCGCCCCCCAGGCCAGGGCGGGCCACGGCCCCGCTCCCGCCGCCAGCGCCCCCGCGGCGAGCGTGGCGGCAGCGACAGCCGGGAGCCACGACAGAGTCAACCCCCGGGGCTCCGCGCAGTGGAGCGCGACGCGCTGCAGCTGTACGCCCAGCTCGCGGCCCCCCTGGACGAACCCCTCCCCCGAGAGCTCGACGAGCACCTCGCCCCCCTGCCGGACCTGCACGGGGAAGCGCCCGCCCCGTTGCCCGCGCAGCAGGCGCGCCACCACCACGCCGTTCGCCGAGACCGCGACCTCCGGGCGCTGTCCGACGACCCGAACCTCCAGCTCGGCGGGCCCCGGGGTTACCCGCTCGAAGCGCACGAGGGCGTGGGGCCGGGTCCAACGCAGGATGACCTGTCCCGGGAGCAGCTCCCGCGGGTACAGGTCCCGGACGAAGGCCTCCTCGCTCCCCCGGGAGACGTCCGCGGCGGGAGGAGGCCCGAAGCGCTCCGGGACGCTCCAGGACACCGCGCCCAGGAGCGCGGCTGTACACACCGCGAGCGTGCCCTGGAGCCTCATCAGCGGTGGGAGTGTAGCAGCGGCCTGGGCTATCATCCCGGTTCCCATGACGCAGAGCGCGCAGGACGGCGTCCAGCCGATCGCGACGAACCGCAAGGCGTTCCACGACTACGAGGTCCTCGAGCGGGCCGAGGCGGGAGTCGCCCTGGTCGGAACCGAGGTCAAGTCGATCCGCGCCGGCGGGCTCAACTTCCGCGACGCCTTCGTCGAGTACCGCGCCGGCGAGCTGTGGCTCGTGGGCTGCCGCATCGCGCCGTACACCCACGGCAACCGCACGAACCACGCGGAGGAGCGGGAGCGCAAGCTGCTCCTCCACCGGCGCGAGATCGACAAGTTGGGGGGGCGAGCCGTCGAGCGGGGCCTGACCCTGGTCCCGCTCAAGGCCTTCTTCAAGCGGGGTCGCGTCAAGCTCGAGATCGGCCTGGCACGGGGCAAGCGCTCCCACGACAAGCGCCAGGCCATCAAGCGGCGCGAGCTGGACCGGGAGCTGCGCCAGGCGCTCGCAGCGCGGCGGAGATAGCGGGCGCCCGCGGACGGCGTCCGGAACAGGAGGCCTTCGTGACGCAGGATCTGGGACGACTCGCGCTACGGCTCTCGGGGCTGCTGATGGCCTTCGGTCACGGCTGGGGAAAGGTCCAGAGCCTCGTTACCGGAGGCGGAGAGCGACTCGTGGAGGGCGTCGGCGCCCTCGGCTTCCCCTGGCCCCTGGTCTTCGCCTGGGCAGCCGCCCTGGCCGAGTTCGCCGGAGGGCTGCTGGTGGCCCTCGGCCTCGCCACCCGGGTCGCGGCCGCCTTCGCGGGTTTCACCATGGCCGTCGCCGCCTTCATGGTGCACCACGCCCACGGCCACCTCCTCGCGAACCTCGGCCTGGTGCCGGTCGACGAGAAGACCCGTGAGGGCTGGGGCAACCCCGAGATGGCCCTGCTCTACCTGCTCATCTTCGTCTCGGTGGCGCTGGCCGGCCCCGGGCGCTACTCCATCGACGCCCGGCTGGCGAAGCGCCGGGGGCGATAGCGGCATCGGACCCGACCCGCGGAGTCCTCCCGCCCGGCCCGCTACCGGCCAGTTCCCGGCTGGCTTCGCGTGCTCCTTGAAGGGGGTTCTCAGGAGGCGGCGCTGGCCCGGGAGCCGCTCAGCTCGATCGCCAGCTCGATGGCGGCTTCCAGGCTCCCGGGATCCGCCCCGCCCCGCGCGGCGATGTCGAACGCGGTCCCGTGGTCCACCGAGGTCCTCGGGAAGGGAAGCCCCAGGGTGACGTTCACGCAGCGGCCGAAGGCCGCGAGCTTGACGGGTATCAGGCCCTGGTCGTGATAGCAGGCCACGACCGCGTCGTAGTCGCCCCGCTTCGCCTTGACGAACAGGGTGTCGGCCGGAAACGGGCCGTTCACGTCCACCCCCTCCCGGCGGGCCGCCTCCACGGCCGGCGCGAGCACAGAGCGCTCCTCGTGCCCGAACAGCCCACCCTCGCCCGCGTGGGGGTTCAGACCGCACAGCCCGATCCGCCGGCGCCCGGCTCCGAAGCGGGGCAGCTCGCGGTCGACGAGGCGCAGGATCCGCCTGACCTCCTCGGGCCGGAGCGCACCCGGCACCGAGGCGAGGGCGCGGTGGATGGTGAGCAGGGCGACCCGCAGGCCGCCGCCCACGAACATCATCGCCACGTCGGCGGTCCCGGCCGCTTCCGCCAGCAGCTCGGTGTGCCCGGGCCACGGGAAGCCCCCCATCCGAAGCGAGGTCTTGCTGAGCGGCGCCGTCGCGATGGCGTCCACGCGCCCCGCCAGCGCGTCGCGGACCGCCGCCTTCAGGGCGTCCACCGCGGCGCGCCCACCTGCGGCCGAGGGCTCTCCCGGCGGCGGCGGCTCTCCCCCGGTGTCCACGAGCCGGCCCGGGGGCAGCGGAGGGAGCCCGAGGGCCGCGGCTCTCGCGGCCAGGACCGCGGCGCTACCGTACGCCACGACCTCGGCCTCCGTTCGCGGCTTCCCCACCACCCGCAGCACGATCTCGGGGCCGATCCCGGCGGGATCCCCGACGGTGACGGCGATGCGCGGCGGCCGGTCTCCGGACGGCCTCGCGAAACCCGACCCGGAGGCGGGAGCCGCCGTCAGTCCTCGTCCCCTCCCTCCTCGCCTTCCTTGAACATGTACTTCACGTTGTCCTTGAGCAGGAGGATGTTGGGGGCGTCGCTGCGATGCACCTTCAGGGCACCGCGGTCGTACCACTCGATGGTGCCGCGGATCTCCTCGCCGTCCTTGAGCAGGATCACCATCCGCGTCTTGTTGGTCATCTGCTTCAGGTAGTAGAAGCTCTCGGCGTTCGTCTGCTCCGGAGGGATCGCGCGGCGCGGCCGGTAGGGCTTCGGAGAGGCTGCGGTCGCCCCCGGCTGCTCGCGGTGCTCGTTGAGGTCGGGGCGGATCAGCTTGCGGTTCATTGGATCGAGCCAGCTCCTGACGCACACCGG
>Ga0299906_10003703_pt1 | contig 12589 bp, 14 predicted proteins | sample RVTome_14_FD_200259 | JGI IMG/M metagenome (GOLD analysis project Ga0299906, IMG submission 200259) | Soil microbial communities from uranium-contaminated site in the Upper Colorado River Basin, Wyoming, United States - RVT145D125 (version 2) ...
TTCTGCTCACCTTCGCCGTCTACCACTTCGTCGTCCGCGAGCTCGCGGCTGCGCGCTTCCTCTTCGGCATGCGCCCGAAGGCGCGTCCGTCGCCGCGACTCGCGCCCCGCGCCGCCGCCGCAGCCCTCCTTCTCCTCGCCCTGGCGGCGCCGGCGCGTGGCGACGCGACGACGCCCGAGGGCCTCTGGTACGCCGAGGGCGGCGCCGCGACGGTCCGCGTCGCGTCGTGCGGCAGGGCGCTCTGCGGGCGGGTCGAGTGGCTGCGTTCCCCGCTCGACGAGAACGGCTGCACGCTGCGGGACGACGAGAACGAGGACGCGCGGCTGCGGGAGCGGGCGATCGAGGGGCTCGAGATCCTCCACGGCCTGGAGCCCTCCCCGCAGGACGAGAGCGTCTGGACGGGCGGGACGATCTACGATCCCACGAGCGGAAGGACGTATCGCTGCCGGCTGACCCTGGAGGGCGACCGACTCCACGTCCGCGGCTACCTGGGGGTGCCCGTCCTCGGTCGGACGACCACCTGGATTCGCGTCGGCGCGGAGAGCCGAATCTGCCGTCAACCGACGGAAGGGGGTCGGCCGTGAGATTCCGCCATCTCGTGCCCCTGATCGGCTTCGTCGTCCCGACGGTGGTGATCGGCTACGGGCTTGTCATCCCGCGGAGCTGCATCGCCGGCGTGAACGAGCTCACCGTCGGGTTCGCGGCCACCATCGCCGGGGCGTGCGTCACGTACGTCCTCGGCATCCGCGCGGCCGTCCGCGACCGCGGGCGCTGACGGCGGTGCGGCGGCCGGCGTTCATCGCAAGGCAATCCCGGCGCCCGAGCGGTCTCCTCGGCCGCATGATCGGCCGTGTCATGGAGGCGGAGACCACGGCCGAGAACGACGCCACGCTGGCGCGCCTGGACGTGCAGCCGGCGGACGACGTGCTCGAGGTCGGCTTCGGTCCGGGTCGCGCGCTCGAGCGCGTCGGCGGCATGGTCACGACCGGCCGCGTGGCCGGCGTGGAGGCCTCGGAGGAGATGCTCCGCATGGCCGCGCGGCGCTGCCGGCGGCTCGTCCGCGATGGCCGGGTCGAGCTCCGTGCCGGCACGGCCGAGCGACTGCCGTTTCCAGACGCCGCGTTCGACAAGGCCTACTCGGTGCACACGCTCTACTTCTGGGAACGCCCGGCCGCGGTCGTCGCGGAGCTCCGCCGCGTGCTGAGGCCCGGAGGACTCCTCGCGCTCTGCTTCCGGCCGACCGACGCTCCGGGGACCGCGGACTTCCCGTCCACGGTCTACCGCTTCTACACGGGCGCGGAGGTCGGGGGGTTTCTTCGCGAAGGCGGCTTCGACGAGGTCTCGGTGACCGAAACCGGCGGACCCCGGGCCCTGCTGCTCGCGACCGGCCGCGTCCGCTAGAACTCGACTGGGCGTCCGCGCGCGCCGGCTAGAACTCGACGACCACGTCCGGCGTGCCGTCGAGGTGCACGGTGTCGATGAACCGGATGTGGTGATCCTGGAGCGACATGATGAGGGAGCTCGTCCGGCAGCCGTGGCCGAAGAAGCGGACGCCGCGCATGAAGCTGCCGTCGGTGACGCCGGTCGCCGCGAACATGATCTCGGGGCCGGGAGCGAGGTCGCGCTCGGTGAAGATGCGCTTGGGATCGGTGATGCCCATCGCGCGCATGCGCTCCTCCTGGCCCTCCTTCGTCTTCACCAGGCGGCCCTGCATGCCGCCGTTGAGACACCGCACCGCCGCGGCGGCGAGCACGCCCTCGGGCGCGCCGCCGGTGCCCATGACCGCGTGCACGTTGGTGCCGCGGACGGCGGCAGCGATGCCGGCCGAGAGGTCGCCGTCGGAGATCAGGCGGATGCGCGCGCCGGCGCTCCGGATGTCCTCGATCAGCTTCTCGTGGCGCGGGCGCTCGAGGACGATCACCACCAGGTCGGTCACGGCGCGGTTCAGCCGCTTGGCGATCGCCGTCAGGTTCTCCTTGGGCGTGGCGTCGAGGTGCACCTGCCCCTTGGCGGCCGGGCCGACGATGATCTTCTCCATGTAGCAGTCGGGGGCGTGCAGGAGGCCGCCCTTGTTGGCAGCGGCCAGCACCGCGATCGCGTTGGACTCGCCAGTGGCGCAGAGGTTGGTGCCCTCGAGCGGGTCGACGGCGATGTCGATCTCGGGATCGTCGGCGCCGCCGCGGCCGACCTTCTCGCCGATGTACAGCATCGGCGCCTCGTCGCGCTCGCCCTCGCCGATGACGATGGTGCCGCGCATCTGCACGCCGTCCATGGTCTTCCGCATCGCCTCGGTGGCGACGTGATCCGAGTACTTCCGGTCGCCCTTGCCCATCGTCCGGGCCGACTCGATGGCCGCCACCTCGACGACGTGCAGGAACTCCCGCGACAGATTCCGCTCGATGCCCATGCCCGATCCTCCCACGTGCTACGAAAATGAACGCGTCAAGTCTTACCGAAGGCCGTCTCCGCCGGATAGGTCGAAACCGCTAGCGCCCCCGGAACTCGGGCTTGCGCTTCTCGAAGAACGACAGCATCGCCTCGCGGAGGTCGTCGCTGGCGACGAAGGCGGCGTTCCAGGTGGCGACGTAGGTGAGGCCGTCCTCGACGCTCTTGTTCTCGCAGTACGCGAGCACCCGCTTGGTGCCGGTGACGGCGAGGGGCGAGTTGGCCGCCATGCGGGCCGCCATGGCCACGGCGGCGGCGACGGTCGCGGCCTGGTCGTCGTAGACGTGGTTCACCAGCCCGATCTCCTTCGCGCGCGCGGCGTCGAAGTCGTCGCCGGTGAGCGCCAGCTCGGCGACGACGCCGCGTCCGACGATGCCGGGCAGGCGCTGCAGGGTGCCGACGTCGGCCACCATCGCCATCCGGGTCTCACGGATGCCGAAGCGCGCGTCGGCGGCGGCGAGGCGGACGTCGCACGCCGTGATGAGGTCGATGCCGCCGCCGAGGCAGTACCCGTGGACGGCCGCGACGACCGGCTTCTCGCAGCGCGCCACCGCCGTGATCGACCCCTGCAGGCGCAGGATGTCGTCGAGCAGGCGCTTCCGCCCGCCGGCGCCGGCCGAGCCCTCGCCCCCGGCGATCTGCTGGCCCATCGACTTGAGATCGAGCCCGACGGTGAAGTGCTCGCCCCGGGCCGCGAGCACGATCGCGCGCACCGACGCGTCGCCCGCGAGCGCCTCCATCGCGACCGGCAGCTCCTTCCAGAAGGCCGGCCCCATGGCGTTCCGGCGCTCGGGGCGCGCGAGCCAGAGGGTCGCGACGTGATCCTTCTGCTCGACCTCGAAGAACTCGTAGCTGGACATGGGTAGGTACCTCCGGAGGATTCGGATCGCGCGCCGGTCGGCGGCGGCGCTCCTGCCATACGACGCCGGCCGCGGACGGGCAAGCCGCCGGACCTGATCCGCGTCATGCCGCGAGTGGACAGCCCGCAGCGGCGCGGCTAGACCTCCGGCGGTGAGGCTGACCACCGCGCACAAGATCCTGATCGGCTCCGCCGTCGCGTTCTTCGCCTTCTACGGCCTCTGGGAGCTCGCGCACTTCGCGCGCTCGCGCGCCGGCAGCGACCTCCTGGCCGCCCTCCTGGCCCTCGCCGGCGCCGCCGGCCTGGCGCTCTACCTGCGGAGCTTCCTGCGCTCGCTCGACCGCCCCCGCCGCTGAGCGGCGCGGGCCCTGCTCGTCGGCCAGCTCAATACCCCGCCGCCGCGAGCGCGCGCGCGAGCTGGGTCTCGGTCGCGCCGTAGTGCTGCTCGAGGGTCTTGGCGCGCTTGAAGAAGACGTGCAGGTCGAGCTCCCAGGTGAAGCCGATGCCGCCGTGGAGCTGGATGGCGCTGCCGCAGACCATGCGAGCGGCGTCGCCGGCGTAGGCCTTGGCGGCGGCGCACGCGAGCACGGTCTCGGGCGCGCCGGCGTCGCGGCACCAGGCGGCGCGGTAGACCGCGGAGCGCGTCGACTCGGTGCGGAGCAGCATGTCGGCCATGCGGTGCTGCAGCGCCTGGAAGGCGCCGATCGGGCGGTTGAAGGCGTGGCGCGTGCGGACGTAGTCGAGGGTGAGCTCGAGGGAGCGGGTCATCACGCCGAGGAGCGTCGCGGCCGCACCGACCGCGGCGAGCCGGTCGACGTCCTCGAGCAGGTCGGGCGGACCGACGAGCGCCGCCGCGTGGTCGAGCGTCACCGCGCCGAAGCGCTGCGCCAGGTCGATGGTCTCGAGCGGCGTGGTCGCGAACGGCGCCTCGACCAGCGCGACGCCCGCGGGCGTGGTCACGAGGAGCGCGTCGGCCGCGGCAGCGAAGGGCACGAAGTACTTCGTGCCGCGCACGCGACCGCCCGCGAGGCGGACCGGCGCGGCGGGCACGCCGCCCCACGGCGAGTCGTGGCGGGCGAGGACGACCAGGCGCCGGCCCGCCGCGACCTCGGCGGCGAGCGCCTCGCGGCCGGCGACCGCCAGCAGGGACGCCGCGAGCACGGCGTCGAGGTACGGTCCCGGCGCGCACACCCGCCCGAGCTCCTCGCAGACGACCGCGAGCTCGATCGCGCCCAGACCCTGACCGCCGGCGCTCGCCGGCAGCGGCAGGCCGAGGTAGCCCATCTCCGCCAGCTGCCGCCACGGGCCGGGCTCGTAGCCCTCCCGCGCGTGCTCCATCACGACGCGCGTGCGCTCGAGCGGCAGCTCGCGCTCGCAGAAGGCGCGCGTCGAGTCGCGCAGCAGCGCCTGGTCCTCGGAGAGCGCGAACCTCATCGCGGGTCCTGCGGCAGGCGGAGCACCCGCTTGGCGATGATGTTGCGCTGCACCTCGGACGAGCCCGAGAAGATGGTCTCGGCGCGCGACCACAGGAACTGCCGCGCCCAGTCGCAGTCGACGCGCGCCTCCGGGCTGGTGCGGACGAGCTGGCCCCCGGGACCGAGGAGGTCGAGCGCGGTCTCGCGGAAGCGCTGGTCGAACTCGCTCCAGAAGATCTTCTCGATCGACGCCTCGGGGCCGGGCGCCTTGCCGTCGGCGAGGTTCGCGAGCGTGCGGATGCCGTTCGCGCGCATGACCTCGTTCTCGACCACGAGGCGCGCGAGCTTCTCGCGCGTGGCGGCGTCCTCGCGGCCGATCTCGCGGCACGCGGCAGCGAGGCGGCCGAGGTCGCGGCCGTACTGCACCGCCTGCCCGAGCGAGATCGCGCCACGCTCGTAGGCGAGGACGGTCATCGCGATCCGCCAGCCCTCGCCGATACCGCCGACCAGGTTCGCCCGCGGCACACGCGCGTCCTCGAAGAAGACCTCGCCGAACTCGCTCTCGCCGGTGATCTGGCGAAGCGGCCGCACCGTGACACCCGGCGTGTCGAGCTTGCACAGGATGAACGAGATGCCACCGTAGCGGTCCTTCGGGTCGGTGCGCGCCAGCACGAAGATCCAGTCGGCCCACGGGCCGAACGTCGTCCAGACCTTCTGGCCGTTCAGGACGAAGTCGTCGCCGTCGAGGACGGCGCTGGTCTTCAGCGACGCGAGGTCGCTGCCGGCACCGGGCTCGCTGAAGCCCTGGCACCAGATCTCGTCGGCGGCGAGCATCGGCGGGATGAAGCGCCGGCGCTGCTCCTCACTGCCGTGGTGGATGAGCGCCGGGCCGAGGAGGTTGATGCCGAGGGTGTTCAGGATCGGCGGCGCGTCGGCCTCGAGCAGCTCGGCGTCGAGGATCGATTGCTCGACCGCGCCGCCGCCACGGCCGCCCCACTCGGCCGGCCAGTCCATCCCGAGGTAGCCGGCGCCGTGGAGCTTCCGCTGCCAGGCGCGTCGCGCCGTGATCAGCCCGTCCTCGGTCGCGGCGGGATCGCGCAGCACCTCGCGCCACGGCCGCTCGAGGTTGGCGCCGAGCCAGCCGCGCAGCTCGTCGCGAAACGCCCGGTGTCGCTCGGTGAGGTGCAGGTCCATGACGATCTCCTTCAGCGCGTTCCTACGGCGGGCCGCCGAAGGTGCTACGCAACCCTCCCACCTAGAGCAAGCTCAATCCATCTCTGCGGAGAAGCGGATGTTTCCTTTCGCCATCCCGTCCATCACGATGCGGGCGCCGCCGGTGCGGAGCATCCACTCCAGGCGATGGTCGCGGTACTCGCGCACGAACTGGCCGCTCGCGACCAGGCCCGGCAGCTCCGCGAAGCCGGCGAGCGACTCCATCGCCTCGCGGACGACGCGCTCGGCGCTCGGGCGCGCCTTGGCGCGCGCGTGCCAGTCCGCCAGCGCCGAGCCCGGGGCCGGCGGGAAGCCGTTGAACTCGGCCGCGGTCACGGCCGGGAAGACCGCGAGGTCGCCCCACCCGAAGCCGGCGCCGTTGAACCACGCGGCACCGCCGAGGGCACGCTCCAGGTACGCGTCGACGCCGGCGATCTGGCGGCCGGCGCGCGCCACCATCTCGTCGGCGAGCTCGCCCTCGGCGCGCTTGAAGAAGCGGATCTCGTAGAGGCCCCAGTTGATGGCCTCGTAGTAGGTGTCGCAGACCTCCTCCAGCATGCGGACTCGAGCACGCGCCGCCGGCGTCGCCGGCAGGAGCGGCGGCGCCGGCCACTTGTCCTCGACGTACTCGAGGATGATCGTCGAGTCGAAGACGCTGGTGTCGCCGTCGGCGAGGGTCGGCACCTCGAGCCGCGGGTTCGCCGCCTTGAAGGCGGCGTTCGGCCCGGTGAAGATGTCGGGCAGCTCGGTCGTGAACTCGATCCCCTTCTCGAGGAGCGCGAGCTTCACCTTCTGCGCGTACGGCGACAGCGGGTGCTCGAAGAGCTTCAGCATGGCGGCGGTCTCCCTTCGGATGGCGTGACCCGCTCCCCACACCACAGACCGCGCAGCCGGGCAAGCGCGCGCGCCGCGACCGCGTTGACAACCCCGGGCGGCGCTGCGCTAATCGCGCGCGGAGGTGGCGCGTGAGCGGGCTCAGGGTGGAGGGGCTGATCTACCGGGAGCACGGGCCGATCGACCTCGCCGTGCCCACCGGCGCGTGCGTGAGCCTCGGCGGCCCGTCGGGCGCCGGAAAGACGCTCCTCTTGCGCGCGCTCGCCGACCTCGACCCGCACGCCGGCCGGGTGCTTCTCGACGACGCCGCCTGCGACGCCATGCCGGCTCCCGTCTGGCGGCGGCAGGTCGCGATGCTGCCCGCCGAGAGCCAGTGGTGGCACGACCGCGTCGGCCCGCACCTGACCGGCGTCGACGCCGCGCGCCTCGCCGCGCTCGGCTTCGCGCCCGACGTGCTCGAGTGGGAGATCCGCCGGCTCTCGACGGGCGAGCGCCAGCGGCTCGCGGTGGCCCGCGTGCTCGCGAACCGGCCGCGCGCGCTCCTCCTCGACGAGCCAACCGCGAGCCTCGACGCGGCGAACATCGACCGCGTCGAGGCCATTCTCGCGGCGTACCGGGTCGAGGCCGGCGCGGCCACGATCTGGGTGAGCCACGATCCCGCCCAGCGCGCGCGCGTCGCGACCCGCCACTACGCGATCGACGACGGCACGCTCAGCGAGGACGCGCCGTGCGCGTAATCGCGCTGACGCCGCTCGACCTCGCCCTGGCCGCGCTGCTGGTGGTGGCGCTCGCCGGGCTGAGCCTGCGCCTCCGGCTCGGGCTCGAGTCGCGCCTCCTGATCGCCGCCGTGCGCACCACCGTGCAGCTCCTGCTGGTCGGCCTGGTGCTGCGCCTGCTCTTCGCGCACGTGCACCCGCTCTGGGTGCTCCTGATGGCGGTCGGCATGGTGCTCGCCGCCGGCCGCGAGGTGTCGGCGCGCCAGCAGCGCCGGCTCGCCGGCTGGTGGGGCTTCGGCACCGGCACCGGCGCGATGTTCATCTCCTCCTTCGCGGTCACCGTGTTCGCGCTGGTCGCGCTCGTCGGCACCGAGCCCTGGTACGCGCCGCAGTACGCCATCCCGCTCCTCGGGATGCTGCTCGGCAACACCATGACCGGCATCGCGCTCGCGATGGACCGCCTGACGCACGCCGCCTGGCAGCAGCGCGCCGTCATCGAGCAGCGCCTGCTTCTCGGCGAGGACCGCGCCAGCGCGTCGCGCGAGATCCGCCGCGACGGCATGCGCACCGGCATGATCCCGATCGTGAACGCGATGGCCGCGGCCGGCATCGTCAGCCTCCCCGGCATGATGACCGGCCAGATCCTCGCCGGGAGCCCGCCGCTCGAGGCCGTGAAGTACCAGATCATGATCATGTTCCTGATCACGGCCGGCACCGGCTTCGGGGTGGTGATCGCGCTCTGGGTGACCGTGCAACGTCTCTTCGACGACCGCCACCGCCTGCGCCTCGACGCGCTCGCGCCGGGGCGGCGCGGGGACTGACGCGGGGACCGACCCCAAGATTCGCTTCACCTCCCGGCCTTGACGGCTGGTCGAGGATCGACGGCGCACCGCGTCCGTCCCGTTTGCGATTCGCAAGCCATCCTCGCTAGGGCTCCCGCCGCTCGTCCATCGATTGAGTTGTCTGCATCCGCCAACTGGACTATGCGGGCAGCAGGCAAAGTCCTGGCAAGTCGGACGGGCCGTAGGCTCGTCTTCATCGACAATCAGGGGTACGAATGCGCGCCGCCCGAATGCACGGCTACAAGCAGCCGCTCGTCATCGAAGAAGTTCCGGCTCCCGACGTCGCCGTGGACCAGGTGCTGATTAGAGTCGGCGCGGCAGGCATGTGCCGCACCGACTTCCAGCTCGTCGACGGCTACTTCCGGCCCTTCAACGAGATGAAGTTCCCGGTGACCCCGGGGCACGAGATCGCCGGCACGGTCGAGAGCATTGGCAGCCTCGTGCCGAAGTCGGCCGGACTTGCCGAGGGCGATCAGGTTGTGCTCGTCGGCGGCTGGGGAGACGGCACCTGCCGGCAGTGCCAGATGGGCAACACGCAGATCTGCGGACACGGCAACTGGCCCGGCTTTGGGCCCTACGGTGGCTACGGCGAGTTCGTTCCCGTTCCGTACGAATACCTCATCCACGTCGATCCGAAGCACGGCCTCAAGGCCGAGGAGCTCGCGCCGCTCACCGACGCCGGGCTCACGCCGTATCGCGGCCTCAAGAAGCTGCGCGACGCCGGCGCGCTCGGGCCCGACCGCGTGCTCGCGGTGATTGGTGTCGGCGGACTCGGCACGTATGCCGTGCAGTACGCGAAGCTGCTCGCTTGCGGAGCGACCGTCGTCGCCTTCGGCCGCAACGACGAGAAGCTCGCCATCGCGAAGGATTACGGCGCCGACGCGGTCATCAATCTGAGGGGCAGGTCGGCCGACGAGGTGCGGAAGGAGCTCCAGAAGGCCACCGGTCACACCGAGATCGACGCGGTGATCGACTGCGCCGGCGCGGAGGACGCAATCCGGACGGGTTTTTCCTTGCTCGCCACCGGCGGCCACTACTGCTCGGTCGGACTCGTCGGCACGACGATCTCGATCCCGCTCTTCCCCTTCGTCGCGCGCGAGTACACGTACCACGGCTCGTTCTGGGGCAACTACAACGACCTTCGCGAGATCATCGCGCTCGCGCAGCAGGGGAAGATCCGCCACACGGTCAAGAAGATCCGGCTCGAAGACGTCAACGAGAACCTCGAGCTTCTGCGAAGCGGCGACGTCGTGGGGCGCGCGGTCGTGGTGTACTAGACGGGCGGTCGATGTCGTCGCGCGTTCGCGCCGCTCGTCGCCGTCGTGCTCGCAGCTTCGTCAGGAGGAATCGCCATGGCCCAGGGCAAGGGAGACACCGAGGCCCGCAACAGGGACATCGTCCAGGGTGGGCTGGAGGCCTGGGCTGCCGGAACCGGCAGCCCGTACGACCTGCTGGCGGACGACGCGACGTGGACCATCGTCGGCCATTCGGCAGCGTCGAAGACGTACCCGACCAAGGAGGCGTTCCTCAGCGAGGTGATCCGGCCCTTCAATGCGCGCATGAAGGTCGGGCTCAAGCCGAAGATACGCAACCTGTACGCCGACGGCGACACGGTGGTCGCCTTCTTCGATGCAAGCGGCACCGCGAAGGACGGCGTGCCCTACACCAACACGTACGCCTGGTTCCTCGAGCTGCGTGACGGCAACATCGTGAAAGCCCACGCGTTCTTCGACAGCGTGGCTTTCAACGAGCTTTGGGCGCGGGTGAAGCCGTAGGAAGTCGAAGACGCGAAGCGCCCGGCGCGATCGGGCCTCGTCCGAGCACCCGGTAGCCGTGCGCGCCGGGGGTCGGGGATGAGGCCGATAGCGGCGTGCAACGCCACGCGGGCCTCAGACCGCCCGGCCCGCCATGTGGCCGTCGAAGATCGCGCGGTCGGCGGTGCGGACGGCGACGGCGTCGCCGGCGCGGAGGAGCACCGGCACGCGGCCCTCGAGCGCGAAGTAGAGGGCGTCGTCCGGGAGGCCGTGCGTCCGGATGACGACGGTGTCGACGCCGGCGAGCGTCCGCGACCGGGCGGCGAGGAGGTCGACGAGCGTCACCGCGTGGTCGCCGACCGCGGCAAGCGCGGTCGAGGGACTCCAGGTCGCCCCGGCGCGGACCGCGCGCGGGAGCGCCATCGCGGCGGTCTCGGCGTCGAGCGCGAGCGGCTGCGGGAGCGGCGAGACCAGCGTCACCTCCTTCCCCATCGCGGCGAGCATCTCGGCGAGGCCGATCGCCTCGACGTGGCCAACGGCGTCGAGGATGACGACCCGCGCGCCGACGGTCTCGGGGCGGGCGATCGCCCGCTCGTGGTCGATCACCCACTCGCGCTCGCCGCCGGGCACCGGCAGCGGATGAAACTTGGCGGCGCCGTCCCGGGTCGCGCGCCCGCCGGTCGCGACGATCACGGCCTCGGGCGCGAGCGCGACGACGCTGGCGGCGGTGGCCGCGACCCCGAGCCGCACGTCGACGCCGCGGCGCGCGCACTCGTCGGCGCGCCAGCGCGCGAAGCCGGCGAGCTCGCCGCGGCCGGGAAGGCGCGCGGCGAGCTCGATCTTGCCCCCGAGCGTGGCGGCGCGCTCGAGGAGCGTCACCGTGTGGCCGCGCGCGGCCGCGACCCACGCCGCCTCGAGCCCCGCCGGCCCGCCGCCGACGACGATCACCCGCTTCGGCCGCGGCGCCGCGACGAGCGTGCCCGCGCCGAGCGTCGCCTCGCGCCCGACCGCCGGATTGGTGACGCAAGTGATCGGCAGCCCCTGCAGCAGGTTCCCGTAGCAGCCCTGGTTGCAGCCGGTGCAGCGCCGGATCGTGGCGCTCGCCCCGGCGCGCGCCTTCGCCGCCCACGCCGGGTCGGCGATCAGCGCCCGCACCACGGTGACGGCGTCGGCCTCGCCGCGCGCGAGGACGCCCTCGGCCTCCTCGGGCGTGAGGATGCGGTGCACCGCGAAGACCGGCACGGCGCGGACGGCACGCTTCACCGCCGCCGCCGCGTAGACGCCGAGGAGGTGCGGCGCGTAGAGCGGCCGCACCATGCCGACGCCCGAGATGCCGATGCTCACGTTCACGAAGTCGACGAGGCCCTGCGCCTCGAGGCGCGCCGCGATCACCGCGGCGTCGTCGGCGGTGAGCCCGCCGCCGCGCTTCCCGGTCTCCTCGTCGCCGACCAGGCGGATGCCAACCGCGACCCCGGCCCCGGCCGCGTCGCGCACCGCCGCCAGCACCTCGCGGGCGAAGCGCATACGGTTCTCGAGGCTGCCGCCGTACTCGTCGGTCCGCCGGTTGCTCCGCGGCGAGAGGAACTCGTGGATCAGGTAGCCGTGCGCGCCGTGCACCTCGATACCGCGAAAGCCGCCACGGACGGCGTTCCGCGCCGAGACGGCGAAGCCGGCGATCAGCTCGCGGATCTCGTGGTGCTCGAGCCGCTTCGGCGGCTCGTGGAAGTTGGCGACGTCCGAGGGCGCGAGCGCCGGGAGGCGCGACCACGCCCCGTGGGTGACGCCGCCGTTGTGGGCGAGCTGGAGGAAGGGCAGCGCCCCGTGCGCGGCGATCGGCGCGGTGACGCGCGTGAAGTGCGGCACCGCGGCCTCGTCCCAGGCGGCGGCGTTGTTCGGCATCTGGTACGCGCTCGTCGGGTGGACCTGCGCCTGTCCGGCGATCACGACGCCGGCGCCGCCGGCGGCGCGCTCGCCGAGGTAGCGGCCGAGGCGCGCGCCATAGAAGCCGGGCTCGCCCCAGGTGCGGGCGGGCTCCGAGAACATCGTGAAGTGCGCCCCGAAGACGATCCGGTTCGGGGCCTCGACCGGCCCGATCGCGAGCGGCGTGAACAGGCGCGGGAACGGGCTCGCCACGGGAGCGCGCATAGCGGAGAGCGCGGCCGGGCGGTAGACCCTGCGGGCGCGCTCGCGTATCGTCCGGCGCCACCCGGAGGCTCCGGCGCTCGGAGCCATCCGGCACCAGCCGTTTCGCATCCGAAGGAGGAGGCAGTGAAGATCGTCAACGCCGACGAGAAGGGCGCGCGCGCCAGGATCGAGGATCTGAACGTCGCCCTCGAGCTCACCCAGACGTGGCTCAGCGTCTCGGGAGACTGCGACCCCGACGACGCCGCCGCGTTCCTCGAGACCATGACGAAGAAGGTCTCGGAGCTCCGCCGCAAGGCGATGAAGGAAGACGCCCCAGACCAGGCTTGAATTCCTCGGTCGATCGACCTAGAGAGCCCAGGGGGATCTC
>Ga0299906_10003704_pt1 | contig 12589 bp, 11 predicted proteins | sample RVTome_14_FD_200259 | JGI IMG/M metagenome (GOLD analysis project Ga0299906, IMG submission 200259) | Soil microbial communities from uranium-contaminated site in the Upper Colorado River Basin, Wyoming, United States - RVT145D125 (version 2) ...
CTACAGGGTTACGGATCTCCGAGCACTTCGAGTAGCTTTTCGCCGACGAGGTCGCGGCGCCAACCTTTGAACACGCGCAGTTTGCGCTCGCCGTTGAGCGCCGCGGTGATCTCCTTTCGGGAGGCGATGACTTCCGGATGTATGCCGAGACTGCTGGCGGCCTTTGAAACCTGTGCCAGCATCGGCTTCAGCCGCTTTCTTTCTGTTTCGTCGGGACGGGGAGGCGGCTGGTAATCGTCCGGCGAAGTTGCGTCGGACTCCGCTCTGGCGAGGATTGCCAGCAGCTCGCTGCCGGAGCGGCGGAGCGTTTTCGGCGGCAGTTCCGCTGTACGGGCGAGCGCGGCTTCGCCCACGGGACCGGCGAGGGCCATGGCCAGGAGGACTGCATCCTTCAGGATCCACTGCCGCGGCCTGTCGAGACGCAGTGCCTCTCTCTCTCGCCACGCGGCCAGCTTTTCGGCCGCGCGCCGCGGCCGGCCGCGCAGGTATCGGGCGCCTTTCAGGCGCTGCACCGCGACATCCGGATCGGGCGCATACAAGGAGCGGTCCAGGAGATCCATTGCATCCTCTTCTGCCCAGTGCAGCCGACCCTCATTCGACAGTCTCGCCGTAAGCAGGTCGTACGCCGGGAGCAGGTACTCCACGTCTTCTGCGGCGTAGCGTAAGAACTCTTCCGGCAGCGGCCTGCGGGACCAGTCCGCGCGGGTATGGGTCTTCGGCAGCTCGACTCCAAACAGCTCCGTGACGAGCGCGCCGTATCCAAGCTGCGGCGCATAGCCCAGCAGTGCTGCCGCGATCTGTGTATCGAAGATGCGATCCGGCATAAGGCCTGATGCAAGAAACAGGACCTCGACATCCTGCCTCCCGGAATGCACTACCCAGGAGGGCCGGATCAGCGCCTGCCAGAACTCCGCAAGATCAAAATCGCCCAGAGGATCGGCACAGAATATCTGCCCGCCTGTCGCAATCTGCACAAGGCAGAGCTGAGGAAAATAGGTGGATTCGCGCATGAACTCGGTATCGAGGCCGATGCGTTCCTCCTGCGACAAAACCTCGCGAATCGGCCCGAGGTCGCGACCGTCAACCAGTTGAAATGGATGCATCAGAATTCAGGGAGAGTTTCGGTTAGTGCGACGATTGTGCGATCCAATTGTGCGATCATTGTATTTTCCAGTCTATTGTGACAGAACACTGCTGCTACTTCTCCGAACTTTTCTGGACATCATCGCTTTGCGAAAAGGCCCCGAGCATGTCCCGGACTCGTGGCTTCTGTTCGCACTGTCGGCCGTGATGATGGTCTTTGCATCGTTCGCGGCAGCGGTGCTGATTGAGGCGCTGGCTGAACAGAACTACTGGCTTACCTTTGCGACAAACCTGTTCGGGCTGATGTTCTATGGGGCGGTACTGTTCGTTTCCGGCTTTTCACGGCGTATCGTGCCCGCTCTTACCTGCATCGTGGGTTGCGGCGCAATCCTGACCATCCTGTTCGTTGCCGAGTATGTGCTTTTTCGTCCTGTGCTGGGCGCGGGAGTAGCAGGTGCCATCGCTGCCGTAATTGTGCTGTGGTCCGTTCCGGTGGAGGGCCATATTATTTCTCGCGCGCTCCAGCAACACTGGCTCGTGGGCGTCGCGATCGCGGTTGCTGCGTTCATTCTGCAACTCGGATTTCAATCCGCTTTTTCAGCACGAAGCTGACACGGACGCGCCATGCACATCCACATTCTCGGTGTCTGCGGAACTTTCATGGGAGGTATTGCCGCGCTTGCAAAAGCGGCAGGCCATCAGGTAAGCGGCAGCGACAGCAACGTCTATCCCCCAATGAGCACCCAGCTGAAGCGCATCGGGGTGGACATCACAGAAGGATATGACCCCGCGCAACTCGATCCCACGCCGGACTGCACTGTGATCGGAAATGCGATGAGCCGCGGAAACCCGGTCGTCGAAGCCGTCCTCGAAAGAGGACTTACCTACAGTTCGGGACCGCAGTGGCTGGCCGAGCACGTGCTGCGAGACTGCCATGTTCTCGCGGTTGCCGGAACACACGGCAAAACGACCACTGCGAGCATGCTGGCGTGGATTCTCGAAGATGCCGGAGGCAAGCCAGGCTATCTTATCGGCGGAATACCGGCAAACTTCGAGGCGTCGGCGCGGCTCGGCTCGTCGGAATTTTTCGTCGTCGAAGCCGACGAATACGACACCGCATTTTTCGATAAGCGCGCAAAGTTCGTCCATTACCGGCCACGCACGGTAGTCCTGAATAACCTGGAGTTCGACCACGCGGACATATACAAGGATGTCGACGCGATCATATGGCAGTTTCACCAGTTGCTTCGCACCGTGCCGCGAAACGGCAAAGTCATCATGAATGCGGCTGACAGCAACCTCCGGACAGTGATCGACAAGGGATGCTGGACGCCCATCGAGACCTTCGGGCTCGAATCCGGAGACTGGCGCGCGGAGTTTATCGATGCGGCCGAACGCCGGCTTGCAGTAGTCGCACCGGGCGGCGAGCGCACCGAAACAGCCTGGGCGCTTGGAGGTCTGCATAATCTCGAGAATGCCCTGGCTGCTGTCGCGGCATCGGTGTCCATCGGCGTGCCGCTGGCCATGGCAGTCGATTCCCTGTCGCGGTTCGAGGGCGTCAAGCGCCGCATGGAACGGACGGCAACGGTCGGTGACATCGCAATCTACGACGACTTTGCTCACCATCCGACCGCGATCCGGCGTTCGCTGGCCGGCCTGAGGAAGCGCCATCCGAACCGGCGTATCGTGGTCGCACTGGAGCCGCGCTCCAATACCATGAAACTCGGAATCCACAACGAAACTCTTGGCGAATCCCTTGCCGCCGCTGATTTTGCATTCATTTATCGTCCGACCGGGATTGGGCCAGGGTTCGAGAAAGGACTGGCACATCTTGGCGGCCGCGCCGCGCTGCATGAGGACTATGACTCACTTGCTGCAGGCATCGTTGAGAATACACAGGAGGGAGACCTGCTGGTGTTCATGAGCAACGGCGGGTTCGGAGGCGTACGCCACAAGGTGACATCGGCCCTGCAGCAATCAAGGGAGTCGTCGCCGGGCGGGCAGGACACTTCCGTCGCGACACGTCCTATACTTGAGTAGTTGGGAAACGCCAGGATTGTTGTGTGTCAAGACGAGGAGAGCGATGCAGGTTCCGCTTTTTCCATTGGGCACCGTGCTTTACCCGGAAGGCCCGTTACCTCTGCGGATTTTCGAGCCGCGTTACCTGGATATGGTCAGCGAGTGTCTCAAGAACGATAATCGCTTCGGCGTACTCCTGATCAAGGAAGGCAGCGAAACCGGAGAGGCAACTACCTACGACATCGGCACGCTTGCGCGGATTAGCGACTGGTATCAGGGCAGCGACGGCCTGCTCGGCGTTACCGCAGTCGGCGAGCAGCGCTTCCGGCTGTTGAGCGCCGAACGCCGGAAGAACGGACTGCACGTCGGACAGATCGAGACACTGCCTGAACAGGGGGGCATGGCGCTGCCCGAGGAGTTCAGGCCGCTTGCGCAGGTGCTGAAGGGGGTGCTTGATGACCTTGGGCGCCTCTATGAAGCGATTGACCGCCGCTATGATGATGCCGCGTGGGTGGGCTATCGCTTCGCCGAAATCCTTCCGATTGCTCCTGAGGAGAAGCAGGCTTGCCTGGAAGCGGACGATCCGGTGCGACGGCTGCACATCGTTCGCAAGATGATCAGCCTGGTGCGGGGCGTAGAGATCAATTAGCAAAGAAGACATCGGTCTCTTTGCGGACGGCCCTCGATCAGAGGTTGGCGAATACCTTCCGGGCTGCCAGCAGGGTGCGCGAGATTTCGTCTTCGCCGTGGGCGGCTGAGACGAAGCCCGCCTCGAATGCAGACGGGGCGAGGTAGATGTTCTCGCTGAGCATGCCGTGAAAGAATTTGCGGAAACGGGCCATGTCGCCGGCGGCGACCTGGGACAGGCTGCGGATCGGGGCCACGCTCCCTAATACGAAACCGAACATGCCGCCGCAGGATTCGACCGCGATGGGAATGCCGGCGTCCTGCGCGAGCGTTTGGAGGCCCCGGGTTAGCCTGGTCGTTTTTTCCGCCAACGCCTCGTAGAAGCCCGGTCGCTCGAGTTCTTTCAACGTCGCGAGTCCTGCCGCCATCGCGAGCGGGTTGCCGGACAGCGTGCCGGCCTGGTAGACGGGACCGTCAGGCGCGAGAAGGGCCATGACGTCGGCCCGGCCGCCGAAGGCTGCCGCGGGCAGGCCGCCTCCGATAATCTTGCCGAGCGTGGTCAGATCCGGGCGAATTCCGTAAAGCTCTTGCGCACCGCCCTTCGCGACGCGAAACCCGGTCATGACTTCATCGAAGATAAGCAGTGCGCCGCTCAGGTTGCATTGCTCCCGCAGGCATCTGAGGAATCCCTCCCGGGGAGGCACCAGGTTCATGTTTCCGGCGACCGGCTCCACGATGACGGCGGCGATTCTCTCGCCTAGCGCATTGAATGCCTGCTCAACGTCGCCGACGTTGTTGTATTCGAGCGTGATCGTGTCCGCCGCAAGAGCAGCCGGAACTCCCGGAGAGCTCGGCACGCCCAGCGTGAGGGCTCCGGAGCCCGCCTTGATGAGCAGCGAGTCCGAATGGCCGTGATAGCAGCCGTCGAACTTGACGATTTTGTCGCGGCCGGTGAACCCGCGAGCCAGCCGGATCGCACTCATGGTTGCCTCGGTACCCGAGTTCACCATGCGCACGCGCTCGATGGACGGCAGCAACTCGCAGATCTTTCTTGCGAGGTCGGTTTCCCGAACGGTCGGAGCGCCGAAGCTCAGGCCATGCTTCGCGGCATAGCACACCGCCTCGACCACGGCCGGATGCGAATGCCCGAGGATCATCGGGCCCCATGACCCGACGTAGTCGACCAGACTCCTGCCGTCTTCGGTTTCGAGCCACGCACCTCGAGCGCTCCGGATGAACAACGGCTCGCCGCCAACGGCGGCGAACGCACGCACCGGCGAATTCACGCCTCCGGCAATATACTTCCTGGCATCCTCGATGAGAGTCACACGACATTCCTTCTGTTTCACGCGCATGCTACCGAAGCTCCGAGGAGCGCGATACCCCGCGGTTCATCCTGCTAGAATGACCCGACTTCGGGCGGGCAGTGACGAGACCGGCGCGTTATGAAAACCTACATGTGTCTTATTTGCGGGTTCATCTTTGACGAGGCGGAGGGCGATCCCGAAGGCGGTATTCCTCCCGGCACCCGTTGGGACGACGTGCCCTTGTCCTGGCGATGTCCGGACTGCGGCGCAGGGAAGGAAGACTTCGAGATGGTCGAGGTGTGACGCAATAGGACCGCTGTGCCGCTCGCAAATAATGCATGCCTATTGCGCGTGCGGTGGTGGTTGCCGGAGCTGTTGGACCTCGTGGCCGCGTTTGGACAGCAGGGCCGGAACGCCATCTTCGCCGATGAGATGCAGTGCGCCGACCACGATCAGGTAATCGTCCTCGTCATCCAGCAGCTCCTCGATTTTCCTGAGCCAGTCCAGGTTTCGATCGACGACGATCGTTCGGTACAGCTCCGGGTACTGCTTCATCTCGTCCAGCATATTGTCTTCCATGAAGGCGATATCGCCGTGTCGCCAGGCATGGACCAGTTCGTCCATGATTTTCTGGATGTCGACGCTTTCTTTCAGTGACTGAAGAAGCAGAGCCCTCTGGGATTCCAGGGACATGGTGTCGAGAAACTCGAGTTGTTCGCGAATTGTCTCGAGGCCGATAATTTCCTTGTTGTCGCCCGCGGCTTTGTCCATCAGGTGATTCTCTATGCCGAACAGCGGGTTGAACCCTATCCGTGCCAGCATCAGTTGCTCCACGGTAATGGCGGCAAGCCATGGCTCGGACTTGCCAAGCATCGTCAGCGGGATCTCGGCGCTCTTCGCAAGCGCTTCGGCTTCGGCATACCGCTCAGGACCCATCAGGTCACTCAAGCTTCGGTCATCCTGAATGAGTCCGAGTTCGCTGACCAGAGATTGCGCTTCCACCGGATCGACATCGTCCATATCAAGCTCCATGACGAGCGTTTCTGCCTCCTCGTACGCTTCATCAATGATGGTCGGCAGCGGGTGATCGTCGGCGCGCAGCAGGTGTACGGACCCGAGCAGATACACGGTGTTCGTCTCACCGTCGAGCTTCCACATCGAAACAGGGTGGCCGCGTTCCTCTGCCGTCGAGGACAGCGACATTGTCAGGACGAGCCAGCCGACGAGGCGGCCACGTCGTGCCCTCGATGAAAACGCATTCTTGTTCTTGTGATTCATTGCGCCTGCCTTGCGGGTTCAGATCCAGACCAGTTCGGTATCGATGCGGCCGTCAGCGTGCAACTCAAGCCGCCTGTAGGCAGGTGGCAGGTCGTCGAGGGAGAAGGAATCGCTGCCGAGGGCAAACTGCCGGCAGGTCGAGGGCGTATTAACGATTCTCACAGAACCGTAGTTCCTGTCGAATGCCTGGTGCACGTGTCCGGAGATTACCAGCTTCACTTTCTGTGATGCCGTTACCCGCTCGAGAAATTGCTCGCGGTTCTGCAAGATCAGTTCGTCCAGCCAGCGGCTGCCCACCGGCAGCGGGGGATGGTGAAGGCATACCATGACGTGCGCTGCATGGGTCGTTTCCATAAGGTCGTCGAGACGATTCAGCTCGTTCTCGCCAACATGACCGGCGGCGCTCCCTTCCATGCAACTGTCGACACCGGCAATTAACCAGTTACCGGACTCCAGCGTGTCGCAGTAGTGAAATGGCTCGTTCTGCATCGCCTCGCGCATGATGTCGCGGACATCGTGGTTGCCGGGCACGCAATATACGGGCAGGCCGATCGTCGCCATCGTGTTGCAAAAACGCTCGTACGCGCCACGCGTGTCGTCTTGTACGAGATCCCCGGTTACCTGTACGTGATGCGCAGGCCAGTTCGAGTTCTTGAAATGATCGAGCACACGCAGCAGGGTGTCGTATGTCACCCTGCCGCGCAGGCTCCCATCCGCTTCCGCGAACAAATGCGGGTCCGTGAGATGCAGAACCCGAACCGAATCGGTGATCGTTTGAATCGCGTCAGCCTGCGGTCACGTAACTTTCAATAGCGATAATGGTCCGATTTGTAGGGACCATCTTTCGAAACACCGATGTATTTCGCCTGCTCGTCGGTCATCTCGGTGAGCTTCACCCCGATCCTGTCCAGATGCAGACGTGCGACTCTTTCATCGAGATGCTTCGGCAGCACGTAAACCTTCTTCTCGTATTTGGCGCTGTTCTGCCACAACTCGATCTGTGCGAGGACCTGATTCGTGAATGAGTTGGACATGACAAAGCTGGGGTGCCCAGTGCCACAACCGAGATTTACCAACCTGCCTTCGGCAAGCAGGATGATGCGTTTGCCGTCGGGGAATATGACGTGGTCTACCTGCGGTTTGATGTTCTCCCACTCGTACCGTTTCAGGTACGCGACGTCGATCTCGTTATCGAAGTGTCCGATGTTGCAGACAATGGACTGATTCTTCATGCGTTCCATCTGCGGGCCGGTGAGAACGTGGTAGTTGCCGGTTGCGGTGACGATGATGTCGGCCTTGTCACAGGCGTCATCCAGCCTGACCACGCGATACCCCTCCATCGCAGCCTGCAACGCGCAGATCGGGTCGATCTCCGTCACCCAGACGGTTGCACCGAGGGCACGCAGTGACTGCGCGCAGCCTTTGCCGACGTCACCATAGCCGCACACGATCGCGATCTTGCCGGCAATCATGACGTCCGTGGCGCGCTTGATGCCGTCAACAAGAGACTCGCGACATCCGTACAGGTTGTCGAATTTTGATTTGGTTACGGAGTCGTTCACGTTAAACGCAGGACAGCGCAGAGTGCCTTCCCTTTGCATGTCGTAAAGGCGCTTGACGCCGGTGGTCGTTTCCTCCGAAACGCCGCGAACGTTCTTCATGACCTCGGTGTACTTGTCATGCATGACAAGGGTAAGGTCGCCGCCGTCGTCCAGTATCAGGTTCGGCCGCCAGCCGTCGGGGCCGTTGATCGTCTGTTCGATACACCACCAGTATTCCTCCTCCGTCTCGCCCTTCCAGGCGAATACCGGGACCCCGCTGGCGGCAATTGCGGCGGCTGCGTGATCCTGGGTCGAGAAAATGTTGCAGGACGACCAGCGCACCTCGGCGCCGAGCGCCGTGAGAGTCTCGATGAGCACGGCAGTCTGGATCGTCATGTGAAGGCAGCCCGTAAGGCGAGCGCCGGCCAGGGGTTTCCTACCGGCGTATTCCGCGCGCAGGGCCATCAGGCCAGGCATCTCGGTTTCGGCGATGGCAATTTCCTTGCGGCCCCAGCCTGCGAGGGATATGTCCGCAACCTTATAATCGTGCTGCTTGAGCGCAACGGCTTCGCTGCTCATGAAAACCTCCTGTATGGGTGCGACATCACGCCGCGGTCGAATAAGAGTTCGCAAACACGCGCCGGCAGAGCCGACTGGTGTTCGCGGTGCCAGTCAGGCGGCGACCGAACCGCGCAATCCTTCCGCTTTGTCGCAACGCTCCCAGCTCAGTTCGATGTCCTCGCGGCCGAAGTGTCCGTAGGCTGCCGTCGGCTGGTAAATGGGCCGGATCAGGTCCAGCATCTTCAGTATACCGTAGGGCCGCAGGTCGAAATTCTCACGTATGAGATCAATCAGCCGGCTGTCGCTTATGCGGCCGGTGCCGAAGGTCTGGACGCTGATCGAGGTGGGAGCGGCGACGCCGATCGCGTACGACACCTGGATTTCACAGCGGTCGGCAAGGCCCGCCGCAACTATGTTCTTCGCCACGTAGCGGCAAGCGTAAGCGGCCGAGCGATCGACCTTCGACGGGTCCTTGCCCGAAAATGCGCCGCCACCGTGACGGGCGGATCCGCCGTAGGTATCGACGATGATCTTGCGCCCGGTCAGGCCGCAGTCCCCCATAGGTCCGCCGATTTCGAAGCGGCCGGTCGGATTAATGTGGAATTGCGTCTTCTTGCCGATCCATTTCGCCGGCAGCACCGGCTTCACGATCTCTTCCATGATGCCGTCGGTCAAATCGGCATTGCTGACGTCCGGGTGGTGCTGGGACGAAAGCACGACCGCGTCGATTGCCACCGGCTTGTCATCTTCGTACACGAATGTGACCTGACTCTTGGCGTCCGGGCGGAGCCAGGGCAGCGTTCCGGCCTTGCGCACTTCCGCCTGGCGCTTGACGAGCCGATGCGCGTAGGTGATCGGCGCCGGCATCAGCACGCTGGTCTCGTTGCAGGCGTAGCCGAACATGAGCCCCTGGTCGCCGGCTCCCTGATCTTCCGGGTTGCCGCGGTCGACACCCTGCCGGATATGCGGCGACTGCTTGCCGAGGGCGGTTATTACAGCGCACGAGGCGCCGTCGAAACCCATCGCCGAGTCGGAGTAACCGATATCCATCACGGTTTCCCGCACGAGGGCTTCGATATCGACCCATGCGCTGGTGGTCACCTCGCCTGCGACGAGCACCATTCCCGTCTTGACCAGGGTCTCGCAAGCGACTCTTGCGTCCCGGTCCTGCGCGAGAATGGCGTCAAGTACCGCGTCTGAAATCTGGTCCGCAATTTTGTCGGGATGTCCTTCCGATACGGATTCCGATGTAAACAGGTAAGAATGGCTCATGAATATCCGTCACTGGCTGTAAACCGGGCCCGCATTGTACCCCAAGCGTCGTGCCTCGTCCCGCGTGAAGCCAGAGAAGGGCAGTGCTGCTTGCGGCACTCAGGTTAAACAGGGAAAATGCTCGACGCTGCACCGGCCACGACCTACGCTGCACGCCATCCCGGAAGCTCCGGGCTGACTCCTGTATCACCACTGACGCGACCGAAAATGGTCCGAGTTCCTAGTACTCTGACAAGATGATATTGATGCATTCAGCGCCCCTCTCGTGTTTCGCCGCAAGGCGCGCCGCGCCGACAATGAATGGCGCGCCCTTGGTCAAGGCGCAACGCCGCGGCGGGACACGAGAGGGGCACCCGAAGGGTTGGCCTGTCAGCGTCCCTGGCCGCGTTGCGGCTCTTGCCAAGGGCTTAAGCCATCGCGGCGAGCCGCGCCTTGCCAGGAACGCTGACAGGCCAACTGAATGCATCAATATCACCTTGTCAGAGTACTAGCACATGCCATCGCAAATGAGCCCATCGACCGCAGTCCGCCGGCCCGACCGGAGGGACCTCGCCAACGCAATTCGCGCGCTCAGCATGGATGCTGTGCAGGCCGCAAATTCCGGTCACCCGGGCATGCCAATGGGCATGGCCGATATTGCCGAGGTGCTCTGGAACGACTTCCTGAAACACAACCCGGCGAACCCGCGCTGGTATGACCGTGACCGCTTCGTGCTGTCGAACGGCCACGGGTCGATGCTTCTCTACAGTCTGCTGCACCTGACCGGCTATCCGCTCGATATGAACGAAATCCGGAATTTCCGGCAGCTGGGTTCAAAAACACCGGGCCACCCGGAGCGGGAACCTGACCTCGGTATCGAAACGACGACCGGCCCGCTGGGCCAGGGTTTGAGCAATGCGGTCGGTATGGCGCTGTGCGAGAAAATGCTGGCAGCCACGTTCAATCGCCCGGGATTTGACGTTGTCAATCACCGGACTTTTGCATTCCTGGGCGACGGCTGCCTGATGGAAGGCATTTCGCACGAGGCCTGCTCGCTTGCGGGCACGCTCAAACTCGGCAAGCTCATTTTTTTTTACGACGACAACGGAATTTCGATTGACGGCAATGTCGGCGGCTGGTTCAACGACGATACTGCGGGCCGTTTCGAAGCTTACGGGTGGCATGTCATTCCCGACGTCGACGGGCACGACAGCCTGGCCGTATCGGGTGCCATCGAGGCGGCGCTCGACGAAGATCAGCGGCCCACACTGATCGTCTGCAAGACCGTGATCGGGTATGGGGCTCCGAACAAACAGGGCACGGAAAGCACTCATGGTGCCGCGCTCGGCGACGAGGAAGTTGCCGCCGCGCGCAAGGCGCTCGGCTGGGACGCCCCGCCTTTCGTGATTCCCGACGACATCTCCGCCGCGTGGAACGCAACCGGCCGGGGCCAGGCGCTGGAACGCGAGTGGTCGGAGCTTTTTGCCGCCTATCGCGCGGAGTTTCCGGAGCTTGCTCGCGAGTTCGAGCGACGCATGCGGGGGGATCTGCCCGCGGGATGGCCGGATGGCGCTCGCGAAGCCATCGCCGGTATCGCAGCGGCCGCCAAGGAAATGGCAACACGAAAGGCTTCGTTGCAGACACTCAATGTCTTCGCCCCTCTGTTGCCGGAACTCGCCGGGGGTTCTGCCGACCTCACCGGGTCCAATCTGACCAGGCACGAACGTTCCGTCACCGTGACCGGCGACGATGCTGCGGGCAACTATGTTTACTTCGGCGTGCGCGAGTTCGGCATGTCCGCGATCTGCAACGGCATTGCCCTGCACGGCGGCATCATTCCCTACTGCGGCACGTTTCTTACGTTCTCGGATTACGCGCGAAACGCATTGCGCATGGCGGCGCTGATGAAACTGCGGAATATCTTCGTCTACACGCACGATTCCATCGGTCTGGGCGAGGACGGCCCGACGCACCAGCCGGTGGAGCACATCGCGAGCCTCCGAATCATGCCGAACATGCGCGTCTGGCGGCCGTGTGACGCGGTCGAAACTGCCGTGGCATGGCGCGATGCGATCGAACGGGACGACGGCCCGACCAGCCTTGTCCTGACCCGGCAAAATGTGCCCCATCAGGCCAGAACCGGCGAACAGCTGGAAGCAATCGGTCGGGGCGGCTACGTACTCCTGGATTCGAAGTCTCTGCCTGCGATTATTTTCATTGCCACCGGCTCCGAAGTGGGTCTGGCCATGCGCGCCGCATCGGCGTTGAAGGGAGAGGGCGTCGCCGCACGGGTCGTGTCCATGCCCTGCACCAATCTGTTCGATGCCCAGCCCGAAGCGTATCGCATGTCGGTGCTGCCGCCTGAGGCGACAGCGAGGGTTGTCATTGAAGCCGGCGTCGGCGATTTCTGGTGGCGCTACGTCGGACCGGCGGGCCGCGTCGTCGCGATGGAGAGTTTTGGCGAATCCGCGCCCGCGGTGGAGTTATTCACACATTTTGGTTTTACCGTCGGCAACGTTCTTTCCGTGGCGAAAGAACTGCTGGCGAGTTGATGTTGAAAATTTTCATAGATGGTTAACAGGCCCTAGTGTGCCGGCCGAGGCCGGCATGATATTCATCAGGAGAATGGAATGACGATCAAGATCGGTATCAACGGTTATGGCCGCATTGGCCGTAATATCCTGCGCGCTCTGTACGAAAACGACAGACGAGGCGAACTGGAGATCGTGGCCGTCAATGATCTGGGTGACGCAAAGACCAATGCTCACCTGACACGCCGCGATTCGGCGCACGGCCCTTTTCCCGGAACCGTCGAGGTCGATGGCGATTCCATGGTTGTGAACGGTGATCGCATCAGGGTGCTTGCGGAACGGGATCCTTCGAAACTTCCCTGGGGCGAACTGGGGGCGGACATCGTGATGG
>Ga0299906_10003705_pt1 | contig 12588 bp, 13 predicted proteins | sample RVTome_14_FD_200259 | JGI IMG/M metagenome (GOLD analysis project Ga0299906, IMG submission 200259) | Soil microbial communities from uranium-contaminated site in the Upper Colorado River Basin, Wyoming, United States - RVT145D125 (version 2) ...
CGAGGTCCAGGGATTGCTTGCCGTGGACCTCGAAGCCGGGAACCACCGGCTCGAGGTCGTTCGCAAACTGCCGCGCTCCACGTCGCTCGGCCTGGCGATCGCCGCGCTGGCCCTCCTGGCCACGCTGAGCGTGCCGCGAGCATGGCTGCGGCTCTCGGCAAAGGCTTGAATGGCCAATTTGACCGCTGGCTGGACCCTCCGAAGTGCGACGGCCGCGCTGACCTGCACGGCGGCGGCGATCCTCATCCTCGGGATTCCTTTCGCCCTGCTGTGGGGGCCGAGACCGCGGCGGTTCGGCTGGCACATGTACACCTCCGTCACGGTCGGGCGGGTCTGGACCGAAGCGCCGGACGGCTCGCTCACCGCGGTCGATGTCCGCCCCATGGTCGCCACCGTTCGGGGAGACACGGACTGGCCCCGCCTGCTCGGCCCCGCCCTCTGCCGGCGCCGGCAGCCCGCTGCGGTGGTCGTGGAATGGCGCGGCAGGAAGGAGCGCATCCCCTGCCGCTGACCCGGCTGCGCCGCTTCGTGGAGCGTACGGCGTCTCCGCGCTACATCGCGGTGGCCCGGATCGGGGTGGGTCTGGTCGCGGCGGCCAGGATCCTCGAACGCGGGGCCACCCTGGCTCGGCTGTCCGAGCCGGGTGTGATCCGGGTCCCGTATCTCGAGGGCGCACCGTCGATCGCCGATCTGCCGGTCCTGGCGATTCTGGTCGCGGGCGTCGGGCTGGCCGCGGCGTTTTCCGCTGGCCTCTTCACCTGGGTGACCGGTTCCGCCCTGTTCCTGCTGCTGGGATCGATTCTCCTGAGCGACCAGCAGCTCTACGCCAACAACCTCTACCTGCTCACTCTGTTGGTGGGATTGCTCACCCTGGCCGGGTCGGGCGCCGCCCTCTCGCTCGACGCGCGACGCGGGCGGGGCCGCCAAGCCGTGCCGGTCTGGCCCATTGTCCTGCTCCGGCTTCAGATCAGTGCGATGTACCTCTTCACCGCGATCGCCAAGGTCAATCTGGAGTTCCTTTCGGGATCCAGCCTGTTCAGCACCCTGCGCCGCGAGGGACCCCTGGCGATCCCCGAGGGGTGGCGCACCTTCGACGCGATGGCCGCGGCGTCGGTGCTGGCGGTGATCGTCGAACTGCTGCTGGCGTTCTGGCTCTGGTCGCCACGGCGGCGGGCCACGGCCATCGCCATCGGCGTCGCGATGCATGCGGCGATCGCCGTCTGGATCGCCCCGACCCTGGGACTTGTCCTGTTCGCCCTCCTTATGTTCGCGGTGTATCCGGTGTTCCTCGACGACCGCCGAGGGCCCTGAGCCTTGCGACACGTTGTGGTGCTGAGTGCCTCCGATGCCCCTCGTTCCCCCGGGCGCCCGCAGGTCGTGGGCCGGGACGACATTCGCGCGCTCCAATATCCTCCATCGCCCGCTTTCTCCGCAGTCGTTCCGAATCGAAGGTACGGGCCGGGTACCCCGCTCTGGCAACCCGCCCGCCCGGCGGGAGCGTCTCAGGATGGCGGCGCGGTGAGAGCCCCGCAGCCGCATACTCCGGCGCTAGTCCCGACCTTCGAGGGGTTTTCATAAGACTACCGAGACTTCATGCCGCGTTTGAGCATGCCAAGGCCGGGGTGATCCGACCAGCCCTCCTACAGCCCCAGCACTTCGAGGATCGCTCGCGCGGTATGCTCGGCGCCCTCGCCGGGGTTGAAGATCAGCTGGTCACGTAGGTCCCTCCGCTCGACCGCCATTTCAGCGGGATTAGAAAGACCACGTCGTACCGCCTCGCCCAGGGCAGGGGGGTCAGCCACTACCTGACCAGCCTGTCGGCCGCAGTTGTAGCGCAGGTCGGATCGCGCCTCGTCGGGGCCGATGCCGTACATCTGCCCCACGGTGACCTCGAAGAACCTAGGAACGTCGAGGAATACGACGGGTCGATCGACCAAGAACGCTTCGTAGGCAACGGACGAGACATCCGTGACCAAGAGGTCGCACCCCGCGACCAGCGGCGCCACGTCTCCACCTCTCACGTGGACGAATCCCGCTCGCCCTTCGCGAAACGCGTCAAGCTCTGCCGTCCAATCGACTCCGCCCGTGGCGTGCGTGTTCGTCGGCGGGTAATAGGACATCGGATGAAGTTTCACGATGAGCTGGACGCCGACGTCCAACAGGCACTCCACCACCTTCATGCCCCAATGGCGGAGGGCCCCTCCGTCCTCCCACGAGGGGGCGTAGAGAACGGTCTGAGAATCGGGATCCAGGCCGAGGCGGGAGAGCGTGTCGGCCCGGCGATACTCCCCCCGGACCAGCGCGTCGGACTTGGGATAACCGACGTCCCGACTCCAACGACCAACCTTCTCGCCCTCACTCGACTCCAGCTCCTCGAAGAGGCGTCGTTGGAGCGGGCCGTGGAGGAACGCTCCATCCAGGTGGCGCCACTCACCAGGCACGAAGGTACCCCCCTTCGCGGGTAGGCCGTGGAATGTGCAGAGGCGCGGGCTTCGACGTACGAGGGGGACGGCGGACGATTGATGCGTCGTCAAAAAGAGGTCGTACGCGAGAAGTGCTGCACACGTCCACGACGGGATCACGCCGCGGCACGGTAGAAGACCGCCCCGCACCGATTCCGCGACCTCCCGCTGCTCGCTCGGTCGCGCCGCGACGTAGAACGCGATCTCCGCCCTTCGTTCGGACCGGGCGAGGCACTCCCAGGTCGGGACGGCGAAGGGCAGGTAGCCCGGCCCGTCCACCGAATGAATCAGGACCTTGAGACCGGCGGAGCGAGCCGCCGCGAGCCGAGCATTCCATAGCAGGGCCGAGAAAGGAAGGGAGAGCGCCGTTCGGAACTCGGTCCTCAGGAACTTGAAGACGCGAGGATCGAAGCGCTCTCCGCGGCTCCGTTCAATCCGCACGAGGTCGCCACACCGCGAATCGATGGTCGATTACCAAGCCGCTCCCCCGGCCGGTCAACCAGCTGTAGAGTCGCAGCAGGGACGGCATGGGCCAGGTTCGAACGAGCCGCCCATCGAGCTCCATCGCCACCCGAGCCAGTAGAGGGGGTAGCGGGAAGATCGGCATCACCCTAGGAAGCAGGACGGGTATGAAGGAGGCCCGGGTCCGGCGCTCGAGCTCGAACCCAGCGGCCGAGAGGAGCTCCTGATACTCGAGCTCCGTCCGGTACACCACAGGGTACTCGCCAGCCTGTACCACCCGACGAGGACCGACCGAGTCACGCGTCACCAGCCGCCCGCCGGGACGTAGCAGACTGTTCGCGGCCTCCGCAAACGTTGTTACGTCTTCGTCGGATAGGTACTGTAGCACCCCGCCGGCATGCACGACGTCTGCCCTGGGCATTCCCTCGAGCGATGTCGCATCGGCCACTCTGAACTCGACGTTCTCTGCACCTTGCCGCTCTGCGATCGCTTTAGCGCGAGCGATCATCGCCTCGCTGAAATCGGTTCCGACCACCGACCTGACGCGAGGAGAGAAAAACATAGCCCATCGACCGGTCCCACATCCGATGTCGAGCACGGTCTGGTGTGGTTCGAGTTCGATCAGTCGGGAAAGCCGTTCTTCCTCGACGGCCTTGCGACAGAGCGCCAGCCGCCGATCTTTCACCAGCGTACCTGGGCCGAAATCCGTTTCGTAGGCCTGATCCGTAACCTGACGATCCCAGAATCGCCTGGCGCGCTCGCGATCGATGGTCATTTCCATGAACCCGCGAGGAACCTCGGCAAGAACTCGAAGCTCCGGCTGAGCTGCTCGGAATCGTGTCGGCCTGCTTCGGCCTCGGTGAACCGGGTCGCGGAGTCCGGCTCGACGGCTGTTCCCGCCCATGCCAGAGGCACAGGATGGGCGGTGTGCGTGCCATCCGACAGGAGAGTGTAGTGATCGGCAGTTACGGCGATCCGATAGTTGTCCGGGAAGCGGTCGTCGAGGTGGCGAAGCAACGGTGATACGATCTCTCCATCGAGGAGTTCGATGGCGCGTATCTTCCCGGCGACATCTCGCTTGTGCGCCTCCTCGTCCGGTGCGTTCACGTGGACGAGGACAAAGTCGTGTCCCTCGATGTACTCCATCGCGCGTACCAGCTTGCCACGATAGTTCGTGTCGATGTACGCGTTTGCGTCCGGGATATGACTCGTCGAAAGACCTGCGGCCACCGCAATGCCTTTCAGGAAGTCCATGGCGCAAACGACAGCACCGGTGACCCCAAAGCAATCCCGGAACGACGGCAGCGTTGGTGGTGAAGAAGGGCTCCAAAGCCAAATCATGTCGGCTTTGCTGCCCAGTTCTCGATTCGCTCGCTCCAATTGCTCGACTGACTCGACGAGGGCCTTCCGGAGCGGCTCCATCAGGAGACGGGCGCGCCGCGTCTTCCCCTGTGGCAGCAGCGGCAGGTACGGCTCGCCGATTGAAGTGTGCGGCTCGTAGCACACGATCTCATCGGCGGACAGTTTCGCGCCCCTGACAACGAGAAGGTTCCGGTAGCTCATCCCGGGATACATTTCCACTTCGAGACCGCCGAAGTCGAAGTCGAGCGCTCCCAAGGCCGACCTCGCCATCCCGTCCTCTATGCTGCCGGCGGTGAAGTCCGCGATCTTCCCGTCGCAGACCGCAATCAGGTTGCACCGAAAGACGAGATCCTCCGGTCCAACCTCGATCCCTTGGCCCAACGCTTCGAAGCTCGCGCGGCCGGATGGATAGTGCTCGTGGGGATTGTAGCCGAGCAGGCCGAGATTCGCGACGATGGAACCGATCGGAAGGTTGCGGTAGATTGTTTGCAGGCGCCCGACCCGGCCTTGGGAAGCAATTCGATCGAATCCCGGGGTGGTTGCGGCTTCGAGCGGCGTCCTTCCACCGAGTGCAGTAACCGCGACGTCGCCCATCCCATCTCCGACGATCAGCACGCGCTTCATGACTACGCGAACAACCTTCGAGCCGACTCGAGGTCGGCGAGGGTATCCACTTCGGCCCAGGATGCATCACCGATGTCCACGATCCGGACGTCACTCTCTGCCAAATGCTCCGCAAGCACCTCGTCGTAGTAGATCGCGTCCCGACCTTCGGCGACCGCGTCGGCAAGCCAGGCGGAGAGACGTTCGCCGAATGAGACAGAGACGGCTACCGCGCCAACAGACTTATACGCCTGAGGAGGAACCGGGCCGTCGCCCTGACGCCGAAGTGACCAATGCCGCAGACGGCCGTTTACGTCTCCGATAAGCATTGCACCGTCTTGGGACGGGCCGAAGGCCGCGGCCAACCACCGAGCATCACCTTCCGAAGATGCCGAAAGTCGTAGCCAGGCCGAGGGGGCGGCGATCACATCTGTTTCGACAATCCACGCACCGAGGGCAAGACAATCCCGCGCACAAGCGAGTGAGACCATGTTGTTCGCCGTTGCGAACCGTGGATTGAATCGTTCCTCGATGGAAACGGCCCCCTTCCAGGTTCTGAGAAAGCTGCAAACCGCCTGACGGTGATACCCGGTCACCACGACAGCCTCATGAATGCCGCATTCGGTGAGCGCGGTCAGGGCATGGGCGAGCATGGGTTTCCCTGCTACCTCGACGAGCGCCTTTGGCTTCTCATCGGTCTCAGGCCGGAGCCGCTCGCCCGCGCCCGCGGCCAACAGTACCGCTCGCCGCGGCAAGTCTGCCCCGGGGGGCGCATCACCACCACGATTCACGAAACGCCTCTCTTCTAAAAGGGAACTGGTGGCCGAGGTCCTGGCCTTCCAACCACAGGGACGTGCTCTGGTCATGGCAACAGGATCGTAGTGACCGCGCAGCGGCTCCGCTCACTGATGCAAGTACCTTCAGAGGGGCCGGGTCCACGATAGAGAACGTCGACCTCGATTGCTCCAGCCACTCACCACTCCACCGGGGTGCGCGTCGTGAACTAGAGACAAGTCGATCAGAGCCCACGTTCACTCCACGCGGCCAGGCTGTTTGATGCACCCGCCTGGAGAAAGTTGCCAAGCGCCAGCGCCATTGCTAGGCCCAGGCCCCCGAGTGCAGGCGCCAACAGGAGGATGAGGCCGACCGTACCCGCCCCGGCGATAACCGTGCCGAGGCTTTGGCGTCCGGTCCGCTTCAGAAAGCTCAGTTGGCTATAGCCACGCAAGTACCACACATGGAATAGATTCGCCACAAGGCCGCAGAGGAGCATGCTGGTCGTCAGCGCGTACCCGGGAGGCACCGGCACGATGCTGCTGCGAAAGACAACGGCAGCCAACGCATAGGCCGTGATAACGAGGAGCGAGGCCTGCCAAAGGCTGGTCCTGAGCGTGCGCCGCGCGGAACGCAGGTCCAGCTCCGCGAATGCGACGCCCAACTCCGGAGTCCTGGCGTAAAAGAGCGCGGATGAGACCCCAGCCACGACCTGCACAAGTAGACTCAGAAGGATATATGGGGCAAGTTCCTCCAACGCGAAGTACAACGTCCCAAGCCACGCACCACTCGCGCTAACGCCCCACAAGCTCACGCCGTGCAGGACTTGGGGTGCGGCGAAGTCCAGAGCCTCATGAAGGGTCTCACGGGTCGGCGGCACCAAGAGGAGGAACTCACCAAAGCCACGAAGTCCGACCACCGCTCCTGCAAGGAGGGCGCTCGAGGTCGCCAGCGTAATCGCCTCGATATCGTCGATGCCTAGAACATGTAGTACCGCGAACGAGCTTATCTGAAGCCCGCCGTATGCGACCGCCACCGCGACCATTAGTTTGCCCTTGCCCTGAGCCCTGAGCACTGTTGCCACCAACTGGTGGAATGCCAAGCTCATGATAGCGGCCAAGACGAGCAGCTTGAGGCGCAGACTTCCTCCAGTGAGTGGGTCGACCACGAACGCACTAACAAGTATCGCGATCGATCCGACGAGGGCTGCAAGCACCATTGTCGCTACCGCGATGGTCACGAGGAGTTCCGCGCGCTGTTCAGCCGTCTTGCGATCGAACAACAGGCGAATAGGTGCGGCAGGAAGGGTGAAGGTGAGCAGCAGGTACCCTAGGGAGAGCGCGGTCGTGAACAGACCATAGCGAGCGAACTCGTCGGCCGTCAGCCAGTGAAGCAGCAGTGCGAGCAGGAGAAGGCCTAGCCCACGCTGCACGACTTCGGCAAGAAGGAAGGGTGCCAGCCGCGATGCCAGGCCAAGCCGAAAGCTCACGCCCCGCCGACCCGGAGTAGATCGCCAGAGAACGGATTCGCCTCGCGCGACGTCACGTCCTGACAAGCAGACGATACAGGGGGCGTGGAAGGGTAATCGCCGACCACGCAGCCGGAGCGCGTCTGGGCCGAGGCCTCAGACATGTATTGGATGCCGACCTCCTCCTGGTGCCTATAAGAGATACCCACCGAGCAGGTGATAGCGGATTCTGCGTCGCAAGTCGTTTGCAAAGACGAATACGTCCTGGGCAAGGAACTCTGCTACACGCGTAGGGAAGTGTTTCGGAGGTAGAAACGCGTGCCATTGCAGCTCACGAAACCAGTTGAAGTACATTGCGCGCTGGTCCGCCCGGCAGAGTACAGTCTTGCCAAAGCCTTGGATCACCGGCACCAACACTCCATTCGCCGCGGCCTGAAACCTGTACAACCCGTCGACGACACCGGGATAGGATTCATTGAAGACATCGTCCATGATCACGATGCCACGGGCATCGAGGGCGGCCTCGCAGAGTTGTAGGTCATGTAGAACGTCCTCGCTCTCATGACTCCCATCGATGTGAATCAGCCGGCACATAGGCGCAAGATCATCGCGTGTCAGTTGGCGTGAAGCCAGCTCATACGAGCGCACCGAGTCCGCCACGCCCGGCCCTAGTGTCTGCAGCAGCATTTTCTTCGCTGCCTGTACGCGCTCAGAACCGATCTCACAGAAGCCAATCCGTTCGTCCGGCCGCGCTGCCGCCGCCAACACCACGAGACTCCGCCCATAGAACGTCCCGATCTCGAATAGACTCCCTGTTACGCCGTTTGTGCGCTGGATTTCATCGCACATTGCGATTAGGTACACCGCTTCGGCGCCGAGGTATCCACGCACCCGCCGACTGACACGCACCAGTCGCTTTGCTACCGGATATCTCATGGCTTCCTCGGTTCCGGATGGCACATAGACTGCTTACGCTACCCCTTTGGCAATCGTCGCAGACACCGCAGGCTGCACGTTTGTTTTCCCCTGCCGGGCTGTCAGCGCGACGAGTAAAGTCGCATGGCTCCCACTGGTCCGGTTACGTGTTTCTTGAAGGCTTTTGGGCGAACAGGACGAGTCGGTACCGCTGTCGCATGGCCCGGGCCGCCAGGTCCAGCACCCTTGTGCCAAACTCAAGGACCCACGGAATGCGGACGTTCTGCCACCGGCTGATATTGGCGTCCAAAGCGGCGTACTCAATGCGCCCGCTGAATCCCGCCTTCCGCAGCAGCACGGTCAACGAGTGCGCATCAAAGAAGAAATTGTGATGAATGTCGTAAAGCAGGACCAGAGGCCGTGCCGCGATCGCTGGTGCCACGCTGTGAAGAAGGTGGCCTGCACGGTTGATCAGGCTGCGCTGATTGATTGTGAGGATCACCAGGACACCGCCAGGCTCGAGGACCCGGCAAGCCTCCCGCAGCACCTTCCGCGGCCGGTCAAGGTGCTCCACGACGTCCCATAACGTGACTGCGGCGAAGTGTCCGGTCGGGAATCGCGCTTCTTCGAGGGTCCCATTGAAAACCTCCAGGGCTCGCTCCCTGGCCGCATATCCACACGCCTTCGCGGACACATCCAGACCCGACACCTCCCAACCCCGCTCCCGAGCCAGTTCCATGAATGCCCCGTAGGCTGCGCCCACATCCAGCAATCGTCGTCCCTGGGTGAGTGTCTCCAACCGGGAAAGGGCGTGGTTGTACAACAGCCAAGGCTCCACGTCCCTCCGGTGTCCCACTTTGAGTGCTTCGAAATAAGGCGTTTCGAGATACCCATCATCGTCGTACAGCGACCGTGCCGTGGCCCGGTCAACCTGGTTCTCGCGGAAGACTACTCCGCACTCTCCGCAGCGGAGAATCGCGCCGTTGGGGAGGCGATACAGCATGCAGGCATCCGGGGCCTCGCAGAGGGCGCAGGCGATGCTCATGCTTCATTTACCGCTGGCACCGGGCGCTCCTAACCCGTGACAGGCGACAGCCACGGTGCGACGCCCAGAAGGCCGCCTACGACTCGCGCGGCGCTCCCTGCAATCACCAGCAGGGACGTGAGCCGATGCAGCCGCGCTGAGTCCGTGGCAACCTCACGAACTACGATCCAGCGCGTGCCGAACCCGCAGAGGATGCCCAGGTAGCCCTGCAGGGCCTGGTCGAGGGTGCCGTGGAACACGCTTAGGCCTCGCTCCCGGGCTGCGTAGCTGCTCGCCTTGGCCGAAATGTCCACGCCGGAGACTTCCCAACCCCGCTCCTTGGCCAGTTCCATGAAGGCGCCATACGCGGCGCCGACGTCCAGCAGACGCCGCCCGACGGTGAGCGTTTCCAATCGGGCAAGGGCGCGGCCATAGACCAGGTAGGGCTCGACATCCCTCCGGCGCCCCACCTTGAGCGCTTCGAAGTATGGCGTGTCGAGGTAGCCGTCGTCGTCGTAGAGCGCGGCCGCGGCGGCGTTGTCCACCTGGTTTTCGCGGAAGACCACACGGCAGGCGCCGCAGCGGAGAATCGCCCCATTGGGCAGGCGATACAGCACCGGCGCGGCTGGGGCGCCGCAGAGCGCACAGGCGACGCTCATGCGCTGCGCGCCACCGGCGCCGGGCGATCCCAGAGCAGCCGAACGGTTCCCTGCACCAGGCCCACCCCCCGTGCCACCGCCCGAACCACGCTCATCGGAACGAAGAGGAGATACCGCCACCGACCGGTCCGCCGGATCAGTCGCGCGGTCATCGGCAGTTGGAGAGCGGTCAAGGCCAGGGCCAGCGCCGGGGCGAGCAGCCGGGTCGCCGGAAACAGCAACGTGGGCAACGCCATCAGCAGTACCACCGCCAGCGGTGGCTGCACATGGTCGGCCCACGAGCTGTAGGAGTTCCCCCGGGCGCGACGCGGATGGCGCGCGTACAGCCGCACGCCCCAGCCGCCATGCAACCGCTGGCTGCGCAGGTAGCCCGCCAACCGTACCGGGTGATGATGCCCGACCAGGGCCAGAGGCTCGAAGTGGAGCGCCAGGCCCAGGTCGCTGATGCGGTACGACAGGTCGGCGTCCTCGCCACCGGGCGCCCCCGGCGCGTTGAAATGACGCTCGTCGAAGCCCCCGATCCGCTCCAGTACCTCGCGACGATAGAGGACATTGAAGCTGCCCAGATAGTCCACGGTCCCGGTCATGGCCAGGTGGCGCTCCCGGATCTCTTCGTGGATCAGGCTCGGCAGGAGGGATTCGCCCCGGATGTTCGCATAGCTACCGCCCACGCCCGCCACGCCCGGGGTGTCCAGGTGCTGCTTGAGAAGCCGGAGCGCATCCGGCTCCGGCACGCAGTCGGCATCGATGAACCAGACCGCTTTCCCCCGAGCCGCGCGCCATCCGAGATTGCGCGCCCCACCGGGACCCAAACCTCCCGTGCGGACCAGCCGCACGGGATACTCGGCGGCGATGGCCGCCGTTTCGTCGGTCGACCCGTCGTCCACGAAGAGCACCTCGCGGAGCTCGCCTTGCCGAAGCAGCGGTGCGACGGAGTCCAGGCACCTCCGGAGGGTGGCGGCCGCGTTCCGCCCGGGGATGACGAGGCTCACGTCCATCGCCGATTCACTCGGCTGCCCGAGCCGGCAGTGGTTCGTCCGCCTCCCGGACCGGCTTCTGCAGGGCGGTCTCTCGCACCAGCAGCGTGATGTCGCGCTCGATCCGACGGAGTCGCACGTAAATCAGGAAGAACCCGGCCAGCATGCCAAGGATCCCGCAGTAGAACACCAGGTCGGCACCGCGGGAAATACCCAGCGTACGGGCCGTCACGACCGTAAGCTCCGGGAACGCGATCGCGACGGCCGCCGCAGTCCACACCGCTGCCCACGCGATTCCGCTGGGCACGCCGAGGCGTCGCCGGAGGGTGGCCGCAAGGCTCAGAGCGGCAAACATTACCGCGAGGCCAACCCCGACGACTTGAAAGGTGCTCATGCCGGTCCCAAGAGCTTCCGGAAGAGGTAATTCAGCACGATCCCGAAAGACCCGCTGGCCTTTTGGCCTTTTGCCATCGAATACCCCGTGTAGCGGATGGTGACGGGCACCTCCAGATATCGAAGGTCGTTGGCGACCACCTGATCGATCAGCTCACTCGCGTGCGCCATTCGGTCTTCGCTGATCCTGATCCGCGACGCCGCCTCGCGCGTGAAGGCCCGGATTCCGTTATGCGTGTCGGTCAGCCGCGCACCGGAGGCAAGCCTCGTGAAGAGCACGCCCAGCTTGAGGAGGATACGCCGGCGCCTGGGCATGCCCGGCGCCTCTCCCAGGAAGCGGGAGCCGAATGCAACGTCCGCCTCGCCGCGCAGCAGTGGGCCGAGCAGCCGGTCCACATCCGTCACCGAGTGCTGGCCGTCCGCGTCGAAGGTCAGGATGAACTGTGCCCCGTGCCGCAGGCAGTAGGTGAACCCGGTCTGCAGGGCTGCCCCCTGGCCGCGGTTGATCACGTGACGCAGGACCACCGCCCCCGCTTCAGCGCCACGCAACGCTGTCTGGTCGCCAGACCCGTCGTCCACCACGACGACTTGGCCATGGTGCACCCGTAGCTCGCGGACGACCTCGCCGATCACGGAGGCCTCGTTGAAGGCGCCCATGACCACAAAAACCTCCGGTAAACCGGTCCCTGGATCGGCTGTCATGTGTCCGGTTGATCTCGTCTGCACCCCGGGTCCGGCCGCGGGCTCTGTGGCGACACGCGGTCGCAAGCGCCGTTCCCGGCGGTACCGGTCCTAAGTCTGTACCGCAGGTCGCCAGCTTAAGAGTGCCCCAGGTGTGGTGTCGACGCAACAGAAACGCGGTCCAGACCGCCTTCGAGCCGACTCTAGGCCGAGGGCAACACAACGGCTCCCTTGCAATACCATACTTCTGCTGCCGTCACGCGCGCATGGGTTCTCGGGTCAGCCACCAAGAGCAGGTCTCATTGCCCCACGATGGTCAGAAGGAGACCGGGCGGCGTGTACGTGCCGGTCACGACGACCGGTCCGAAAAGCACAGACGACAGGCCGGTCCCGGTGACACTCCCTCCCGACTCCTGGAGCGACAGACCGACGTAGCTCGGCGAGACAGTATCGAGCCAGTCGTAGTTCCCGGAGAGCCCGGCGGACGGCTCCGTCCCGCCCCCGCAGCCCCTCTCTGCCAATATCAGTGAGACACTCCACCTCTTATAGTTTAGTGTAGAGGGCGAGCGAGAAAGGCATCATGACTGGGGGGACTGCGGTAGCGCACCAGGCGTAGCGGAGCGGCAGGCGGTGCTGCACGAGCTGGAGTCCAGGAGGTCGAGGTCGTGGCCAAGGCTCAGCGCCGGCGGTTCACAGCGGCGTACAAGCGGAAAGTGCTCGACGAAGCGGCGCGCTGCACGGCGCCCGGCGAGATCGGCGCCCTGCTCCGGCGAGAAGGCCTGTATTCCTCCCACCTGACGGCCTGGCG
>Ga0299906_10003706_pt1 | contig 12588 bp, 10 predicted proteins | sample RVTome_14_FD_200259 | JGI IMG/M metagenome (GOLD analysis project Ga0299906, IMG submission 200259) | Soil microbial communities from uranium-contaminated site in the Upper Colorado River Basin, Wyoming, United States - RVT145D125 (version 2) ...
CCGGCCTCCTCGATGGAGGGCTCGTAAAGCTCGGCGACCTCGCGCACCACGCTGTCGGCATCAACCGGTTGCTGCCCTTCGCCGACCTGGCCTGCCTCGGCCCGGGCGATGGCGAGGAGGGCATTGAAGGTGGCGAGCAGCCTGTCCGTCTCCTCCAGGACCTGTTCGAGCGCCTGGCGGTGATCGTCCGGCGAGCCGCTGCGCAAGGCATCCTCGGCGCGCGCCTTGAGGCGCGACAGGGGGGTGCGCAGGTCGTGCGCGACATTGGTGGAGATCTCCTGCATCCCCGCCATCAAGCGCTCGATCTGGTCGAGCATGGCATTGAGGTTCGAGGCCAGCCGGTCGAGCTCGTCGCCGGTGCCCGACACCGGCATGCGTTCCGACAGGTCGCCCGCCATGATGGTCCGGCTGGTGCCGGTGATCTGGTCGATGCGGCGCAGGAAATTGCGGCTGGTCAGCAGCCCGCCCGACAGGCCGAGGACAAGCGTGATGGCGACGGCCCACAGCAGGCTCGTGCGGATGATGCCGCCGAACTGCCGCAGTTCGTCGACATCGCGTCCGATGACCACGCGGTAGCCGCCTTCGATCTCGCTGTAGTAGGCGCGCGCCGCCCGGTGTTCGAGCCCCTGGCCGGTCTCCACCGCATAGGAGAATTCGATCCAGCCGGAGCTGCCGGTCGCCGCCACGGGAAGCGCGCTGAGGTTGCCGGCGAGCCGTCGGCCGAGCGGATTGGTGAACAGATAGACGTGGTTCGATTCGAGCTGGCTGCGCCGGTCAATGGCTTCGAGCAGCCCGGGCAGGCCGGTCTGCTGGTATTCGCTGGCGAAGGCGGCGATCTCGGCCTCGATGCTGTTGTCGATCTGGCGCTCGAGCAGCACCGCGGTGTTCCAGTACACGTAAGCCAGGATCGCCGCGACGGAGAGGACGAAGACGAACAGGTAAGCCGCGGCCAGCCGGAAAGTGGAGGTCTTCAGCAGGTTGAGGCTAACTGCCACGGATCATGTATCCGGCGCCGCGCACCGTGTGCAGAAGCGGCTTGTCGAAGTCCTTGTCGATCTTGCCGCGCAGCCGCGAGATATGGACGTCGATGACGTTGGTCTGCGGATCGAAGTGATAGTCCCACACATTCTCCAGCAGCATGGTGCGCGTCACCACCCGGTCGGCATTGCGCATGAGGTATTCGAGCAGCTTGAATTCGCGCGGCTGGAGAAGGACGGGCTTGCCGCCGCGGCGCACGGTGCGGGCGAGCAGGTCCATCTCGAGGTCGTCGACGACGAGACGCGTCTGCTGCGGGCCGGCGCCTGGACGTCGCGCCAGGCTCTCGACGCGCGCCAAGAGCTCGGCGAAGGCATAGGGCTTGGCGAGGTAGTCGTCGCCGCCGGCGCGCAAGCCCTTGACCTTCTCGTCGACCTCGCCCAGCGCCGACAGAATGAGGGCGGGGGCCGACACGCCTTCGGCGCGCAGGGCGCGGATCACCGACAGGCCATCCATCTTCGGCAGCATGCGGTCGACGATGATGACGTCGTGACGGCGCTCGCGGGCAAGCGCCAGGCCGTCTTCGCCGTCCGCGGCATGGTCGGTCACATGGCCGGCCTCCTTCAGGCCCTTGACCAGCCAGGACGCCGCGTCGCGATCGTCTTCGATGAGCAGAATGCGCATCTCAAGCACTCCAGCGGCCATGGCCTTTCTGCCTCCTCGCCGGGCCTGGACCGGCAAGGCAGGGGCCGCAAGCTCAGTGCTTGCGGCCCCCGGTGCTCGGTGTCAAGCGAGTTGCCTGAGCGATCAGGACCTGGCGGTCGGCATGGCCACGAAGCGCTGGCGCTCGCCGGAGCGCACCAGCATGAGCACGCCCTTCTGGCCGTTGCCCGCGGCCCTCTCGATGGCCGCTTCCACCGCGATCGGGTCATCCACCTGGATGCCGCCCACCTCGAGGATCACGTCGCCCGGGCGCAGACCCTTTTCGGCCGCAGGGCTGTTGGGCATGACGGAGGCGACCTGGACGCCGCGTCCGTCTTCCGACGGCACGAGCTCAAGTCCGAGGCGGTTGCGATCGGTCTCGGGCGCGATGCTGCCGGAGCTCGCCGCCAGCTCCTGGTCGCCCGGCATGGTGCCGATCGCCACGGAGACCTTGTCGCGCTTGCCGTCGCGGTACACCATCAGTTCGGCGGTCTCGCCCGGTGCCAGCGTGGCCACCTTGCGGGCAAGGTGACGCGGGTCCTCGATGGCTTCGCCATTGACCTCGAGAATCGTGTCGCCGGTCTTGATCCCGGCCTCGAGCGCGGGTGAGTCCTGCGTGACGTCGGCCACGATCGCGCCTTGCGCCTCGTCAAGCCCGAGGCTCTCGGCGATGTCCTCGGTCACCGGCTGGATCTGCACGCCGAGCCAGCCGCGGGTCACCTGGCCCTTGTCGCGGATCTCCCCGATCACCTGCTTGGCGATGCTGGCGGGGATGGCGAAGCCGATGCCGACGCTGCCGCCGGAGGGTGAGAAGATGGCGGTGTTCACGCCGACCACCTTGCCTTCGAGGTTGAAGGCAGGTCCGCCGGAATTGCCCTTGTTGATCGGAGCGTCGATCTGCAGGAAGTCGTCGTAGGGACCGCTGCCGATGTTGCGCTCGCGCGCCGAGATGATGCCGGTGGTGACGCTGCCGCCGAGACCGAAGGGATTGCCGACCGCGATCACCCAGTCGCCGACGCGCGGCTCGTCGTCGGCGAACTCCACGTAGTGCAACTTTTCGTCGGCATCGATCTTGAGCAGTGCGAGATCCGTCTTGGGATCGGTGCCGACCACCTTGGCCGCGTACTGGGTGCCGTCGGGGAGACTGATCGTCACCTGCTCGGCGTTCGCCACCACGTGGTTGTTGGTCACGGCATAGCCATCGGCTGAGATGATGAAGCCCGAGCCCTGGGCCCGGCTGTTGGGTGACGGAGACGGCGACGGCATGCCGAAACCCCTGCCGCGGAACTGCTCGAAGAACTCGCGGAACGGGTTGTCGGGGCCGAGGTCGGGCATGGTGAACTGGTCGGACATCCCGTCCGGAAGACGGTTGGAGACCAGCTTGTGGTTCACCTCGATGGAGATGACGGCCGGCATGACGGTCTCGACGAGATCGGCGAAGCCTTCGGCCGGCGCGCGGTTGAACAGCGTTTCGGCCGTTGCCGTCTCGAACGGCTGAAGCATCGGCAGTGTCGTGACCGCCGTGCCCGACAGCAGTCCGGCCAGGGCAAGCGCGATCACCGGCTTGCGGCGCAGCCGCCGGCCACCGTGTTTGACATGTTCGAGCATTTTCGCTGCGTGGTTCATGGTTCGACTCCAGGATGGCAGGGGGTGAATTTCGGCCGCAAGAATAGCGGTTGCCGGATTACCGCGATATGTCAGCTCAATGAAGTTTTGGTAAGCTTCATGGCGATGCGCGGGAAAGTGTTGTTGTCACCGCGGAGCTTGCCTCCAGGGTGCGGTGAACCGGGCATTTGCCGGCGATCTCGACAATCTTCGACTCGAGGTCGGTGTCCACCGGCCCATCGATGAAAATCGTGCGCTCGAAGCGGTCGATGCGACCCTCACGGCCCTCTGCGCAATCGGCGCAATCCTTGGCATGCACCTTGTCGTGGGAGACATCGACGGTGACGCGGCCGAGTTCGAGTTTCTTGTGCGCTGCATACATCCTCAGGGTCATGGATGTGCATGCGCCGAGTGCCGCTGCCAGCAAGTCGTAAGGCGAGGGACCGGAGCCCAGACCGCCCATTTCGGCCGGCTCGTCTGCATGCAATTGGTGGCCGGCGGCAATCACCACCTGCTGGAACTTGCCGGCGCCGGTCTCGGCGACGCGGACCGTCTTCGGGTCCTTTGGTGCGGCCACGGACTGCGTTTCGGCTTCCGCCGGTGTGAGATAGCGCCCCACCCACGACGCCAGCACGTCTGCGACAAAGATCGCATCGGTCCGCCGTGTCAGCAGATGGTCGGCGTCGTCGAGAGAGATAAAGCTCTTGGGGTGCCTGGCGGCAGTGAAGATCGCTCCCGCATTGTCGATCCCGACCCTCTCGTCCAGCGGTGAATGGAAGACGATGAGGGCGCGCTTGAGACCAGCGATGCGTTCCTGCATGTCCTGCGTGCGCACGTCGTCGATGAATTCCCGGCGGATTTTGAACTGCCGGCCGGCAAGCTCGACGGTCGCTTCCCCGGTGCGCTCGATCTCGTCGAGGTCGGCGGCAAAATTCTTCACCACATGGGCCGCATCGCTCGGCGCGCCGATCGTGGCCACCGCTATGGCCTCGGGGATCTCGCCTGCCGCTGCGAGCACGGCAGTGCCGCCGAGGCTGTGTCCGATGAGAATGGCCGGTGCCTGATGCGCCTCGCGCAACCAGTCGGCTGCCTTGACGAGATCCTCGATGTTGGAGCTGAAGTCGGTGTTGGCAAACTCGCCTTCGCTGGAGCCAAGGCCGGTAAAGTCGAAGCGCAGCGTCGCGATGCCCAGCTCGCTCAGCCGGCCGGCGATGCGCGACGCGGCAAAGATGTCCTTGGAGCAGGTGAAACAATGGGCGAAGAGCGCGAAGGCGCGCGGGCGTCCGCCCGGCATGTCGAGGCGCGCGGCGAGCGTTGCGCCCTGGCTTCCAACGAATTCGACCTTCGAGGTTGTGGTGCTCATCCGATTTGCCTTGCTGGTTCGCTTCAGCCGTTGCGCTTCATGAGTTCGTCCAGCCGGCGCGCCTCGTCGGGGCTCAGCGCCGCCTCCTCGACCGGGTCCGCATCAGCGGGCCGGCGCCACTTGAGCGCCGCAAAGGCGGCGAGCGCCAGGATCGCGAAGGGGCCGATCCACAAGACAAGCGTATGTACCGCGAAACGCGGCTGCAGGAGCACGAACTCGCCGTAGCGGTCGACGAGGAAATTGACCACTTCGTCATTGCTGTCGCCGGCCACCAGGCGCTCGCGTACCAGCAGGCGCAGGTCGCGGGCCAGCGGCGCGTCGGAATCGTCGATCGACTGGTTCTGGCACACCAGGCAGCGGAGGTCGGCCGAGATTGCCCGGGCCCTGGCCTCGAGCCCGGCATCGCTCAGCACCTCGTCGGGCTGCACGGCGAGGCTCGAGCCCACGGTAAGCCACAGGCACGCAAGGACAAGCATGAGGCGCCGCATGGCCTACTCCGCAGGCTGGGTTGCGGGCGCGCGGGCAGGGGCCCTGGTGGGGGCGCCGACCCTCAAGCGCCGGTCGGACAGGGACACCGCGCCGCCCAGGAACATGATGGCCGAACCGAGCCAGATCAGATGGACGAAGGGGTGAAAGTATGCCCTGAGAACGCGGCCGCCATCGGCCCGGTCGCCGATCGCCAGATAGAGGTCGCCGGTCAGGAACGGCTCGATGCCGACCTGGGTCGTCGACTGCCCGTCGGGTAGGTAAGTGCGTTTGTCGGAAGTGATGGTCGCCACCTCGCGCCCGCCGCTGTCGATGCGGAAGCGCGCCACTTCGGCGGTGTAGTTCGGTCCGGTGAAGGGCGACTCGCCGAGAAAGGTCACGCTGCGCCCGGCCAGCTCGATGGTCGAACCCGGGGTCATGACGGCCACCACCTCGTGGCGCCAGGCGGTGACCGAGATGACGCCGATGACCAGGATGCCGACGCCCATGTGCGCCAGAGTGGTGCCGAAGGCCGAGCGCGGCAGGCCTTTCAGCCGGGCCCAGGACGAGGCCAGCGGCACCTTGAAGAGCTGGATGCGTTCGGCCTTTTCCACCAGGCTGCCGGCGATGAGCCAGACGCCGAGCGCGATGCCGAAGGGCGCAATCCACGGGCCGCGCCAGTGGACGACGAGCACCGCCAGCCCGACCCCGGCGGCGATCAGCGCCGCGGTCCATAGTCGCTGGACGGCGCCCCAGGCGTCGGCCCGCTTCCACGCCAGCATGGGGCCGATGGGCACCAGCAGCAGCAACACCGCCACCAGCGGACCGAAGGTCATATTGAAATAAGGCGGCCCGACCGAGATCTTGGCGCCGCTGACGGCCTCGTAGGCGAGCGGATAGAGCGTGCCGATGAACACCGCGCCGGTGGCGGCGGCGAGCAGCAGATTGTTCACCACCAAAGCCGATTCCCGGCTCACCGGGGCGAACAGCCCGCCCGGCTTGAGCATCGGCGCGCGCCAGGCGAAGAGCGCCAGCGCGCCGCCCACGAACACGCACAGGATGGAGAGGATGAACAGGCCGCGTGCGGGGTCGACGGCAAAGCTGTGGACCGACGTGAGCACGCCGGAGCGCACCAGGAACGTGCCCAGCAGCGACAGCGAGAACGCCAGGATGGCGAGCAGGATGGTCCAGACCTTGAGGGCGTTGCGCTTCTCGACCACCACCGCGGTGTGGAGCAGGGCGCCGGCCACCAGCCAGGGCATGAAGGAGGCGTTCTCGACCGGGTCCCAGAACCAGAAGCCGCCCCAGCCGAGCTCGTAGTAGGCCCACCAGGAGCCGAGCGCGATGCCGACGGTGAGGAACATCCAGGCGGCCAGCGTCCACGGCCTTACCCAGCGCGCCCAGGCGGCGTCCACCCGGCCCTCGATGAGGGCTGCGACGGCGAACGAGAAGGCGATCGACAGCCCGACATAGCCGGCATAGAGAAACGGCGGATGGAAGGAGAGCGCCGGGTCCTGGAGGATCGGGTTGAGCCCCAGCCCCTCGATGGGGGTCGGATCGAGGCGCTGGAACGGATTGGAGCTTGCCAGGATGAAGAGCAGGAAAGCGGCGCCGATCGAGCCCTGCACGGCCAGCACCCGCGACTTCAGGGTCAGCGGCAGATTGCTCCCGAACAGCGCCACCGCGGCGCCGAAGAGCGCCAGGATGAGGACCCACAGTACCATCGAGCCCTCGTGGTTGCCCCATACGCCTGCGACCTTGTAGAGCATCGGCTTGGCGGTATGCGAGTTGGCCCAGACGTTCTCCACCGTGAAGTCGGAGGTGACGTAGGCCCAGGTGAGCGCCGCAAACGCGACGGCGATGAGCCCAAGCTGTGAGAACGCCGCGGGCAGGGCGGTGCGCATCAAAGCCCCGTCCCCCCGGTGCGCGCCGTAAAGCGGCACCACGGTCTGGTAGAGCGCCAGCGCGAAGGCCAGAACGAGGGCGAAATGTCCGATCTCGGCGATCATGGATTGCCCGCCTCCTCGCCGTGTTGCCACACGCCCTGGGCCTTGAGTGCGTCGGCGACCTCCTTGGGCATATAATTCTCATCATGTTTGGCAAGCACCGAGTCGGCTACGAAGGTTCCTGCGCCGTTGAGCGTGCCCTCCGCCACCACGCCCTGGCCCTCGCGGAACAGGTCGGGAAGAATGCCCGTAAAGGCGACCGGCAGCGTCTTTTCGGTGTCGGTGACGACGAACTGGACGCTCGTGCCCTGGCCTCGCACGACGCTCCCCGTCTCCACCAGGCCGCCAAGTCGGAAGCGGGTGCCGGGCGCGATGCCCTTCTCGGCCACGTCGCTGGGGGTGTGGAAGAACACCATGGTCTCGTCGAGGGCATAGAGCACGAGGCCGGTGGCGACGCCGAGAAGGGCGAGGCCGGCGATGATGAACGTTATCCGCTGCTGCTTGCGCGTCATGGCCCCACCTCGTCGATGCCCAACGCGCTGCGGGCCTCGGCGATTTTGCCCAGAGACCCCGGGTCGCCGCTGAAATGCTGCTCCGCGCTGCGCAGCGCCGCAAGCGCCGCGTCACGCTCGCCGAGGACCATACGCGCCTGGGCGAGCCTCAGCCAGCCCTGCAGGTCGCCGCCGTCCTGCTCGAGCCGCTGTGCCAGGCCATCGACCATGCCGCGGATCATGGCCTCACGATCTTCGTCCGCAAGCTCGCTGGCCCGGGCGACGTCAGCCTCACTGGGCTGCGGCGGCCCGGATCGCTCGCGCTCGAGACTTGCGATCTGACGCTCCACCGCAGGACGCCACGGGGCGTCGCTAGGGGCTGCGTCAAGCATGCTGCGCCAGGTGGCGAGCGCTTCCTCGTGCCTGCCCTCCTGGCGGTCGGCGAGGGCGCGATAGAACAGCGCTTTCGCGTGCCCGGGCGCGAGAGCCAGCGCCTGCTGGAAGGCCTCACGGGCCCTTGCGGTCACCAGCCCTTCCTTGGCCAGAACCTGCGCCTCGCCGAAGTCGGCCAGCAGCTCCGGCGTTGCGGGCACGAGTTCGAGTGCACGGGCGAAGGCGTCCGCCGCCTCGCCATATCGCCCTATGCCGCGATAGGCGGGTGCGAGCACCAGCCAGCCCTGGGCGTCACCCGGATTGGTGGCGAGATGCGCCTCGACCTGGGCCACCATGGCGGCATAGTCGGAGCGCTCCAGCGCGGTCTCCATACGCTCGGAATGCGGCAGCCCCGGCAGGTCGGGGCGGCCGAAGGCGATGTAGGTCGACAGCGCCACCACAGGGATGCCGACGAGGGCAGAGACGAGGGCGGCACGTCGGGCACCGGGCGATGACCGCGTCGGCTCGAAGGACTCCTGCGGTCCGGCGGCGGCGAGCATGCGGCGCGACACCTCGTTGCGGGTGGCCTGGGCCTCGCCCGCGTCGATCAGGCCGCGGGCCTGGTCGCGGTCGATCTCGGCCAGTTGGTCGCGATAGACGGCAAGCTCGGCATCGCGCAAGCCCGCCTCGGCCATGCCGCGGCGATAGACCGGCCACAGCAGCGCGGCGAGGACCGCCGAAGTCATGCCGGCGAATATGATCCACAGTACCATGTCAGGTGAAATAATGCCCTGTAGCCCGCACTCTTGCTAGGGCGTAGTTGCCTGGAGGAACTCCTCCGAGGGCTCGACCTCCTTGTGGACGAGATTGTAATGGCAAGCGATGCAGGTGGTGCCCTCCTCAAGCGCCTCGGCGTGCTGGCGCTGCCCGCGGTTTCGCTCGGGCTTGATCGCTGCCATCACATGGCAAGTGCGGCAATTCTTGCTGTCGTTGGCGACCATCGCCATTCGGGTGTGATTGGCTGATTCGGCGCGTATTTCCTCGAAATCCTCCGCAGTGCGCACCCCGCTCAGGAAGGCGATGAGGTCGCGTGTGCCCCACATATGGTCCCACATCGCCATCGTCAGGCCTTCACTGATATGGCAATCCGAACAGCTCGGGCGCACACCGGTCGGCGTCGCCCAGTGCGCTGACTCGCGGTATTCCTTCGCGACCGTGGCCGCCATCGAGTGACAGGCTTCGGCGCAAAATTCATCCGAAGAGAAGTAGCTGTCCACGGTATCGGCAGCCGGAACGGCGATCAGCCCGCCCACCGCCATGACCAGCAGGATAATCAACACAGGATAGCCGTATGAACGGCGCGCCCACCCGGACCGGCCAGGACGGCTGCCTTCGTCACCCTCTTGATCGGTATCCTGGGGCATCGGTATCTCCGCTGTTTGGCATCGGCGGCTGCGGCTCGCAGCCGCCAGGAATGCCTTGCTGGTCAACGCTTTGCAAAGGTATGAGCCGCGGCGTCACCGGGGCCGATGGCGGCCCCGGCAGGCCTCGCCTAGTCCACCCGGACGGCTTGGATGTCGGCCTCCGCGCCGATGCCGAGCGTGAACGGGAAGGAGACAAAGTGGAAGCGCGTCGTCACGTTGTCGTCGTGCACCGCCACGCCGACATTGTACACTTTGCCTTCCTGCATCGCCTTGTCATCGGCATTGCCGGTATTGAGCGGACGAGTCCAGGCGACTGTCCACATGCTGTCTTTCCAGGTTCCGGTCGCCATGCTGTTGTCGGCGGCCGAGCCCGTCGCATCCTCCCGGCTGACAACGATACCTGGCAGGATATCGCCCTTGCTCCACCCGGCACCGGGATCAAATGGGACCGCATTTTCCTCTCGAATGATGGCGTACGGCTTGGAGAGGTCGGAGATGTCGCTCTCAGTGAGGGATTTCAAGCCGACTTTTGCTTCATCGAACATGTACTTGGGCGCCTTGGTCGCGGAATCGATGTTGGAGCTGAACGGGTTCTTGCCTTCATCGAACAACCGATACTGGAGCACGAAGCCGTCGTCCGCCATTCCGACGGCGTTGCTGCGATGACCACGCCACTGCATCAGATCGAGAAATTGGCCCATCTGCATGAGTTCGGCGATGTCTTCTGCGGACTTCGTGTCCTCCCACGCCGGCATGGCCGCGTCATTGCGAGAGTTCGGCAGGTATTTGCGGACATCACTGCGCTTGAGTTCCTCTCCGAGCAGCGGATGGGCTTTCACTTGGTCGCTGGTCGGTTCGTCCGGCATGTGACGCATGCCGGTGTGACAGGTCAGCCAGCACCCCTGCGTGGCGAAGTTCTCAACGCCGCCGTCGTCGATCATGATCGCCAGCCGGTCCTCATAAAGTGGAGGCTGCTCGCCGCTCATGACACCGGACGAGACCCGATGGCTTCCATAGGACTGCCAGGCCTCTCCGTCGAATCGCTTGTAGGCGTGATATCGGCCAGGACGGTCGAGCTGAGTTGGCCACTTGAAGCGCATATAGAGGTTGTCGGCGTCGTAGGCCACCTGGGCCTCGATTTCGATGGAGCCCGTTTTCCCCTCGATTGGCGTGGGCTCGAGCTTTTCGCCTCCGACGATCAACTCGCCCATCTCCGCCTCTTCGCCCTCGTGGCAGCTGACACAGCTGTCGCCTTCGATCACCTTTGTGTTGGCACGCCGATGCTCCGGGCTGCGGACCCAGTCGTAACTGGACTGCCCGGGATAGAACAGCGTGAGTGTCTTGGCCGGAACATTGGACCAGTCGGGCTCTGCTCCGAGAGCTGCTGAAGCGCCCAGTGCCAAACAGGCAATGGCGGTTCCAGACGCGATGCGACGTGTATAAGACATGGAATCCTCCGATCTCAGGAGCTGCATGAAATCTAGCCCGGTATCATCGCCGGCTGCCAGGCGAGCACCCGCCCGGTCGGCACGTGAGCTTCGGGGCGTCGCGATGAACTGTACGACTTACTTGCCTTCAGGGCGTCCGAACCACCGGCATCTGCAGCTTCAGCCGGTGTCCAAACGACATGAATTCAACCTGAGGTGATATTCTCTGCTATGTCCGGCTGTGCTCCTCATAATGGGCAAATGCGCATCGCAAGTCAACGCAGACACCCGGGCCCTAGCCTTGATGCAGATCAAATTTGGGATCGAATTGCTGTCTGCTCCTTCAAGGGTCAAGCAGACTGGCCCCCGATCGGTGTCGCACTTCCCCGCCGCCAGGTCGCTCCAAGCTGGAGAGTCACTGCATCGGATGCTAAGTTCCGGTCCCGACGCGGGCTCTGGCAATGATGCGATATTCGATTTTCTCGTTGGCGCGCAACGCGCTCAATTACCACAAGGACTGGGACAGGGTCTGGCGCAGCCCGGAGCCCAAGCCGGCCTATGACGCCGTGATCATCGGGGGCGGCGGCCACGGGCTGGCGACGGCGTACTATCTCGCCAAGGAGCACAAGCTCAGCAACATTGCGGTGGTCGAGAAAGGCTGGCTCGGCGGCGGCAACACCGGCCGCAACACCTCGATCATCAGGTCCAATTACCTGCAGGACCCGTCAATCGCAATCTACGAGCTCGCCCGTTCGCTCTACGAAGACCTGTCGCAGGAACTTAATTTCAACCTGATGTTCTCGCCGCGCGGGCTTCTCATGCTGTGCCAGACGGAGCATGAGTTGAGGGCCATGAGGCGGACCTCGCACGCCAACCGGCTCGCCGGACTTGACTGCCGCATGATCGATCGCGCCGAGGTCAAGCGGCTGGTGCCGATCATCAACGATCATCCGGGTGCGCGCTATCCAATCCTTGGCGCCTATTACCAGCCGCGCGGCGGCACCGCACGGCACGACGCGGTCGCCTGGGGCTATGCCCGGGCGGCGGATGCGCTCGGCGTCGACATCATCCAGAACTGCGAGGTGACAGGGATCTCCCGCAAAGGCGGCCGGGTGACCGGCATTGACACGACGCGAGGGCCTATCAAGACGGCCAGGATCGCCGTCGTGACCTCCGGTCATGCTTCGGTCATCACCCAGATGGCCGGGGTGCGCATGCCGATCGAGAGCGTCTGCCTGCAGGCGCTGGTTTCCGAGCCGATCAAGCCGGTCATCGACGTGGTGGTGATGGCCAATACGGTGCACGGCTACATGAGCCAGTCGGACAAGGGAGAACTGGTGATCGGCGGGGGCGCCGACCCATACAACAATTATTCGCAGCGCGGATCGTTTCCATCCGTCGAGCACACGGTGACGGCGCTGGTGGAAACCTTTCCGATCATCTCGCGGCTGAAAATGCTGCGCATGTGGGGCGGGATCGTCGACATGACCGGGGACAGGTCGCCGATCATATCGAAGACGGACGTGGAGGGGCTGTACGTGAATTGCGGCTGGGGGACCGGCGGGTTCAAGTCGATCCCGGGCTCGGGCTTCGTGTTCGCCGACACGATCGCCAACGACCGGCCGCACCCGATCGCCGAACCGTTCAGCCTCAACCGCTTCGCCGAGGGCCGGCTGATCGACGAAAGCGTCGCCGCCGCCGTGGCCCATTGAGGATGGCCATGAACCTGAGAGAGCCCCACCCCCGGCCCCTCCCCACAAGGGGGAGGGGAGCAGATGAAGGGCCGCAGCCCGCTCCCTCCCCCCTTGTGGGGGAGGG
>Ga0299906_10003707_pt1 | contig 12587 bp, 8 predicted proteins | sample RVTome_14_FD_200259 | JGI IMG/M metagenome (GOLD analysis project Ga0299906, IMG submission 200259) | Soil microbial communities from uranium-contaminated site in the Upper Colorado River Basin, Wyoming, United States - RVT145D125 (version 2) ...
GGCGGAGTTCGCCTGAAGGTTCGTCACCTGCACGAGCACCGCGCCCGGGTCCATGCAGTCCACGGCCGCCGTGTCCTGCACGATCACGTCCATCCCGCCCGTCCCGTTGTCGGCATCCATGTACTCAGCGGTGATCGTGTCGCCGTGCGCCACCGCCAGCACGCCCGGCGCATCGATCGTGCTGATGGGTATCGTCGCCGCAAACGTGGCGCTGTCCGCGGCGGTTTCCATGAGCAGCAGCGATTCGCCGCCCGGCTCGGTACCGGAGGCGATCGTCACCAGGACCGACTGCACGGTCTCGTCGTCGGTGTTGAGGTCGCAGTCGATGACCCGCACCTCGGCGCCGCCCTGGCACATATAGCCCGGCAGGTCCAGGGTGAGATTGCCCTGCGACGAGCAGGCCAGCAGCGTCGGCGTCGCCGCGAGCGAGAACACCTGCGGGCCCGCGGGCACCGCGAAGCCGCGCACCTCGATGCGGTACACGCCCGGCGGAGGCGCGTCGATGACCACCTGCTCGATGTTGTTCACCCGGTCGGCCTGCGTGCGCACGGCCGGCATCGACGGGTTGTCGGCGTTGAGCGTCCACGGGAAGTGCACCCCGCTGACGGTGTCGATGATCGTCAGGTCCAGGTCGTTGACGAGCGATGGCACCACGTTGGGCAGGCCCGGCGGATCGTCCCACGCCAGCGTCACCTTGAGCGACGTCGTGTCGGACGGCACCTCGACGAACGCCTGGTGCACCGCGCCCTGACCGACCGACGCTTCCATGAACGACCCGGACCGGAGCTGATCGACCGCCGCCGGCGCCCGCACGGAGCCGTAGCCGAACTGGTAGTCCGGCCCGAGGTTGCCGCGGTCCACGGCGGTGTGCGCCAGAATCGCCTTGAGCGTCGAGTTGCGAAAGTCCGGCGCCCCCGGATAGAGGTTGCGGAAATCTTCCAGCAGCAGGGCGCCGATACCCGTCACCGCCGGCGCCGACATCGAGGTGCCGCACCGCCCCGCGTAGCCGCCCACATCCGAGGTCGAGGTCACCACCAGGTCGCCGTTGCTCTGGCAGCCCGGCCCGACCACATCGGGCTTGATGCGCCCGTCATCCGTCGGCCCCCAGCTCGAGAAGGTCGTCATGGAGTCGTTGTTGGAGTTGACCGCCCCGACGGTGATGTGGTTCTTGGCCCCGGCCGGCGGAGCGATGGTCTTGTACGAATCGCCGCACCGGCTGGTCTGACGCTCGTTTCCGTTGGACCACACGATGCGCATCGGGCTGCCGAGACTTCCGTTCACGATCGCGTCGATCAACGCCGCCGTGACGCCGTAGTCGCCGGTCCATTCGCACGGCAGGCCCGACGCCGCCACGTTGCTGCCAATCGAGTTGTTGGCGATGACGGCCCCGAACACATTGATCGCGCTGTCGTAGTCGGCCTCCAGGTCGCCGGGGTCGGAGTAGAGCGCCCCGGGAAACGAACCGCCGGGCTGCTGGAAACCGTAGGACTCGATCGTCACACCAGGGGCGATGCCGCGATACAGCCCGGCCGACGCCGTGCCCGCCCCGCCCAGCGTGCCCGCCACGTGCGTCGAGTGGTCGCGCACGCCCGATGAATCGCGAATGTTCACCCGCCCGCCGAAGTCCGGGTGCGAGTCCAGCACCGTCCCGGAGTCGTACACGAGCACCGTCACCCCCGCCCCGCTCAGGCCATAGGGCAGCGCCTGCACGATATCCGCCCCCACCAGCGTGCGGCTGGAGTCGTTCAGCCCGATGAACTGCGGCAGCGCCGGCTCGATGTACAGCACATCATCCTCGCCGGCCAGGTCATCGACCCGCGACAGCGGCAGCTCGATCACCAGCCCGTTGAGCGAGCGGATGACGGAGATCGCCGCGCCCCCGTGCATGCCGGCGCGGATGCGGCCCATCGGCTCCAGCGGCACATCGGGATGAAAGAGCACGTACACGGCGATGAACGGATCGGCCGGAACGGGCGCCGCCGCCTTCTCCGCCTCGGTCACCGCCGCTTCCACCGCCCGCAGGTACTCGACATTCGTCACCGCCCAGCGCGGCACGGTGCCGTCGAGCAATTGCGGGTGCAACTTCCAGCGCGCCTCGATCGGGCGGACATCCTCGATGAAGTCGATCGCCGCGACGCGATCGCCGCGCACCGCAGCCCGATCCGCCCGCGCGAACCAGGCGTGCCCGCCCAGATAACTCTGCACCTCGATGCCCGCGGCCGCCAGGCGCTGACGATCGGCCGGCGACAACGGTCGGCTGAACTGCATGAGCAATCGCCCCGAGCCGCGCGCCGCCACCGATGACATCGCGTTCTGCCGCTGCTGCGTTGTCTGGACCTCGGTCCGCACCGAGCCGCTGCGGAAGCGGACATCGCCCGCTCGAACCGTTGCCGCCGCCGCGCCCGCCACTATCGCGGCCGCCACGGCCACCATGAGCCGGCGCGCGACCGAGTCGTGGCGATTGCGTTCGGATTGCGACAGTCGATGCCTCACCCTCTGGTCCTGGCGCTGCGGTTCCCCCCCTCGTCTGAGACATGCATTGAGTAAACGGTCGTTGGGGAGGGATGGACCACCGATCGCCTGCGCGGCAAGCCCGGCCGGACCGGGGGCGCTCGCCCAGTCTATACGCCGCGTCAGGCCGGATGCTGCGTCAGAAATGGCCTCTCTCTCAACCCTCCCGCGTCGCAGCCAAACCGGAGATCGCCCGGCCGGCGAGTCCGGGCAACCCCTTACAATATAAACGCTTACGGACGGGTGCCAAAGCGGATTCGCCGTTTTGCCGATTATCGGGCCGGGGCCGGGCCATGGCATGCCTTGCCGGCCCCCGAGATCGGGAGCGGCATGGCCCCAAGATACATGTAGGGCCTTGATCGCGACCCCGACAACGGCTGCCGCCTCAGCCGGGTGACCGATTCGTGGACGGGGATCTGGGGTCGGGGATCGCGGGGCCTGAATCGACACGGTGTACAATGGAGCAGGCGGCAGGACAGAAGGCCACGATCCGGGGGGCGAGATCACGACGCATAGGGTCATCGACCATGGGTGGAATCGCCTCGTGAACGTCACCGACGCCATCGATGAGCGCCGGGGAAAGTCCGGCGTGGTGCCTGTCACGACGCTTCCCCTCGGACGTGGATAGAACCGATTCCATGCGATCAACTCGTGGACGGGAGACCGCGGAGACACGCCTATGCAACGCATCGTTTTGACTGTCCTGGCGCTGACACTGAATTTCTCGGTGGTGGTTTCCGAGAGCAGCGGCCAGGACAAACCGGCCACTCCGGCGGAACAATACAAGGCGCTGTTCAAGGAATACGACGGAACATCCGGCAGTGGTGTCCCCATGAGCGATGCGGAGCGGCTGCAGTTCATCGGCCGCGCGTACAAGCAGCGCTTCGCGCTCGGGGCGAAACTTCTGGAACTGGCCGAGAGATACCCTGACGATCCGATCGCCCTGGAGGCGCTTACACAAGCGGTCTGGCAGGTGAACACCACGCCATGGCCGGTCGAGCTGGTCGGCGAAGACACCGCCCGCGCCCCGGCCCTTGAACTCATTCAGCGCCGCCATATCCACAGCGACACGCTCGGCCCACTCTGTCAGCGTGTTTCCTACGGCTTTTGCAAGGAGTACGAGGACTTTCTCCGCGCGGTCCTGACGCAGAATCCCCACCGGGACGTCCAGGCGACGGCCTGCCTGTCGCTGGGCCACTTTCTCAAGAACCGCATGCAACGCATCGAGCTGTACAGGGAGCAGCCGGATGAGGCGAGGGACTTCGCGGGCCTGTTCGGCGAGCAATACATCGCGCAGTTGCTCCAGCAGGATGGCGACACGGCAATCAAGGAGGCCGAGGCGGTCTTCGAACTTGCCGCGGAGAAGTATGGCGGCATCACGCTCTCCGACGGCGACATCGTCGCGAAAAGGGCCGACATGGAGCTGTTCGAGATTCGTAGCTTGAGAGTCGGCAAGGAAGCCCCGGACATCGAAGGCCTGGACCAGGACGGCAAGCGCTTCACGCTGAGCGAGTATCGCGGGAAGGTGGTGCTGCTCGATTTCTGGAGCTACGTCTGACTGAGCTGACGGGCCCAATGGCCCCACGAGCGGTCGCTCGTGACGAAACTGAAAGATAAGCCCTTCGCGCTCATCGGCGTCCACGTCGGCGGCAGCACCGTGGAGGAGCTCAAGACTGTGATGGAGAAGGAGCAGATCACGTGGCGCTCATTCGCGGATGCGGGCCGCGCGGGCGCCGGACCGATCGCCAGGCAATGGAACCTCTCCGCCACGCCGTCGTTCTATATGATCGATCACAACGGCGTCATCCGTTACAAGTGGGTCGGTCCACCGGGCGAGAAGGTTCTGGACGCAGCGCTGGAAAAGCTGATCAAAGAGGCGGAAGTGAGCGGCAAGAACCCCTTGAACTGACGTTTCCGGCGGATACCTAAGGACCGGCACCGGTTGTTGATGGGCCTCGGACCGATTCCGTCGCTGGTCTCACCCCCCGGTCGCCCACCCGCACCAGTCGTCGTCAGGCAGCGCATACCGCGGATCCATGCCGATCGGGTCGCCGGGCGGGGCGGGCAGGGCGCGGGCAGGGTCGAGCGGGCCATCGGTCTGCCGGTTCAGGTAGCGGTCGATCAGACCCATCAGGGCGCGGAAGTGCGCCTGCACGCCAAGGCCGCGGCTGTCCAGCGACTGCCGCAGGGCGTGGATCGCCGCCTCCGCCTGGCCTCGCACGGCACCCGAAGCCGACTGGTCGGCTGCGAGATCAATCAGGCCGACGACCACCACCCGCTGCACGGCATGGCGGACAGCCGCAAGGCGCGGCGAAGGATCGGCCACCGGCTCGAACGCCTGCCGCACCACGCGCTCCAGCACGGACTCCAGCGATGGCAGAGCCGGATCGCGCCGATGGCCATCGATCAGGCGCGCACAGCGGTCGGGCTGGAGCACCCCCGCGACGACCAGCTTCGCCGCCATCTCCGCGGCGCCAAGCGGATCGAACACCGGATCGGTCAATGAATTGAACTGCTCGACGCTGCCGCCATAGCCGAACGGCCGGGGCGGGAGCGCGGCAAGGATCGAGTCCGGCAGATCGAGCGCCGCCGGATCGAGGCACGCCAGCACTGCGGCGAGCGCATTCTCCTGCATCGCCGGGTCGATGGGGCGCGTGGCCGTCTGCCCGTCGCCGCGGAGGGCGTAAGTGTATTCGAGGCCGCCGATGACCTTGGTGGCCGCGGCGAGTTGATAACGATGGTGCAGGTACACCGGCACGAGCACTTCGTGCAGCAATGAGAGCGGCCGGCCCGGGCGGATGTTGCCCTCGCCGAAGCGATCGAGGGCGATCGCCCGCACACGCATCGAATGATCCAGGGCCGCCACGGGATCATCGCCGTTGTCCCACAGGTGCGCCATCGGGTGGGCCGAACCGAGCGGCCGGGCGTCGGAGTCGGACATGAAGCGGTAGCCGGCGCGCAGGCCCTGACGCACGATCGACTCCAGTTCGGCTTGTTCATCAGCGCCGGGCGGGAACTGCGAATAGGCGTAGCGCACGCAGTGAGTGTCCCACTCGCCGATGCCGGAGTCGTAGACGCCGGAGAAGTCGAGCTCGCCATCATCGCGGATGCCGATAAGCGGCGCGGGGTAGTCCATCACGGAAGCGCGGCCGGCGTAGGTGCTGGCGGCGAAGTTGTGGGCGAAGCCGAGCGTGTGGCCGATCTCGTGGGCCGACAGTTGGCGGATGCGGGCCAGGGCGAGCTGCACCGGGTCATCGGCGTCGCCCGTGCCGGTCTTGTCGACGCCCGCGAGGCCCTCGAAGAGCAGGATGTCCTGCCGCACGCGCAAGGAGCCGAGGGAGACGTGGCCCTTGATGATCTCGCCGGTGCGGGGGTCTTCGACCGCGCCGCCATACGACCAGCCGCGCGTGGAGCGGTGGACCCACTGCACGACGTTGTAGCGCACATCGAGCGGGTGGGCGCCTTCGGGCATGAGCTCCACGCGGTAGGCGTCGATGAAGCCGGCCTCCTCGAACGCCTCGGCCCACCAGCGGCCGCCATCGAGCAGTGCCGTGCGCACCGGCTCCGGCGCGCCGCGATCGACGTAATAGATGATGGGCTCTTTGACGCGCGACCGGGCGGCGGCGGGATCGACCTTCTCCAGCCGGTGGCGGTTGATCCAGCGCTTCTCGATCGGCTCATCCAGACGCGCGGCATAATCCATGAACGTCGTCGCGTTACTGCCGATGCGCGGGTCATGCTCGCGCGACACGTAGCCGTCACCGGGGAGGCGGATGAACGAGTGGTGCTGCACGAGGGTGATCGACTCGGGCGTGGGTGTGGTCGAACGCACGTGCCGGCCCGGCTCGGCGCCATCGAAGGTGAGCACGGCCTCGAACTCGACGTTGTCGGGAAAGGCCAGGCACGCGGCCAGGTCCGCGGCGCTGCGCTTCTCATCGAGCTTGAACGAGCCCTGGTCGGCCTGCTTGAGGCGCGCCGCGACGTTGTGGGCATCGCGCACGATGAACGAAGTGAAGTCCACGAGCAGGCGGCCATCGGGGTCCTCGGTGTCGATCTCGCCCGCCCAGACGATGGAGGTGGCGAAGGACTGCCGCACGGCCCGGCGCTCGTCGGCGGCATCGGAGAGCGCGCGGTAATCGAGATTCTCCTGCTCGACCATGACCCGCCCGCCCACGCGGCGGATCGTCACGAGGCGCGTCGGGCCGAGCTGGCCGCGATCGAGACCGACGGGATTGGAGCCGAGGCCCTGGAGCAAGCTCTCGACGTAGAGGTACTGGCCGATCTCGCCGCGCTCGCCCGTGGGCGGCGGCAGCTCGATCCAGACCGTGCCCTTGCGGGGGTCGGTGTGAAACGTGATGAGGCCTTCGTGGCGCGACCACTCCGCCGTCTTCTCGGCGATGGTCTTCGGCGCCTCCTTCTCGCCCTCATCCTGCGCCTGAGCAGGCGGCTCCTGGGCCGGGGTGAACGCACACGGCGACGCCGCCAAGACCATCGCGGCAAACGTGATCGCAGCGGGTCGATTTCTCACTGAGTCTCGCATCCATCTCCCTCGCATCACTGATTTCGCCTCACGGCAGAACGCCATTCAGGACCTCGATCAGCCGCTCGACCTCCTCGAGCGTGTTGTAGTGAACCATGCTCACGCGGGCGAAGCCGTCGTTCAGGTCGTAGCCGAGCTTGGCGCACAGCCGCGCTGTGTACATATGCCCGTGCCGCGCGCCGATGTTGGCGGCGCAGATCGCCTTGACGATGTCGGCCGATGGGACCGACTCGTGGACGAAGCTGATCGTGGGCACGCGCGAAGGGCCGGCGGTCGCGGGCCCGATGATGGTCGCGCCCGGCTTGCTGTTCAGGTACTCGATCAGCCGCTCCTGCAGCGGCAATTCCAAGGCGGTCATGACCTCGAAGGCGCGCTCGATCGTCGCCCGTTCACACTCGCCCTCATCCTCGCGCCCGGCGAGGAGCTTCAGGTACTCGCCCAGCGCCAGCAGCCCCGCGCAGGCCTCGTGGCACACGCCGCCCGGCTCGAATTTGTACGGCACCATCGCCCGGGGAATGAAGAAATGGTTCGGCCCGGTGATCTCGTCGAACGCCTCGGCCTTGCCGTACATCGCCCCCATGTGCGGGCCGTAAACCTTGTACGGGCCGTAGAGGTACCAGTCGGCGTCCCACGCCGCGACATCCATCGCCCGATGCGACGCATAGGCCACGCCATCCACCACGACGCGCGCGCCGGCGCTGTGGGCCAGCCGGATCGCCCCCTGAATGTCCTCGATCCGCCCTAAGAGATTCGACACGTGCGGCAGGGCGACGATCCGTGTCCGCTCGGTGAGCAATCCTTCCAGCGCTTCCAGGGGACACTCAAGCGACCGGGCAATCCGGGGGGCCGCCTCCCACACCTTCACGATGAATCCCTCATCGGCGAGTTTCATCCAGGGCCCGACGTTCGCCTCGTGGCCGATCTCGCTGACGATGATCTCGCTGCCGCGCGGCAGGGCCCGGCGGTAGCATTCCACGAGCATCATCACCAGGTGCGTGCTGGATGCGCCCAGAACGACCTTGCCCGTGGCCGTGCCGTTCATGAACAGGTTGACAAAGGCATGGGCGTCATCGACGACCTTCGTGCAGCGCTGCGACATCGCGTAACCGGCGCCGAGCTGGACGTACGACTCCAGCAGGTAGCGATGAACCGCATCGGCCACGCAGCGCGGCACCTGCGAGCCGCCGGCGTTGTCGAAGTAGATCGTGTCGCCCGCCAGGGCGGGAAACTGCCCCCGGATGCGGTCCCGGATGCGATCCCCGGTGCGATCCCGGGTGCGATCCCGGGTGCGCTCGATGTCGGGGTCTGCGGCACGGGTCGGCGTGGTCATAACGGCCATCGTAGCCGAGCCGCCGCGTGACCCCAAGACAGGGCTTCCGAGACGTGTGCCTGTGAAGCGGTCGGCTTTGCGACCGTTTCACAGTCGCAGGACTGTCGACGGCCTGACGCTGCGGCGCCGCCGGCGCGGCCTCAGCCGCAGGCACCCGCACGTCCGCAATCTCCCGTGCCCCGCCGCTACACTATCGACCTTGATGGATGAGTCCGTTCCTGCCGCTCTATCGCCGGCCCCGGCCGCCATTCGCGCAAAACGGCGCCGTCACCGCCATCGGCCGGCGTACCAGTGGATCGCGGCCCTGGTGGCCCTCAACCTCGCCTGGCGGACAGTGCGCTATCTGCTGAACTTCCCCATGTGGGGTGATGAGGCGTTCGTCGCGGTGAACTTCTTCGACCGCGGCTTCGCCGACATGCTGCGCCCGCTCGATCACTACCAGATCGTGCCCGTGGGCTTCATGTGGCTGAACCTGGCCGCGGCGCGACTTCTGGGAACCGGCGAAATGGCCCTGCGCCTGACGCCGTTCATTGCGGGCCTGGCGAGCATGCCGCTCATGGCCATGATGGCGTCGCGGGTGCTCGGCCGCCGCGCGGCACTGCTCGCGGTCGCCATCTTCGCCGCGTCCTATTACCCCGTCCGTCACGCCGCGGAAGTCAAGCCGTATTCCATGGACCTGCTCGCGGGCGTGACCGTGCTCATCCTGGCGTGGCGCGTGCACGAACGGCCCGCATCTGTCCTGCGCTGGCTGACCTTCGCGTTCGTGTGCGCCGCGGCGGTGTGGTGCTCGTATCCGGTCGTGTTCGTGGCCGGCGGGGCGTATTCGGTTCTCGCGTGCGATGCCTGGACGCACCGCCGGCGTCCGGCGGCGCTTGCGCCGTGGCTGCTGGGCGGACTCACCCTCGGCGCGAGCTTCGCGACCATGTACGCCACCGTCGGCGCTGCGCAGGCGGCCGACGGCGCTGTGCTCTACGAATCCAGCACGTGGCGGGAGTTCTTTCCGCCGCTGCGCGAGCCGTGGCGGTTGCCGTGGTGGCTGCTCGAGACGCACGCCGGCAACCTGCTGGCGTATCCCGTGGGCGGGCGCAACTTCGGGTCCGCGGCCACGCTCATCATGGTCATCGCCGGCGGCATCGCCCTCTGGCGGAGCCGGCGACGGGCGCTGCTGATGCTGCTCATCAGCCCGTTCATCCTCATGTTCATCGCCGCGGCGCTGGGCATGTATCCTTATGGCGGCAGCGCGCGCACGAATCAGCACATCGCCCCGGCGGTGTGCCTGCTTGCGGGCGTCGGCCTTCTCGCCATCTTCCGCGGCCTCTGGGCGCCGCGCATCGCCTTCCACGCCGCGCGCATCGCCGCCGTGGCCATGGCCGTGATCATCGTGGCGGGCATGATCGCCGACGTCGCCAGCCCGACCAAGCGAACCTCCGATGCGCTGGCCCGCGAGTTCGCCCGAGATTTCGGGCAGCGCGCCGGACCCGGCGATCGGCTGGTGATCTTCGGCGCGCTGGGCGAGCATGACCTCGCGCCGGACTTCCTCAATCTGGGCGGGTCCGCGGCGCGGCTGCGCTATGACCTTCAGCGGTACGGCCGCACGGACCTGGAATGGGCGACGGCCCCCTCCTCGCTCATCGCCGACGCCGAGGCAGCGCGGCAGCCGATGACCATCTGGATCCTGGCCTACCACGACAACGACGCCCCGTTCCCCAGGAAAAAGTTCAACGCATGGCGAGCGCCGCTGGTCAAGCGATTCGGTCCGCCCGACGTCGAGCGCCACGACCTGGGCCACCGCCTCGAGGCCGTCGAGCTGCACCGCTTCCGCATCGAGCCGGCCCCGTAGCGCCGAAACGAGAACGACCACAGCCCGACTCAACGGGCTGCGGTCGACTCGATCTCCCCTCGTTCCCTTGATCGGCCGCCGGCGTTTCGAGTTCGGCGGCGGGCGGCTGTTCCGACCGGATCCCGCTGCCCGCCGACGCCCTCATGTGTGGTGTCAGTACGAGTAGCGGTCGTACGGCGACAGCGTCCGCTGGCGCCGGCTGGTTGACGTGGACCGGAACATGTTCCGCAGGTAGCTCGGCTTCCGGTATGCGTTCGTGTAGCGGCCATGGCCCATGCGGCTGCGGTTGAGCACCTGGTCCAGGGGCCGGCGATAGCCGCCCGATGCGTAGCCGCCTCCGCTTCGCGGCGCGGCCGGCGCGACGGGCGCGACGACCTGCGGCCGGGTCCGCGGCGCGGCTGGCTTCGCCGCCACCACGGATTCCCACATCGTGAAGACATCGCTCATCGATCGCCGCAGGAACGTCTCATCGGCCGTTTCGATCCATCCGGCGACGCCGTCCTCGTCGAAGAGCACCGTCGCAACGTCATACACCCACGCCTTCTGCTCATCGCCGATCGCCTCGGGCTCGCCGAGCAGGGTCCGGACATCATCGCGCGTCATGCCCACATCGAGGTCGCCAAGCAGCGCCGTGCGGCCAACGTCGATCGCGGGCGCCGATGGCGCTCCCCCGAGCCACGCCGCGGCAACGCCCGCGCCGTCCAGCCGGAGGCAGTTCACATACGCCAGAAGTTCCTTCGTCTGCGTGGCCGACGCGCGCTGCTGCGCGGGCGACACCGCCGACGTCTCGGGTCCCGGCAGCGCGACGAGCGGGCGCGAATTGGCCTGCCCGACTTCGGCCCGCATCCAGCCGAACGTGCCGAGCATGCTTCCGGCCATCAGCGTGTATAGGAAGGTCTTCAACACAGTCGTGCCCTTTTCTTGAGTTGTGTACGCGGCAGTCCGCCCCATGCAACGTACTCCAGCGCCAGCGCGCGGCAACGCCGAAGGCGTAGTTCGTCACGGGATGATTCGTTCTGTACGGCCTGTGCCGCCTGCGCTGATGCTCGCCGTGTTCGGCGGCCATGACGCGAACGCCGGCGGGCGCCGGCCCGGTCAGGAGGGTGGGTCATGGATGCTCGGTCGGGAATGCCCGATCAGATCGCCGCGCCGCCCGATGCGCCGAACCCGTTCGATGCCGCGCTCGCCCCGTGCAGGGCCGTCAGGCCCAGGCCCGCGGCGGGGTGGCTCTCGTAGTTCGTCTGGCACGATGGGCAGGGCGAGGTGAACGGCCTCGCCGCAGCATGGCCGCAGTGCGGGCACACACCCCGGTCCAGCAGGGCCAAAGCGATGCGCCGCTCCACCATCCGCGACATCTTGCCCAGACCCACGGCCAGGGCCAGCGTGTAGAGCCCCACGAACAGCAGCAGCAGCGAGATCTGCGGCATGATGAACATCATCGCGAACGCCACCAGGAACGCCACGATGAACACCGCCATCAGCACGAACGGATAGCACTCGTTCAGGGCGTGGATGATGGTGTGGATCGGCTTCATCGTGCCGCCTCGTTCATCCCCCGCGTGCCATTTTAGGCGGCACGGCCCGATCTCGGCGCGACGGCTCATGGGCCGGTACGCAAGGAGTTGGACAGGACGCGCACCGCGACGGACCATGCCGCCATGCGCACAACACATGGCCCGGCCCTTTCCGTGCTTGCTCTCGTCACACACCTCATCGGCGGGTGCAATTCCCCGGCGCGAGGTCTCGAGCACCGCCGCGCGCCGGGGGCGCTGGGGCCCTATTCCGGGTCCGTGGCCAGCGGCGAGCTGATCTTCGTCTCCGGCCAGATCGGGCAGCGCGGCGGGAGCTTCGAGGAGGAGGTCCAGACCACGCTGGACAATGTCGAGGCCCGACTGGCCGAGGCCGGCGCCAGCTTCGACGATGTGGTCCAGGCCACCGTCTATCTGACCGACATGGACAACTATGCCGAGTTCAACACGCTCTATGGCGCGCGGCTGGGCGACCCTTACCCGGCCCGGGCCTGCATCGAGGTCAGCCGCCTGCCCGGCGATGCCCGGGTCGAAGTGCAGGTCATCGCCCGCCGCCCACGATGAATCGACGTTGGTGGAAGTGATCTAAACCACGTCAGGACAATACGTTACAAGGCAACTACCTGTCCTGAGATCTCGGACTGGGCGAGCTGCGCGCCGGCGCAAAAATTTTCGAAAAAAATTTCGGGTCCGCGCAATCGCTGAATCGAACTCGCGTAGTTTCGACGGGGGTCGCGTGCCCCCCCAACTCTCCGAAAGGCACACCATGACCGGGAATCAGGCCAGGAGCACGTTCGGCACCGCAGTCATGATCGCGATCATCGTCTGGATCGTCGC
>Ga0299906_10003708_pt1 | contig 12580 bp, 13 predicted proteins | sample RVTome_14_FD_200259 | JGI IMG/M metagenome (GOLD analysis project Ga0299906, IMG submission 200259) | Soil microbial communities from uranium-contaminated site in the Upper Colorado River Basin, Wyoming, United States - RVT145D125 (version 2) ...
TGACGCGCGCGGTCCACGCCAGCGAGCGACGCCAGTACACCGAGATGCTGGAGCGCCAGGCGCGGCATGACTCGCTCACCAACCTTCCGAACCGCGGCTTTCTGCTCGAACAACTCAAGGAGAGGTTGCAGGAGAAGGCCGGCAACCCGGGAAACATGGCTTTACTGCTGATCGATCTCAACGGCTTCAAGGAAATCAACGATACCCTCGGTCATCAGAGTGGCGACACGCTGTTGCAGCAGATCGGCCCGCGCCTGCAGAAACTGCTGCGCCCGGCCGACGCGCTGGCGCGGCTGGGCGGCGACGAGTTCGGGCTGATGCTCACGCCGCTGCGTGGGACCGAGGAAGCCGAGATCTGGGCCAAGCGGGTGATCGATGAAATCCACCGGCCATTCGAGCTGGACGGCATCACGGTGCAGATCGACGCCAGCGTGGGCATTGCCCTGCATCCGCTGCACGGCGCGGACAGCAGCACGCTCATGCGCTGCGCCGACGTGGCCATGTACGTCGCCAAGAAAACCCACCATGGCTATGCCGTCTACCAGCCGGAACTGGACATGCACAGCCCGCGCCAGTTGTCGCTCATGAGCCAGATCGAGGAAGCCATGCAGCGCGAGCAACTGGCGCTGTACTACCAGCCCAAGATCCGGCTGCAGGACGGAAACGTCATCGGCGTCGAGGCGCTGATCCGCTGGCATCATCCCGCGGAAGGACTGATACCGCCCGGCGAGTTCGTCCCGCAGGTCGAGCGCAGCACCCTGATCCGGCCGTTCACGCTGTGGGTGATCGAACATGCCCTGTTGCAATGCCGGCAATGGCAGGACATGGGCCTGCCGACCAAGGTGGCGGTCAATATATCCGCGCGCAACCTGCTCGACAGTGAATTGCCGGACGACGTGGCAAAACTGCTCGTCAAACATCGCGTGACGCCGGATTATCTCGAACTCGAAATCACCGAGAGCGCCATCGTCGCTGACCCGGAGCGCGCGCTGGACATCCTGACAAAACTGCACGATCGCGGCGTGCACATTTCCATCGACGATTTCGGCACCGGCTATTCCTCGCTCGCGCACCTGAAGAAGCTGCCGGTGTCGAGCCTCAAGATCGACGCTTCGTTCGTGAGCGACATGACCGACGACGAAAACGACGCCATTATCGTCCGCTCCACCGTCGATCTGTCGCACAACCTCGGAATGAATGTCATCGCCGAGGGCGTGGAGGACCAGGAAACGCTGGATATTCTCAAGGTCCTCGACTGCGATTACGCACAGGGATTTTTCATCTGCCGGCCGATCCCTGCGGCCGATGTCACCGAATGGCTGCGCCAGCACGCGCCCAAATCACGCCACGGACGTTAGCCGCGGTTCACGCGGTCCGTGCCTGCACAGGCGGCAAGCCCTGCAAGATGTTTCCCCTGACTGGCGCAGAAAGAAAGGTTCGCTTCAGAAGCGCGAATGAAAACGCTTCTTTGCGGTTCCATGGCAGGAGCGACACCATCCGGGCCATTGTGCAATAACCAAACAGAATTTGCGCCCAGGTTCCAATCGTTGGAATCCAGTAAATCAACTGGAGATTCTCGGGCAACGCAATAAGGAGCAGCAACAAATATCCGAGTCGTACCTGGACCGGGAACGCGGTAAAACTCCCCTCACGAATGCTGAAGTGTATTAGCTGAAAAACTGTGAAGCCAATTGCGAGCAGGAATCCCGTTGGCCACCCGGATACGCCGGCGGTCAGAAAGCCAACTGTCACCAACCAGTACCACCAACTTATGGCGCGATATTCGAGCATAAACATGCAGGTTCTCCTTTGAATTGAGATGCTAACACAGAGTCAAGGGCGCGAGCCGCACAGCGACGGAGCGTCCCCTTGACTGCCGGGTTGTTTTTCTTCTATTTGCGCGCGAAGAAATTCACCGCATGCACGCGCAGATCCTTCGAGACCTTGGCCTCGGCCGAGGTGTCGCGGAAGCAGTCGAAGCGCTCGGTGATGCGTCCGTCGCGCAATCCCGCCGCGGCCGCGACCTCGAACAGCTCCGGTTCCGGCAGCGCGCCGCCGATGCAGGCGGCCCACAGGTCGGGATTGGCGCGCGCCTCCATCTTCAGCTCGCGTGCCACCACCACGTCCGCCAGGTACAGGCGCCCGCCGGGCCTGAGCACGCGCTCAATCTCGCGGAACACGCGGGTCTTGTCGGGCGCGAGATTGACCACGCCATTCGAGATCACGACGTCCACGGAGGAATCCGCGACCGGCAGTTCCTCGTACATCCCGGGGCGGATCTCCACGATGCCGTCCAGGCCGGCCTCGCGCGCGGCGAGGGCCGCGCTCTCGCGCATCGCCGGCGTCATGTCCACGCCGATGGCGCGGCCGCGCGGGCCCACGCGCCGCGCCGCGAGCAGCAGGTCCATGCCGCCGCCGCAGGCGTGATCCAGCACGGTCTCGCCAGGCAGGATCAGGCCGATGCGGTGTGGATTGCCCACGCCGGCGAAACGCGCCGTGGCGCGCGCCGGGATTTGCGCCAGCTCGCGCCGGTCATAGTTCAGGTATGTCGCGGCGTACTCCGGGCCGCGGTGAAAGTGGAAATCGCCTTCGGGCTCGCGCGCCACGCGATCGTAGGTTGCAAGCACCTGGGCGCGAAGCCTTTCGGTGTCGAATCCGATTGGACAAGTTGCTGCCATGACACTGTCTCCTTGAGAGTTAAATTGAGTTCAAAGACGGCCTGTTGCCACGAAGACCTAGGTCGCTTCACGCACGAGCCGGATGTCAACCTCCCGTTCGACATACTTCCACTCCTCCGCTGCGCGCAACTCGGCAACCAGTTTGTTGAACGCCGCCTCCTGGGCCGGCTCGTACTCAAACCAGGTGAGGAAGTCGAACGGTTCATGCTCCGAGAGGTCCCGGCAGTGATGGAGCCTTCGCGCCAACTCGGGAAAATGCTGCATCCCGATTTGGGTGTGGCGAGACTGCTCTTTAAAGATGCTGAGGCGTTCCTCCTGTGTGAGTGCCCACCAGGCCGCGTTCTTTCGAATGGATATCAACGCCGCGCACGTTGCCTCGGGGCGCCCGAGACCCAGCAACTTGGCCACGATCTGGCCCTTTTCCTCGCGATCAACATAGCGCTCATTACTTGTTATTCCATGAAGAATCCAGGCCGCTTGTGGACCGGATGGAATCTCCGGGCCAGAGGTGATTTCGAGCCGTCTCGCCGCCGGCAACGGCTCTCCTGCTATCGCATTCATTGTGGCGACACGCCAGAAACCCGTGTCGCCTCCCGTGAACGAAAACAATCGCGTAGTCATATTGATCCTCCTCGGTGAGGCTTAACCGCAATTGATTACCACTTCAAGGTACTCGCTCGGGGCCACCAGCGTGCCATCGGTCGCGCGATTGAACCTCTCAGCCAGGGCGATCAGGTCGGCGGCGAGCGTTTCCTGCTTCGCGGCGTCGAGCGCCCCGAAAGCCTTGTGCACCGGGCCGTAGAAGGTGCGAAAGACTTCCAGCCAATGGGCCGCGCTGTGGTAGCGGAACACGAAGTTCCTGCGCTCGATCGCCATCGAGTCGAGCCGCTCGCCGAAGAGCTCGCGCAGCCGCACTTCGGTGCCCCAGAGCGCGGGCGACTTCACGCCGGCCGCCGGGGCCACGTATTTGCCCATCGTTTTGAAGATTTCGCCGATAAAGCTGGTTGGCGTCCAGTTCGCGAGGCCGATCCGGCCCCCGGGTTTGCAGGCGCGCGCCATTTCCGCCGCGGCCTTATCCTGGTCGGGCGTGAACATCACGCCGAAGGTGGATAGCACCACATCGAAACTGTGGTCGGTGTACGGCAGATTCTCGGCGTCCACGCGCTCGAACTGCACCGGCAGGCCTTCGGCGCTCGCCCGGGCGCGCCCACGATCGAGCAGTGTGGGAACGTAATCGGTCGAGACGACGTCGCACCAGCGCCGCGCGGCAGCCAGTGTCGCATTGCCGTTGCCGGCGGCGACGTCGAGCACGCGCTCGCCGGCACGCAGGTCGAGCGCTTCGCAAAGCGACTCGCCGACGATCTGCAGCGTGGTGCCGACAACGGCGTAGTCGCCGGCCGACCAGGCAAGTTGCTGCTTGTTTTTAGCGGCCGCCAAGTCAACGGCGGGCGAGGAACTGGAAGTGACTTTGGACATGGCTGATCTCCTGGTTATGTGGATGGGGACATGTTTTGATTCAGGGCCGCGATGAAGGTGGAAATCGCCTTCGGGCTCGCGCGCCACGCGATCGTAGGTCGCGAGCACTTGCATGCAGAAGACGTTCGGTGTCGAATCCAACAGGACAGATAGCAGCCATAAACCCTCCTTACACTGTTTGTCGTTGCGTCTGGATGCGGTCAGTTGATGCTGACGATCGGGATCAATGCATCGCCGATCCGTCTGCCCTGTTCGGGCGTGATCAGACGGGCGAGGATTTCGCCGAAACGCGGTTCCTGGACGCCCGAAATGATGTACTGCCAGCGATACGCTGCCAGCACGCCGGTCTGCACGCGCCCTCTCTCATCAGGCGAGAGTGTGCGTCCACAGACGGCAGCGAAATATTCGGTGTCGGCGCCCGCCTGCGCCTGGAGCAGCCCGTCCACCGCCGCGACCAGCTCGATCAGATCGTTCACTGCGCGGTCACGTTCCGCGGGTGTGAGCTTGGCGTCCTCGCGCTCCCACTCGAGCTCGTCCATGATCGCGTGCTGCGATTCCTCGCGCCAATGAAACAGGAACACGTCCTTGTAGAGTTCGGACAGGTTATCATCCGGCTCGATGCTTTGGCGGTAATGCACCTGGGTGAAAAGCTCGATGTGGCACGTCAGCGCCAGCACCGCCCAAGTGGATTTGCCAAGCACGACAGAGGCCACTTCATCGGGTTGCGGAAGGAAACGGTAGCCTGCGGGCATCCGGCTTCCGATCATGTATTCGAGGCGACGGAAAAGTTCCTGATGCTTGAGTTCCTCATCGCTGAAGCGCACGAGGGCTTCGAGCGCCGTCTGATCGCCGAGCCAGTGATCGCGGCTTATCTCGAGAACCTTGGCGTTGATGAATCGCTCCACCAACCCGAACATGTTGGCGTAGGTGCGCCCCTGAATCTGGCTGAGCAGCCTTTTTTCCCGATCACTCAGGAACGCCAGCCGATCGAGCTTTGAGATGCCGTCCGGCAGAAACTTTCTGGAAAAATCGAAGTCTCGCCCGCGAATGACGTCGCGATCGATGTCCCAGCGGATGCGCTTGGACACCTCGATGCACTTGGCGTAACGCGGTGTGTCGGTTTGATACGGTGCGGTTTGCATGATGTTTCTCCTCTTAATCCATCGTTCAGGTCGATGGGCGGGTGGCGCTGGAGCCGTCGTTCCGGCGCGACCACGCCCGTTCACATGCCGATCAGCCGCGCGTCGTATCCGCGGCGCACGACGGCGCCGAGAATCTTCTGCGAGCTGACGATTTCCGGGTCGTAGTCCACGAGCACCAGACGGCTCGACCTCGAGCTCACGTGCGCCCGGGAAACGCCCTCGATCCCGTTGAGCTCGCTTTCCAGCTCGTCGCCGCGCTTGCGGCTGAGTACCTGCTTCAAATCCACCACTACGTTGGACTGGTTCGTTTGCATGACACTTGTCTCCTGTTCCGATTGATGTTCAATTTGGGTCGGTCGTCCGTCACCGGCTGAACCACCCGCCTGGCAGCGCCGTCCCTGGTTTCGTCTCCGCACGGACCGCCTCTGCACGATCCGAACTCTAGGCCCGGTACGTATCAGGATGATTTCGCGCCAGGGGATTTTTGTTGCCGGTTTGTATCAGCGTGTTGCTATAATCCCGGGGTTGATCAGGCCGGGGCCCGGGAGCAAGCGTGGAGAAAAAACAGCGCGTTCTGGTTGTCGATGACGAAGCCGCCATCCGCGAAATGCTGACCGAATACCTCGACTCCCACGGATTCGAGGTGATGGCGGCGGACAGCGGCAAGGCCATGCGCGAACTGCTGGCGAAAAACGTGCCGGACGTGGTGCTGCTGGACGTGAACCTGCCGGGCGAGGACGGGCTGACGCTGGCACGCTACATACGCGAGCGCTTCGATCTCCCCATCATCATGGTGACCGCGGCCGACGAGGTCGTGGACCGCGTGGTCGGCCTCGAGGTCGGGGCCGATGACTACCTCACCAAGCCCTTCGATCCGCGCGAACTGCGGGCCCGCATTAAGACCGTGCTGCGCCGCTACCAGCGCCCGGGCGCGGCCCCGGAGGCCCCTGCCGCGGGCAAGGCATCGCAACGCGTTCCCTTCGGGCGCTGCACCCTCGACCTCGACAGGCGCCAACTGCTCGACGCCGACAACCGTGAAATCCCGCTCACCAGCATGGAATTCGACCTGCTCCAGGTCTTCGCCGAGCGTCCCAACCGGGTGCTGACCCGCGACCAGATCCTGAACATCACACGCAACCGCGACTGGGACCCCTTCGACCGCAGCATCGACATCCGCATCGCGCGCCTGCGCAAGAAAATCGAGGCCGACCCGGACAAGCCCGCCACCCTCAAAACCGTGCGCGGCTCGGGCTACATGTTCGTCCCCAACCCCGGCTGAGCCGGCCCGGCGCGGGCGGCGTTTTGTTTCAATTGTTTCAGGTTTGTAACACCTTCTTGGCAGCGGGCGGGACGCAGGTACACTAGCGTCTGATCAGCCATGGCCACGCAACCCGAAACTTTCATGCAGCCCCTGTCGCGCGACGTCGACAGCGCGCTGGTGTTGCAGCAAATCCTCGACCATGCCACCGCCGTGGTGTACGTCAAGGACCGCGACGGCCACTATCTGTTCGCCAATCGCCTGTTCCTGGAATTGTTCGGCCTTGAACAGGCCGCGATCCTCGGGCGCACCGACGCTGAGATTTTCCCGCCGGAGATCGCCGCGAACCTGCGCCGCAACGACGCGCTGGTGTTCGAGCGCAACGCCCCGATCGAAATCGAGGAGCAGGTGCCACATCAGGACGGCACGCATACCTATCTCTCGCTCAAGTTCCCGCTGCGCAACAGCCGCGACGAGGCCTATGCCGTGTGCGGTATCTCCAGCGACATCAGCGCGCGCAAACGCACCGAGGAGGTGCTGCGCCAGGCGGCGCTCGGCGTCTCCGCTGCCGGCGGCGGCGATATCTTCACGGCGCTGGTGGGCTATTGCGCCAACGCGCTCGGCGTGGACTATGCCTACATCGCCCTTCCGCGCGAAGACAATGCCGGGCGCCTGCGCACCATCGCGCTGCACGCGCAGGGCCGCATCGTCGACAACGTCGAGTACGACATCGCCGGCACGCCCTGCGCCCATGTCGTCGGCCAGCAGTTCCGTTTCCATCCGCGCGACATCCGGCGCCAGTTCCCAGGCGACAACATGCTGTCGCGCCTCGACGTCGAGAGCTACGCGGCGTTTCCGCTGACCGATTCGCGCGGCCGCGCGCTCGGCCTGATCGGCGTAATGCACAGCCAGCCGATCGCGGACGGCCAACTGGCCGAGTCCATGCTCAAGATCTTTGCCGCACGGGCGGTCGCCGAGCTGGAACGCGAACGGTCCAACGCGGCACGGCGCGCCTCCGAGGAAGCGCTGCGGGCCAGCGAGGAGCGCTATCACACCATCTTCAACGCCTCCGTCGACGGGATCGCCCTGTGCACCTCCGACGGGCGCATCGTGGACGCGAACCCGGCATTCTGCCGTCTGCAGGGTTACACGCGCGAGGAACTGCTGGCGGTCGAGTCGTTCCAGTTCGTGCACCCCGACAGCCACCTGCGCTGCTGGGCGTTCTTCGAGGCCGCGAGCGCCGGCCACAGTCTGAAGTCGGAGGCCAAGGCGCAACGCAAGGATGGAACGATCTTCGAGGCCGAGGTCCACGGCGTGCCGGTGCATTACGGCAACGAACCGCACTTGCTGCTGATCATGCGCGACATCTCCGAGCGCGCCCGGCTCGAGGCGCAGTTGCGCCAGTCACAGAAAATGGAGGCCATCGGCCATCTCACCGGCGGCGTGGCACATGACTTCAACAACATCCTGACCGCCGTCATGGGCTACGTCGCCATGGCGCAGGAACGCGTCGCGGGCCAGGGCGACGAAAAGCTCGACAAGTATCTCGACCGCGCGCTGCGCTCGGGCCGCCAGGCGCGCGACCTGATCCAGCAGATGCTTACCTTCTCCCGCGGCCAGCGCGGCGAACCGCGCGCGTTGCAATTGCCGCCGCTGGTGAAGGAGTCGGTCATGCTCATGCGTTCCACGCTCCCGTCCAGCATTGAATTCGACACCGAACTCGATGCCACGCTGCCGTCGGTGCTGCTCGACCCGGTGCAGCTGGAACAGGTGCTGATGAACCTGTGCATCAACGCGCGCGACGCCATGCAAGGCGCCGGCACGCTGCACATCGGGCTGAAACAGATCACGCACCATGACGGCGCGTGCACCTCCTGTCACCAGCCGGTACGCGGCAATTATGTCGAACTGGTCGTGCGCGACACCGGCCCCGGCATCGCGCCCGAGGTCGTGGAACGCATGTTCGAGCCGTTCTTCTCCACCAAGGAGGTCGGCAAGGGCAGCGGCATGGGGCTCTCGACCGTGCACGGCATCGTGCACGAGCATGGCGGGCATATCATCGTCGAAACCCGGCCGGGCGCCGGCGCCACCTTCCGCGTGCTGTTCCAGCCGATGTCGCAGGCCGAAGGCAAGAGCGGCACTGAAACGACAGAGTCATCCGCCAGTGCCGCCGAAGTGCGCCAGCTCAAAGGCCGCGTGCTGGTGGTGGACGACGAGCCCGCGGTCGGCGAGTTCATGGGCGAACTGCTGGAAAGCTGGGGCCTGGAAGTCACCGTGACACCCAACGGCGCCGAGGCTGAGGCCGTGTTCGCGCAGGACCCGCAGCGCTTCGATCTGGTGGTGACCGACCAGACCATGCCCAAGATGACCGGCAGCGAACTCGCGCAACGTCTCATGGCGCGGCGCCCCGGGCTGCCGGTGATTCTCTACACCGGCTACACCGAACGCCTGACCGAAGAGCAGACATCCCGCTCCGGCATCCGCGCGCTGGTAACCAAGCCGGTGGATATCGCGGCGTTCTTCGGCCTGGTGCGCGACATATTGAAGCAGCGCTGATCGTCGGCAACGCACCCCCTCCCTTCCATCAAATAGCTCAAGCTTTAAGCCCGCCGACACGCGGGCAAAACCTCGTGACGGCCGCGCGGTCCAACCCGGTATCTTTGCGACGCCGTTGCAGTAGAATCCGCGCCCAGCAGATCGAATTTCAACAGGAGATAACCATGGCACTCAGCACCCTACAAATCGCCGCAATCGCATCGGCCGCGATCGCTGTCGGCGGCGTCGCCGCGGTCAAGACCGGCGTCGTCCCCAACCCGTTCCAGACGACCCAGCAAGAGGAGACGAAAGCAGAAGCGGCGAAAGCGCCCGCCGCCGCCAAGGCCAAGGTAGCCAAGGCGAAGCCCGTCATATGCCATGAATGCGGCACGGTCGAATCCATCGAGAGCTTCACCGAGAAGGGCCAGGCCTCCGGCGGCGGCGCGGTCGCGGGCGGCGTGGTCGGCGCCATCATCGGGCACCAGATCGGCAGCGGTCGCGGCAAGGATCTCGCCACGGTCGCGGGCGCCGTCGGCGGCGCGGTCGCCGGTCACGAAATCGAAAAGAACGTGAAGAAGGTCACGCGCTACCGCATCGCCCTGCGCATGGATGACGGCACGCAGCAGGTACTCACGCTCGACGCCGCCACCGGCGTAAACGTGGGCGACAAGGTCAAGATCGTGGACGGGATGCTCGTTCGTAACTAAACGACGTTTCAAGACGTAAAAAATATGCCCGCGTAAGCGGGCATATTTTTTTATTACATGTAGGTTGGGGTGAGCATCGCGAACCCCAACATAATCGTCATTCCCGCGGAAGCGGGAATCCAGGATTTAAATAACCGACCCCGACGCCAGCCGGGGTCACTTTTTCAGCCCACGTATCCGCTTGCTTAACCGACCAAAAAATTCAGCCGCGCATCGGCTTTCGATGGGGTGATTTCCAGGATTTCAACTGTCACCACCTTCTCAGCCACAAATGGATCGGCATTCACCCTGCCTTGCAGGTCCGACAGTGACGTATTGTACGCCACCACCCCGCCGCCCAGATTGGGCTGCAGACTGCCGACCAGCAAAAACACGCCGTCATCGAAACCGCGCTTGATCCATTCCTTGTGGCCTTCCATGAATTGACTTGCCTTACCTTTGTTGTCTGAAAACCTGAGAAGTACGATAAACATCGGATTTGTTCTCCCGTTGAGGAAAGTTTCAAGCACATGTAGTTCGGGTAGGGCGCAATAGGCGGAGCCGTATTGCGCCGGATGAAGGACACATACGGCGGAATACGCTATCGCTATTCCGCCCTACGAGTTCTGAGTACCTCAATTAGCATACTGCGCCACGCCGTTCCCGAACGACCAGTTTTCCTTTTTGACCTCGACCAGGCTGATGAACACATCCTGCGGCTTGAGACCGATCGCCTTCTGCAAGCTCTCGGCAATGGCCTTGTACAGCGCCTTCTTGAGCTCGACCGTGCGGCCTTCGTTCAGCGTGATCTGAATCATCACCAGATCGTCGGTGTGCGGGATATCCAGATACACCGGCGCGTACAGGAAATTTCCCTTGAGGTGTTCGCTGATAAGCTGAAACCGGTCCTGTGGCGGGCAGTTGATCGTTTCCACCATCGCCTGATGCACGACATCACCGATCTTGCGCCGGTATTCGGCGTTTTTGCCTTCCATCAGGGAGATTCGGACGAGTGGCATGAAGCCTCCGGAAATTTTTCAGGAACTGAACGAACTGGTTAATTTAACTGGCCCTAATTCCATTGCAAATGCATTGCGCTGAAAGTCTGAAAACAGCCATAACCCGCAGGTCGCAGTATCCCGAAAAGGACGTTCAGCATCTTAAAGGTGGCCAGAGGATCCGAACACATAAAGACAGGTATTCAATTCGCCATGTACAGGGCACAACCCTATTGTGTGCACGCTGGCAGCGGTATTATATTCTACCGGTCGGCAGGACAGTGACACACACCGTTCAGCAAACAAGGAGAACAAGCATGGCCAAGGGAAAAGGCAACTCGTCATCTGGTTTATCGACGGCACGCGGTAACAAGAAACCGGCTTCGGAACACGAGCTCCAGCAGATGGTCGCCGAGAAGGCTTACTTTCGAGCGCTCAACCGAGGTTTTCAGGGTGGGGATCCGGTCGAGGACTGGCTCATAGCGGAACGTGAGATCAACGAAAAGTTTTCTGAATTCTCGCAGTAACCGCCCCTAGCCGCGGAAGCCTGCCAAGGAATCAGAATCATTCACTGTGGTGGATTGGTTTTGAATAGTCGCTTTCCGGCCAGGAGCGGTCGCTTGGGCATTGCACGAAACCGTGGTACGTCCCTGTGGTACGTCCCCTATTATTCTAGCCAGGAAATTGAGGTAATAGCTTTGCTGTAGAGATGCATCTTCTGGTCCGCCTGTTTCCGTCAGTTCGCTCGATTCTAAGACTCAGTCATTGTCCGGCGCCCTTCGCTGGCGCTCGGCACACCCTGCCTGCGTAAACCGGGATCATTTTCTTCGATTCCATACCTCCCAGCGCTCCCGCCCCTGAAACACCGGAACTGACATGTCAACCACCGCCTCTCCGGCTTTTTGGAACCTGTTGCCCAAGAGCGCCCTTAACTCTCCTTCTTTTAAGCAGAAGGGTGGGCCGCTTGACTTCTGTCCATAGACAAAAAATCCAATCAGCCTCGCGCCTGGTCGGAGCAGTCCCGCTACGCGGGTAGCATAATCGGTCCACATCTTCGGTGGTAATGACGCGAGAAACGCCCGCTCGTAAATGATGTCGAACGGCGTTGCGCCGAAATCGTATGAAAAGAAGTCCCCCAATATCACGGTCCTATACCATTCTCCCAGTTCCTCTTTAGCCCGATCCACGGCCGCTTGAGCGAAATCGATCGCGACAACGTCATATTCTTTCTCAGCGAAGCTGCGCACCTCGTAGGCCGAACCACAACCCGGAATCAATACCCGACCCCTAACGGTTTCTTTAGCCAAATATCGCTCGAGATCGGGGGGCGTTGAACCGGCGTCCCAGGGCGTGCGCTTTTCACGAAATCGGACGTCCCAAAAATCGGGAGTGGCGGGATCCTCGCTCGCGCTCATGTGATGTGATCTCCTGCGGCATCAATGCCGATTTTTATTCCTCACTCCCGAATCACCGCCAGCTTGTCCACGCCCGACAGCGGCAGCCACACTTCCCCCGGCCTTCCGAGTATCTGGCGCACGGCGCTGCCACGGCTGGGCAGCGGAATCACTTTGAATTTTTCTGTCTTAGGATCGAAGCGCGCCATGGCATTGGCGCCGAAATCGGAAAGCCAGACGATGTTGCGCTTATCCACGTACACCGCGTAGGCCTGCGGATTGTCGCCGGGGAGTTTCCATTCGCGCCACTGGTTCGTTTTCGGGTCGTACAGCGAGACCTGGCCGGAGTTCCATTCGCTCACCCAGATGCGGTTTTTGGAGTCGGCCCACACGCGCCGCGCGCCCTGGCCGGG
>Ga0299906_10003709_pt1 | contig 12579 bp, 16 predicted proteins | sample RVTome_14_FD_200259 | JGI IMG/M metagenome (GOLD analysis project Ga0299906, IMG submission 200259) | Soil microbial communities from uranium-contaminated site in the Upper Colorado River Basin, Wyoming, United States - RVT145D125 (version 2) ...
GGCAGCGACGTCATCACCGTGGTCGGCGTGCCGCAGCTGCGCGGCGCGACCTACTCGGTCATGCCCGACCGGATCGAGGCCGGCACTTTCCTGGTCGCGGCCGCCGCCACCGGCGGCGAAGTCGTGCTGCGCGGCATGCGCCCCGGCATCCTCGACGCGGCGCTCACCAAGCTGGTCGAGGCTGGCGCTCGGGTCGAAACCGGGGCCGATACGCTCACGCTGCGCGCGAGCGGTGGGCTCAAGGCCACCAGCGTGCGCACCGCACCTTATCCCGCCTTTCCCACCGACATGCAGGCGCAGTTCATGGCGCTGAACACGGTGGCCGAGGGCACTGCCGTGATCACCGAGACGGTGTTCGAGAACCGCTTCATGCACGTGCAGGAGCTGCGGCGGCTGGGCGCCAATATCGAGGTGGAAGGCAACACCGCCATCGTGCGCGGCGTGCAGGGCTTGTCCGGCGCCACCGTCATGGCCACCGACCTGCGCGCCTCGGCCTGCCTGGTGGTCGCCGGCCTGGTGGCCGAGGGCGACACGCTGGTCGATCGCATCTACCACCTCGACCGTGGCTACGAGTGCATCGAGGAGAAGCTGTCGCAGCTCGGCGCGAGGATTCGGCGCGTGCGCTGATCGCGTAGAATCCTGGCTTTAGCATTCGGGGCCGACCCCGTGAACCGCATCACCATCGCGCTCTCCAAGGGCCGCATCTTCAGCGAGAGCCTGCCGCTGCTCGCCGCCGCAGGCATTCACCCGGCCGAAGACCCGGAAACCTCGCGCCGGCTGATCATCGGCACCAACCGCGCGGATGTCAGCATCATCGTCGTGCGCGCCTCCGACGTGCTCACCTACGTGCGTTACGGCGCCGCCGACCTGGGCATAGCCGGCAAGGACGTGCTGCACGAGCAAGGCTCGGAAGGCGTGTACCAGCCGCTGGATCTGAAGATCGCGCGCTGCAAGATGATGGTGGCGGTGCCGGTTGGCTTCGACTACGCCACGGCGGTGCGCCAGGGCGCGCGCCTGCGGGTGGCGACCAAGTACCTGAAGACGGCCCGCGAGCACTTCGCCGCGAAGGGCGTGCACGTGGATCTGATCAAGCTTTACGGCTCCATGGAACTGGCGCCGCTGGTGGGGCTGGCCGACGCCATCGTCGACCTGGTCAGCACCGGCAGCACGCTGCGCGCCAACAACCTGAAAGCGGTGGAAGAGATCATGGCCATCAGCGCGCGCCTGATCGTCAACCAGGCCTCCCTCAAGCTCAAGGGCGCGGCGCTGGAGCCGCTGCTGCAGGCCTTCGCGCGCGCGGTGGCGCCGGAGGACGCGGATGCTGCAGCTTAACTTTCTGGCGACGCGCGAGGCCGACTTCGACGCGCGCCTGGCGCGCCTGCTCGTCCGCGAAAGCGCGCAGGACGAGTCGATCGAGCGCGCGGTCGCCGACATCCTGAACGACGTACGCCGGCGCGGTGACGAAGCCGTGCTGGAATACACGCGTCGCTTCGACCGGGCGGAGGCCGCCAGCGTTGCGCTGCTGGAGGTGCCGCGCAGCGCTCTGGAGCGCGCCTTCGAGCAGCTCTCACAGCCGCGGCGCGAGGCGCTGGTGAAGGCCGCCGGCCGCATCCGCACCTACCACGAGCGCCAGCTGTCGCAGTCCTGGAGCTACACCGACGAGGACGGCACGCGCCTGGGGCAGCAAGTGACGCCGCTCGATCGCGTCGGCATCTACGTGCCGGGCGGCAAGGCCGCCTACCCGTCCTCGGTGCTGATGAACGCGCTGCCCGCGCGTGTGGCGGGCGTGCCGGAGATCGTCATGACCACGCCGATGCCGGGCGGCGAGAGCAACGAGCTGGTGCTGGCGGCCGCCGCCTTATGCGGCGTGAACCGGGTGTTCGCGATCGGCGGGGCGCAGGCCATCGCGGCGCTCGCCTACGGCACGGCGTCGGTACCCAAGGTGGACAAGATCGTGGGGCCGGGCAACGCCTACGTCGCGGAGGCCAAGCGGCGGGTGTTCGGCGCGGTGGGCATCGACATGATCGCCGGGCCGTCCGAGATCCTGGTGCTGTGCGACGGCAAGACCAGCCCCGACTGGGTGGCGATGGATCTGTTCTCCCAAGCCGAGCACGACGAGATGGCCCAGGCCATCCTGCTGTGCCCGGACGAGGCGTTCGTGCGCGCGGTGGGCGAAAGCATGCGGCGCCAGCTCGCGGACATGCCGCGGCGCGAGGTCATCGCCGCTTCGCTGAGCGCGCGCGGCGCGCTCATCACCGTACGCGATCTGGAGGAAGCCTGCGCGATCGCCAACCGCATCGCGCCCGAGCACCTCGAGCTCTCGGTGGAGGAGCCCGAGCGCTGGTTGCCGCGGCTGCGCCACGCCGGGGCGATCTTCCTGGGCCGCTACAGCTCGGAAGCGTTGGGCGACTACTGCGCCGGTCCCAACCACGTGCTGCCCACCGCCGGTACCGCGCGCTTCTCCTCGCCGCTGGGCGTCTACGACTTCCAGAAGCGCACCAGCCTGATCCAGGTGTCGCAGGCGGGCGCGCGCAAGCTGGGCGCGATCGCGGTCGAGCTGGCGCTGGGCGAGGGTCTGCCGGCCCACGCCAAGGCCGCTCAATACCGGTTGCACGGCTGATGGCGATGACGCCGGAACAGATCATCCGCGACGAGATCCGCGCGCTCGCGGCCTATCACGTGCCCGACAGCCAGGGCATGGTGAAGCTCGACGCGATGGAGAACCCATACGGCCTGCCGCGCGAGATCGAGGAGGAGATCGCCCGGCTGGTCGCCACGGCGCCGCTCAACCGCTATCCCGATCCGGCTGCGCGCACCCTCAAGCTGCGCCTGCGCGAGACGATGTCAATCCCGGAAGGCGCGGAGCTGCTGCTCGGCAACGGCTCGGACGAGCTGATCCAGATGCTGGCGCTGGCGGTGGCCAGGCCGGGCGCGGTGCTGATGAGCGTGGAGCCCTCGTTCGTGATGTTCCGCTTGATCGCCGATTTCGCGGGCATGCGCTACGTCGGCGTGCCGCTCGGCCCGGGCTTCGAGCTGGACCTGCCGGCGCTGGAATCGGCGCTGCGGACGCACCGGCCCGCCCTCATATTCTTGGCGTACCCGAACAACCCGACGGGCAATCTGTTCGATGCACAAGCCATGGAGCGCATCATCGCCATGAGTCCCGGGCTGGTGGTGGTGGACGAGGCCTATCACGCTTTCGCCGGCCGCAGCTTCCTGTCGCGCCTCACCGCGCACGCCAACCTGCTGGTCATGCGCACGCTGTCCAAGCTCGGTCTGGCTGGGCTGAGACTGGGCCTGCTGATGGGCGGCCCGCAGTGGTTGCGCGAGGTGGACAAGGTACGGCTGCCCTATAATGTGAACGTCCTGTCGCAGCAGGTGGGGGAGCTGGTGCTGCGGCACCGCGAGCTGCTCGACCGGCAGGCGGCCGCGATCCGGGCCGAGCGCACCCGCTTGTTCGCGCGCCTGTCCGGGCTGGCCGGCGTGCAGGCGTTTCCCAGTGAGGCGAACTTCATCCTGTTCCGCACAGCCAAGGCCGATGCGGTGTTCGCGGCGCTCAAGGCGCGTGCGGTGCTGATCAAGAACCTGAACGGCTCGCACCCGATGCTCGCCGACTGCCTGCGGGTGACCGTCGGCACACCCGAGGAAAACGACCGCTTCATCGACGCCCTGGGCGCAAGCCTGCCGCGCGCAGCCTGAGCCGCGCGCCGCCGGCGGCGCCGCCCCGGTCACCGATCCGCTTCACCGCACTCTGAGCTCCTCCATGCGCCAGGCCGAAGTCACCCGCAACACGCTCGAGACCCAGATCACGGTCAAGCTGAACCTGGACGGCAGCGGCAAGTCCGCGCTCGCCACCGGCATCGGCTTCTTCGACCACATGCTCGATCAGGTGGCGCGGCACGGCATGCTGGATCTCGACATCGCCGCCACGGGCGATCTGCATATCGACGCGCATCACACCGTGGAGGATGTGGGCATCGCGCTCGGCCAGGCCTTCGCCAAGGCGGTGGGCGACAAGACCGGCGTGCGCCGCTACGGTCACGCCTACGTGCCGCTGGACGAGGCGTTGTCGCGCGTGGTGATCGACCTGTCCGGACGTCCCGGCCTCGAATTCGACATCCCGTTCGTGCGCGGGCTGATCGGCGAGTTCGACGTCGACCTGATCCACGAGTTCTTCCAGGGTTTCGTCAACCACGCCCAGGTCACTCTGCACGTGGACAACCTGAAGGGCAAGAACGCGCACCACCAGGCGGAGACCGCCTTCAAGGCCTTCGGCCGGGCGTTGCGCATGGCGGTGGAGCTCGATGCGCGCATGCAGGGCATCCTGCCTTCGACCAAGGGCAAGCTGTAGGGGAATAGTCAGCGTGGGCGGCACCATCGACATCGCCGTGGTCGATTACGGCATGGGCAACCTGCGCTCGGTGGCCAAGGCCATCGAGCACGTAGCCTCGAGCCTGCAGGTGGCGGTCACCAGCGACCCCGATGCGGTGCGCGCGGCGCGCCGCGTGGTGTTTCCCGGCCAGGGCGCGATGCCGGACTGCATGCGCGAGCTGGATGCGCGCGGGCTGAGGCCGGCGGTGGTCGAGGCCGCCGCCGGCAAGCCTTTCCTCGGTATCTGCATCGGACTGCAGATGCTGTTCGAGGAGAGCGAGGAGGGCGGCGTGCGCGGTCTGGGCCTGCTGCGCGGCCGAGTGGTGCGTTTTCCGGCGCAACGCATGCGGGACGCAGCCGGCGCGCGTCTGAAGGTGCCGCACATGGGCTGGAACGAGGTGCATCAGACGCTGCGCCATCCGCTGTGGGAAGGCATCGACAGCGGCAGCCGCTTCTACTTCGTGCACAGCTACTACCCCGCGCCGCAGGATCGGTCGATCGTCGCCGGCTACAGCCTGTATCCGTTCGCCTTCGCCTGCGCGGTAGCGCGCGCCAACCTGTTCGCCGTGCAGTTCCACCCGGAGAAGAGCCAGGCCGCGGGCCTGCGGCTGCTGCACAACTTCGTGGGCTGGGACGGACGCTACGCGCAGCCCGAGGCGCAGGCTGCGGTGCCCGAGCTTGGATAGGCGCTTTGTTGTATGATCGGTCGCCCGTCCCGCCTCCCCGCTCGTTGATCTCCGGCTCTTCGCCGCTCCCCGCATGCTGATCATTCCGGCCATCGATCTGAAGGACGGTCACTGTGTGCGCCTGAAGCAGGGCGTCATGGACCAGGCGACGGTGTTTTCCGACGACCCGGCGGCGATGGCGCGCCACTGGCTGGCGCAGGGTGCGCGCCGCCTGCACCTGGTGGACCTGAACGGCGCGTTCGCCGGCAGGCCGCGCAACGAGGAGGCGATCAAGGCGGTGGTCGCGGCGGTCGGCGACGCCGTGCCGGTGCAGCTCGGCGGCGGCATCCGCGACCTCGACACCGTCGAGCGCTACATCGACGACGGCATCACGTACGTGATCATCGGCACCGCGGCCGTGAAGACGCCCGGCTTCTTGCACGACGCCTGCTATGCCTTCCCTGGTCACGTGATGGTCGCCCTGGACGCCAAGGACGGCAAGGTGGCGGTGGACGGCTGGTCCAAGATGACCGGCCACGACGTCATCGATCTGGCGAAGAAGTTTCAGGACTACGGCGTGGAGGCGATCATCTACACCGACATCGGCCGCGACGGCATGCTGACCGGCGTCAACATCGACGCCACGGTGGAGCTGGCGCGCGCGCTCAGCGTGCCGGTGATCGCCAGCGGCGGCATCACCGACCTCGACGACGTGAAGGCCCTGTGCCAGGTCGAGCAGGAAGGCATCGTCGGCGCCATCACCGGCCGCGCCATCTACCAGGGCAGCCTCAGCTTCGCCGAGGCGCAGAAGCTCGCCGACCAGCTCGCGGCCAAGCAATAGTCCGGCAGCTCGGCACCGCGCCGTGGTGGCACGTGTCCTTCGACGCCTGACTGATTCCTGATTCCCGAATGCTCGCCAAACGCATCATCCCCTGTCTGGACGTCACCAGCGGCCGCGTGGTCAAAGGCGTCAACTTCGTCGGGCTGCGCGACGCCGGCGACCCGGTGGAGATCGCGCGCCGCTACGACCAGCAGGGCGCCGACGAGCTGTGCTTCCTGGACATCACCGCCAGCTCGGACGAGCGCGGCATCCTGCTGCACGTCATCGAGTCGGTGGCCGATCAGGTGTTCATCCCGCTGACCGTGGGCGGCGGCGTGCGCTCGGTGGACGACGTGCGGGCGCTGCTCAATGCCGGCGCCGACAAGGTGAGCATCAACACCGCGGCGGTACTGGATCCCGGGGTGGTGGCACAGGCGAGTGGCAAGGTGGGCTCGCAGTGCATCGTGGTGGCGATCGACGCCAAGCGCGTGGGCCACGGGGATGGCGCGAGCGGGCGTTGGCAGGTGTTCACCCACGGCGGACGCCGCCCCACCGGGCTGGACGCGGTGCAATGGGCCACGCGCGTGCAGGCGCTGGGCGCCGGCGAAATCCTGCTCACCAGCATGGACCGCGACGGCACCCGTCACGGCTATGACGTGGAGCTCACGCGAGCGGTCTCGGACAGCGTGGACATTCCGGTCATCGCCAGCGGCGGTGTCGGCAACCTGGATCATCTGGTTGAGGGTATCCTGCAAGGCCACGCCGACGCGGTGCTGGCCGCCAGCATCTTCCACTACGGCGAGTACACCGTGCGCCAGGCGAAGCAGCACCTGGCTGCGCATCGCATCGAAGTGCGGGACTGCCGAACGGACGCTGAATGGGCACCGACTGGCTCGACCAAGTGAAGTGGGACGCCGACGGCCTGGTGCCCGCGATCGCGCAGGACGCCGCCTCGGGCCGCATCCTGATGTTCGCCTGGATGAATCGGGAGGCGCTGCGGCTGACCTTCGAAACCGGTGCCGCGGTGTACTGGTCGCGCTCGCGCCAGCGGCTGTGGCGTAAAGGCGAGGAATCCGGTCACGTGCAGAAGGTGCGCGAGCTCCGGCTCGATTGCGATGCCGATGCGCTGCTGCTGCAGGTGGAGCAGGCCGGCGGCATCGCCTGCCACACCGGCCGCGAGCGCTGCTTCTTCCGCAGGCTGGAGGACGGACGCTGGGTCGAGACCGATCCCGTGCTCGAGCCCCCCGAGGACATCTACCGGAAGGCGCCATGATCGACCCCTCCATCCTGCACCGCCTGGGCGAGATCCTGGAGGCGCGCAAGCAGGCCGACCCGTCCTCGTCCTACGCGGCGCAGCTGTTCGCCAGGGGTCACGACGCCATTCTCAAGAAGATCGCCGAGGAAGCCGCCGAGACCCTGATGGCGGCCAAAGACGGTGATAAACTGCATATCGTCCGCGAAACGGCGGACCTGTGGTTTCACACTCTCGTTCTGCTGAGCTATCACGGGCTGGGCCCGGACGACGTACTGGCCGAGCTGCGGCGGCGCGAAGGGATTTCGGGAATAGACGAGAAGGCGGCGCGACCGCGCGACTGACGACCGCCCGCACGAGGCCGCACCGCTGCCGGGCGCAACCGGCGCTCCGCGACGTTGCGCCGGCGCGAGCCGCCAGGACTGCCCCCCACGCGATGTACGATCCGAACTGCGTCTTCTGCAAGATTGTCAGAGGGGAGATACCGTCCCGCAAGGCGTACGAGGACGATCTGGTGCTCGCCTTCCACGACATCCACCCGGTGGCGCCCGTGCATCTGCTGATCGTGCCCAAGGCGCACATCGCGACGCTGGGCGAGGCGCAGGCCGGGCACGAGCCGGCGCTCGGCAGAATGCTGGGCGTGGCCGCCCGTATCGCCGCCGAGCACGGGTCGGAGGACGGCTTCCGGATGATCCTCAACACCGGGCGGGTGGGGCGGCAGGAGGTCCTGCACGTGCACGCCCACATCCTGGGCGGCAAAGAACCGCTGGGCGCGATGCTGCCCCGGCCCAAGACGTAGTCACGCTAAGGAGAGACGATATGGGATCCTTCAGCATCTGGCACTGGCTCATCGTGCTGGTGGTGGTGGTGCTGATTTTCGGCACCAAGAAGCTGCGCAACCTCGGCACCGACCTGGGCAGCGCCGTGAAGGGCTTCAAGGAAGGCATGAAGACCGAGGAAGACAAGACGGAGGCAGCGGGTGCAGCCAAGATCGAGCACGCGGGCGGTCAGACCATCGAGGGCGAAGTGAAGGACCGCGCCAAGTCCTGAGGCCCGGCGTCGCTTCAGGCAGCTACTGCGCGAAGGCACGGCATGCTCGACATCGGGTTCTCCGAGCTGATGTTGATCGGGGTGGTGGCGCTGATCGTCATCGGCCCCGAGCGGCTGCCGCGCGTGGCGCGCACCGCGGGCCACCTGCTGGGGCGCTTCCAGCGCTACGTGTCCGAGGTGAAGGCGGACATCAGCCGCGAGATCGAGCTCGCGGATCTAAAGAAGATCCAGTCCAGCGTCGAGGACGCGGCGCGCTCCATCGAGCACACGGTCAAGAGCGAGATGCACGACGCGGAGGAAGCGCTGCGCAGCGCCGAAGCCGAGCTGACCGAGGCCGGCGAAGCGCTCAAGAAGACCGAAACCGAGCTGAACCAGGCGCTGGCCATGCCGCACATGGGCATGATGGGCGCCACGGCGGGCTCGGCAGAGTCTGCGCAGCCCCCGGCCGACCAGGACCTGCCGCCGGGACTCGCCGGCGCAACCGCTGCCGCACAGCCCGAGCCCACCCCCGCCGATACCGAGACCGTACCCTCGCCGCAGCTCGAGCTGGGGCTGTCGGCCCTGCCGCCGGCGGACGTCCCGTCCGAACAACGGCAGCAGGCCTGAACCCGCCCGGCGCGGCGGGTATCTCCGTCCATCTTTTCACGCGGATATCGTGAGCGAGAACGAGCAGGAGTCCGAGTCCTTCCTGTCGCATCTCATCGAGCTGCGCGACCGGCTGCTGCGCGCCATCATCGCGCTGCTGGTGGCGTTCGTGGCGCTGGTGCCGTGGTCGAAGGACATTTACGCATGGCTCGCCAAGCCCATGCTCGCGAAGTTGCCCGCCGGGGTGGCGATGATCGCCACCGAGGTGACCTCGCCCTTCTTCATTCCGATCAAGGTCACGCTGCTGGCGGCCGTGGTGCTGGCCCTGCCGGTGGTGCTGTACCAGACCTGGGCGTTTGTCGCGCCCGGCCTGTACGCCCACGAGAAGAAGCTGGTGGGGCCGCTGGTGCTGGCCAGCACGGTGCTGTTCCTGCTCGGCATGGCCTTCGCGTATTTCCTGGTGTTCCCGATCGTGTTCGGGGTGATGCAGACCTTCACCCCCGAGGGCGTGGCCTGGATGCCGGATATCGGCGCCTACTTCGGCTTCGTGGTGAACATGTTTCTCGCCTTCGGCATCACTTTCGAGGTGCCGATCGCGGTGATCCTGTGCGTGAAGGCCGGGCTCGTGAGCGTGGCGAAGCTGCGTGAGATCCGTCCCTACGTGATCGTCGGCGCGTTCGTCGTCGCCGCCGTGGTGACGCCGCCGGACGTGCTCTCGCAGCTGCTGCTGGCGGTGCCGCTGTGCCTGCTGTACGAGATGGGCATCATCATCGCCGCGATGATGGTGCGCTCTTCAGCGCAGACCGAATCCGCTCTCTAGGTGCAGGGCGCGCGTTACCCGCGTGGCCGCGGCGCGGGCCGTTTGCCGACGATCAGCTTGACCGAGAAGTTCTTCCCGTTGCGCATCAGCGCCAGGTCGGCTTCCTTGCCCGGCTGCGCTTCGGCCACCACATTGAGCATCTCCGCAGAATCGATCACCTGCTTGCCGTTCACCTCCAGCAGGATGTCGCCTGGGCGTATGCCCGCCTGCTCGGCAGGGCCGTTGCGCACCACCCCGGCGATGAGCACGCCCTTGGATCCGGGCAGCTTGAAGGACTCGGCCAGCTCGGCGGTGATGTCCTGCACCTCCACGCCGATCCAGCCGCGCGTCACCGAGCCGGTCTGGATGATCTGCTCCATGACGTGGCGCGCCAGGCTCACGGGAATGGCGAAGCCGATTCCCAGCGAGCCGCCGGTGCGCGAGTAGATGGCGGTGTTGATGCCGATCAGGTTGCCGCCGCTGTCCACCAGCGCGCCGCCGGAGTTGCCCGGGTTGATCGCGGCGTCGGTCTGGATGAAGTTCTCGAAGGTGTTGATGCCCAGGTGCGTGCGGCCGAGCCCGCTGACGATGCCCATCGTCACCGTCTGGCCGACGCCGAAGGGGTTGCCGATGGCGAGCACCAGGTCGCCCACGTTCACACCCTCCAGCCGGCCGAAGGTGATGGCAGGCAGGTCCTGCAGCTCGATCTTCAGCACGGCCAGGTCGCTTTCCGGGTCCATCCCGACCAGCTTGGCCTTGGCTTGGCGCCCGTCGTTGAGCGCCACCTCGATCTCGTCCGCGGCTTCGATCACGTGATGGTTGGTGAGGATGTAGCCCTCGGTACCGACGATCACGCCCGAGCCCAGACTGGAGGCGCGCTGCGTCTCGTCGTCGAGCTGGTCGCCGAAGAAGCGGCGGAACAGCGGGTCCTCCATGAACGGATGGCGCGGCACCTTCACCTCTTTGCTGGTGAAGATATTCACCACCGAGGGCATGGCCTTGCGGGCGGCGGCGCTGAAGGTGCCGGACACCGGCGCAACCGGCGGCACCGGCTTGGCCCCGCCCGACTCGGTGATCGTGACCACGCTGCCGTTGACGCTGTCGCGCTTGGGCAGCAGGTCGGGGCGCAACGTCGACACGACGAGCAGCACCGCCAGAGCCACGGTGGTGGCCTGTGCGAAGATTATCCAGAGCTTGCGCATGGGTCAGCGCGCCGGGGCTTGCGGAGCGCGCGGCGCGACGGAAGAGGTCGGTTGAAAAGAATGGAATTATCGCAAATCGGCGCGAACTTAGGAACGTCGTGTGCGGCGCCCTGCCCAGCCTGTCCTGCGCAGCGGGAGAGGGGCTGGAGGTGAGGGCGGGTTTGACAGCCATGCGAACTTTCCCTTATGATTCGCGGCTTTCGCCGAAACAGCCTCGACTTCCAGGATCCCTTAACTTGCGATGAAAACCTTCTCCGCCAAGCCCCACGAGGTCCGGCGCGACTGGTTCGTGGTGGACGCCGCCGACAAGGTGCTCGGCCGGCTCGCCGTCGAAGTGGCGCGGCGGCTCCGCGGAAAGCACAAGGCCATCTACACCCCGCACGTGGACACCGGCGACTACATCGTGGTGGTCAACGCCGGCAAGGTGCGCGTCACGGGCAACAAGGCCGAAGACAAGACCTACTACCGCCACAGCCAGTTCGCGGGCGGCCTCAAGCGCACCAGCTTCACCAAGCTGCAGGCGCAGTTCCCGACCCGGGCCGTGGAAAAGGCGGTCAAGGGCATGCTGCCGAAAGGTCCGCTCGGCAACGCCATGCTGCGCAAGCTCAAGGTCTATGCCGGCGCCGAGCATCCGCACGCCGCCCAGCAGCCGCGCGAGCTCAAGATCTAACCTGCAAGGAGCCACATGGCTACGCCGCAACAGTATTACGGGACCGGCCGCCGCAAGAGCGCGGTGGCGCGGGTGTTCCTGCGCCCGGGCAAGGGCAAGATCATGGTCAACGGCAAGGCGGTCGATGTGTTCTTCTCGCGCGAAACCGGGCGCATGATCGTCCGCCAGCCGCTGGAGATCTCCAACCACCTCAACACCTTCGACATCCTGGTGAACGTCCAGGGCGGTGGGGAGTCGGGCCAGGCCGGCGCCGTGCGCCATGGCATCACCCGGGCGCTGATCAGCTACGACGCTGCGCTGAAGCCTGCGCTCAAGAAAGCCGGGCTGGTGACGCGCGACGCGCGCGAGGTCGAGCGAAAGAAGGTCGGCCTCCACAAGGCGCGCCGGCGCAAGCAGTATTCGAAGCGCTGAGTCGTTTACCAAACGACGCGAAAAGCCGCCTTGTGGGCGGCTTTTTTGTTTCCGGGGGCCCCCTTCGAGGGGTATCATCTTCAGGCCCTGCTGGCGAGATTAAGATCATGATTAAAGTCGGAATTGTGGGTGGTACGGGATACGCGGGCGTGGAGCTGCTGCGGCTGCTGTGCGCGCATCCCCAGGTGTCGCTGCAGGCCATCACATCGCGCAAGGAGAGCGGCCTCAAGGTGGCCGATCTGTTTCCCAGTCTGCGCGGTCACGTCGATCTCGCCTTCACCGACCCCGACAGAGCGGAACTGCAGGGATGCCAGGCGGTGTTCTTCGCCACCCCGAACGGCGTGGCCATGCAACAGGCCCGCTCCCTGCTTGCCGCGGGTGCGCGGGTCATCGACCTCGCGGCGGACTTCCGGATCAAGGACGTCCCCCTGTGGGAGAAGTGGTACGGGATGACCCACGCCTGCCCGGACTTGGTCGCCGAGGCGGTCTATGGGCTGCCGGAGGTCAACCGGGAGCAGATTGCGAAGGCGCGCCTGGTCGCCAACCCCGGCTGCTACCCGACGGCCGTGCAGCTCGGCCTGCTGCCGCTGGTCGAGTCCGGAGCGGTCGATCTGGACCATCTGATCGCTGACGCCAAGTCGGGCGTCAGCGGGGCGGGGCGCAAGGCCGAGACCCATCTTCTTTTCTCGGAGGCTGCCGATAACTTCAAGGCCTACGGCGTCGCCGGCCATCGCCATCTCCCGGAGATCGCGCA
>Ga0299906_10003710_pt1 | contig 12575 bp, 9 predicted proteins | sample RVTome_14_FD_200259 | JGI IMG/M metagenome (GOLD analysis project Ga0299906, IMG submission 200259) | Soil microbial communities from uranium-contaminated site in the Upper Colorado River Basin, Wyoming, United States - RVT145D125 (version 2) ...
GGATGGCCATGGGCACGACGAACGGCCACGAGCGCTTCGAGAAGGCAGCCCGGGCGCTGAACGTGACCTCGACCAGCTCCGGCGTTACACTGACCCGCAACACGGCCCGACCTCACGTCGATGAAGAGTGTTGTCCATACCACTTCAATCGGCGGAGCGGGCCGTGTGCTTGCCAGTGAAGTGCTCACGACATCACGCTACGCGGTCACTCGAAAACCCGCGAAAGGCCAGAGGAGATGTTCGTTCGCGGCTGCAGCAGATGCTGGTCAGGAATCCTTTTGGTCGCGGCGTGACATCCGGCTCGCGGCCTCGGTCACGCTCATCGCCACGAGCCGCGCGAGCAGCACGGCGATGAAGAGCTGGCCCGTGACGGCCTCGAACACGGAGAAGCTGCGCGTGATCGGGTGTGTGGGGGTAATGTCGCCGAAGCCGAGGGTGGTCAGCGTGACGCAACTGTAGTAGATCATCTCCTGGAGGCACGACCCGTAGGCGTCGGAGGGACCCGGCTGCGTGAGCCCCGCGAAGGCCGGGGGGGCGAGATCGAGATCGCTGAGCAAGGAGAAGACGTTCGCCCAGAACAGCGCCAGGAGCAGGTACGCGGCGACGGCTGCGTAGATCTCGTTCGCGTCGACGCGATAGGCGCGCATCACCCTCCCCAGCAGCGCGACCAGCTTGAGCACGTCAGGCCCCCGAAGAGCAAGTGCTCCGCCGTGACCATCCACCAAGGAGCGATCCCCCGCGCGATGGGCCAGCGCAGTAGAGGGACCACCAAGGCTGCCGCCAGCGCCGCGTGCCGCGCCGCGCCCCGAACTCCGGAAGCGTGCACGGCCAGGAACAGGACCGCGCAGAACGATACGGTCAGGCCGAGACGGCCCAGGACGGATTGCTCGAGGAAGGCCGAGGCCGCGAACAGCAAGAGCTGGCCGACGGCGACGACCAGGAGCAGGTGGCCATCACGCGCAGGAACTGACGTCGGAGCGGCGGTCGACATGGGCCTGGTTCTGGGCTCCCTTCAACGGCCCTCGTGACCCCCCGCAGGTGCCCCAGCTCGACCTCGTGGCCGTTGCGCTCGGCTCCCTTGGCGCTGCTCCGATCCTCGCTCACGATTCGCTTCCCGGAGCGTGCGCCCCGGCCGATTCTTGGCTCCGAAACGCTTCGACGGCAGCGTGGACGGAGGGAAAGAGCCACTCCCTGCGCAGGTTCTGGCCGAGGCCTATGCGCTCGACGACCTCACGAAGCGGGCGATTGGCCCGCGCGAATCTCAGGGCCACGCCCTGGGCTTCGAGGTCCTCGGCCAAGCGCTGGATCACCTCGGCCCCGCTGACATCGATGTCGGTCACCGCCTGCACGTCCACGAGCACCCACTTGACCGGTTGCGGGCTCTCCGCCACGAGCGAGCGGATCCGTCGCGCGAAGTGGTCCGCGTTGGGGAAGAAGAGCGGCGCATAGAACCTGTACGCGATCAGGCCCGGGACGGTGTGCGACCGGACGTTGGCGCCGACATCGTGGAATCGACCGGTGCCGGGCACTTCCTGAAGCACCGCATCGGTGGGGTGGGCGAGGCGCGCCAGCAAGTAGCAGAGCGAGAGGCCCACGCCGACCAGGATGGCGGGGATGACACCGACGACGAGGACGCCCGAGGCGACGAGGAATGCCAGCCCCGCTGAGCCCGGGCTGATGCGGAAGAACATGCGATAGGCGTGCACTTCGATGAGGCCGATGCCGGAGCTGATGAGGATCGCGGCCAGGGCCACCGTGGGAAGCGGTCCGATGGTCGGCGTGAGCACGAGTAGGAACGCAATGAGCAGCCCGGCGGCGACCAGGCTGACCATCTGGCTCTTGCCGCCTGTGGCATCGTTGGTGAGCGTGCGAGACGTGCTGGCGCCGACGGAGAATCCGCTGAACAGGCCGGCGGCGAAGTTCGCGACGGAGAGCGCGAGGAGCTCTTGGTTGGGCCTGATCTCGTAGCGATTCTTGGCGCCGAACGCGCGGGCGATCAGGATGCAATCGGGGAACGTCAGCAGGGCGATGGCCAGCGCGCCCGGGAGCAGGGTGCGGATATCGTCCAGCGAGACCGCGGGCAGCCCGGGTCTCGGGAGCCCTTGCGCCATCTCGCCGACGACCTTCACGCCGCGGGCTGGCAGGTCGAGCGCGAGGGAGAGGCCCACCGCCACGCTGCAGACCACGAGCGCGCCCGGGACCTTCGGCGAGATGCGTCGGAGCGCTTGGAGGATCGCGATGAATCCGACGCCGAGGACGAGCGTGAGCCAATGCGTTTCGCCGAGCCGCCCGAACAGCTCCCGCAGGATCGGGAAGAAACCTCGAGCAGCGACCTCGATTCCGAGAAGCGTCTCGAGTTGCGTGAAGACGAGGATCAGCGCGGCGCCGCTCATGTAGCCGACGAGGACCGGCTTGGAGAGAAGATCGGCGACGACGCCGATGCGGAAGACGGCGGCCAGGAGGATGATCGCGCCTCCGAGAAGTGCGACGAGAGCGGCCAGGCTCACCGCGCGCGAGGCGTCGCCCGCGACCAGCGGGCCGATGGTGCTGGCCACGAGCAGCGTGATCGCCGCATCGGGTCCCGCGATGACTTGGCGCGAGCTGGCGAAGAGGGCGTAGCCGATCATTCCGGCCAGCGCGGCGTAGAGGCCGTGCTGGGGCGGGAGGCCGGCCAGCTCCGCGTACGCGAGGACCGACGGGATCATCACCACACAGACGCTAACGCCGGCGACGAGGTCGGCGCGGAGCCGCGCGCTGTTGTAGCCGCGCAGCGCACCGATGATCGGGATCCATCTGGCCGCGGGGGTCATGGGAGTCCTGGCAATCCGGTCAGCCCTCGTAGGGAGGGCAATGACCGTGCCGACGCCGAAAGGACGGAGTGGGAGCCCCCTAACCGATGTGACGAAAGGACTTGCGGATCGAGCATCCGGGGTACTGGCGAGGCGCGCCGGCGCGGGGCGCGCCACTCGGATGGCGCGGCTGCCACCCGGGCGGCGCCCGGGAACGCGAGCGGGTGGCGCTCGTCGAGCGGCACGGGCGATCCCGAGCTCCTGCATCCTCTTCTGCAGCGTGGACCGCTACCTCCCGAGGCGCGCCGCGGCGCCCTCGGGCCCGCCCACCACCCATCCGCTGGCGATCAGTGCGCCCATGATGCGCTCGCGCGCGGCGTCGAGGAGCGTGATCGGCATCGCGCTCGGTGCGCTCCCCGCAGCGTCTGCGCCGACGCGGCCGGGAGATCGCCCAGCGGGACTTGGAGCGTCGGGCGCGGCGAGAGGATGACCGCCCGTTCGATGATGTTCTGGAGCTCGCGCGCGTTGCTGGGCCGAGGGCAGCGCACCAGCGCGTCCATCGTCGCGGACGAGATGCTCTCGAGCCGGCGGCTCACCCTTTGTGCGTATGGCGTGCCGGTCCGGCGCGCTGATACGCTTCCAGCGAGCCAAAGCCACCTTCTTGCGAGGACCTTGACATGGCTGAGACGCGCTCGACGGGGCCAGTACAGGAACTCACTCCGCACCGGCGATCGGAACCCGGGGGACCGCTCGCGCCCGACGAGCTCGAGAAGCTCGACGCCTACTGGCGTGCGGCCAACTACCTCTCGCTCGGGCAGATCTACCTGCTCGCCAACCCGCTCCTGCGCGAGCCGCTGCAGAAGGAGCACATCAAGCCACGCCTGCTCGGTCACTGGGGCACTACGCCGGGACTCAATTCCGTCTACGTGCACCTGAACCGCGTCATCAGGGCCCACGACCTGTCCGTGCTGTTCGTCGCCGGCCCGGGTCATGGCGGGCCTGCGCTCGTCGCGAACTCGTACCTCGAGGGGACCTACAGCGAGGTCTACCCCGACGTCTCGCGCGACGTCGTCGGAATGAAGCGGCTCTTCAAGCAGTTCTCCTTTCCCGGCGGCATCCCGAGCCACGTCGCCCCCGACACGCCGGGTTCGATCCACGAGGGAGGCGAGCTCGGCTACGCGCTCTCGCACGCTTTCGGCGCCGCGTTCGACAACCCCGACCTCATCGTGGCGTGCGTCGTCGGCGACGGCGAGGCGGAGACCGGACCGCTCGCGACGGGATGGCACTCGAACAAGTTCCTCTGCCCCGGACGGGACGGTGCAGTGCTGCCGATCCTGCACTTGAACGGCTACAAGATCGCCAACCCGTGCTTCCTCGCGCGCATCCCGCGCGCGGAGCTCGAGCAGCTGCTGCGCGGCTACGGCTACGAGCCGTTCTTCGTCGAGGGCGACGAGCCGCGCGCGATGCACCAGAGGATGACCGCGACACTCGACGACATCGTGCGCGAGATCCGACGCATCCAGGAGGCCGCGAAGGGCGTGCAAGCGCCGGAGCGGCCGAGCTGGCCGATGATCGTGCTGCGCACGCCGAAGGGCTGGACGTGCCCGAAGGAGATTGACGGCAAGGTCGTGGAGGGCTCGTGGCGCTCGCACCAGGTTCCGATGGGCGCGATGCACGAGAACCCGGCGCATGTCGTGCTGTTCGAGAAGTGGATGAAGGGCTACCGCCCGGAGGAGCTGTTCGACGAACGTGGAGCGCTCGTGCCGGAGCTCCAGGCGCTCGCGCCGGACGGGACGCGGCGCATGGGCGCGAACCCGCATGCGAACGGTGGCCTACTGCTGCGAGATCTGCGCCTGCCGGATTTCCGCGCGCGTGCGGTCGACGTGCCCGCCCCCGGCGAGACGATTGCCGAGGCGACGCGCGTGATGGGACGGTTCCTGCGCGACGTGATGGAGCTCAACCTGGAGGCCCGCAACTTCCGCCTCTTCAGTCCGGATGAGAACAACTCGAACCGGTGGCAGGACGTGCTCGAGGTCACGAATCGGGCGTGGATGGCGGAGCAAACGAGCGGCGACGACCACCTCGCGCCCGACGGACGCGTCATGGAGGTGCTCTCGGAGCATCAATGCGAAGGGTGGCTCGAGGGCTACCTCCTGACCGGTCGCCACGGCTTCTTCTCGTCCTACGAGGCATTCATCCACATCATCGACTCGATGTTCAACCAGCACGCGAAGTGGTTGAAGGTCTCGAGCCACATCCCCTGGCGCCGGCCGATCGCGTCGCTCAACTACCTGCTGTCGAGCCATGTCTGGCGACAGGACCACAACGGCTTCAGCCATCAGGACCCGGGTTTCATCGACCACGTGGTCAACAAGAAAGCCGAGATCGTGCGGGTCTGGCTGCCGCCGGACGCGAATACGCTGCTGATCATCACCGACCGGTGCCTGCGCAGCCGGAACCAGGTCAACTTGATCGTCGCGGGCAAACAGCCCGCGCCGCAGTGGCTGAGCATGGACCAGGCCCTGCGCCACTGCGCGACCGGCATCGGCATCTGGGAGTGGGCGAGCAACGATCACGGGGGCGAGCCGGACGTCGTCATGGCGTGTGCGGGCGACGTGCCGACGCTGGAGACCCTGGCGGCGGTGTCGCTGCTGCGCCAGCACGCGCCCGAGCTGAAGATCCGCGTCGTCAACGTCGTCGACCTCATGCGCCTCCAGCCGCGCGAGGAGCACCCGCATGGGCTATCGAACAATGACTTCGACGTCCTTTTCACGCGCGACAAGCCCATCGTCTTCGCCTTCCACGGCTACCCTTGGCTCATCCACCGCCTCACGTACCGGCGCACGAACCACCGGAACCTCCATGTGCGAGGCTACAAGGAGGAGGGCACGACCACGACGCCGTTCGACATGGCGGTCCTGAACGAGATCGACCGCTTCCACCTCGTCGAAGACGTCATCGACCGCGTACCGCAGCTCGGACCACGCGCCGCATACGCGAAGCAGGCGATCCGCGACAAGCTGATCGACCACGAGCGCTACATCCAGGAGCACGGCGAGGACATGCCCGAGATCCAGCAGTGGTCCTGGTCCGCGCTCGGTGCCGGCGCGAGGCCCTCCAGCTCCTCGACAGAGGCCGACCATGGCTAGCGCCCGAACGAGCGGCGCACCCCTCGACGCCCGCGCCGAGCTGAAGTCCGCGATCCTCGACCAGCTGCTCCACCGGCTGGGCCGCGTACCCGAGCTCGCTTCGTTGAACGATTGGTATGTCGCGATCGCGCAGACCGTTCGCGGCCGGCTGCTCCGCCAGTGGATCACGACGCTGGACCGGCTCCGGAGCGCGCCGCGCGCCGTCGCGTACCTCTCGGCCGAGTTCCTGATCGGGCCGCAGCTCGAGAATCATCTCGTCAACCTCGGCCTGCTCGACGAGATGCGTGCGGCCGTGACGGAGCTCGACCTCGACTTCGAGGCGATCCTCGCGCAGGAGGAGGAACCCGGCCTCGGCAACGGCGGTCTCGGGCGCCTCGCGGCGTGCTTCCTCGATTCCCTCGCGACGCTCGAGATCCCCGCGGTCGGCTACGGCATCCGCTACGAGTTCGGCATCTTCGACCAGCAGATCCGCGAGGGCTGGCAAGTCGAGATCGCCGACAACTGGCTGCGCCATGGCAATCCATGGGAGCTGGTGCAGACGGAGATCGCGTACGAAGTCGGCTTCGGCGGAAGCACCGAATGGTACACCGACGAGCGCGGTGCCCGGCGCGTACGCTGGATCCCCGCAAGGGTAGTGCGCGGCATCGCCTGCGACATGCCGGTCTCGGGCTACCGCGTCGAGACGGTCGGGCTCCTGCGCTTGTGGAAGGCGGAGGCGTGCGCGGCCCTCGACCTCGCCGCGTTCGGCGAGGGCGACTACTACCGCGCCGTCGAGCAGAAGGTCGCGTCCGAGACGCTGACGAAGGTGCTCTACCCGAACGACGAGCCCGCCGCGGGCAAGCGGCTACGCCTCGAGCAGCAGTACTTCTTCACGTCGTGCTCCCTGCAGGACATTCTCGTGGTGCTCGGTCTGCGCGGCATCGCTCCGCAGGCGATCAGCCGGCACTTCGCGCTGCAGCTGAACGACACGCATCCCTCGATCGCGGTCGCAGAGCTGATGCGCCTGCTGGTCGACGTTCACGGCGTCGACTGGGACGAGGCGTGGAGCATCACGCGCGATACTCTGTGCTACACCAATCACACGCTGCTGCCCGAAGCGCTCGAGACCTGGCCGCTGCCGCTGTTCCGGAGCGTCCTGCCACGGCACCTCGAAATCATCCTCGAGATCGACCGGCGTTTCCTCGAGCATGTCCGGGCGCGCTTCCCCGGAGACGAGGCCCGCGTGGCGCGCATGTCGCTCATCGACGCCTCCGGCGAGCGGAGCGTCCGCATGGCGCACCTCGCGACCGTGGGTAGCCACGCTGTCAACGGCGTCGCAGCCCTGCATACGCGGCTGCTCGTTCGCGACTTGCTCGGCGATTTCCACGCGCTCGAGCCCGACAAGTTCGTCAACGTGACGAACGGGGTGACGCCGCGGCGCTGGATGGCGCTCGCCAACCCGGCGCTGGCCGAGCTGATTACCGAGCGCATCGGCCCGCGCTGGCTGGTGCACGCCGACGAGGAGCTTGCCCGCCTCGAGCCCGCCGCCGACGACCCCGGGTTTCGTGCGCGCTGGCGCGCGGTGAAGGCGGAGAACAAGCGCCGCCTCGCCGAGCTCGTGCGCGAGCGCACCGGCATCGCCGTCGATCCGCGCTCCCTCTTCGACGTCCAGGTCAAGCGCATCCACGAGTACAAGCGCCAACACCTGAACGCGCTGCACGTGATCGCGCTGTACGAACGCGCGCGCCGCGGCGAGCTCGTCGCCCCGCGCACCTTTGTCTTCGGCGGCAAGGCCGCACCGGGCTACCGGATGGCCAAGCTCATCATCCGCTTGATCCACGGCATCGCCGCGGTCGTCAACACCGACCCGGCGACGCGCGACCGGCTCGCGGTCGCGTTCGTTCCCGACTTCAACGTGCGCACCGGTGAGCGCATCTACCCGGCCGCCGATCTCTCCGAGCAGATCTCGACCGCGGGCAAGGAGGCGTCTGGCACCGGCAACATGAAGTTCGCGATGAACGGCGCCCTGACGATCGGCACGCTCGACGGGGCGAACGTCGAGATCCGCCAAGCGGTCGGCGCGGAGAACTTCTTCCTCTTCGGGCTCGACGCCGAGGAGGTGCGCACGCGGCGCGAGGCGGGATACGAGCCGCGCCGCCACTACGAGAGCGAGCCCGAGCTGCGCGCCGCGCTCGACCTCGTCGCCGACGGGCGCTTCTCGGACGGCGACCGCGAGCTCTTTCGGCCGCTCGTCGATTCGTTGCTCCAGCGCGACGAGTACTGCGTGCTCGCCGACGTCGCGGACTACCTGGCCTGCCAGGAGCGCGTCGCCGCGGCGTTCGCGGATCGGGAGCGGTGGGATCGCATGTCGGTGCTCAATACCGCGCGCGTCGGGTGCTTCTCGTCCGACCGCTCGATCCGCGAGTACGCCGCGCGCATCTGGAGGGTCCCGCGCACCGGCGCGCGCGGGGTGGGGTCGGGCTGAGCCGTGGGTACCCGACGCGGAGCAGCGCCGGCGCGCGGCGGCACGCCATCCCGATCGCGACCGGCTGGACCGCCGCCGATCGCGCCCGGCCGCCCCTGGCCGATCGGGGCGAGCGCCACGCCAGCGGGTGTCAACTTCAGCGTGTTCTCGAGGGACAGCACCAAGCTCGAGCTCTTGCTGTTCGACTCCCCCGACGGCGAGCCAGCGCACACGCTGGCGCTCGATCGAGCCCGGAACCGGAGCTATCACTACTGGCACGTCTTCGTGCCGGACCTGCGCCCGGGCCAGCTCTACGCCTACCGCGCCTACGGTCCGCACGCGCCTGAGCGCGGGCTGCACTTCGACCCGCAGAAGGTCCTGCTCGACCCCTACGGGCGCGCGATTTGCGCGCCGCCGGGCTGGAGCCGCGCGGCCGCGACCGCCGCGGGCGACAATGCGACCAGCGCGCACAAGAGCGTGGTCGCGCCGGCCGGCGGGTACGACTGGGAGGGCGATCACCCGCTCGCACGGCCCTTCGCGGAGACGGTGGTCTACGAGATGCACGTCGCCGGGTTCACGAAGCACCCGAGCTCCGGCGTCGCGCCCGAGCGGCGCGGGACGTTCATGGGCCTCGTCGAGAAGATCCCCTACCTCCAAGAGCTCGGGATCACCGCGGTCGAGCTCATGCCCGTGTTCTGCTTCGACCCTCAGGGCGCACCGCCCGGCCGGGTGAACTACTGGGGCTACAGCCCGCTCTCCTGCTTCGCGCCGCATCCCGCCTACGCCTCGCGCCCCGAGCCGCTGGCCGTGCTCGACGAGTTCCGCGACATGGTGAAGGCGCTGCACAAGGCCGGGCTCGAGGTGATCCTCGACGTGGTCTTCAACCACACCGCCGAAGGCGACCATCGCGGGCCGACGCTGTGCTATCGCGGGCTCGCCAACGACGTCTACTACCACCTCGAAGGCGACCGCCGCCATTACTCGAACTACTCCGGCGCGGGGAACACGCTCAACGCCAACCAGCCGATCGTGCGCCGGCTCATCCGGGACAGCCTGCGCTACTGGGTCGAGGAGATGCACGTCGACGGCTTCCGCTTCGACCTGGCCTCGATTCTCGCGCGCGACGAGCGCGGCCGGGCCATGGACAACCCCCCGATCCTGTGGGACCTCGAGTCGGACCCGGCACTGGCGCGCACCAAGCTCATCGCGGAGGCCTGGGACGCTGCGGGTCTGTACCAGGTCGGGTGCTTCGTCGGCGAGAGCTGGAAGGAGTGGAACGGCCGCTTCCGCGACGACGTGCGACGTTTCGTGCGCGGTGACGCTGGCACGGTCGGACTCCTGGCGACCCGTTTGCTCGGGAGCCCGGATCTGTTCGGGCACGAGGAGCGCGAGCCCGAGCAGAGCGTACACTTCGTCACCTGCCACGACGGCTTCACGCTGAACGACCTCGTCTCCTACGACCGCAAGCACAACGAAGCGAACGGTGAGGAGAACCGCGACGGGTGCAACGAGAACTTCAGCTGGAACTGCGGGCAGGAAGGCCCGACCGACGACCCGGCGATCGAGGCGCTCCGCAACCGGCAGGTGAAGACTCTCCTCGCGCTCAACCTGATCGCGATCGGCATGCCGATGCTGCTCATGGGCGACGAGGTGCGGCGCACGCAGCACGGCAACAACAATGCATACTGCCTCGACGACGAGACGAGCTGGCTCGACTGGAGCCTGCTCGAGCGCCACGCCGACGTACACCGCTTCGTCAAGCAGCTGATCGCCGTCCGCCTGGCGGCCCGCCCGGAGCGCGGCCTGAGCCTGAACCAGTTGCTGCGTGAGTCGCGCATCACCTGGCACGGCGTGCGGATCGGCGCGCCGGACTGGAGCGAGACCTCCCACAGCCTCGCGGCGAGCGTCCATCCGTACCGTGGTGACGTCGTGTTCCACGTGATGATCAATGCCTGGTGGCAGGAGCTCGAATTCGAGTTGCCGGCGCCCCCGCCCGGATCCCGAAGCGGCTGGCGGCGCTGGGTCGATACGGCGCTGCCCGCACCCGACGATGCGCACCCGCTGGGCGAGGGGCCGCCGGTCGAAGCGCCCTCGTATCGCCTGACCCCGCGCTCGCTGGCGGCGCTGGTCGCCTCGACCGAGGGAGACCGGACGACGGAGTGATCCTCCCCCGGCGGCCGGGGCATGAGCGTCCTGGTCCTGAACTGCGGCTCGTCGAGCGTGCGCTTCCAGGTCATCGCGACCGACCTCGACGCGATCGAGAAGGACGCCGACCGGCTTTTGGCGCGCGGCCACGTCGCGCGCATCGGCGGTCACGCGCTGGTCATGCTCCAGGCCGAGGGCCGGCGGAAGTCGATCGCGCATGCACCGCTGCGCGACCACCGCGCCGCGCTCGACTGGATCCTGCGCTGGGTGGTATCGGGCGAGTCCGGCATCGACTCCGTCTCGGCCGTGTCCGAGAGCATCCGCGCGACCCGATCGAAAGCCCGCTTCGTGCGCCGCATCCGGTAGTAGGGCGTGCCGAAGGTCGGCACGCAGCCGCGCCTGCAGACCTAGCCCGATCCTCTCACCAGGATCTACTGCGGCCGCGCCAAGCCGCGCCGGGCTGCGTCCGCACGCAACACGCAAACGACATGGTGCTCGTCGTCGTCATGGTGTGCTCCTCGAGTGTGCTCGAGATCCCTCAGTGCGCCGCCGGCGCCTGCAGCGGCTTGGACAGCGTGACCGTGGTTCCGGCACGCAGCACGGTCACGGTCACGGGCTCCCCTGGCGCGAGTTTGGTGATGCGCTCGCGGATCGATGTGAGACTGTTCGGCGCGGCCAGCGGGATCCCTGCCGCCGTGAGGACGATGTCGCCGCCGACGACGAGCTCCTCGCCCCAGATCGTCGCCCGCGTCGTCCCGCCCTTCAGACCCAAACGCTCGGCCGGCGATCCGCTGGCGACGCGCTGCACCAGTAGGCCGACGCCAGGCGGCGGCACGTTGAGCGCGTCCGCGAGCCTCCCCGAGAGCATGTAGCCGTCGACGCCGGCCCAGAACGATCTCTTCTCCAGAAGCTGGCGCGCCATCTCGGACGTGACCGCGAACCCGATCCCCTCCGAACCACCCGAGTGCGAGACGATGTGGCTGACGATTCCGATGAGCTCGCCTTGCATGTTGAACAGCGGCCCCCCCGAGTTCCCCTGGTTGATCGCAGCGTCCGTCTGGAAGTACTCCGTCGGGGACATCCCGCTGAACGTGGCGTTCGTCCTCCGACGCCCGCTGATGTACCCGACCGTCAGGGTGTGACTGATCCCGAGGGGTGCCCCGACCACGAACACCTGGTCGCCCACGCTGACCGCGTCCGAGTCGCCGATCGCGACGACGAACGCGTCCTTCGGCGGTCGCTCCAGCTGCAGGACCGCGACGTCGAGCGTCTGCTCGGACGAAAGGACCGTCGCCTTCAGCATCTCGCCGCCGAGGAACCGCACGTCGATCGTGGAGGCGGTCTCGACCACGTGCGCCGCGGTCAAGATCTTGCCGTCCGGCGAGATCAGCACGCCCGAGCCGATCCCGGACATGCTGGCGGGCATGCCGGCCGGCGATCGCGGGACGTCCAACGCACGGGTGTAGATCTCGACGACGGAGGGGTTGACCCGCTCGAAGAGCTCGGACAGGGAGCGCGTCTCGGTCTGTCCCTGCGAGATGCCGGCCAAGAGGGCGAGGACCGAGGCGATCCGGATCGTCTGAAGCGATACGCGAAGTGATCCCCATCGACGATCGCGTGGGCGCCAGTGAGCGCGGCGCATTTGCTGAATGGACACGATTGTCTCCTGTGAGGTCTCGTTTATTCAGTCGCGGCCCACAGCACCTGCATCACGGTGTCCTCGGGCGCCAGCTCGAGTTGGTCAGGCTCCGTCCAACCACCGCCGGGCGCCTCGTAGAACCGGACCGGAGCGACGAGCTCGTCGCGCGCCGCGGCGGCCTCGCCGAGCTCGGTGGAGAGAAGTGGGCGCTGCGCATCGAGCACGTCGAGGTAGAAGCAATGAGCGTGCCGACGCCGAAAGGGCGGAGTGGCGGCCCGCTAGCCGGAAGTTCCCTGACCTGAGGTGACATAAACCCCCGTGGCCCATGATGTTGGGCGCGATCAGGGGTGTCACGTTCGTGGCTACTGCCTGAGGGGGACTCCGAGGAGCTCGAGTGCGCGTCGCTGGTG
>Ga0299906_10003711_pt1 | contig 12575 bp, 10 predicted proteins | sample RVTome_14_FD_200259 | JGI IMG/M metagenome (GOLD analysis project Ga0299906, IMG submission 200259) | Soil microbial communities from uranium-contaminated site in the Upper Colorado River Basin, Wyoming, United States - RVT145D125 (version 2) ...
GCGCCCGACCGCCGGCACAGCACCGGACGATGGTGCGGCTGCATTGGACCTGGCCTACAGTGCCGTCGAAGTGCTGCGCACCAAGGACTTTGGCCAGATGACAGAAGTAGAGCTGGCCCAGGCCGAGCGCCGGCTGGCGGGGCTGACTTTGTGGCCGGCTAGGCGCCACGGCCGGCGCTGGCAATCGGGCAGCGGGCGGCGGCTGGACTTGCGCCACAGCCTGCGCGCTGGCCTAGCCTACGGCGGCGAGTGGCTCGAGTTGCGGCGGCTTAACCCGGCGCCGACCCGGCCTCCGTTGCTGGTGCTGGCCGATATCAGTGGGTCGATGGCGCTCTACAGTCGCCTGCTGCTCGCCTTCTGCTACGGACTGGCCCGCAGGCGCCAACCACCCGTCGAGGTCTTTGTCTTCGGGACCCGGCTGAGTCGGGTTACTTCGCTCCTAAGGCGACATCCGGTCGGGGCCGCCCTCGACGGCCTCAGGCGGGAAGTGTCCGATTGGTCCGGCGGAACCCGGACCGGTGAGGCCCTGCAGCGGCTGCATATCGATTGGGGCCGGCGGATGTTGAGCCGGCGGCCGGTGGTGCTGATTCTGAGCGATGGCTGGGACCGTGGCGACCCCAGCCTGCTTGCAGCTGGTATGGCGCGCCTGGCGCGCAGCGCCGAACGTCTTATCTGGCTTAACCCGCTCGTGGGCAAGGCCGGCTACCGCCCGCTGACCCGGGGCCTGCAAGCCAGCCTGGCTCATGTGGATGATTTCCTGCCGGCTCACAATCTGGCGAGCCTGGAGTCACTGTTGGCCGTGCTCAGTCAGCCCAACCAACCATCGTCCGTTCACATAAGGCAGGCTGCATGAAAGACATCCTTTCCGAGGTCGAGCGCTGGCGAAAATCCAATACCCCGGTGGCACTGGCGACCGTCGTCGATACCTGGGGGTCATCGCCGCGCGGGGTTGGCGCCAAGATGGCGATCACCGCCGAAGGAGGAATTGCCGGGTCGGTCAGCGGCGGCTGTGTCGAAGGGGCGGTCGTCGAGGTTGGCCAAGAGGTGCTCCAGGGGACGGCCCCACAGTTGCTGCACTTCGGCGTTTCGGATGAGACAGCTTGGGGGGTTGGTCTGGCCTGCGGAGGGGAAATCGAGGTCTTTGTCGAGCCGCTGGCCGACGAACATTTGACTTTTGTCGAGCTGGCTATCGAGCGCGACACACCGGTTGCCAGCCTGACGATCATTCGCGGCCCGGCGGCTGCCCTTGGGGCCAAGATGAGCGCGCGTGGCAACCGGGGCGAAGAAGTGTGGGGCCAGCTTGACAGCCAGTGGGGAGAAGCAGGTCTGGCGGCGCTGCGCCGAGGAATCCGCCAGAATCGCTCGGGGCGGCAGGTGCTGGTCGAGGCCGGTGAGCAAACGATCGAGGCCTTTGTCGATGTCATCCCGCCTCAACCGACGCTGATCATGATTGGCGGGGTTCATATCTCGGTTGCCCTGGCCAAGATCGGTGCCGCGCTGGGGCAGCGGACGATTGTGGTTGACCCCCGACGGACCTTTGGCACTCGTGAGCGTTTCCCCGAGGTCGACGAGCTGCTAACGGTGTGGCCACAAGAGGCCTTCGAGCGAATTTCGATCCAAACCAGTACCGCCATTGCCGTCTTGACGCATGATCCGAAGATTGATGACCCGGCGCTAATGGCGGCGCTGCCCAGCCCCGCCTACTACGTTGGTGCCCTCGGCAGCCGGCGAACGCACGCCAAGCGGGTGCAGCGGCTGACCGAAGCCAGTATGTCACCCGAGTTGCTCGGCCGGCTGCATGCCCCGATTGGTCTGGACCTGGGCGCCATCACTCCGGAAGAAATCGCGTTGGCAGTGATGGCCGAGATCGTCCAGACCTACCGAACCGGCGATCCAGACTCCTAGACGCCAAACAAGTGTGTGATGAGTGTGGTGGCGGCGCCGCCCACGCTCTGCATCATTGCCACCTTGGCCCCCGCGACCTGATTGGGACCGGCCTGGCCTGTCAGCTGTAGGAAGATTTCAGCAGCCTGATACAGGCCGGTCGCGCCGATTGGATGACCGCGCGCTTTAAGTCCACCCATGGTCGTGATGGGAATACGGCCGGTGAGGCCGATCTCGCCTTCCATCGCCAAGCGCCAGCCCGAGCCACGCTCGGCAAAGCCGGCGGCTTCCAGCAACAGGCAAGCCATGATGCTGAAGGCGTCGTGCACTTCGACCAAATCGATGTCGCTGGGCTGTAAGCCTGCCTGGTCGAAGGCGAGCTGCGCCGAGCGCGCGGCGGCCGCCAGCTGAAGCGGGTCCCGGCGGTCGCGCACGCGAAAACGATCGGTGGCCACACTCGATGCCAGTACCTTGACAGCGTGCTTGGCTGGTCCGGGGGCCTTTTCGCTGGCGAGCAGCACGGCGGCGGCGCCATCGCAAATCGGCGAGCAGTCGAACAAGCGGATTGGCGGCTGAATCAGGCGCGAGGTTAGTACCTGGTCGACCGTAATCTGCTTTGTCCGAAACAGTGCGTGGGGGTTGCCGGCCGCATTGCGGTGGGCGTTCACCGAGAAGTGGGCCAACGCCTCGTCAGGCACCTGGTAGCGATCGAGATACAGGTCCATAAGCTCGGCGTTGCGCCGGATCAACGTGTCGCCATCGGGGACCTCGAACTGGGCATCGAGAGCTTTGGCCAGTGCCGGTGTCGCCACGCCTTCACTCATCTTCTCCACGCCCAAGGCCAGCACCAGGTCGGCCGCGCCGGAGGCCACCGCCAGTTGGCCCATCCGTAAACTGGCGGCGCCGGAGGCGGTCGCCGCCCGCACTTCGAGAGCCTCGGTAGGCGTTAGGCCGGCTTCGTCGGCGATCAGCGCTGCCACATGCTTTTGTCCTTGGAGATCATCGCTGAGCATATTGCCGACGTAGACGGCGTCGACGCGCTCGATGCCGGCGGCGGCCAGTGTTTGGCGGGCAACGAGGGCGCCCATCTGACGCAGTGTGAGTGTGCTGGCTTGCTCAACTGGAAGTTGAGCGGCGGCAATGAGATAGACGTCGCGCATGACTAAACCTCTCCCCTCAGGCCACGGCACCCGAGGCGCGCCAGGCCTCGATGTCAGACTGGGCGTAACCCAGTTCGGCCAACAGCTCATCGGTGTGCTGGCCCAAGGTCGGTGGAGCCAGCCGGATAGACACCGGTGATTCCATCAAGCGGAGCGGGGAGCCGACCAATGGTAGCGTCCCCTCTGTCGGATGCACGACCTGGCTTTGCAGCCCGCGGGCTATCACCTGCGGGTCTTGAAAGACGCGGTCCATCGAGTTAATCGGCGCCGAGGCGATGCCGATCTGCTCAAACATTGCCAACCAGTCGGCCGCCGGCCGCCCGGCGAACAGCGACTGCAGCATGGCAACGACCTGCTGGCGATTGCTGACCCGGGCGGCGTTGGTGGCGAACATCTCGTCATTGGCCCACTGGGGGCGGTCGACCGCCTCACAGAAGCGGGCCCACTGTTGATCATTCCCAATGGCAAAGGCTATGTAGTCGTCGCCGGCCTGGAAGGATTGGTAGGGGACGATATTGGGATGAGCGTTGCCCAGCCGCGGCGGCATTTCGCCGGAAACCAGGTAATTGCTGGCGACATAGCTCATAAGGGCGACCATCGAGTCCAGCAGAGAGATGTCGATGCGCTGTCCCTGGCCGGTCCGCTCGCGGGCGAATAGGCTGGCTAGGATAGCATTGGAGGCAAATATGCCGGCGGCCAGGTCGGCAATGGCAACGCCCGCCCGGATGGGCTCACCGTCGGCAGGGCCGGTGACGCTCATGAATCCACCAAGCGCCTGCACGATGAAGTCATAGCCAGGTCGGTCGGCATATGGACCGTTGTGGCCATAGCCGGTGATGGTGCAGTAGATGACATCGGGCCTTAGTGCCTGAAGGGCCGGGTAATCCAACCCGAGCCTGGCCAGCGTGCCGGTCTTGAAATTCTCGACCACCAAGTCCGCACCCTTGATGAGACGGCGTAGGATGGACAGGCCTACATCGGATTTGAGGTCAATGGCGATACTGCGTTTGTTGCGGTTGGCGCTCAGGTAGTAGGCCGAAAGACCACCCTCTGTGAACGGTGGCCCCCAGTGGCGGGTGTCATCGCCACGGCCGGGTGCTTCGATCTTGATGACATCAGCGCCCAGGTCACCAAGCATCATGGTGCAGTAGGGTCCCGCGAGCACACGTGTCAGGTCGACAACGCGGATGCCATCAAGCAACGGCGAAGCCTCGGGCATGGTCTCTCCTTGCAGATCCTGGGTTGGCGCACGGCGAACGGCCGTCAACTGGAATGGCCAGATTATACTGAGCCCCCATCGTGCTCGCCTGGCTGGGTTTGTCAGCCTGGCAACGTAATGCATATAATCGTGGCACTGGCTTGGCTGAAGGCAAGCCCGTCATCACCATTCGGGCTGCCTTCTTCGTTTCAAGCGGTGGACGGCGGTCAATCTGGGAGAAATGGATGAAACCCGCCCCATTTGTGTATCACGCTCCCGAGAGCGTCGACCAGGCGATTGAGTTGCTGGGCGAAGTTGGCGAAGATGCCAAGCTGCTGGCCGGGGGGCAGAGCTTGGTCCCAGCGATGAACTTCCGGATTCTGCAGCCATCCGTGCTGATCGACCTTAACCGGATTGACGCCTTGACCTACCTGGAGCCGACCGACGACGGCGGCGTGCGTATGGGCGCCATGACCCGCCAAGCGGCGGTGGAGCATTCCGAGGAGGTGGCCAAACGGGTGCCTCTATTGCAGCTGGCGATGCCGTTAATTGCCCACCCTCAGATCCGCAACCGAGGCACAATCGGCGGCAGTCTGGCCCATGCCGATCCGGCCGCCGAGCTGCCGGTGGCGGCCGTCGCCGCCGATGCCAGCTTCGTCATCCGGCACAACGGCAGCCAGCGAACGGTGGCCGCCCCCGAGTTCTTCCAAGGGATGTTCACGACGGATCTCGGGCCGCAGGACCTGCTGGTCGAGATCCAATGGCCCGGCACGCCGGCCCGCACTGGTTGGGCCTTCGAGGAAGTCACACGCCGATCGGGTGACTACGCTATGGCCGGGGTTGCTGCCCGAGTGACCCTGGCACAAGATGGCGCCTGTGAACAGGCGCGTCTGGTCTACCTGAATGTCGGCGACGGACCGACGCTGGCGCCCCAAGCCGCCGACATGCTCCGTGGCCAGAGTCGGTCGAGTGACTTGTTCGCCGAAGCCGCCGACAAGGCCGCCGCCGACGAGATATTCCCCTTCGGCAACGTGCACGCCAGCCCGAACTACCAGCGACATCTGGCGCGGGTCCTCACGATCCGGGCGTTGGAAAACGCCTGGCAGCGGGCGGCCGGCTAATTAAGCCAGGTCTCTTGAGCTCGAGAAGTAGCCAGGAGCAGACAGATGCAGCCTTTGCATACGGTTCGACTTACGGTCAACGGCCAGGCGTACGAGCGACAGGTGGAGCCCAGGCTGCTGCTGTCCGACTTCTTGCGCCACGAACTGGCTCTGACCGGGACCCATGTTGGCTGCGAGCACGGCGTGTGCGGCGCGTGCACCATCTTGCTCGATGGCCAGTCCGTCCGCTCGTGCTTGATGCTGGCCGTGCAGGCTGAGGGCCACGAGTTGAAAACGGTCGAAGGGCTGGCGCCTTCGCCCGACGAGCTCCATCCGCTTCAGCAGGCCTTTTGGGAGAAACACGGCTTGCAGTGCGGTTTTTGCACCGCCGGCATCATGATGACGCTGGTGCCGTTCCTCGAGACCAACGAGCGGCCCAACGAAAACCAAATCCGCGAAGCACTCTCCGGCAACATCTGCCGCTGTACTGGCTACCAACACATCATTGACGCGGTGCTTCACGCCTCTCACCCAAGTTGATCGATGGCTATCGCTGACCACTGCGAGCGCTTGGAGTCGTTAGCCGGTGTCCTGACGGGCGGCCGGCAAACGCTGGCCGGCTACCTGGACGAACTTGAAGAACGCTTCACCAGGATCGAGCCTGAGATCCAGGCGTTTGTCGAGGAGCCGGCGCGTTTTGCACGGTTGCGTGCGGAGGCGGCGCAGCTGCTCGAGGCGTATCCGCATCCCCAGGACCGGCCAGCCTTGTTTGGGGTGCCGGTTGGGGTCAAGGATATCTTTCATGTCGAGGGCTTGGTCACTCGGGCGGGAACAGTGCCACCGCCGGAACGGCTGCAGGGTCCGGAAGCCGAAGCCATCCATCGGCTGAAACAGGCCGGTGCGCTGATTCTGGGCAAGACGGTGACGACCGAGTTTGGCTATTTTGCACCCGGGCCGACGCGCAATCCGCACAACCCGGATCACACGCCGGGCGGGTCGAGCAGTGGGTCGGCGGCAGCTGTCGGTGCTGGCCTGTGCCCGCTGGCGGTCGGCAGCCAGACAATCGGATCCATCATCAGGCCTGCCGCGTATTGCGGGGTGGTCGGTTACAAACCGAGCTACGGTCGCATCTCGCGCGTTGGCATGATCCCGCTGGCGCCGTCCGTCGACCATACCGGCTTTCTGACGACGGACGCCGTCTCGGCCAGGCTGGCGGCCAGCCAGCTGTGCTACGACTGGTCGACCCGCCAAGGCCGGCCGCGGCCGGTGCTTGGCGTACCGGAAGGGCCATACTTGGAGTACGCCGACCAGGTAGCGGTCGAACATCTGCGACATATTATTGGGGTCCTGGAGCAGGCCGGATTCGTCACCCGGCCGGTTCCCGCCCTGGCCGACTTCGATCAGGTGCAGCGAGCTCACCACCGTTTGGTCGCGGGGGAAGCGGCCCGGGTCCACCAACGCTGGTACGCCGACTATGTCGAAACCTATCATCCTACGACCCTGGCGTTGGTGCGGGATGGGCAGGCGGTCAGCGACGATGAGCTGACGGCGGCGCGTGAGAGCTGTCTTCGGCTGCGCCATCAATTGACCCAGACGATGGATGCCTACGGGATCGACCTGTGGATCACGCCCTCCGCCACCGGGCCAGCGCCGGCCGGGCTGGCCAACACCGGTGACCCGGTGATGAATCTGCCGTGGAGCCACGCAGGATTGCCGGCCCTGGGGCTACCGGCTGGCCTGGCGGCCAACGGTCTGCCGCTGGGGGTGCAGTTGGTGGGGCGCTGGTTTGCGGATGAAGAGCTGATGTCGCAAGCCACCGTTCTGGAGCAGGCCTTGGCGCCGCTCCAGGGCCGACCGTTTACCATGATTGCCGGCGACGATGTCGCCCGTCCAGAATAGACAGGGCCAAGCGAGAGAAGGCTGCATGATGGATACCCGGCAGGCTAACCAGACGGCGTTCGAGCGCATGATGGCCAGCCAGCCGCGCCTGGTTAGGGTTGCCCCGGCGGGCGAGGTCGTTCCCGGCCTGACCGGCGACTTAATCTTGCACGCAGGCCCGCCCATTGCCTGGGACCAAATGAGCGGGCCTCTGCGCGGTGCCATCATCGGTGCGCTGCTTCTTGAAGGGCGCGCCCAGGTCGAGGACGAGGCCGCCGAGCTGGCGGCCAGCGGAGACATCCGCTTCGCACCCTGCCACCATCACGATGCGGTCGGGCCGATGGCGGGGGTTCTTTCGCCTTCGATGGCGGTCTACGTGGTCGAAGATTCAGCCGGCGGCCAGCTGACATTCTCCAGCTTGAATGAAGGCTATGGCAAGGTGCTGCGCTATGGCGCGTTTGCCCCCGAGGTCATCGAGAAGCTGCGCTGGATGAACCGGTCCATGGCGCCCGCTTTAAGCGCCGCGTTGGAGCAGTTAGGGGAGGTTGACTTGCGGGCCCTGATCGCCGAAGCGTTGCACATGGGCGACGAGGGTCACAATCGCAACAAGGCGGGTTCGCTTCTCTTCCTGCGCACGCTGGCACCGGTCCTGGCGCAGGTCGTCGCCGACGCTGACGAAGGCAACCGCATCTTGGCCTTCCTCGGGGGAAACGCCCTCAGCGTGCTCAACCCGGTGATGGCGGCCTGCAAAGCCATGACTCTGGCCGCCCATGGTGTGGAGGGCAGCAGCCTGGTGACTGTGATGGCCCGCAATGGCACCGACTTCGGCATCCGCGTGAGCGGGCTGGGCGACCGCTGGTTCGTGGCCCCCTGCGAGATGCCGGCTGGCAAGTACTTCGAGGGCTACAGCCAGAACGATGCCAACCCCGATATCGGGGACAGCACGATCACCGAGACGGCCGGCATCGGTGCCTTTGCCATGGCGGCGGCCCCGGCAATTGTCGAATTCATCAGCGGCACGCCCGAACTGACGATGGAATCAACGCTGGAGATGTATCAGATTACGCAGGGTGAGCACGAGCACTTCAACATACCGGCGCTCGGCTTCCGCGGCACCCCGACCGCCATCGATGCCTTCAAGGTGGTTGGGACCGGCATCCTGCCCCGCATCAACACCGGCATCGCCCACCGGGAGGCTGGGGTGGGACAAATCGGGGCGGGGCTCGTTCGACCGCCGATGGCAGTGTTTCAGGAGGCGGCGGAGGCGTTGCGCACCCAAGGTGCGCAGCACCATGGGTAACACGCGATACGGAAAACGGGAGCTCGATAAGGAGGAACTGTCGGACACGAAGTTCGTGTATGTGGATTACCGTCACCTCAAATGTGATTGTTGTCAGTTGATGTAGGCCTGGATAGTAGGGGGAGCCAGTGGCCAAGTATGGATTGGAGCAGCTAGAAGTCTGGCGAGCAAGCATGGAGTTGGCTAGAGACGTTTGCTTAAGGCTTGTTCCGGCATTGCCGGAGGAAGAAAAGTACGCGCTGGCATCGCAGCTTCGTCGCGCTGCCCAGAGCATTCCGGCCAACATCGCTGAGGCTTATGGCAGATTTCATTATGCAGATGCCGCTCGCTGCTGCTACATTGCCCGTGGATCCCTCGAAGAAATGTGGAGCCATGTGCTCTTAGGCAGGGAGATTGGATACTGGCGAGATTTCTCATTCGAGGAATTGCGCAAGAGATATCTGAGAGTCCAACAGATGCTAAATGGCTACATTGGCTATCTCAAGAGGAGTCGCAGAACTTGAGGCCACTGGCAGAGTGCGGGCACGCCATCGCAAAGTTGGTTGAGACAAGGTTCGCTACTTTCGTGATTCAGGGGACTGGATCAGTCTTGAAAGCAGCCGAGCGTGCCCCGGTGCTGATTTTCCGTATCCCGTGTTTCGTATCCCGTATTACCTGAACCAGTTCAGATCTCAAACCAAAGGACTCATCCGATGAAAATCTACGACCTCTCCCAACCCCTCAACCAGGACGCCCCCTTCTGGCCGTTCTATCCGCCGTTTGAGGTCAAGTACTTCAAGCGCAAGGCCGAGCATGGTGTCAATGCACAATACATCCAGACCTCCAATCACATGGGGACGCATCTTGATGCGCCGCGGCACTTTATGACCGCTGGCAAGACGATCGACCAAATCCCGCTGGAGTGGGTCTACGGGCCCGGTGTCATCGTCGACTTAAGCGATCTCATGGATGAACTGGAAGTGATCACGGTCGCCATGATTGAAGAGCGGGCTGAGGTGCGCCAGGGCGATATTCTCTTCCTGCACACCGGCTGGCACCGCCATGCTCAGTTTGGCGACCAGCCAGACGAAGAGAAGTACATTCACCGCCATCCGGGGCCTCACTTCGAAATCGTCGACTGGCTCATTGCCAAGCAGATCCACCTGTGGGGGGTCGACATGGTATCGACCGATCACCCAATGAACCTGCCAATCGGACGCTTCCTTGGCAAGGGTGGTCTCGAACATTGGCAGAAGGTCCGCCAGCAGTGCATCGACAAGTTTGGCGAAGACCAGCTTGACAAGCTGTTTCCCGATTCGGCCTACCAATTGACGCACAATGCTTTGTTCCCGCACGACTGTATCCATGTCGAAAATTTGGGCGGGCAGATTGGGGCTCCCGAACTGCAGAACCGCCGGCTTACGCTGGGCGCGTTCCCCTGGCTGTTTCAAGGGGGAGAGGCCGCGTTCTGCCGGGCCGTCGCTTTCGTCGAAGAGGACTGAGCATGACGACACGCACCTTCGGTCAACGCATCAAGCGGAACGAAGACCCCCGGCTGCTGACCGGCCGAGCACTCTTCGTCGACGACGTCAACCCGGCAGGTTTGACGCACGCCGCCTTCGTGCGCAGCCCCTATGCCCACGCCCGCATCAAGTCGATCGACACCTCGACGGCGCGCCAATTAGCAGGCGTGGTCGCCATCTACACGGCCGACGATCTTGGCGACTACTGGCGTAAGGGACCGCTCAACGTGTCGCCGCCCCCGATCGAGGGGCTCGAGTTCCACGAACGGACCCAGCCCATCCTGGCGCGTGACAAAGTGCGCCATGCTGGGGAAGCGCTGGCGGTAGTCATCGCCGAGAGTCGCTACCTGGCGGAAGACGCCGCCCACCAGATTATCGTCGACTACGAGCCGCTGCCAGTCGTGGTCGAGCTTGAAGCCGCGCTCGAACCGGAGGCGGCGCTGATCCATGACGACCTCGAGTCGAACCGGGCGGCCCACGTCATCCAGCGGAAGGGCGACTTCGAGGCGGCCAAGGCCAAAGCCGACCTGGTGCTGACCCGGCGTCTCGACTACGACCGCGGGGTGGCGGCGGCCATGGAAAACCGCGGCATCGTCGCCGACTGGGACCGTCTCAACCAGCGGCTGACAGTCTGGGACACAACCCAGGCACCCATCCCGATCCGTAACGGGCTGGCCGGCATGCTCGGGCTGTCGGAGGACCAGGTGCGGGTGGTGGCGCCTTTTATCGGCGGTGGGTTTGGTCCCAAAATCATGATGTTCTATCCGGAAGAAATGCTGATCCCGTGGATTGCGCTGCAGCTGCAGCGGCCCGTCAAGTGGATCGAAGATCGCGCCGAGAACTTCGTGGCCACCAGCCACGAGCGGGGTCAAATCCATGATGTCGAGTTCGCATTCACCAGGGACGGCCGACTGCTGGCTGTCAAGGATGTCTTTCTGCACGACAGCGGTGCCTACGATCCGTACGGCTTGACCATTCCCATCAACAGCCAGTGCACGTTGCTCGGCGCCTACGACGTGCCCAACTACTATTCGGAATTCACGGCGGTCTTCACCAACAAGACGATCGTCACGCCCTATCGAGGCGCCGGCCGCCAGCATGGTGTGTTTGTCATGGAGCGGATGCTCGACCTGGCGGCGCGCGAACTGGACCTCGATCCGACCGAAATCCGCCGCCTGAACTTCATTCCTTCGGACGCCTATCCCTACGACAACCAGATCATTTACCAGGACTTTGCCCCCCTGGTTTACGACAGCGGTAACCATGAGCCGGTGCTGGACAAGACGATGGAGCTCATTGGCTACCGACAGTTCCGCGATGAGATCCAGCCGGCGGCCCGCAAGCAGGGGAGAAAGTTGGGTCTTGGGTTGGTGTACTACGTGGAGGGCACCGGCATTGGCCCCTACGAAGGGGCGCGCGTGCAGATCCAACCGAGCGGCAAGGTCAGCGTCGTCACCGGCGTCGGCACCCAGGGGCAGGGCCATTTCACAAGCTTCGCCCAGGTGGTGTCCGACCAATTGGGCGTGCCCGTCGACCAGATCACGGTCGTGACCGGTGACACCGACCAGTTCCATTGGGGAACCGGAACCTTCGCCAGCCGCGGGGCCGTGGTGGCCGGTAATGCCATCCATGCCGCCGCCAAGGAAGTGCGGCGCAAGGTGTTGGCGATGGCCAGCGAAAAACTGGAAGCGGCCGTCGAAGACCTGGAGCTGGACGGCGGATCGGTACAGGTGAAAGGCGTGCCCAGCTCGGCTATTCCGCTCGGCCAACTGGCTGCCGAAGCCAACCCGCTGCGAGGGGCGGTCAAACCCGGCACCGAGCCCGGTTTGGAGGCCACCGACTATTTTGGCCCGGAACGTGGCGCCACGGCCTACGGGGCCCATGCCATGATCGTCGAAGTCGACCAGCAGACGATGCAGGTCCACATCGATAAGTACGTTGTGGTGCACGATTGCGGCCGGGTGATCAACCCGCTAATCCTCGACGGCCAAATACACGGCGGGGTGGCGCAGGGGCTGGGCAATGCTTTCTTCGAGGAGTTGATCTATGACGAAAACGGCCAGCTGCTCAACGGCTCCTTCATGGATTACTTGCTGCCGACGGCGTCGGATGTCCCGCGCATGATCGTCGACCATCTCGAGACCCCGTCGCCGCTGAATCCACTGGGGGTCAAAGGGGCTGGTGAAGCCGGTGCCATCCCGGTGGCGGCGCTGTTCGCACAAGCAGTCGAGGATGCATTGGACCTGCCCGATCTCGAGCTACTCGAGATACCCCTGAGCCCAAGCCGTCTGTGGGAGCGGGTCGAGGCCGAACGACTGGCCGCGGCCGCCGAGGCCTAATTGCGGATCCGAGCACTGCGCCTGACTCCGGTTGCCCGAGCCTGGCTCCAGGCCGCCGGCCCCGCCAGGCCGCTGCACATCTTTTCCCAGGTCTGCAACCTGATAGACGACGGCGGCCGGGTCCTATCGCTGCAAACGGCCCGGCTGGCCGACGGTCCACTATCCCTGACCGTGCCGGCGCAGGTCGGGGGCGGGCAGGGATTGGGGCATTGGA
>Ga0299906_10003712_pt1 | contig 12574 bp, 9 predicted proteins | sample RVTome_14_FD_200259 | JGI IMG/M metagenome (GOLD analysis project Ga0299906, IMG submission 200259) | Soil microbial communities from uranium-contaminated site in the Upper Colorado River Basin, Wyoming, United States - RVT145D125 (version 2) ...
TCGCCGACTGCGTGCCGATTCTGCTGTACGACCCGGACCAGGGTGCGGTCGGCCTGGTTCATGCCGGTTGGCTGGGGACCGTGCGCCAGGCGTCGGCGGCCGCTGTCGCCCGGCTGCACACCGCCTACGGCACCGACCCTGCCCGTCTCAGGGCGGCCATCGGCCCGGCGATTGGCAGCCACCACTATCCGGTGGGGCCCGAGGTTGTGGAGTCATTTCGGGAGAGCTTCGGCGGCGCCGCCGAGCGCTACCTGGATTCAGTCGATGGAGCAGTCCGACTCGATTTGGCGGGGGCCAATGAAGAGCTCCTGAGGGCGGCCGGGGTGGCGCAGATCGAGCGGAGTGAGCTGTGCACGGCCTGCCACCTGGACGACTGGTACTCGCATCGGGGCGAGGGGGGCAAGACTGGCCGGTTTGGTGCCGCCATCGGACTCCGCTGACATGCCGGCGGTGGCGATCAGCGCCGAGCGTATCGCGGAGAACCTGGACCAAGTTCAGGAGCGGATCGAGCGGTCCGCCCAGCGGTCAGGACGATCCTCTGACTCGATATCTGTGGTGGCGGTGACCAAGGCCTGGCCGGCGGAGCTGGTGCGCCATGCCCATCAAGCGGGCCTGCGGCGCTTCGGTGAGAATCGGGTAGCTGAGGCGCAGGCGAAGCGCCAGCTGCTGGCCGACCTGACCGATGCCATCTGGGACATGGTGGGGCACATTCAGAGTCGCAAGGCACAGTCTGCCACCGAAGTCTTTGACAGGATCCACTCGGTCGATCGCTGGAAGATTGCCCGGCTGCTCAACCAGCATCTTCCACAGGATCGTGCTCCGTTGCCGGTCCTGCTGGAATGCAACATGTCCGGCGAAGGCAGCAAGTACGGCTATGATATGGCCGAGCCCAACCTGTGGGGGCAGCTGCTCCCCGAACTCGAGCAAATCGCGGCGCTGGACCGGCTGCGAGTGGTTGGTTTAATGACAATGGCGCCCTGGACCGAGAACGAGGCAGTTATCAGGTCCACCTTCGGCCAGCTTCGGCGCCTGCGCGATTGGTTGAGCGAGCGGATGCCGCAGGTGGAATGGCGCGAGCTGTCGATGGGCATGACGGATGACTTCGAGATCGCGATCGAGGAAGGCGCCACCATCCTTCGGATAGGCCGGGCGCTGTTTGGCGACCGGCCGAGCTGAAGAGACTGAAGGCGGCCGGTATGCTGACTCGGAGGGTTAGCCAGCGGTGATTCTCATCTTAATTAGTCTGATCCAGTTGACGGCGACAATACTCACCATCCTGATCCTGGTCGATGTAATCTTGAGCTTCTTCATGGCTCCCTATCACCCCGTGCGTCAAACGCTGGAGGTGGTGGTCGAGCCGCTGCTGGCACCCATCCGGCGCATCATGCCCCAGACGGGCGGGCTCGACTTCAGCCCGCTGATCCTGCTGGTCTTGGTCCAGTTGATCGAGTCGATCCTGATCCAACTGCTGCTGGCGTTGAGCTGACCATGCGCAAATTCCGTTTGCATGACGGCAAGCAAGGGGCGGCCCTGACCATTCGAGTCACACCAAGGGCTCGGCGCACTGAAATCGGCGGGGTTCTGGCAGACGGCACGGTCCGTATCCGGGTGCAGCAACCGCCGGTCGAGGGTAAGGCCAACGAAGCCCTGATTGCCTTCTTGGCAGACCTGTTGGGGGTCCGCAAGAACCGTATTGAGATCCTGGCCGGCGAGCATGGCCTGGACAAGATCGTGGCAATCCTGGACTTGAATGCAGATGAGGTTGAGAAACGGATCGAGGCGGCGCTGCCGGAGGAGGGGCAAGTCGGCTAATCCCCGGCGCTGGTCTCCGGACTGGTGCTGACGGCAGCTCCCTGACGCCATAGGGCCTCAAATGCCGTGTCGCGCAGGTAGGGTTCTCCCCCGTTGAGTGCGTTCTTCAATTCGAGACCGAACGAAGCCTCGTCAATCCAACCCAGCGTTTCCAGCGCGGCTACCTGCTCATCCTGGTTACCCTGGTTGATCGCCCGCCGCAGCATCTCAAGGGCTGGCCGACCGGGGGCCACGGCCAATCCCGCCTTGGAGGCGTAGGCCACCAGCCAGGGAAGATCAGCTACTTCGCGAACAGGTGGCTGAATCGGGTACGGTGGATTCTGACGTTTTTCGAGGGCCTCGGCCGCCGCGCCGCGCACAACCCATTGTTTGTCATCGACCTGCAGTTTCTCTAGCTGTTCGCGAGCCCATGAATCCGGGATGCGGGCCAGCCCGAAGACGGCCGCTCGCCGGGTGAGCAAGTCCTCGATCGTAGCCGCCTCTTTGAGCATTTCGTAGCCTTCGTCGGGATGATTGGCCAGCGCTTCGGCGGCCGCCACCCGGACCGCTTCTTCGCCGTGCAGCAGGGCCTCCCCCAAACCCTCGAGGGCCGGTTCGCTGCCCAACGCGGCAAGCGCCAGACAGGCTGCCTGACGCACCCGAATATCCCGGTCATTTGTCACGGCCGCCTTGAGCTCATTGGTCGACTCGAGATCACGCAAGCCGCCCAGGCCGAGCGCTCCCAGGATGCGGCTGCTGGGATGCTCAGAGGCCAGCAGCCGGCGGAAGAAGACGGCTGCCGTCGGCTCGTGCGACTCGGCCATGGCGTGGGTCGCTCGCAGACGCAGACCATAAGCCCGTTTCGAATCCTGGATCAGCTTACCCAGTGCCCGTAAGGCGGCGGGACGCCAACTGGCGCTCTCCGGGGACAGCCGCAGCCAATCACCGACGCGCAAACTGGATCGCTCGAGCGGGTCCGGACCGCTGGCCAGCGCGTGCTCGACTTCGTCGGCGGCCTCGCCCAGGGCAATATGGAAGGCGTGGGCTGCGCGAGCCATCCCCCAATAAGAGCCATCGACCGATTGTGGCACCCCGAGCGATTGCATGCCTTGACCGGCCAGGTAGCAGCCGATGGCTGGGATGGCGAATGACAAGCGATTACCCGCCCGGCGAACGAGCAGCCCGGCCTCGATCAAGTCGGATACCGGTGTGCCCCGCCGTAGGGCGGATTCTTCAAACGCCGCCTGTCGCTGTTCGATCCAGGCGACCCCGGCGGCAGCTGCAGCTTGCTGCTCTTCGGCATCGACGAATCGTCGTAAGTGCGCCTCATAGCTTTCGAGGATAGACGCGCCCATCAAATCACCGGCGTGAGCCGCCCAGCCACGCAGCGTCAGTTCCATCGGAGTCAGGCCGCGGGTGACACCGCTGAGCCAGCCGCTCACGAGCGCCGGGTCCAGGTCATCCAATTGACTGCGTTTGAGCAGCGGGGCGGCGTGCTCTCGCCAGGCCGAACCCCAGCGTCGCAGAAAGACGCGCTGCTGGTCGTCGGTCCAGGGTGCCAGGTTGACCGGCGCCAGTCCAGTCGCCAACAGGCCATCGTAGCCACGCACAGGTCCAGCCGCCACAACCTGAATGCCCAGCTCGGCCTCAACCAGCCGTGTGAGCCAGCTCGCGTAGGGCGCCAGCTGCTCCACCGGGACCTCGTCAAGACCATCGAGAAGCAGCAGGACACTGCCGGTTTCAACATGCTGGCGAATATAGGCGGGCAGGCGCGAGCGCAGTCCACTCGATGCTCGTTCTTGGGTGGCCCGGATCAGCGGATCTAGCGCGTCGCCGGCAGCATTGCGATCGAACTGGAAGTCGCCAGCGTGCACAAACAGGGGCAGCCGTCGTTGATTGTCGGCTGTCCTCAGCCGACCGTTGGCACCTTCGAGCGCCAGGTATGCCAGTGCGGTGGACTTGCCGCTGCCAACCGGGCCAGTCAGCAGCATAGACTGGCCCTGGCCGACGGCGTCTACCAACGGGAGCGAGGTCGCGCCGTACACGGCCGACAGGTAGCTTGCGTCCGGCAAGTTCGGCAAGACCGACAGCGTCTCGGCACCGCGCTGATCTTGGGCCATGGGGTCCGTCATCGGGGCCGGCGCCAGCAAGCGCGGTGACACCAGGATATCGCTTAGGGCTAGGACATTGCCGGCGGCGTGCATTGTTTCGACCTGCTCGATGAGTTCGACGTCAAAACGGTCCTTGGCGCCGGCGGTAAAGCTGGTGGCAGCCTGACGTACGCGACCGGTGAACTGTTTCCCCAGCCAGCTCGATACCGGCCGCAGGCGTGAGGCCGTCCACACCAAGAGCAGCCCGGCGGCCAGCCCGATGAAAAACTCGGGCAGGTCAAAGCGAGCGCCAAACAGGCCGAACGGACCAAACGGTGTCATGGGGCTCTCATCCGGCGTAAAGGATCCGGCCGCACTGCGCGCAGCGTGTAAGCTCGTCACCCTGGCGGACCACCTGCAATTTGGAGGCGGGCAGGGCCATACCACAGACGCCGCAGCCAACGCTGTCGAGCACGGCGACAGCGTTGCGACCAACCTTCGACCGCACCTTCTCGTAGGTCTTCAAATCGCTGACTTCCACATTGCTCAAGGCCGCTTGCCGCTCAGCCTCTATCCTTTCCACACTGTGAAGCAATTGGTCGCGCTCGTCTCGCAGATCAACATTCTGCTCCGCCACCTCATCCGTTGTGCGTTCGAGCTCCGCTTTCGCTTGCTCGTAGACCTGTTCGGCCTCGTCCGTAGCGACCATTGCCTCCAACAAACGGTCCTCGAGCGCCTCCATGAAGCGCCGCAGCGACTCGGCCTCCTGCTGGAGTTCTGCCAGCTCCTTGGGATTGGTCACCGAGCCGTCATAGAGACTCTGGTCGGTCTTCTCAATCTTATCCTGCTGGGCAGCCACGCCTTGCTCGGCTTCGCCCGCGGCTGAGCGGGCGCTGACATAGCCTTCCTGGGCATGCTCGAACACCTGTCTGGCCGCTTCGACCTGTTGGTCCTCGGCCAGCAGTCGGTCGATCTCCTCCAGCCGCAACCTGGCGGCTTGCAGAGAGTCATCGACCTGATCCAGGCGATACAGGCTGGTTAGGCGGGCCATGCCGGCATTATAGAACCTATGGCTAGCCCCGGGCAACCAGCCCATATGGCATAGGCGCTGGCCTCAGGCTACAATCCGCCGTGATGGACCGACGCAGGTTGCCAACAGCGATCGCCCTCTCCGCAGCCCTGGCACTGCTTACGCTGCTGCCGCTGGCGCTGGCAAGCGGTGCTGCGCCGGACGCCAGCGAGTTTGCCGGTTTCTTGCTAAACCCGGTCGACGGCTTCAGTTATCTGGCCAAGATGCGGCAAGGTATGGCCGGCAGGTGGGCGTTTGAACTGCCGTATGCCGCCGAGCCAGGCCCCCCCGCGTACATCTTCACCTTCTACCTGGCTCTTGGTCACATTGCCCGCCTGCTGTCGCTACCCCTGCTGGCTGTCTACCACGGGGTTCGGACCGTGGCGGTTTTCTTGATGGGCCTGGCGGCCTATGCCTTCTTTTCACGCGCCATCCCGGCCGAGCGTCCACGTTGGCTGGCCTACTGTCTGTTCCTGCTTGGATCGGGTGTGGGTTGGCTTGCAGGACCTCTGACGATTCGAAGCAGCGACCTATACATCCCAGAGTCGCTCGCCTGGACCTCGGCGATCGCCAACCCTCACTTCCCGCTTGCCTTTGCCTTGGTGGCAGCCATTGCCTCCCTGGCCATCGGCGCCAGAACGGGCCTCCGGGAGGGCCTGCTGGCGGCCTTGCTGGGCGCCGTCCTGGGGCTCGTTCAGCCTCTGGCCGTCATCAGTTTGATGGCGGGTTTGGGCGGCTGGCTGCTGTGGGGACTTATACTTCGACGGCGCCAGTCCGCCCGAGATATCTTGCCTGGGGCCGGCTGGGTCTTTGCCGGCCTATCACTGGGCGCTGGACCCTGGCTGCTGTACGACGCGGCCTTGGTGTCGTCCCATCCTGTGCTGGTCGCCTGGAACCAACAGAACCAGACTCCTTCTCCACCACCTTGGGCGTTTGTCACGGGCTTCGGCCTGATCCTCATCTATGCGTTGGTGGCCGTCGCTCGGCGATCCAGCTTGCCGGAGTCATCCTGGCGACTGTGTATCGCTTGGGTTGTCACAACAGCCTTGTTGCTCTATGCGCCCTTCAACCTGCAGAGGCGGTTGGTGTTGGGCATGGCCTTGCCGCTGGCCGCGCTGGCTGGGGCCGGCCTCGATCGGATCGTCAGCTCCGGCGGCTCCCGCCGCTGGCTGGCGGCCGTGCTGGTGGCGGCGACCGTGCCCAGCCATCTACTCGTCACTGCCGCCGGAGTCTTTCAGGCTTCAACCAGTGACCCATCCGTGCTGCTATTGCCCGGGGAACGGGCAGCGTATGAATGGCTGGCCGCCAATGCTCCGGAGGGTTCAACGGTACTGGCCGCGCCCCGTTCCGGCAATCGGTTGCCCGCCTTTGCCTCAGTGCACGTGCTCTACGGACATCCGTTTGAAACTCCCCAAGCCGAACGCCAGCTTTCCCTTGTGACCGATTTCTTTGCAGCCGACAGCGATGACCCGTTGGCAGCGGCCGCCGGGCTCGGTGCCGATTTCCTGCTGTTGGATCCCGAGGCGCAGCAATTGGGGCTGGCGCGCGCCGAGCTCCGCGATGAACCGGTCTTTGCTGCCGGTGCGTTCAGCCTGTTCGCGGCGAGATCGCCGTGAGGGCCAGCAAGTGGCTAATCCCCGCGGCAATCGGTGGGTTGGCCGCCATCCCCATCGCCGGGCCGCTCCTGTCCGGAGGCTACTTGGTGTGGCGGCCAGCGCTGTATTCGGACCTGGTGACAGCCCATCTGCCACTTTCCACCTTTATTCATGATTCGCTGGTGCGTTGGGGGAGCTTGCCACTTTGGAACCCGCTTTACCTGGCCGGCCAGCCGTTGGTTGGCGATCCGCTGGCCGGCCTCACATACCCGCCGTTGTGGCTCACTTATCTCTGGCCCTCCACAGCCGCCTTCACATTGCTTGCCTGGCTCCACTTGACGTGGGCCGGCTGGGGCGCCTACCTACTGGTTCGTAGGCTCGGCGGAGGGGAAGCCGCCGGCTTTGCTGGCGCTGCGGCGCTGGCAATGGCGCCCAGGCTCTGGGGGCAGTGGGGATTGGGTCATGTGACCCTGGTCTTTGCGGTCTGCTGGACGCCGTGGCTGGTCCTGGTTGCCAGGGCCGCTAGCCATGATCACGCGCCCCCAAGGCGTCGGCTGCTCCTGGCGGGCCTGGCCGGGGCCCTGCTTGGCCTGATCTTTGGGCTCGATCCGCGTTGGGTCCCGGCAGCCGGGCTGGCCGCTGGGATCGGCTTCCTGTGGCCACAGGTAGGTTCAACACCCGTGTGGCGGGATGGGGCGCGGTTCGGGCGTCAGGTTTTGGCCCTGGTCCTGGCATCTACGGGCAGCGCGGCGGCGCTGGCCTGGCCGCTGCTGACGTGGCTAGCAGGCAGCACGCGGCCAGGCGTTGCTGCCGCCTCGGTCGAAGGAATGCCGCTGCCTGCCAGCCTGCTGCTAGCCTTGCCATCGCCGGGCCAGTGGCCGGAGTGGAACGCCACCACGGGTCTGGTGGTGCTAACCCTGGCCGCCGTCGGGGTTGCCAGCGGGTGGCGGCGGGCCGCACCTTGGCTGTCTCTCGGGCTAATTGCGCTGGTCCTGAGTTGGGGACCGGCGACACCGGTGTATGACCTGCTCGGAGGCCTGCCGGGTTGGTCATTGCTGAGGATGCCTGGTCGCTGGTTTCTGCTTACCGCCTTCGCCCTGGCAGTGCTGGCTGGATTGGGCGTACACCATATCCAACAGGCTTGGCGGTTGGGCAATGACCGACTGGTGAAGCGCGTGATGTTTGCCACATTAGGCCTGGCAAGTGGTCTGCTAGCGGCGGTTGGCTGGGTGAGCGGTTGGCAACAATTTGCTGTCAACCCATGGCCCCTGTTGTCGCTGGCGATCGGGTGGACTGCATTCGGCTGGGCGCTGGCCCGACCCCTGGCTGCAGCGCAGTCGTTGGTTCTGACGGCGATCCTGGCCATCGAACTGACGTGTCTCGTCCTGGGCACTGTGGGGGTGAGGGCGCAGCCGGCGCCGTTGCCCTTGCCGGTACGCCAGGCAATGCCGGACGATTGGGGGGACGGCCGTGTTTTCTCGCCAACCTACGACATCACACAGCTGCAAGCGGCGCAGGATTCGATCGAGCTGGTCGGCGGCATTAGCCCGCTGCAGTTGCGAAGCTCGTGGGAATATCTGGCGAGGACGCTGGGGTTCCCCGCCGAAGGATACGGCGTAACCCTGCCGCCCTTGCCGCAAGGGGATCCTTTGCAGCCCACCCAGCTCAGCTACGATCTGCCTGGGCTGGGGTTGCTCAATGTGACTCATTTTGTCTCCCGACGGCAGGCGCTGCTGCCGGATACCGGGCCACAAGCGCGCATCGAGGCTGTCTGGGTTGAGACCAACCCGGCCGCCCGCCCGCGTGCCTGGATGCAGGACGGGGACGGCCTCAGTGTTGATGGGGACTGGCGGCCGGTCGAGGGTGTCGAGTGGCGGCCCAACCGCATCAGCGTCGCGGCCACTGGCCCTGGCATGCTCGTGGTGAGCGAGATTGATGACCAGCGCTGGCAGGTCGAGGTGGATGGCGAACCGGCCGTAAAGACGACGATTGGTGGCCTATTGCGCGGTGTGGAGCTGGGCCCCGGACCGCACCAGGTGTCCATGGTGTACCGGCCGTGGCAGGCACTGGCTGGCGCCGTCGTGTCGGCGGTCAGCTGGCTCGGGCTGGCACTGGGTTGGCGGCGCAGCCGGTGACCTCCCGACGCTGGCTGGCCGGCTATGCCATCCTCCTGATGGTCTTGACCAGCCTGCCGTATCTTGTCGGATTTGGCCGGGCCGGCACGGAGTGGCACTTCACCGGGTTTGTGATCGGCGTCGACGACGGCAACTCGTATCTGGCCAAGATGCTGTTGGGCAGCCAGGGGGATTGGCTCTTTCGGACGCCCTACACAACGATGGCCCAAGACGGTGCCCTGGTCTTCATTCCGTTCCTGTTGTTGGGAAAGCTGGCCGGCGGGCCAGCGCTGCATTTGCAGTTGGTTGGACTGTTCCACTTGCTCAGGCTGGCCGCCATTCCACTGGTGGTGGTAGCGACTCACCGTTTTGCGGCGCGATTCACCGAGTCGCATGCCGGGCGAGGCTGGGTGACGGTGGTGGCCACCCTGGGGGGCGGGCTGGGTTGGATCCTCTTATTTTTCGAGCGTGGACAGGCTTGGGGAGAGATGCCGCTTGCATTCATCTCGCCGGAGACGTTCGGATTCCTTGCGCTGTATGCCGGCCCGCATCTGGCGCTGGCCCGCGGCCTGATGCTGCTGGCCTTGGCCGGTTATCTGACGGGGGGAGAGCACGGCGGTCCGGCTTGGGGGCCCGGGCTGCTGGCCCTCGCGACCTTCATGGCGAATCCATTGACCGGTGTCAGCCTGGCGTTGGTTGTGGGAGCGCACCAGGTGGTATTGCTCTTCGTCAAGACCGAGAACCCCGGCGAATGGCGCAGGGCATCACTCCGTTTGTTGTTGCCGGCGGCACCTTATGTGCTCTACCTGGGGTTTGCCGCCATGAGAGATCCGTTCCTGCAAGCATGGGCGGTCCGGAATCAGATTCTGTCGCCGCCGCCTGGCTACTACCTGCTGGCCTACGGGCTCTTGTTGCCGCTGGCCGCGGCCGGTCTCAGCCGGCTCCGGCAGCGCCGTCCGGCTGATTGGCTACCGGTCGCCTGGCTGCTTATCACACCGCTGCTGGCTTACGCGCCGGTTGGCGTGCAGCGCCGCTTGCCCGAGGGTGCGTGGGTTGCGCTGGCCGTCCTGGCGTTGTGGGGTCTCGAGCGTGTGAAGTCAGCACGTTGGCGAAAGAGCCTGCGCCTAGGGACGGCCGGCATGACGCTGCCGGCGGCAGCCATCCTGCTGCTCGGAGGGCTCTGGGTCGCTGCCGAACCAGCCGAGCCCGCCTTCACCCCGGCTGACCGCGTGGCCGCCTACCAGGTTATCGCCGGGCGGGCGCAACGCGGCGACGTTGTGCTCGCTTCCTTCCGCGCCTCGAACGAGTTGCCGGCCTGGGCGCCGGTTCGGGTGCCCATCGGACATGGCCCGGAGAGCATCGGCCTGGAGCAGGTCCAGGAGGAGATCGATCGTGCTTTGGCGGCTGGCGGATGGGTGGAGGCGGAGCGGGTGGCCGGCAGGCTGGGCGCGTCCTGGCTGCTGTCCGAACGGACTGGAGGCGCCTCCTTCATCGATGATGCCCCCCCGGGTTGGCACGCAGCCGGGGAGTGGGGAGACGTGGTTCTCTTCAAGCGTGGGCCCGCACCTTGAGTCAAGAAGTAGGTGGTCACGTGGCGGCCAGTGAACCTGCCGGTGACCGGCCGCGGGGCTGGCGGCCCTGGCTGATCGGCCTCCCTCTAGTCTTGGCGCCGGTCTTGCTGTTGCTACCGGCACTGGCCCGTGGTCAGGTGCTGTTCTGGGGGACGCCGTTGCTCCAGTTCGTACCCTGGCGACAGTTGGGACTTGAATTGATCCGGCAGGGGCAAGTCCCGCTCTGGAACCCGCTGGTTGGGGCGGGGGCACCCTTGCTGGCCAATTATCAGTCGGCGCTGCTCTACCCACCCAACTGGCTCGGTCTGCTCGGTGAATTGGCCGTGATCCAGACCTGGTTGGTCATCGCCCATTGGGTTCTGGGTGCAGCCGGTATGACCCGGCTGGCGCGCGGCCTGGGACTGGCGCGCTGGCCGGCGGTGATCGCCGGGATGGCATTCGGTCTGTCCGGCTATGTGGTAGCCCGCGCCGGCTTCTTCAGCATCAACGCCGCTGTTGCCTGGGCCCCATGGATTGTTTGGGGCGTGGATCGTCTATGTAGGGCGGACCTGGCAACGCACAGTCGCCGCAGGACGTCCCTGGTACTGACGCTGTGCCTCAGCGCCCAATGGCTTGCCGGACATGCCCAACTGGCCTGGTACACGCTTCTTCTGGCGGTAGTTTGGGCAGCCTGGCGGCTGTTCAGTCAGCCCGCAGGGGGACGCATCCGCTGGCGCATCTTGCCCTGGCTGATTTCGCCGTTCCTGCTCGCATTTCTGCTGGCCGCCCCGCAACTGGTCCCGACGCTGGAGTACTTGGGCCAATCGCAACGAGCGGCCAGCGTGGACCGTGAATTGGCGTTGACCTATTCCTTTTGGCCGTGGCGTCTGGTCGAGTTGATCGCCCCCGGCGCGTTCGGCCAGCCAGCCGGCGGTGACTATTGGGGTTATGGCAACTACTGGGAGGACGCGATCCACATCGGCGTGCTGCCATTGTTGCTGGCGCTGGCGGGGGTGGTCGGCAGTTGGCGCAAGCGTGTCCCCCGGGCCTCCTTGGGCCGGTTCATCTCATGGGTGGCCTTGACGGGCTTCGTGCTTGGATTGGGCCAATTCACGCCGATCTTCCCGTGGTTGTACGATCACGTACCAACATTCGCCCTGTTTCAGGCGCCGGCGCGCTGGAACTTGTGGTTCGTATTCGGCCTAGCTTTGTTGGCAGGGATCGGAGCCCAGGCCTGGCGGCCGGCTACGGGCCGACAACTATATTGGCTGCGGCTGGGTACCGCCGGCGCCGCCGCCGTGACCGGCGGCGCCTGGCTGGCCTCCCGGTTGCTGCCGGCGGTCCGCTCTAGCCTGCTGACCGCCTTTGGATTGGCCGGCGGCTGGCTGCTGCTGGTCGGCCTACTCGCTTTGGTCCGAAGTGAGGCCCCGCCGAAGTGGTGGCGGTGGGCGGTGCTGACTGTCGTGTCGGCCAATCTTGTCATTGTGGGCGTGGGCCTCAATCCAACCGCCCCGGCAGCCTTGTACACGGCAAGAACGGTCTTCAACGGTCAGGCCGGCGTGGACGGGCGCGTCTACTTGCCAGCTGCGCTTGAAGACCACTTCAAGTTCGATCGGTTCTTTCGTTTCGACAGCTTTCTGGCAGCCGATGACTGGCTCGATGTCCGTCGAGTCGGCCTGCCGAACACCTTGATGCTGGAGGGCGTCCCCTCGCTCAACAACTTTGATCCGTTGTTGCCGGCGCGGTACCGGACCTGGCTGGAATGGCTGGAGGGCCTGCCAGCTGACCGACAGGAAGACGTGCTGGCGTCGGCCGGAACCGGGACGCTGCTTCAAGCCGACGAGGAGGGGAATGGGGTAGTGGTGCGCTCGCTGGCATCGCGTCGCGCCTGGTTTGCCGCGCAAAGCCGCTGGGCTGAGGATGGTACCTCGGCGCTGGAGTTGTTAGCCTCATCCGAACTCGATTTGGCCAGCCAAGTCGTGTTGGAAGGCGCGCCGCCTCGGAGCGGGCCGGCGCAAGGCGGCGGCGTTGTCAAGCTGGTGCCTACCATCGGCAGCCAACTGCGTGCCGAGGTCATCGCCGAAACGGATGGCTGGCTCGTCGTGGCCGACACCTACTTCCCAGGCTGGCAAGCCAGGCTGGATGGGGAGCTTGTCCCCATCCTCCCGGCGAACTTTCTGTTCCGTGCAGTTGCTGTCCCGGCTGGGCAACACGAGGTGGAATTCACGTACCGGCCGACGTCGTTCACGGCGGGGTTGGCACTGTTTGTGGCTGGGTTGGCTGGGCTGGCGGCGCTGGCAGCCTGGCCGAGGCGCGAGGAATGAGGCGCTACTGGCCAACTGCGCTGACGCTGATGCTGGCTATT
>Ga0299906_10003713_pt1 | contig 12573 bp, 9 predicted proteins | sample RVTome_14_FD_200259 | JGI IMG/M metagenome (GOLD analysis project Ga0299906, IMG submission 200259) | Soil microbial communities from uranium-contaminated site in the Upper Colorado River Basin, Wyoming, United States - RVT145D125 (version 2) ...
ATGGAGGCCGCCCTCGCGACGAACTCACTCGACCTCGACGCGTTGGTGGCCTCGGCACGGACCGACTCCCGTCCCGTCCCGGCCGACCTGGCCCCCTTCTTCGCGGCCCTTCCACTCGAGCCCGCGCTGCCGCCCATCGCGCAGCTCAGGGGCGGTGGGGACGAGGCCGCCACCCTCGCCGGACGCGTGGCTCTGCCGGACGTTTCCGGGCTGCCCGCCCGCATTGCGGTTCGGCATCTGCACCGTCTCGGCCTGCGCGTGTCCCAGGTCGGGACTGGCGGCGAGCTCACCACCGTGCCGGCGCCTGGCGCCCTGGTGCTGCCGGGTGACACCGTGACCATGCGCTGGCTGGGGTCGGGTCCATGACGGGGTCGGGCCACACGCTCCGCGCGGTGGGAGACGTCCTCCGGTCGGCGGACCTCCTGGTGGAAATGCGTGGCCCTGGCGACGTCCTCGTCGAGGGTGTTTCCCAGGACTCCCGGATGATTCGTCGCGGTGATCTCTTCCTCGTTTGGAAGGGCACCGGCTTCGACGCGCACGACTTCGTTCCACAGGCCGTGGAGCGTGGGGCCGTGGCGGCGGTGGTGGAGCGCCCGGTGGACGTCGAGGTGCCCCAGCTCGTGGTGACCGACGGCCGTCGGGCCGCCGCGATCACGGCCGACATCGTGATGGGCTCGCCCAGCCTGGAGATGTCGATGGTGGGCGTGACGGGGACGAACGGGAAGACCACGACCTCCCTCCTCGTTCGGCACCTCCTCTCGCCGGACATCTCCACCGCGGTCATCGGCACGCTCGGCGTAGTGGACGACCGGGGCGTACGGCCGGGAACCGAGGGGCTCACGACTCCGGGGCCCGTGCAGATCGCCGTCTGGCTACGCGCTCTCGCTGACGGCGGCACGGGCGCGGTCGTGCTCGAGGCCTCGTCACACGCCCTCGAGCAGCGGCGTCTCGACGGCGTGAGGTTCGACGTGGCGGTCTTCACGAACCTCAGCCAGGACCACCTCGACTACCACGCCGACATGGCTGCATACCGTGCCGCCAAGGCGCATCTGATCGAGCTCGTGCGTGGGGACGGAACCGTGGTCGTGAATCGGGACGACCCGGGTTGGAACGGGCTCGACGTCGGGCCGCGCACGCTCAAGACGTTCGCCCTCGACTCCGACGCCGACTTCGGCGCGACCGATCTCGACCCGGGACCGACGGGGACGGAGTTCACGCTCACGCTGGACGGCGAGGCACATCGCGTCCGCATCCCGCTCGTCGGTCGCTACAACGTCGCGAACGCTCTCGCGGCGGTCGCCACGGCACGTGCGGTGGGCGTAGCCGCCGAGCGGATCGTCGAACGGCTCGCCTCGACGCCCCAGGTGAGCGGCCGTCTCGAGGCCGTCGTGACCGAGCCGTTCTCCGTGCTGATCGACTTCGCGCACACGCCCGCGGCGCTCGAGGGCGCGCTGGCCGCGGTCAAGCCATTCACTCGTGGCCGCTTGATCGTCCTCTTCGGGGCGGGTGGAGATCGGGACGTGACCAAGCGGCGGCCGATGGCCGAGGCGGTCGCGAGGCTGGCCGACATGGTCGTGCTCACGTCCGACAATCCCCGGACCGAGGACCCCGAAGCCATCATCGACGACCTCGCCGTGGGAATGCAGGGGACCGAGTACCTCCGCGTCGCAGACCGACGGGCCGCGATCCGTGCGGCGATCGAGTCCGCGCGACCAGGCGACACGATCGTCCTCGCCGGGAAGGGTCACGAGACCTATCAGATCGTCGGAACCGAGAAGCGGCCCTTCGACGAGCGCACCATCGTCCTCGACCTCCTCCGCGGCACGGAAGGAGCATGAACGCTTTCACGTGGACCGACGCGTCGGTGCGGCAGGCTCTCGGGCTACGCGTCGAGCGCGCGGAGGCGGACGTCGAGTACTCCGGAGTCTCCACCGACTCGCGTTCCGTCGAACGGGGTGACCTGTACGTCGCGCTGATCGGCGATCGGTTCGACGGGCACGACTTCGTCGCCGATGCGCTTTCCCACGGGGCCCTGGGCGCGGTGGTTTCTCGACCCGCTCCGGGCGATCCCCGGGGGCGGCTCTATCCGGTCGACGATACGCTGGTCGCCCTCGGGCGTCTCGCCGCCCACCGTCGGCGCCGAATCGACGTGCCCGTGGTCGCCGTGACCGGCTCGTCCGGGAAGACGACCACGAAGGAGATGACCGCGGCTTCTCTCGGAGCGACGCTCCGGGTCCATGCGACCCGCGGCAACATGAACAACCGCGTGGGGATGCCGCTCACCCTGCTCGCCGCGCCCGAGACCGCGGACGTGGTCGTCCTCGAGCTCGGCACGAACGAGCCCGGTGAGATCGGCGCGCTCGCCGCCGTCGCGAGTCCCGATGTCGCGGTGATCACCACCGTCTCCGAGAGTCACCTCGAAAAGCTCGGCTCGCTCGATGGCGTGTTGGAGGAGAAGCTCGATCTCCTCCGCAACATTGCCGATGGAGGCAGGTGCGTCGTGGGTGACGAGCCATCGGCGCTCGCGGAGCGGGCGCGGGCGCTCTGCTCCTCGGTACGGGTCGTGGGCTGGAGCGAGCGTGCGGACGAGGACGGCAGGCCGGGTGAGGCGGAGGTGGACGTCTTCGGTCGTTACACCTTCGAGTGGCGGGGGCACCGGGTGACCGCACCCATGGTCGGCCGTCATTCGGTATCGAACGCGCTGCTCGCGCTCACCGTCGCCGAGCTGCTCGGCGTTCCCGCCGGCGACGCGATCAGAGGCCTGGGCTCCACCGAAAGAGGGGCGCTCCGCGGAGAGTTCCGGCGCATCGGAGATCTGACCGTCATCGTCGATTGCTACAACGCCAACCCCCAGAGCGTGCGCGCATCGCTCGAAGTGCTCGAGGTGCAGCGCCTCGAGGCGCGCAAGGTGGCCGTCCTGGGCACCATGCTCGAGCTCGGGGACACGAGCCCGGCGCTCCACGCCCGGGTGCTTCGCGACGCCTTGAATAGGGACATCGATCTGGTTGTCGCCACGGGAGCGTTCTCGGTGGCGGCCGCTGCGCTCACCGACGAAGGTCTCGCGAAGCGGCTCCTCACGGCCGAAACCTGGACCGACGCATACCCGACGCTGCGCCAACGGCTCGAGGGCGACGAAATCGTGCTTCTGAAGGCCTCGCGGGGGATCGCGCTCGAGGGGCTGCTTCCCCTGCTCGAGGCCGACTACGGAGACCGTGGCTCCCCGAGACCCGGCCGGACGCCCGACGCGTCGATCGGGACGGGGGAGGCCTGATGTTCTACCACGTCATGCCCGGCCTCGTCGAGATCCACGGGATCTTCAACGTGTTCGTCTACATCTCCTTCCGGACGGCGGGCGCGGTGGTCACGTCGCTGCTCATCGCCTTCGTGTTCGGTCCCGTGATCATACGGCGGCTCCAACTCGCGGGTGTGGGACAGATCGTGCGCGACGTCGGCCCGGAGAGCCACCTCGTGAAGTCGGGCACACCCACCATGGGCGGCCTGATCATCATCGCAGCCGCGGCTACGTCGACGCTCCTGTGGGCCAGGCTGGACAACTGGTACACGGTGCTCGCCATCGTGTCCCTGCTCTGGATGGGCGGGATCGGCTTCCTCGACGACTACCTCAAGGTGGTCCAGGGCAAGACCCGCGGCTTGGTCGCACGCTACAAGATGATCGGCCAGTGGACCTTCGGTCTGGGACTCGGAGGGTTCCTCCTCTGGAACCCCGTCTCGTCCCATCCCACGACCTGGACCTCGGTTCCGTTCTTCGCGGATGTGGCGGCCTCTTTCGCGGCTCCGGTCTTCGTGCTGTTCACCGGCGTCGTCGTATCCGGCTCGTCGAACGCGGTCAACCTCACGGATGGCCTGGACGGATTGGCGGCCGGCCTCACCGCGATCTCGGCCGCGACGCTCGGAGTCTTCGCGTACATCGCCGGACGGACGGACATGTCCCGGTACCTCGGCTTCTTCTACCTGGAAGGCGCGGGTGAGCTCACCGTTTTCGCTCTCGCCCTGGCCGGTGCCGCGCTCGGCTTCCTCTGGTTCAACTCGCACCCGGCCGAGGTCTTCATGGGAGACACCGGCTCGCTCGCGCTGGGCGGCGCGCTCGGGGTCATGGCCATCCTGCTCAAGGCCGAATTCCTGCTCGTGATCGTGGGTGGCGTGTTCGTGCTCGAGACGCTGTCCGTGATCGCTCAGAGGAGCTGGTTCAAGTACACCAAGCGCCGATTCGGTGAGGGTCGGCGTGTGTTCAGAATGGCCCCGATCCACCACCACTTCGAGAAGCTCGGATGGTCCGAGCCGAAGGTCGTGATCCGCTTCTGGATCCTCGGAGTCCTGTTCGCGATGCTCGCGTTCAGCACGCTCAAGATTCGGTGAGCGGATATCATGCGGACACAGGGTCCGGGGTCGGACGAGAGGGACTTGTCTGGAGTGAGTGTGGCCGTCATCGGCCTCGGAGCCAGCGGCGTCGCCGCTGCCCGTTTGGCCGCAGCCAAAGGAGGAGACGTCTATGTCTCGGATGCGCGCACGGATGATGCAGTTGCAGCTCGTGGTGCCGACCTCGGAAAGTCCGGGATCGTCGTGGAATTGGGAAGACACGACCTCGAGCGGATCGCGAGAGCCGGTCTCGTGGTCGCCAGCCCGGGGATCCCGCCGGACGCTCCGGTGCTCCGGGCGCTCGCCGAGCGCGGCGTCCGCTGGATCTCCGAACCGGAGCTCGCCGCACGGTTCTACTCGGGTTCATTGATCGCGGTTACGGGAACGAATGGAAAGACGACCGTCACGCTCCTGGTGGACCACCTGCTACGCGCCGCGGGAATACGCTGCGCCGCGGGTGGAAATGTCGGCGGAGGGCTCGCCCCTGCGGCGTCCGATCTGGCGCGCGTCGATGATCCGCCCGACTGGATCGTCGTCGAGATGAGCTCGTTCCAGCTTGCCGGCGTGCAGACCTTTCGACCCGACATCGGTGTTGTTACGAACCTCTCTCCCGACCACCTGGACCGCTATCCGAGTGTCGAGGCGTACTATGCGGACAAGGCGAGGCTGTTCGACAACGCCGACGCCGACAGCGTATGGGTGTTGCCCGCGGGTGACGCGTCGGTCGAGGGGCTCGCCGAGGGTGCGGCGGGCACGCGCTACTACTTCGGGGAGGGACCGGCGAGCCACGCTTTCCTCGACCGCAAAATGCTCACGCTGCGATTCGGGGGCGAAATAGAGCCACTGGTGCCTCGGTCGGAGCTGCTTCTTCTCGGCGCGCACAATGTGGACAACGCGCTCGCCGCCGCGCTCGTGGCTCGTCTCGCCGGCGCCGCGGCGGGTGGGCTGGCCGCCGGCCTAGGCGCCGCGAAGCCTCTCCCGCACCGGTTGGAGCCCGTGCGCTACAGCGGTGACGTCCTGTGGGTGAACGACTCCAAGGCCACCAATGTGGCCGCCACGCGGAGCGCCCTCGAGAGCCTCTCCCATCCCATCGTGCTCCTCTTGGGGGGGAAGGACAAGGGCGAGCCCTTCGCGCCGCTGGGGCCGACCATCGCGGGACGCGTACGGCGGGTCCTGGCGTACGGTGCGGTCGCGCCGCGCGCCGCGCGGGAGTTGATCGAGGCCCTGGGGAGCGGGACCGGCGTGGACGTCGAGATCGTCGAGGGGCCGCTCGACAGGGTGGTCTCGCGGGCGGCGGAGGTCGCGCATCCGGGCGACGTGATCCTGCTCTCGCCGGCGTGCTCGAGCTTCGACATGTACGAGAGCTACGAGCACCGGGGCCGGCACTTCACAGAGCTCGCGCAGGGGGCCGCATGACTGCCCGCCCGATGGACATCGCGCCTCCCGGACGGGTCCGGCTTCCGGATTCCGGCCTCGGTCGTGGGTGGGAGGGCGCAGCGGTCATGGGGCTGACGCTTCTGATCCTCTCCTTCGGCCTCGTGACCCTCTACAGCGCCTCCTCCGTATACGCGATCCGTCAGAGCCTTCCCGACACGCACTTCGTGCTACGCCAGGGGATCGGCGCCGGGTTCGGCCTGGGCCTGCTCGTATTCTGTGCCTATACGCCCTACCGGCTCTGGGCCCACGTGGCATGGCCGCTCGTGGCGGCAACCGTCGTCATGCTGCTGCTGTGTGTCCTTCCGTGGACGCTCGGCATCGCTCCGGAGGTCAACGGCGCCCGTCGCTGGCTCCGCATCGGCGTTTCGATCCAGCCCTCCGAGATCGCCAAGATCGTGATCATCGTCTGGAGCGCGGCGATGGCGGTGAAGAAGGTCGAACACTTTCGGTCGCTGCGGCGTGGCCTCCTCCCCTTCCTGTCGGTCTGGGTCGTGGTCGTCGGGTTGATCCTGATGGAGCCCGATCTCTCGACGGCGATGATCGTCTCGCTCCTGGGCACGGTGGTCGTCTTCGCCGCCGGAGCCCGGATCGCCCACTTCGGCTTTCTGGGCGCCCTGGCCGCCCCGCTCCTTTACCTGCAGCTGCAGGTCGACTTCAGGATCGATCGACTCCGGATCTTCCTGGATCCGCTCTCCGATCCATCGGGCGCGGGCTACCAGGTCAAGCAGTCGCTCGTCGCCTTCGGCTCGGGGGGCCTGCACGGAGTCGGCATCGGAGAGGGCCGTCAGAAGTACGGATTCCTGCCCGAGGCGCACAACGATTTCATCTTCGCGATGATCGGGGAGGAGTGGGGTCTGCTCGGGGTCCTCACCATCGTCGTGCTCTACACGGGTGTCGTCCTCGTGGGTTTCCGCGTCGCGAGCCGGGCGCCCGACCTCTTCGGTGAGCTCCTCGCGGTCGGGTGTGCGAGCCTCGTTGGTGTCCAGGCCATTCTGCACATGGCGGTGGGGCTCGCCCTTGCGCCGGCGACGGGGCTCGCGCTTCCGCTCGTGTCGTACGGCCGCTCGAATCTCATCGTCACGCTCATCGCGATCGGCATCCTCATCTCGGTCGCGAGAGCGGCCCCGGGCGGGAAGGCTTCACGTGCGTAGGCCGGTCGTCATCGTCTCTGGAGGGGGCACTGGTGGGCATCTCTACCCCGCCCTGGCGATCGCCGACGCGCTACGGGGGGCCCGCCCGGACGTGCGGGTCGTCTTCGTCGGAGCGCGCAGGGGACTCGAGGCGACGATCCTGCCACAGCGCGGCGAAGAGCATCTCCTGCTCCCGGTCCACGGCATCGACCGGGGGCGGCCGCTCTCGAGTTGGCGGGCCTTCACCGGGCTGGCCTTCGCGCTCGTCCGCGTCGGCCGGCTGTTCGCGACGCTCCGACCGGAGGTCGTCGTCGTCACCGGCGGATACGCGGGCGCAGCGGCAGGGATCGCCGCGGGCGTGATGGGCATTCCCCTCGTGCTCCAGGAGCAAAACTCGGTGCCCGGCGCGGTCACCAGGCTGCTCACGCGTTTCGCGGAGCGTGTCCACTTGGCCTATCCCGAAGCGATCGAACGGTTGCCTCTGGGTCGGGCGCGGTGCGTTGTGAGCGGAAATCCCGTGCGGGCGCGGTCCGAGAAGGGCCGCTCGGAAGCCCGTGGCGCGTTCGCCGTGCCCGAGGGCGCGCTGCTGACGTTCGTCTCGGGGGGCAGCCAGGGGTCGCTCGCGTTGAATAGAGGTGTCGCTTCGTTCGTCGAAGGTGTCGAGCGCGGCGACGTGTCCCGCCCATCGCTGCTGCACCTGCTCTGGGCGACCGGTCGGGCGCACTTCGACGGAGTCGAGGGGGCGCTCGCGGCGGTCGGGGCCCCCGATTGGGTCCACGCGCTCCCCTATGTCGAGGACATGCCGACGGCGCTCGCCGCGGCCGACGTCGCGCTGAGCCGGGCGGGGGCAATGACCATCGCCGAGTTCTTGAATCAGGGGCTACCGGCGATCCTGGTGCCGCTACCGACGTCGGCCGGGAATCATCAATTGCTCAACGCTCGGGCCCTGGAGGCCGCCGGTGCCGCCCGAGTGCTTCCGGAGGCGGAGCTATCGGCGGAGCGGATCGCGGAGGAGCTCGCGACGGTCGCCGCGAACCCCGGCCGGCTCGAGGCCATGAGAGCGCGAGCGCTGGAGCGTGCGCACCCGAATGCCACGAACGAGATCGCATCGGATGTTGCCACGCTCCTGTCCCCGGCCCGGAGGGCGGCATGACCCCGGGTCCCGATCTCCGTTCCCTCGGTGGTGAACGCCCGGTGCATTTCATGGGCGTGGGTGGGGCGGGCATGTACCCGCTTGCCGAGCTCCTCCTGAGAAGCGGCGTAAGGGTGAGCGGCTGCGACGTAAAGGGGAGCCGTGCGCTCGAGGACTTGGCCGCGCTGGGAGGCAACGTCTCCATCGGCCACGACCCGAGCCACGGCGTCGGCGCGGGTGCGTTGATCGTGACCGCCGCCGTGCCCAGGGATCACCCGGAGATCCTGGCCGCACGAGGCGCGGGTGTCCCCGTGCTGAAGCGTGCGCAGGCGCTCGGGTCGTGGGTGGCCGCGGGCACCGTCATCGGCGTTGCGGGGACGCACGGCAAGACGACGACGACCGCCATGGCGACCGAGATCCTCGTGGAGGCGGGCATGAACCCGACAGGGTTGGTCGGCGGACGCGTTACCAACTGGGGCGGCAACCTGCGGTTCGGGTCGGCCGAGCTCTTCGTCGTCGAAGCCGACGAGTATGATCGCTCCTTCCTCACCCTCTCGCCCGACGTCGCGGTCGTGACGAACCTCGAGGCCGACCACCTGGACGTCTATGGTGACCTCGACGGCGTCCGGCGGGGCTTCCTGGACTTTCTGGCGGGCGTTCGCGGGGGCGGCCGAGTGCTCGTGTGCGCCGACGACCACGGGGCGTCCTCGCTGCTCCCCGCCATCGGGCCCGCGGGTTACACGTACGGAACGTCCGCCGGCTCCATGTTGCGGGCGACCGATGTCGAGGTATCGGTCGGCGGCACGCGCGCGGCCGTCTACGAGCAGGGGGTCCGGACCGGCGAGCTCGCGCTCCGGATGGGCGGGCGGCACAATCTCTTGAATGCCCTCGGGGCGGCCGCGGCGGCACGCGCCGTCGGTGCCTCGTGGGACGCGGTGTTGACGGCCTTGGCCGGCTTCGGCGGCGTGAGTCGCCGCTTCCAACTCCTCGGTGAGGTGGCCGGGGTGACCGTGGTGGACGACTACGCGCACCACCCGACCGAGCTCGCGGCGGCCCTTCGCGCGGCGCGCGACATGTTCGCCGACCGTCGGCTGGTGGCGGTGTTCCAACCACATCTGTTCTCTCGCACGCGGGACTTTGCGAGGGAGTTCGGGGAAGCGCTCGCGATCGCGGATGCCGTGTGGATTACCGATGTCTTTCCCGCTCGTGAAGCCCCGATTCCCGGCATCACCGGACGAACGATCGTCGATGCCACGACGGCGGCCGGCGCGCGCCACGTCGAGTACGTGCCGAAGCTCGGCGACCTGGCCGCCACGCTTGCGTCGTCCATTCGATACGGAGACGTCGTGCTCACGCTCGGAGCGGGGTCCATCGAAGTGGTGGGCCCCGAGCTGATTGACGCGTTGGAGGAGCCGATCCATGCGTAGTCAGACGAGGGTGTTGCTCGCAACGCTGGTGGTCGGCCCCGTGGTCCTCTGGGGACACCGCCTCCCCGAGCAGCTGTCACGCATGGAGACGTTCCGCATCGCCGAGGTCGACGTGCGTGGCCTGCGCTTCCTCGCCGAGGATTCTGTGGTGGCCTGGATGCAGCTGGGGCCGTTCGCTTCGGTCTGGGGCGACCGCGAGAAGTGGGCGGAGCGACTGGCGCTGCACCCGCTCGTTCAGAGCGCGGAGGTTCGTCGCCGGCTCCCGAACGGCCTGCGTGTGGACATCGAGGAGCGCAGGCCCATCGCACTGGCCGGCACGCCGGTGCTGGAACCGGTGGACATCGAGGGACACCGGCTCCCCATCGACCCTACGCGCTACCGCCTCGACCTGCCCGTGATCGTTGCCGATCGCGTTCCCCCCGAGGGCGCGTCGAGGTTTCCCGAAGAGGTGCGCTCGCTCGCGGCCGAGGTCGGATTCCTGCTGGCGTCCGACGAGGAGTTCGTGCGCCGCGTGTCGAAGTTCGAGCGAAGTGGCGACGGCGCCCTCGTCGCGAGCCTCGGGAGCCCCGACGTGGACTTCCTCATTCCTGCCCACACCCGGGCGGAGCGGCTGCGGGAGGGTGAGGCGGCCCTCTCCGACGCGATTTCGCGCGAGCCGAGCCGCGCGCCCACCGTTGTCGACCTACGATTCGCGGACCAGGTCGTGGTCCGCCGCAACCGGAACCATTGATGCGAGCAAACCTTATCGCCGGACTCGACATCGGAACGACGAACACGTGTGCCGTGATCGGAGAGGTCATGAGCAACGGTCGTCGACCCGGACTCACGATTCTCGGCGTCGGCCAGGCGCATACGGGCGGACTCCGCGGCGACATGGTCACCAACATCGACGAGATGACCGAGTCGGTACGGGCGGCGATCAGCGAGGCGGAGTTGATGGCCGGGGCGACGATCGATCGCGTGTACGCGGGCATCGGTGGCGACCACGTGCGGGCGACGAGCTCCATGGGCGTCGTCGCGATCTCGGAGGACGAGGTCTCGCGCGACGACGTGGAACGGGTGCACATCGTCGCGCGCGCCGTCGCTCTGCCGCCGGACCGTGAGATGGTGCACGCGATCCCCCAGGAGTATCGGGTCGATCATCAACGGGGAATCAAGGATCCGCTCGGAATGTCGGGCGTGCGTCTGGAGTCCGAGGTCTTCCTCGTAACCTGTCAGGTCTCGGCATCGGCGAACATCACGAAGGCCGTGAACAAGGCCGGCTACCGTGTGCAGGAGCTCGTGCTCGAGCCTCTGGCGGGCGCGCGGGCGGTCCTCACGGAGGACGAAAAGGAAGTCGGCGTCGCGATGGTCGAGATCGGCGCCAATACCACCAATGTGGCGGCCTATTACGAGGGTAAGATCCAACACGTCGTGATCCTGCCCTTCGGAGGCGCAACCCTGACGGCGGACCTCGTACGCGGTCTCTCGATTCCGTACAAGGAAGCTCGACTGGCCAAGGAGCGCCATGCGCACGCGTTCGCACAGATGGTGGATCCCCGCGAGACCGTCGATCTCCCCGGCCCTTCTCCGGGCCAGATGCGTTCGGTGGCGTGCGAGCTGATCGCGCACATCGTCGAGCAGAGGCTCGACGAGATGTTCGGGATCGTCCAGGGCGAACTCCAGGATCACGGTGTCCTCGACAAGCTCGGCGCGGGGGTGGTGGTCAGCGGGGGCTGTGCCGCGATCCCGGGGATCGTCGAGCTCGCGCAACAGATCTTCGCGGCTCCCGTCCGGCTCGGCGTTCCGAGCGAGACGTTGGGGGGGCTCGCGGACGCCGTCCGCAGGCCGCGCTTCACGGTGGCGACCGGTCTCGCGCTCTGGGGCGCGGACCGATTCCTGGAGACCGGTCGCGGTGCCTCGACCAAGACGTCTGGGGTGATCACCAAGCTCGGTACGTGGCTCAAGGAATTCTTCTAGTAGGCCTTCTTTCACCAATCTCCGCTAGGGAGGAGACATGATGATCTTCGAGTTCGAAGAAACCCCGATTGCGAACGCTCGCATGAAAGTGGTGGGCGTAGGGGGAGCGGGCGGCAATGCCGTCAATCGCATGATCGACGAGGAGCTGGACGGTGTCGAGTTCATCTCGATGAACACCGACGGGCAGGCGCTCAAGAGCTCTCGGGCGCAGATCACGCTGCAGATCGGCAAGAAGCTGACCCGTGGCCTCGGTGCCGGAGCCCGGCCTGAGGTGGGCCGTCAGGCCCTGGCCGAGAGCGAGGACGAAGTGCGTCGTGCGTTGGAGGGCGCGGACCTGGTCTTCGTGACCGCCGGGATGGGGGGAGGGACCGGTACGGGCGCCGCGCCGCTCGTGGCCCAGATCGCCCGTGACATGGGTGCGCTCACGATCGGCGTCGTGACGAAGCCGTTCTCCTTCGAGGGGAAGAAGCGGGAGCGGCAGGCGATGCAGGGGCTGGCGGAGCTACGTCGTGCGGTCGACACCATGATCCTCGTGCCCAACGATCGTCTCCTGGCGGTCGTGCCGAAGGGCACGTCGTTCAGGGATGCCTTGAAGAAGGCCGACGAGGTGCTGTTGAACGCCACGCAGGGCATCTCGGACCTCATCCGCGTGACCGGTGAGGTCAACGTCGATTTCGCCGACGTGCGCACCGTGATGTCGGCTCGCGGCCCCGCCCTGATGGGCTCGGGCTTCGGCGAAGGCGACAATCGAGCGCAGGAGGCCGCACAGGAGGCGATCTCGTCTCCGCTTCTCGATGATGTCTCGATCGCGGGCGCGAAAGGGGTGCTGATCAACATCACCGGGGGCATGGATCTCGCTATTGACGAGGTAACCACTATATCTTCCATAATCCAGCAAGAGGCCGGGGACGAGGCCGAGATCATCTTCGGCGCCGTCCACGATCCCGAGTTGGAGGGCCAGATCCGCGTCACGGTGATCGCGACCGGGTTCGACTCGGAGGGGGACGAGAAGGTGATTTCGGGCGACTTCCGGCGATCCCGTCCCCAGCCGCGTATGTCGGTCGAGCCGGTCCAACCGGCTCGCTCGGCCCAGTCGCAGGTGGTACAGCCG
>Ga0299906_10003714_pt1 | contig 12571 bp, 13 predicted proteins | sample RVTome_14_FD_200259 | JGI IMG/M metagenome (GOLD analysis project Ga0299906, IMG submission 200259) | Soil microbial communities from uranium-contaminated site in the Upper Colorado River Basin, Wyoming, United States - RVT145D125 (version 2) ...
ACCGGACATGATGCACCAGCTTCGGCCAGCTCTCGAATCCGTAGTCGCGGGCCAGCGCGTACTGCTCATCGGCCAGAGTGGCAGCCGGCTCGTCCGCGCGGACGATGCGGAGCCGTTCCTTGGCTCGCTTGCGAAGCTGCTCGAGCGAGGGACGCGCGGGTAGCCGCGCCGGGGGGTTGGACATGGATCTCCTTTCCTTACGCCCGCGTCCGCACGACGGGCTGAAAGAAGATCGAAGCTGTGCTCGCGGTTGCCGACAGGGGGGCTCGGCCCTTCCCGCGGACGGGGTGCGCCCTGCCACGCGCGCGTACCGTAGCACGGGCGATGTAGGGCTGACAAGCTCCCCCACACGGACGAGCCGTCGCCTGCTTGCCAAGTGCCCATCTCGTATGTCTGATAGAGTGTCTACGGACGGTGGCTCCGAGTTGCTTGTGGCGGTGGTACCGTGTCGGTGGGCGCATTCGCGGACCTGGTCGCCTTCGATCCCGACTCCGTGGCCGACCGGGCAACATTCGACGACCCGCACCAGTACCCGCAGGGCATCCCGATTGTGCTCGTGAACGGGGTCGTCACCCTGCGGGACGGCGAGCATAGGGGCGACCTGGGCGGACGGGGTGTGCGCGGGCAGCCCGCGGCGTGAGTGGCACGGTAGAGCGCCGCCGATGGACACCGGGTGCGGGGGTCTTACCTTCCTCAGCAAGGGGCACCGTCGACGACGGGCCCGTATGGTCGCGGACAGAGAGCGGCCGCTTCCAGGAGCCGAAGGAAGGCAAGCAGTCATCCGAGACCGAGTCGCGCCAGGCAAGCACCTGGGCCATTCGGACCGTCCGTCGGACTAGTGCAAATCGAGTCTCCGCTCACGATCCCCAGAGAGAACCTGTTCGAGTCGTGGCCTCCTTCCCATATCTTCGGAGCCTGTCCGCTCGCTCCCTCGCTGCCTTCGTCTTCGGGCTCTCGGCCTCGGTGGTGGTGCTTGTGATCCTCCTGATCACGGGCTCCCAGATGGTTCGTGTGGAAGGACTCGACGTTTCCGGGCTACCCCGATTTCATGCCATCCTGAACGCGACGGCCACGGTCCTCCTCGCCACCGGGTATGTTCTGATCCGGAACGGGAAGGTCCAGGCGCACCGGGCGACTATGGTGGGTGCCTTCCTCCTCTCGGTCGTCTTTCTCCTCTCCTACGTGGTCTATCACGCTCAGGCCCCGGTGACGAGGTATGGAGGCCAGGGGTTGGTCCGGAGCGTCTACTACTTCGTGCTCATCACCCATGTGGTTCTGGCGCCTGTGATCCTGCCCCTCGCCCTCTACACGGTGGCCCGGGCCCTCCGGGGAGAGATCCCCCGGCACCGAAGGATCGCCCGCTGGACGCTCCCTCTCTGGCTCTACGTGACGGTGACCGGTGTGGCGGTCTACCTCATGATGGCGCCGTACTACGATTTCCCCTGAGCGAGGCCCAGTTGGCTCGGGACGAACTTGGCGAGGCGCCCTGAGGAGCTCGTGGAAGCGGACTTTGCCGTCGCCGGCCTCGGAGATCACACCCTCGAGGACGACGACGTGCTAGTGGGAGTGGGCGTTGAATGCGCGTTCATGAGGAAGATGCCCATCGCGAGACCCGTCAAGCCGTTGGCGATGGCGATCCACCAGAAGCCGATGACCGCTACGACGCCTTGCATGAAGAGTGCGTCGGCCAGCACGAAACCACCCTGGAGGACCAGGAAGATGATCAACGAGACGAGACCCGGATGCAAGGCGAGGTCGTGCATGCGCTGAACCATCGCGGAGACGAGCAAGCCCAGGACGAGGAACACGACCAGGTGAAGGGCGGTGAAGAATGCCACCATATCCATGCGAACGCCGCTCACCGTTTCCGGATCGAGCCCGAGGACAAGGGCGCTGCCGAGCAGGGAAGGCGTGAAGAGAGGCTCGAACTTGATGGCGTCGATGATCAAGACGACCAGCGCCACCGTGGACCCGCCTATCGCGCCGCCGTAGAACGCGTCGAAAAAGAAGTCGGCCCACAGGGAGGCGCCGTCACTAACCGTGCGTCGCCGATCAACGGTTGCATTAACCGATTGATCCATGTTTCCTCCTGGGTGCCCAGGACGCGTATAGGCAGGATCCATGATCCCGATCGACCTTACGTTGTCGAAGCCCACATGGCAAGCGTCGCCGACTGCCCGGAGTGGACGATGGCCCCGAACGACAGAAGCTTCATCAAGTGGACACTCGGAAGCGCTTTCGCATGTGGGATGCTGTTCGCCGGCCTGTCCGTGTCACGGGCGCTGACCGCGGGCGCATCGCCCTTCGCACACCTCGGACCCGTGACCGCGATGAGCATGATCGGTTTCACCGTCGGCGGACTCGTGGGCCCCCTCCTGTACGGCATCGTTTCTCGGGGTGGAAAGCGGTGATTCTGGCCGTACGGCGAGCCCTGGACGTCCGTCCGGCCGACGCTCCCTCTTCCCCACCGCGGCACCTCGAGGATGACTCGCAGCACGCTCGCACGCACGTGCCGTAACGATTCACCCACTCACCCGCGCTGCGCGGTTGCGGTTGGAGTAGCGCGAGCCCCGGGGTGGTGCCATCGTGGTCGGGATCCAGCGACCCGACGAGAGCGTCGTTCCATACTCCGGTGGAGGGGTGTGTGGCCTCAGGACGCATTTTGAGCCACTTCAGCGTGTTCGCCTTCGAGCCCACCTTCTGGGATCTCGCGGCCGGCGCACGTGTGCACAGGGAAAGACAGTTGCGCTCGGCACTCGGCCGAGCCGCGGACTCGGTGCATTTCTACCATACGTTCGGGATCCGCCATTCGAGCGAAGCGTTGGTCTGGTGCTGTCTGAGGGCCGAGGCGGCCGACGCGCCCGCCCGGTTCTTCGAGCGCTTCGCCGAATTTTTGAGTCCCTTCCGGAATCACGTGCGCCTCGTCGACACGCTCTGGGGATTCACCGGGGAATCGGAGTACACCAGGGGCGCGAGCCAGCGGGCGATCGACGCCTTGCAGCCGCGCACCCGACAGTATCTGATCGTGTATCCATTCGCGAAAACCCACGCGTGGTACATGGCTCCGTCGGAGATGCGCCAGCGTATGATGTCCGAACACATCCGCGTTGGGCGCAGCAATTCCGGTGTCGAACAGCAAATCCTCTATTGCGCGGGGCTTCAGGACCATGAGTTCGTCGTCGTCTACGAGACGGACGATCTCGCCTCTTTCACGGCGCTGGTGGCCGAGCTGAGGCGGACCGAGGCGCGCGGGTACACGGCGCGGGACGTGCCCGTCCACGTGGGGGTTCGCGTCTGCACCGAGGACGGCTGAGCTGTGCCAGTGTCTCGCTACCCGCCCCAGCGACGAGCGCCGTCGATCCGACACCGGCTCGAACTCCTGGGCGCCTACACCTGGGCGCCTTCGTGCTTGCCGCGCACCGCCGCGCGGCGTAGCCTTCCCGAAGGTCGGAGAACTTCCGAACCCGGAACCAGTTCGGAGCCGGGGAAACAGGGCTCGTCGCTCGGGAGGCTGCATTGGTACCCTGGCTCGTTCCAATCGCTCTCTTCTGGCCGCTGGCGGCCCTATACCTGGGCGGAGCGGCCATCACCATGGAAGGGGGAGGCGGAGTACGTCAGGCGAGCGGTCTCCTCCTGCATTTCGTCTCGTATCTGGGTATCTACGCCCTTCTCCGGGCCGGGCTCTCCGGCCTGATCGGGCCGGTCCTGGGCGGCGTCGTCGTGCCGATCGTCCTGACGTCGATCCTGCTACCGGTTCTCGCCAAGCTCGCTTTCGGAATCGCGGGTGTACGCCTCAGCTCGGTTCCGGGCAGTGCCGCGGAGTAAGATAATCCAAGGTGTGGGGAGAAGTCTCGGTAGGCGCCGTCGTCGTTCTGGGTGCTCTGGTGCTCTTTCGGTGGGGCGTTATCCTTTTCGCAGCCACGCTCTTGCTGCGTCCGGCGAGGACGTGCCCGGCGTGCTTCCGGTCCACGATCGCGATCCGGCGACCGCTCCTGTCCGTCCTCTTGCGCATTGCGGAATGGCGTTGGTGCCCCGCTTGTGGGTGGCGAGGTCTGTCTCGACGGGACGAGCCTGAGGACATATGGACTCAGCGGGATTTCAGATCGGGGGTCTGACGGTCCGGATCGACCGGCTGATCTGTGTGGGCTTCGAGACCTGCGCGCAGATGGCCCCCGAGCTCTTCCAGTTGGATGAAGAGGGGATCGTCGTGTTCAAGGTCGACGCTGCCGGCGTCCCGACGGACCTGGTCCTGGAGGCGTGCCGCTCGTGCCCGGTCGAAGCGCTCCAGGTGCTCGATGCGTCGGGCAACCAACTCGTGCCATAGGAACCTACCCCGCATGCGGGAAGCAAACGGCCCTGCGGGCGCGGGCTCGGACGACGCTCGCCGTAAGAAGCCCAGGCGTTATGCGGACGTCGCGGGACCGACCGTTTCGGGTATCCTCGAGCAGGTCAACCAGCAGCGGGAGCGGCTCGAAGCCCGACTGGCCTCCGTGGGTGCAGTGGTGGCGGTCGCGAGCGGGAAAGGAGGCGTCGGGAAGAGCGCGGTGACGGCCAACCTCGCGGTGACGCTTGCCCGTCGGGGAGCACGCGTCGGAGTGGTGGACGCCGACCTCAATGGGCCGTCGCAGGGGCACATGCTCGGACTCCTCGGGAAGCGTTTGGGTGACGGAGCCGACGGGGTCGAGCCGCCCGAAGGTGTGGCTGGTATACGGGCCGTGTCCACCGAGCTCCTTCTCGCGGAAGGCATGCCGGTCCGATGGCGGGGCCCGCAGACGGATCGCTTCGTGTGGCAGGGTATCACGGAGGCCACCGCATTGCGGGAGTTCCTTTCCGACGTAGTCTGGGGCGAGCTGGATTATCTGCTGGTGGACATCCCCCCGGGAACGGACAAGATCGGGCGCTTCCTGGATCTGGTCCCCGCACCGGACCAACTTCTCATGGTCACTGTTCCTTCGAGGGTCGCGAGCGCGGTGGTCCGTCGCTCGGCCGCGGAGGTCAGGGAGGCCCGCGTGGCATGCGTGGCGCTGGTCGTCAACATGTCCGGGTACGCTGGCGAAGGGGGTGGGGCGACACTGCCGCTCTTTTCGGGTGCCGGTGTCGCCGATCTCGCGCGATCACTCGACCTGGATCTGTGGGCGGAGATCCCGTTCGATCCGGTGTTCGGTGAAGCGACCGACCGGGGTGAGCCCCCGGGAGCGGACGGCTCCTCCGCAGTGGCTCGCGCGCTCCACGATCTTGCCGAGCGCGTGGAGCACGCCCCCGGAGGGAGGAAGGCGAAGCCGTGAAGTTCCTCTGCCTGGAATGCGACGAGGTCATGGCGTTTGCGGAGAGAGATCTCCCGGGAGACGGCACGCTGACGGCGATTTTCACCTGCGGCGCGTGTGGAAGAGAGATGGCCTTGCTAACGAACCCGATGGAGACGAGGCTCGTGACCTCCCTCGGCGTCGAGATAGGGGGGCGCACCGTGCCGGAGCAGCCGTTTCAGCAGACGCGCACGAACCTCGATGAGCCTCGGGAAGACGCATTCGCCGAGATGGTGCCCCGAACCGAACCGGGCGAGGCCGGGGGCGGGGACACGCTCGCTCGGCCTCCGTCCGGGGTGACCTGGTCGGCGGAGGCAACGGAACGGCTCGGGCGGGTCCCGACGTTCGTCCGGGGCATGGTCAAGCGCATCTATGCGGAGTATGCGCGCGAGCGGGACATCGGTCTGGTCACGCCAGACGTGATGGACCGAGCCCGCAACGACCTCGGCCTCGAAGGGATGTGAGCAAGCGGCGGCAGCGATCGGTTCGGCTCGACAACCCGGAACATCCTGGCTCGTCCCATCCGTTGGCCCGGGCGCACCGCGTCTCGTATCGCTACGGTTCCGCGCCTCCTTCGGTCGCGCTCGTCGACTTGGAGGTGTGGCCAGGGAAGATCGCCGCGATCGTCGGCCCGAACGGTGCCGGGAAGAGCACACTCCTCCGTCTCATGACCGGCAGGCTCCGGCCGAGCGAGGGTACCGCCGAGCTTCCCACGGGACGCCGTCCCGACGGTACCGCGACGCTCGGCTACGCGGGCGAAGAGACGGTGCATTTCGAGGCGCTGTCGGGATTTCAGAACGCGCGCTTCTTTGCCCGGGCCAGCGGACTCGCTGCGGGAGCGGCTTCCGCAGTCGTGACGGAGCATTTCGAGCTCTTGGATCTGAGCAACGAGGCCGCCAATCCTGTATCGACCTACTCGTATGGGAACCGGCGCAAGCTGCTCCTGATCGAGGCATTGGCACACCGACCGCCCTTCGTCGTGCTCGACGAGCCCACGTCAGGACTCGACGCCGGGTCGCGAGAGGCCTTGCTCCGACTGCTTCAAGCGAGGCGGAACGAACGTTCGGGGGTCCTGATGGTCAGCCACGATCTCGATTTCGTGATGGAGCTCGCCGACCGGATCACCTTCCTCCATCGGGGTCGCGTGGTCGCCGAAGGGCCCCCGAACGACCTCGTATCCGCGGTCGTCGGGTCGTCCGTTCGCTTCGAGATCACTCTGGGTGAGCGCCCGCAGCGGCCGCCGGAGTCCTTCGGACCGGATGTGGAGCTCGTGAGGGAGGGAGACGAGCTCGTTCTGGAAACATCCAGGGGCCATGCCGCACTACCCGACGTCTGTGCCGCGCTCGTCGCGGCAGGCGCCCGGATCTCGAGGGTCGTGGTTCGTGAGGCCGGGCTTCCCGAAGTCTTCCGCCGTATCACCGGCGAGGACCTGGCAGGATGATTTCGGCGGTTCCCGCGCTAATCGTTCGGGATTGAGGGGACTTGAGCCTACTCGTGGCAGAGTTCGAGCTCCGTCTCGCCCTTGCGCGGCGACGTCTGTTCGTCTTGAACGTCATCGTACCGTTGTTTCTCGTCACCCCGATCGCGCTGGGAGCTGCACCCCCCGTTCATGCCTCCGTGGCCTACACCGTGCTATTCGTGCTCTTCGGCACGTTCGGTTCTGCGATTCCCCTGGTTCGGGACGCGGAGGCAGGACTCCTCGAGCGAGTCCTCCTGATCGGCGCGCGTCCAGCGGCCTACTTGCTACAACGGTCGGCGGCCGGCTGCCTGATCGACTCGCTTCAACTCCTCCCGGCTCTGGTGGTCGTCCTGCTCGGGACGGGCGCCTCGCAGGCGCGGCTCGCGGGTCTCTGGCTCGCACTCACGGCCTCGCTGTGGATCGCCAACCTCCTCGGCATCATGGTCGCGTCGTCGGCCCGCTCGCTGGCCGAGACAGCCCTCCTCTCGGCGGTCACCGCTCTCCTGCTCCTGCATGCGTCGGGCGTATTCCGTACCCCCGCACCGGGGTCGGCGTGGGCGACGCTGGAACGCGTCAGTCCGTTTCGGGCGCTCCATGAGACCACACTCTCCTTGCCTGAGGGAGCGGCCGTGGGGGTCCACACGTCACTCTTCATCTGGGCACTCGGGCTTCCTGCGGTCACTGCGCTTCTCGCGCGCCCGCTCACCGGGGCTCTGCGGACTATGGAGAGGGCTCGATAACGGGACCCCATTGCAGGTTGTGCGAAGCCCGCCGGACTCGCGCAGGGGTTGCTCGGTAACGAGGAAGCCACGAGTAGCGCGCTCCCGCGACGGACGTGGCTCAGGCGAAGTTGCTGGTGACGGCAGGGCAGCCCATATTGGCGCCCGTAACGGTTGCCGTACGGCTGAATAGTCGCCCCTGAGGGGCCCGTTTCGGCCCGCCGTTGCTGGGTGCTGAGGGATCCTCGCGGGTCCCCGCACCCGAAGTTTGAGTGCGTTTTTGACGGGTCCGGCGGTTGTTCCGACCACCGGACCGTTGGGTGGGTAATAGATTGCAAGTCGGGCACGTCGCCCGGAGCGGCCCACGCCGCTCGGGAGGCAGCATGCGCCCTCGAGCGTATGGCTTGCCTCGGGAGCCGTGCCCAGCGTAAAGCGCTCAGAACCGGGGCCCGCATGTACCGAGAGATCCTCGTTCCCGTCGACAACTCGGACCCTTCACACTGGTCCGTCACCCGTGCGATCGAGTTGTGCCGACGGAGCGGAGGGGGGGTCACCGGAACCCACGTCTACGCTGCTCGGCTGCACGACGTGCGCTTTCGCCAGCTCGAGACCGGCCTCCCGGCGCGCTTCCAGACTCCGCAGGAGATCAAGAGGCAGCGGCGGATCCACGACAAGCTGATCGAGAAGGGCCTCCAGCTCATATCCGACTCCTTCCTCGACCAGACGGAGCGCATCTGCCGCGAGGCCGGGGTTCCGCTCACCCGACAGCTCCTCGAGGGAATCAACTACGAGGAGATCATCCGGGAGGCGAATAGCGGCAGGGGTCGCCTACCCAGCCTCATCGGCTTCGACCCCAACATCGCCGACAAGTACGACGGGGGCGAGGTCGTGCGCGGGGACGTGCGCGTGAACGAGGAGGGGAGGATCGTCGCCGAGGACGAGGAGCAGGACGAGAAGCTGGCCGGCACCAGCGGGCGTGCGTACGACCTCCTCGTCATGGGCGCGCACGGGATCGGCCGTCAGGAGTTCTCGCAGCTCGGCGGCGTCGTGAGCCGGGTGCTCCGCAAGGTCGAGAAGGACGTGCTCGTCGTGCGTAGCGGGCGGCCCCTCGAGGGGGGGAAGTGGATGGTGTGCGTGGACGGGTCCTCCTACAGCTACAAGGCGCTGCGCGTCGCGCTCGAGATGGCGCAGGAGCTCGGCGCGACGCTCTACGTTTGCTCCGCGTTCGACGTCGAGTACCACCATGTCGTCTTCGGCAATATCAAGGACGTCCTCTCGGTGCAGGCGTCGAAGGTCTTCAAGTTCGAAGAGCAGGAGGAGCTACACAACAACATCATCGACAAGGGACTCCTGAGGCTCTGCAAGGCGAACCTGAGGCGTGCCGAGGTCATGGCCGCGGAATACCCGCAGGTGCCGGTGGAGACGCAGATCCTCATCGGCAAGCCGTTCGACTGCATCCTCCGCTGGGTGGCCGAGGTCGAGCCGTCCCTCCTCGTCGTGGCGCGCCACGGGAGCCACCGGATCGACGGGACGGACCTGGGCTCCCAGGCGGACAACCTCGTGCGGCTCGCCGACACCAACGTCCTCCTGATCGGGACGGAGGACGTCCGGCCCGAGGAGATCCCGTGGATCGAAGAGGACGGCGAGACCGGTCTCGAGTGGACCCCGGAGGCGGAGGTGCGCATTCTCCGGGTGCCTCCGTTCGCGCTTGGAATCGCGCGCCGCGCGGTCGAGGAGTTCGTGCTCGACAACTACGGCGCAGGCGCGAACGGCACGTACCGCGAGGACCGTCCCGCCGCTCCGGACGGGAACGGGCGGCCGGCGTCGGACGCCAGCGAGGGTGCCGGCGGCCGGCTTGCGTCGGACGACGCGGGGAGCACGAACGGCCGGGCCGGGTCGACCGACGGTGCGGACGATGCCGGCGGGACCCGCCAGCCCGTGCCGCCCCTCGGCACGAACGGGCTGCCGATGGTCACCAACGCCCGCCTCGACGAGGCGATCACGAAGCTGCTGCCCACGCACATGCAGCTCATCATGGGGATCGGCACCGCGGAGGAGCTCGCGCTGGCCGAGGTCAAGGCCCAGGAGGCGATGAAGCGCACCCACGTGGAGGGAAGCGACGCCGATCCCGAGCCACAGGTGCCCACTATCACCACGAAGTGCCCCCACACGGGGCATGTCCAGAGCCGGGAGCGCACGGTCACGGACCCGATCGTGTGGACCGAGGAAGCGAGGGCGCGGCTGGACAACGTGCCGCTCATCGCCCGCCCGCTAGCGCGGAACACGGTGGAGCGCTTCGCCCGCGAGCACGCGCTCTGGCGTGTCACCACCCGGGTGATGGACGAGAACAAGGAGGCGATGATCGCGGCCGACGAGTTCGATATGGACACGATGCTCGTCATGTTCCGCGAGCTCCAGGCCAAGCAGCTTCGCGCGGAGGCGGAAGGCGTCGACGGGCTCACGCCCGAGATGCGCCGCTTCATCGAAGAGGCGAAGGCCCAGGGCGTGACCCGCTGCCCCGTACGCGACGTCGCCGAGGCCGCCGGGGCGTGTCCGGTGGACTTCAAGGCGGTGACGCCCGAGGAGGCACGCGCTGCGGTCGAGTCGTTCATCGAGTCCGGAGACGACGCGGAGTGACGGGCGTGTCCGCCGCCAGGCCGGCCCCCTCGCAGCCACTCCCCGTCCTCGACTTTCCGGTCGCGTCGAGCCCGGGATCCGAGGCGCGTGACCCGCGCCACGGCGAGCAGGAGACGCTCCTCCCCCACGTCGTTGCGTGGAACCTGACCCGCCGCTGCAACCTCGCCTGCTCGCACTGCTACATCTCGGCGGGCTCGTGGCACGCCAGCGGGGGAGAGCTCTCCACCGACGAGTGCCACCGGGTGCTCGACGACGTGCTGGCGGTGAATCCTTCCCTGCTCCTCATCCTGAGCGGCGGCGAGCCGCTCGTCCGCAACGACCTCGAGGAGATCGCCGAGCACGCCGCGTCCGCGGGTGCGACGGTGGTCGTGGGCACGAACGGCATCGGCCTGACCTCGGGGCGCATCGAGTCGCTCAAGGGAGCGGGCGTCCGCGGCGTCGCGGTGAGCGTCGACTCGCTGACGCCCCGCTACCACGACCGGTTCCGTCACGGCGCGGGGGCGTTGGGGGACACGCTCGCGGCCGTCGACCGGCTCATCGAGCGCGAGCTCGACTTCATCGTGCAGACGAGCCTCACGCGCGGGAACCGGGCCGAGCTCCCGGAGCTGGTCTCGTGGGCCGCCGAGAAGGGAGCGGTGTCGTTCAACCTCTACTTCCTGGTGCCCACGGGGCGCGGCCGGTCCATGCGCGGGTTGTCGCCGGAGGAGAACGAGCAAGTGCTCGCGGAGCTGGTCGAGTTGGAGCGGACGTACCGGGGGCGCATGATGGTGCGGTCCAAGTGCCAGCCCCAGATCATGCGCCATGTCGTCGAGGCGGACGACGAGTCGCCGCTGCTCAACTACAGCACGCGCTGCCCCTGCGGCGTGCACTACTGCCGGATCACGCCGGAGGGGAAGCTGACGCCGTGCCCTTACATGCCGGCCGTGGCGGGCGACCTGATGCGCGCCTCCTTCGGCGAGGTGTGGACGTCGTCCCCCCTCTTCCGCGCCCTGCGCGAGGGATCCCTCGGCGGCCGCTGCGGCAGGTGCGAGTACCGCAAGGTGTGCGGCGGGTGCCGGGCGCGGGCGTACGCCGAGTCGGGCGATCCGCTCGGGCCCGACGACTCGTGCGCGTACGATCCGCCGGGAGACCGTCCGCTGGTGGAGCCCAGGCGCGCGGTCACCTACGGTCGCGGCGCCGACCCCGAGTTGCCGTGGACGCCCGAGGCGCGGGAGCGCCTCGCCCGGGTGCCGAGCTTCGTGCGGGGCGTCGTGACGCGCCGGGTGGAGGACTTCGCGCGCCGGCGCGGCTACGCGGCCGTCGACGCGGAGGTCATGGCCGAGGTCCGGCGTAGCCTGCCCGTCGACTTCTCGAAGCGGCTCCCGTTCTTCCTGCGGGACGCGAGCGGTGAGGGTGCGCGTGGTGAGGGTGCGCGCGGCGAGGGTGCGCGTGACGAAGGCGGGCGCGAGGAGGCGATCGATGCGTGACCGCGGCCTCGCGGCGAGGCCGGGCTTCCGGGCTCTCCTGCCCGTCGTCGTCCTGACCGCGCTTGTCGCGCTCTTCCTAGCGGCCGAGCCGGCTCTCGCCCAGGAGTACACGGTACGCGAGTACGGCAACTTTCCGATCATCGGAAGTCGGGCGGCGATCTGGCTTGCCGCTCAGCTCCACCTCTTCTTCGCGGCGTTCGTCCTGGGCGTGCCCATGTTCGCGGTCGTGGCTGAGGCAATCGGCATCTACGGCGGGGAGGAGCGCTACGACAAGCTGGCGAAGGAGTTCACTCGTCTGTTGCTGGTGTCCTACTCGGCCACCGCGATCTGGGGCGCGATCCTCGTCTTCGGTCTGGTCACGCTCTATCCGCGCGTGTGGGGCTACCTGTCGGAGATCTTCGCGGTCTCGATGTGGCTCTACGTCGGGCTCTTCTTCTTCGAGTCGTTCACGCTCTACCTCTACTACTACGGGTGGGACCACTGGAAGAAGGGCCGGGCGAAGTGGGGTCACTGGGGACTGGGCATCCTGCTGAACGTCTGGGGCACCGCGGTGATGTTCATCGCCAACTCGTGGCTCACGTACATGATGAGCCCGCCCGCGGAGGTGACGCCCGACACGGCGCCCGCGATGGTCCAGTTCTGGAGCGCCTTCGCCAACGCCACCTGGATGCCCATCAACATCCACCGGCTCATCGCCAACGTGGTCTTCGGGGGCGCGATCGTGGGCGCGTACGCCGCCTACCGCTTCCTCTCGTGCAGGACCGACGAGGAGCGCGCGCACTACGACTGGATGGGCTACATCGGCAACGTTGTCGCGATCAGCGCGCTCATCGTGCTGCCGTTCGCGGGTTACTGGCTGGGCCGCGAGATCTACGAGTTCAACCAGCAGATGGGCACGACGATGATGGGCGGCTTCATGAGCTGGCTCTGGGTCGTGCAGGCGTTCCTGATCGGCGTGCTGTTCCTGACCGGCAACTACTACCTGTG
>Ga0299906_10003716_pt1 | contig 12567 bp, 5 predicted proteins | sample RVTome_14_FD_200259 | JGI IMG/M metagenome (GOLD analysis project Ga0299906, IMG submission 200259) | Soil microbial communities from uranium-contaminated site in the Upper Colorado River Basin, Wyoming, United States - RVT145D125 (version 2) ...
GACTAGGCGTTCCCGCGTTCCCAACCCAGGGGTAGGGAACACGGGAACACCGGCCGTCGCTTCATGGGATGCGATTCTCAAAAAGAGAGACCCACGACAGGTAGCACGGACGGTGGGCCGCATGCGGCCAGCCCCGTCCACGCTTCCCCACGGAGTGGACCCCGCCCGGGGCCTCCCATCACACGCTGGCCTACAAGATCGACGGCGGTGGTCTATGTGGTCGCAGTGGCGTCCTGTCATACGATCGGTTCGCCACGCTGGTACGAACAGAGGCGGCGTCAGGCGGGGTCGTCGGGTTCCGGGGCGAGCTCCACCGAGTCGTAGACCTCCGCGAGCGGGAGGTCGACCTCGATCTCCGGGAGCGGAATCACCGCATCCATCCCCTGGTACACTTCGCGGGCGAAGCCGTGCTCGCCGCGGCGCAGCACCACCGCGGCCGCTATCTCCTGCTCGACGAGCACATAGGCGCAGAGGGAAGGGATGGTCAGGTAGGCGCTCTTCTTCTCGCCTTCGTCGATGCGGCGGGTCCGCCGTGAGAGGACCTCGAAGACCACGGCCGGCTCGTCCTGGAACGAATCCGTTTGGGGGTTCGGCCGGCAGATCACCGGCACGTCGGGATGGTAGAACCGCACCTCGTTCGGCAGGCGGAGCCGGATCCTGATGTCCGAGGAGTACGCTCGGCAGCGGCGGCCGCGCAGGCGCGCGACGAGCACGCCGAGGAGGTTGGGGACGACCAGGTTATGGGCGTTGCTGGGGCCGGCCAGCGCATAGACCAAGCCGCCCACGTACTCGTGCTTCACCGGCGACATCGGCTCCCGCGCCAGGTAGTCCTCCACCGGCACGAGCTCGAGCGTGGGCGCTGTCGTCACGAACACCAGTGTACCGCGTCCGTTTTGAAGCGATCACGGACTGCCAGCGCTACGGCAGGCCTGGTGGGAGTTGGTTGGTCAGGCGGGAACGACCCAGGTGCCGCCATCCCGGATCGCGTCGTACATGGCGGTCGGGCGCCAGCTCTGCGCCGTTGGGCCAAGTGGCGACACCGGACTCGACAAACGGGTTGGGACGCAGTCGGGCGACGGGCGCACACATGGGTGGGAATCGAGCCAGGTATAGCAACGCCGCTCGCAGGGCCGCAGGCGGACGAGGAGGTTCCCGTGGCTTGCGGAATGCACGTCCGGCCGCGGAGCTCGAGAGACGAGCGCCCCCGGCTTCGAGATCTCCCCCGTGATCCTGCCCAGCGACGGGCCGACGACATCCCCGTCGATCGCAACATCCGCAACCGCATCGTCGAGGGCGTCAGCATCGCAGATTTGAGCCGTCGAGCGACCGATCGGTAGGCCCGGGCCCACCTCGTCCTCACCAACCCCACTGAACCGGTTTCGGGTGGTGGGGCACCTTCGACTACCAACGACCGGCGCCTGGATCCACATATGTCTTTCGGACTATGTCGATCGCACTAAGTCATTCTTGTACAGTGACATACGCCTTGACATGCCGCTGCTCCTGTCAGTACCCTGCAACGTCTGCAAGCCTTTTCAGCTTTGCCCGATCTTGAAACTGATCCTGAAACCGTTTGGTTCACCAGCTCCTGGAAGGGGACTGAGGATGTCGGAGGGGCTCTTGGCTCGGGTGGGGTCTGAAGGTCTGGCCCTCGCGAGTCCTGAAGAGCGGCCAACCAACCCCTGGTTTCGGGCCTGCAGGAAGTCGATTGGCGGCCGCCGGGCTCGTCCGTGCATCGAACGGACGCGCGGGTCAGACGGCCGCAGGAGGTCCCAGTGGATCACGGCGCCGCTGAGCTTTATTGGGGAGAGAGCATGATGGGAACGAGGAAGCGAGCTCGAATCGGTCCGCTTGTCGGCATGGTTTCGGTGCTCCTGTTGGCCGCCGAGCCTTCGGCGATGGCTCAGAGCACGAGCGGCGAGGTGCGGGGGACGGTGCTCGACACGAGCGGCGGAATCGTACCCGGCGCGTCGGTGACCGTTACGAACGACGCCACGGGCTTCACCCGCACCGTCGCGTCAGACACGAAAGGGGACTTCCTGTTCCCGTTGCTGCAGACGGGCGTGTACCGCCTGGAGGTCAAGGCCGACGCCTTCAAGACGTACGCTCAGCAGGTCACGGTGCGCGTCCTCGAGGCCACGACGGTCCAGGTGCACCTGGAGATCGGCGAGATCACGGAGGAGTTGGTCGTGACGGCCGAGACCCAGGGGGTCAACGTAACCACCGGCGGCGTCGCACAGCGGCTCACCGAGGAGCTCTCCGAGCTCCCGAACCTGAATCACTACCTGCTGGCCAACACCGCAGTCCTGCCCTCCGTCGGGCAGAGCGAAGAACGGCGCGAGACGCTGAACGTGCAGGTCGCGGGCAACACTACGAACCGCAACGCGTTCTACATCGACGGCGCCGAGGCCACGGACCCCTGGCGGGGCTGGTCGCCGCGGCAACCCGCGGCGGAGGCCTTCGAGGAGATCGTCGTCAATACGGCGGGCGCCACGCCGGACACGGGCGCGAACTTCGGCGGTACGTTCAACGCGATCCTCAAGTCGGGGACGAACGACTTCCACGGCGGAGCGTGGTACTACTTCCGCGACAAGGGGCTGAACGCCAACTCGTGGGTCAACAACCGCCAGGGGCTCGACCGGCCCAACGACCCGCTCAAGTACTGGGGTGCGCAGATCGGCGGACCGGTCGTCAAAGACAAGGTCTTCTTCTACGTAACCGGCCACCGCGAAACCGACGAACAGCCCTTCACTGTGACGAACCGGTTCGCACCCACCGCGGCAATGGTGAACGGCGACTTCTCGGCCCTTCCCTTCACGATCCTCAACCCCGACACGGGCCAGCCATTCCCGGGGAATGTCATTCCCCAGGAGATGCTCGATCCGGTCGCGGCCAGCTTCTGGAACCAGTACGGCTATACGATCCAGAGCTACGCCAACACCCACGGCTTCCAGTTCGCCAACGAACGCAAGGTCTGGAACGTCAATGCCCGCCTCGACTTCAACCTCAGCGACAAACACCACGTCAGCCTGAGCGGCTACTACTTCAAGAACTCGACGAGCTCGCCGGACGCCCGCGTTCAGAGCATCTCGGGCTCCCCGACCGGCGGGACGTCGGGAAACACATTCGGCGACACCCTGCTCGGGGGCACCGAGCTGTCCGAGTTTCCACAGACGGTGATCAACCTCAAGCATACCTGGATGGCTTCGCCGAACCTCTTCATCGAAACCCACGGCGCCTACTCCGACATGCCGGAGCGGGTCGTGCTCAGCGACGATGCCCTCGGGACGACGCTCGGGACCCTGGGCGCGAACGACCCACTCCCCCGTCCCGGCGCGCCGGAGCTCCTGCCCAGCATCGTGATCGGCCAGTGGTGGGGCAGCCCGGAGACCGCGGTGCTCTTCCACGGCTGGACCACGGACTTCACCAGCAACAACGTCACGTTCGGCTCTTCCGCGACCTGGTTGTCCGGCTCACACAGCGTGAAGGTCGGGTTCGAGTTCCAGCGCGGCGAGTTCGACGAGCTTCAGGTCGCGCGCGAGAACCAGAACGGCCTCACGTTCAGTGGCAACGCCACCTCCGGAAACAACCCCTCGGGGGAGGGTTTCGGCAGCGCCTTCGCTCACGCCTTCGCCGATTTCATGCTGGGGCGCTTCGAGAACTACGGCGTCAACGACGAGTCGACCAACACGCTGCGCTCGTCGAACCTGGCCGGGTACGTCATGGATACGTGGCGCGTCACCCCGCGCCTGACCATCACCCCCGGCCTGCGCTACGAGTTCAACACGGGCATCGAGGAAGTGGACAACAAGCTCACGATCTTTCGGCCCGGCTTCCAGTCGAGCGTGCTCCCGACCGCGCCGCAAGGTATCGGCATCGCTCAGGATCCGGGTATACCCGAGTCGCTCGCGGGCTCGTCCCACAAGCTGGCTCCCCGATTCAACTTTGCGTACGACGTGGAGGGAGACGGCCGGACCGCCCTGCGCGGGTCCGCCGGGCTCTACTACGGGCGGGACGCATTGGCCCTCTACCAGACGAACTTCACGAATCGGCCGCCCTTCTCGGGAGCGAGCGCCATCGCGCGGAACGGGATCCTGTCCAACCCGTGGCTCACGAGTCAGAACCCCACTTACAGCGCCGTGCCGTTCCCGTTCACGGACCAGGACCCCGCGGCCTTCGTCTGGCCCGGCCAGGTGAGCAACCTGAACGGCATCGACCCCAACTACTCACTCCCATCTTCGTGGCAGTGGAACCTCTCCGTGGAGCGGGAGATCATCAACCGGGTGCGGCTCGAGATCGGCTACCAGGGCAACAGCTCGTCCGACCAGCCGACCCGGGTCCCGACCAACCTGGCGGTATTCGCAGCCGGCGCCAACGACGGCGGGAGCAACATCCAGGAGCGACGGCCGAATCAGTTTGCCGGCGATAGCCTCTTCTTCGTCGAGAACGAAGGGCGCTCGCGGTTCGACCAGTTCATCGTGGTCGCGCGCACCCGCCGGACCGACGTCATCGGTCAACTGAGCTGGGTCTACACGAACGCCCGTCGCAACTTCGCGGCCGGAGGCGTACAGAGCAACCGCGACTGGGACGGCACCTTGATCCACGCCGGACCTCCGGACGAGCTGACGTCGACCCAGCACAACCAGACGCTCTCGGGCTACTTTCTCTGGGACTTGCCATTCCTCCGGGGCGACGACGGCGCCCTGGGCAAGATCCTCGGCGGCTGGACCATCACGGCCAACGGATTCTGGAGCTTCGCCAACAAGGGAGGCAGCGTCGTGGCCGGGTTCGACTCCGACGCCGACGGCTTCGGCACGAACTACGCGGAGGTCAACGGGGCGATCAGCTATCCCCGGACGCAGATCGACGAGGGCGACTTGATCTACCAGTGGTTCGATCCGGGGCCGTTCACCGTCAACGGTGGGTCGGGGTCGGATCGCAACTTCGGCCCGAACCTCACCCTCGACGGGCTGAACGTGCTCGACACGTTGCCGGACGCGTGGCGAGTGGACGCGGCCCTGCTCAAGAACTTCCGGATGAGCGACTCGGCTCGGCTGCAGTTCCGCTTCGAGGTCTTCAACCTGTTCAACCACGCCAACCTCAACTTCCCGATCACGTCGGTGACGGACTCCAACCTCGGGAAGATCCGCAACAAGGCTGGCGACGGACGCCGGATCCAGATGGGAGCCCGGCTGACGTTCTAGAGGCTGGTTTCGACGGCCGGGGCCTCTCGAGGCCCCGGCCGTCTCTCGTCCTCCGGGCTGTCTGAATATCAGTTGCCGGGCTCGACGACCTCGAGCACGCGATCGATCGGCACGTCCTCGAGGTTCTGAACGGTGCCGCTCGGCCAACGGATCTCGAGCGCTCGGATCGCTTCCTCCCGGCCCAATCCGAAGTGAACGCGTTTGTCGCTCGAGGACATGAAGCCCACGCTCGTCGTCACGTGGTTGTAGAGCACGCGGCCCGATCCGGTCGTGAGCTTCAGTGTGGCGCCGATGCCGCCGCGGTTGCTCACCGTCCCCAGCGTGTCCACGAGGAGCCAGTGATGGCCGTTACCTCCGCTGTTGACGAGGATTCGCGGCTTGCTGGCGAGCGACGTCACCACGATGTCGAGAAACCCGTCGTCGTTCAGGTCGCCGAAGGCCGCCCCGCGCTGGTATCCCTCCGGCGCAAAATCCGGCCCCAGGCCCTCGGAGACGTCCTCGAATCGCTTCCCGTCCCGGTTCCTGAACATCGTATCCCGCTGCGCTCCGTTGACCGGCAGGTAGTCCACGTCGCCGTTCGCCGAGTAGATGTCCTTCCAACCGTCGTTGTCGTAGTCGATGAACCCGGCGCTCCACCCGGAGAACAGCCGGCTGAGCCCGAGCAGGTTGGTCGCGGGCGACGCGTAGGTGAAGCGGCTCCCCTCGTTCCGAAACAGGCCCCAGATCTGCAACGCCAGCGTGTTGTAGAAGACGTCGACCCGTCCGTCGTTGTCGTAGTCCTTGGCGTCCGCTCCCATACCGGAGACCGTCGCTCCCATGTCGTTGAAGTCGACCTGCCAGGCGGAGGCCTCCTCCGAGAAGGTGCCGTCGCCGAGGTTGCGGAACAGGAAGTTCGGCTCGGTATCGTTCGCGATGAAGACGTCCATGAGGTCGTCCCCATCGAAGTCGGCGACTGCGATACCCATGCCCTTGCCGTTTGCCGCGTCGGCGAACCCAGCCCGGACGCTGACGTCGGTGAACCGTCCGCCCCCTTCGTTGTGGTAGAGAGTCTGAGGCACGCTCTCGTACCAGGTCGGCTGGCAGTAGCGCTCTCCGCCGTCGGGCCCCTGGCAGCGCCGATCACTGGCGGGGCTCCAGTACGTGTACTGCGAGACGACGAGATCGAGGAGGCCGTCGTTGTCGTAGTCGAGCCACGCGCCCGCCACCGAGAGAAGCGTCTCCGGTTTCTCGTCCAGCCCAGCCGCAGCGGTGACGTCCCGGAAGGTCCCCCCCTCGTTGTGGAACAGCGCGTTGCGTCCGGCTTGCGCGACGAAGAGGTCCGTGTACCCGTCGTTGTCGTAGTCGCCCGCGGATACGCCGAAGCTGAAGTCGAGGTGCGCGCCTTCGAGCCCCGCCTCCGCGGTCACGTCCACGAATCGCCCGCCGCCCTCGTTGCGGAGCAGGCGGTTGTAGTAGGCGGGCTCGGTCTTGACCAGCGCCGGGAGCTCGGCTCCGTTCGTGAGAAAGATGTCGAGCCTCCCGTCCCCGTCGTAGTCGAGGAGGGCGACCCCGCCGCACATGGGCTGCGGGAAGTACTTCCGACCGTCGAAGCCGTTGCGCGACTCGTAGCGGAGCTCCGAGCGGGGAGCCACGTCCACGAAGGTGAGCGGCGCTTCCGTGTCCGAGGAGCGGCCGGACTTCCCCGTCAGGGCCAGCAGCAGGAGTCCCAGGACGAGCCCGCGCTCTACGCTCCGCGCAGCGCTCGGACCGGCAGGGGAATGACTCGGCGTTGCTCTCAAGCGGCGTCCCAGGAACTCGATTGGCCAAGATACGATAGCGCATGGCATGTAGACTCTGCCAGGCAGCTCGCGTATCGGCCTCGACTGCGGCTGCGCCCGCCCATCTGGTGAGTTCCGACCTCGCCGCCCGGATCGCCCGGAGGGCGCCCGGCGCTTCCCCGCCCGTGCCGCACTGACAGTGGCCCTCTTCGGGGCACTGGCCGTTCTTTTCTTCGTTTCGGGCGCTCTCGGGCTGCTCTACGAGGTGGCATGGTTCCGCCGCCTCCAGCTCGTTCTCGGGGTGAGCAGCTTCGCGATCGGAGCCGTCGTGTCGGCCTTCATGCTCGGCCTCGCCGTGGGCGGCCGCTGGGCGGCGCAGAGCGCGGCGCTGCGACGCGCTCCGCTCGTCGCGTTCGCACGGCTGGAGCTGGGGCTGGCGCTCTACGCCGCCATCTTCCCGCTGCTCGCGGACGCCGTCGAGACCCTCTACCCGGCGCTCTTCGGGCTCTTCGGAGGCTGGTTCCCGGCCCTGTCGGCGGCGCGCTTCGTCCTGGCGCTGACGCTGCTGCTCCCGCCCACCTTCCTGATGGGAGCCAGCCTGCCGGCCATGGCGGAGGCGACCGTGGCCCCGGGCGCGCGGTGGGCGGGGCGCGCGGGATGGCTGTACGCGCTCAACACCATCGGGGGCGTGGTGGGCACGCTGGGAGCCGGGTTCTTCCTCGTGGAGCATCTGGGAATCACCGGGACGCTGTACGCGGGCGCCGGCGGCAGCTTTCTCGTGGGGGCCGCTGCGCTGGCCCTGGCCCGCCACCCGGTGTACGCGGCGCGCGCCACGCGGCTGGCTGCTGCTGGGCCGCCGGTGAGCGCCCGCAGCCGTGCAGCGGCGGGCTTCCTCGCTCGCCGCGCAGCCGTGGCCGCCTTCGCGGCCGGCGCGGTCTCTCTCGCGGCCGAGGTCGTCTGGACGCGGGCGCTGGTCTTCTTCGTGCACAACTCTACGTACGCGTTCAGCGCGGTCCTCGCCGTGTATCTTCTGGGGATCGGTTCCGGCGCCGGCCTGGCGGCCCTCCGCCCAGCCGCCACAGCCGCGAGCGCCCTGCGAAGGATCGCCGCCGCGCTGGCGGGTGGCTCCGCCGCCCTCGTGTTGGCGATCGCGGTCTATCGCCACCTGCCGTTGCTCGCGGCGGTGCTGGCCGGGTCGGCCCGGCAGGCCCCCGGCCTGGTGGGTGCTCCGGACGGCTCGGCGCTGCTCGTTTTCGATTGGTGGACGGCGCTCGTGGTGATCTTCGGCCAGGTAGCCGCGGTACTCTACCTGCCCGCGCTGGCACTCGGGGCCGTCTTCCCGTTGACCCTCCAACTGCTCGAGGCCGACGGAACGCCGGCCGACGTGGTGGGACGCCTCTACCCGCTGAACGCCCTCGGAGGCGTCGCGGGCGCCGTTCTCGGCGCCTTCGCATTGGTGGGGCTGCTCGGGACACGCGGCGCGCTCCTCCTGCTCGCGTGGGCGCCGGTGCCCGTCGCGCTCTGGGCGCTCCGGCAGAGCCTGCCCGGGAGGCGGCTCTTCTGGGTCGCGGGCCTCTACGCGAGCGGCCTGGCGGTCGCCAGCATGCTGGCGGCGCCGCCGAGCTTCTACCGGCGCCTCTTCCAGAAGCGCTTCGGACGCGTGACGTGGTTCTCGGAGGGGGTCTCGGACAGCGTGGCGGTGTGCGAGTACCCTGACGGGAGCCGCTGGATCCAGTTCTCGGACGGGCGTGGCGCATCGGGGACCCGGTCCTTCCAGGGGGGGTGGCTCTACGCTCACCTCCCCCTGCTGCTCCATCCGGCTCCGAAGTCGGCCGTCGTGATCTGTTTCGGTACCGGGAACACGCTCGGTGCGGCGAGCCTCCATCCGCTCGAGACCCTCGATGGCGTCGAGCTGTCGCCGGAGGTGGTCCGGGCGTCGCGGGTCTTCGCCGAGACCAATCACGGCGTAGTGGAGAACGAGCGGGTTCGGGTGCATATCGAGGACGGGCGGAACTACCTGCTCGGCACGCAGCGGCGCTTCGACGTGATCACGGAGGAGCCTCCGCTGGTCCACACCGCGGGAGTCGTCAACCTCTACTCGAAGGACTTCTACGAGCTGGCCTCTCGCCGGCTGACCGAGGACGGCATCATGGCGGTGTGGCTGGCGACGTGGGAGCTCGAGCCCGAAGAGCTGAGGATGCTGGTGCGGGCCTTCGTCGACGTTTTCCCGAACGCGTCGGCCTGGGACTGCACCCACCCTTTCGAGTGGCTGCTGATAGGGTCGAAGCGGCCCCTCGCGATCGACCTGGACGTGCTGGCGGCCCGAATGGCCGACCCGGGCCTGGCCCGGGATCTCGCTCGCATCGACCCGGAGCTGGGAGGGATCCGCGCTCCGGAAGACCTCCTCTCCCTCTACATGTGGGGCCGGGCTTCCCTGGTCGAGCTCGCCGGCTCGTCCCCGCCCGTGACGGACGACAAGACGGTGGTCGACTTCACCATTCCGCGCCGCGCCCGCGCCAACTTCGGCCTCGGCGAGTGGGTCACGGGAGGGCTGGCCGCGGAAGGAGTGGGCTCTCACGGTCTCCGCAGCGAGACCCGGCTGCGCGAGTTCGATCGCATCTATGCGTTCAGAGAGCGGGTGAGTCCGCTGATCGCGGACTACGGCGAGCGGAATCCCGAGCGCTTCGCGCGAGCGGTGCGGAAACGCGCCTGGGCGAGGGAGATGCGGGCGGCGGACGCGACGATCCGCTCGATGCGACGTTGGGCTGCAGACCATCGTGCGGCGGACGATCGGGCAGCGAGCCTGGAGGTCCTGCGGCGAGGCCTGGACATGGTGCCGGAGGAGGCGCGGGGCCCGATCCACGAGATGCGTGCGCAGCTCTACCGGGAGATGGGACTCCCCGGCGAGGCGCAGATCGCGGAGCACGCGCTGCGCCGGGCCGAGGCGGCGAAACGGCGCACGGCGGCCGCGCTGCAGGCGGAATGACCAGGAGACGCAAGGGGCGGTCTGGCGGCGACCCGCGGCGGGGGCGCGCGACGCCCGCGTCGCGGCGGCCTCGGTGGCTCCTCTGGGCGGGCGTGCTGGCCGCGCCGTGGTTGCTACTGCTGATGCTCGAGGCATCCCTCCGAGCCATCGGCTACGGCCACTCGATGGACCTCGCCGTGCGCGAGGTCGTCGACGGCGACCCGCGGTGGGTGAGCAACCCGTACTACACGTGGCTGTTCTTCGACCCGCGCGTGGCCCGGCTCACGGCGCCCTTCTCCCTGCCCGTCGCCAGGGGAAGTCGCGAGTACCGGGTGTTCGTCTACGGGGGCTCCGCCGCCCAGGGTGATCCAGAGCCGGGATTCGGCATCGCCAGGATGCTCGAGGTCCTGCTCCGCGCCCGGTATCCAGGCATCGGATTCGAGGTGGTCAACGCGGCGGCGACCGCCATCAACTCCCACGTCGTTCGCTCCATGGTCCGGGACAGCGCGCCCCTGGAGCCCGATGCCTTCGTCGTCTACGTGGGCAACAACGAAGTCGTCGGGCCCTTCGGCGCCGGCACTGTGCTCACATCCACGACACCGAGCCTGCCGCTGCTGCGAGCGGGGATCTTCCTGCGCTCGACCAGGATCGGGCAGTTCGCGGGCGACACGGCGCGGGCTCTCGGCAAAGGCCGGAGACCGGACGCGTGGCAGGGCATGGAGATGTTCCTCGACCGGCCGCTCCATGCCTCCGACCCCGAGTTGGGTCGGACCTACGAGCAGTTCCGACGCAACCTGGAGGACGTGTGCCTCGTCGCGCGGCGAGCCGGCGTTCCCCTGGTCCTGAGCACTGTCGCCACGAATCTCAGGAGCTGCGCGCCCTTCGGCTCGGTTCACGGGACGGCGCTCTCCGAGGAGTCGCGCCAGGCCTGGGAGGCGCGCTTCGGCGCTGGTGCCCGCTTCCAGGAGGAGGCGCGGTGGGCGGACGCCCGTGAGCGCTACGACCGGGCGGCCGCGATCGACCCGGACCACGCGGAGCTGCAGTATCGACTCGGAGAGGTGGCCTGGAGCCTCGGCGACTACGCGGCGTCGGGCCGCCACTATCGCCGCGCCCGGGACCTCGACAGCCTGCGCTTCCGGGCAGATACCCGGATCAACCAGATCATCCGGGCCGTCGCCGAGCGCGCCGGCGGGCCGGGGCTCCACATGGTCGACGCCGAACGGGCCCTCGCCGGAACCGCACCCCACGGTGTGCCCGGAGCGGAGAGCTTCCTGGACCACGTCCACCCGACCTTCTCCGGAAACTACGCGCTGAGCACAGCGCTGCTGGGGCCGCTGGAGGAGGCGCTTCCGGCCTGGGTGCGCGCCGAGCGCGCGCCCGGACCGCCGCCGAGCGCGGAGGAATGCGCCTTCCGGCTCGTCTACACGGAACTGGATCGCTATGCGGTGGCGGCGACCATGCTCCAGCGGCTGGGTCGGCCACCCTTCACGCGCCAAGCGGACCACGAGCAGCACCTCGCCCGCTACACGAGCGAGGTCGAGAAGCTGCGCTCGCGGGCCGAGACGGGCACCACCGCGGCCCTGGCGCGGTACGAGGAGGCTCTCTCCCGAGAGGACGCCCGCTGGGAGGTCCGAGAGCGCTACGCGGCCATCCTGCATCGCATCGGCCAGCCGGAGCGGTCTCTCCCGCACTGGGAGCGCCTCACCGTCGAGTTCCCGCGGTACCCGAGCTTTCACCTGCAGCTCTCGCACGCCCTCCGGGACGCCGGCCGCTACGAGGAGGCGACCGCCTCTCTCCGCAACGTGCTCCGCTACGAACACGAGTCCGTCGTGGCGCTCCTCGGTCTGGCGCGGATCGAGCTCCTGCGAGGCCGCGTCGAGGCTGCCCGGGTACGCGCACGCCGGGTGCTGGATCTCGACCCCGGGAACGCCGAGGGGCACTACATCACTGCGAAGTGCGCCTGCCCCCGCGAGCCGTGTCGACCCGAATCGCGGTCTCGCGCCATCGATCATCTCACCCGGGCGCTGGAGCTCGCTCCGGACAATCGGGCGGTCCGCAAGGAGCTGGCGGAGCACCTGGCCCGGCAGGCCGAGCTGCTGGGTTCCAGGGGGGAGCCGGAGGCAGCCGCGGCGCTCATCCAGCGGGCGCGCGAGCTGGCGCACGAGGTGCAGACGCCCGGGGCTTCGCCGGAGAGCTGACTCGAGCATGCAGGTGAGGATCTCGAGGAGCGACCCGACACAGGTCGAGGGCGAGCCAGCGGTGGGACGACGATTCTGGCAGACTCATGGAGCCGAGGGACGGACCGTCCGCGTGCTCGGCGTAGCGGAGGAGGCCGGTTGAGGCGGGTACGCGACATCCTCGCGCTCGCCGTCGCCTACTATCTGGCGGCGAAGCTCGGCCTGCTGCTCGCGATCCCGCCAGGCTACGCGACGGCGGTCTGGCCGGCGGCCGGCATCGCGCTCGCGGGCGTGCTACTCCGGCACGCGGCGTGGCCGGGAGTCGTCGCCGGCTCGTTCCTGGCGAACCTCCCGACCGCGATTGCTGCCGACGCGTCGCTGACCCGCTCCTGTCTCGTCGCCGTGAGCATCGGCTTCGGCGCCGCGGCGCAGGGCATGCTCGGTTCCCTGCTCATCCGACGTTT
>Ga0299906_10003717_pt1 | contig 12566 bp, 9 predicted proteins | sample RVTome_14_FD_200259 | JGI IMG/M metagenome (GOLD analysis project Ga0299906, IMG submission 200259) | Soil microbial communities from uranium-contaminated site in the Upper Colorado River Basin, Wyoming, United States - RVT145D125 (version 2) ...
TCACGCCGCGCGAAGCGATCTGACGCCTGACCGGACTACAGGGCGTCTCCCAGAAGCTGCAGTAGCTCTGACGCGTCTCGCACTGGACGTGGGTTGCCCCGCAGGAACCAATCTCCCATCGCCTTCGCGGCGACGTCCGCCAGCGCCTCGCGAGACACGCCGACGTCGCGCAGTCGACGCGGAGCCCCGAGGGCGTCCAGCATCGCCCCGACGGCGTCGACCACTGCCCCGAGGGGCTCCGAGCGCTCAGCCAGGCCCATGCCCGTAGCGACCTTCGACAGCCCGGCTCGCGCCGCCGCGGCATTGAAGCGGAGCGCGTGCGGCAGCACGATGGCGTTCACGATGCCGTTCTCGATGCCATGGCGCGCGCCGACCGCATGACCGAGCACGGTCGTGATTCCGGCACTGGTGTAGTCGGTGCCCTGGCCGCACAGCACTGCCGCGAGAACCAGCTCCTCACGTGCCTCCGCAGCGTCGATGGTCGCCCCATCCCGCAGGTGCTGCGCCAGCAGCCGAAGTGCATGCATCAGGAGGGCGTCGGCGATCGGATCTCCCTGCCGCGACATGAGTCCCTCGATAGCCATCGAGTAGGTGTTCAGGCTCGCGCTCACAGCGAGCTCGCGCGGCGCCGACCGGATCAGATCCGGATCAATGAAGATCGCATGCGCCCGCGTCTTCGGGTCGAAGAGCGCAAGGCGCTCGCCGGTCGCGGGTACGAAGATCGCGCTTCCCGCCTTGACCATGGCCGTCGTCGGCGTGGTCGGCACGACGAGCTGGGGGAGCTTCGGCGCCGACAATCTGGGACTGCGCAGCTGGCCATCGGCGCCGCGCGCGGTGCAGAGGCTCCTGGGGTCGCCCTTTTCGGCCAGCAGGATGCTCGCCGCGCGGGCGGTCACGATCGACGAGCCTCCACCCAGAGCGACGACCGCGTCGGCTTCGAGTCGCCCCAGCTCCTTCGCAGCGGCCTCGACGGAAGCGAGGGGGCTGTGTGCCACGACGTCCATGAACGCCCCGGCACACCGCTGACGCATCCCGCCGCGCACCGCATCCAGCAGCGGGCCCTCAGCCCACGGGCCGCCGAAGACGACCGCCCGACGACTGCCGATGCGTTCGAGCTCGCGCCCGAGGGACTCGAGGCTGTCGGGCCCGCTGAACAACCGCAGCGGCGGCGTGATGTGCTTGAAGGAGCGCATACACTCGCCTCTCGTCGCGTCAGGCACCTGCCATCGCGCGCCCCTGCGCGACCTCGGCGCGCATTCGCGCGCTGATCGTGGCCCTGTCGACCTTCCCCGCTGGGTTTGTCGGCAGCGGCTCCTGCTGGATTCTCCAGCGGCTCGGCACGGAGAACGACGCGACGTTCCTCCGCAACTCCTCTGCGAGATGCCCGGATGTGAGATCGCGAGCGACGACCACGACGGCCATCACCTCTTCGCCGAGATCTGCATGGGGAACGCCGAAGACTACGGCCTCGGCTACCCCCGGAATCGACATCAGCGCGCGCTCGACGGCGGCCGGCGCGATGTTCTCGCCGCCGCGGATGATCGTGTCCTTGCAGCGCCCGGTGATCCACAGGTGGCCCTTCTCATCCAGCCGCCCGAGGTCGCCGGTGTGAAGCCAGCCTTCCGCGTCGATCGGCGACTCGTCGGTCCCGAAGTAGCCAAACATCTGCGTCGGAGAACGGAGCAGAACCTCGCCGTCGGGCAGGCCCGGATGCGGCAGGAAGCTCACCTCCACACAGGGCATCGGCCGGCCGGCGGAACCCAGCAGCTCGATGCTCTCGGAGCCGGCTGATCCGGTCGCCTGCCCTCCGTTTTCTGTCAGCCCATAGCCCGTAGGAATCCTCGGGCTGACGCTCGGTAGCCGCTCGCGAATGCGCTGGATCAGTTCCTTGTGCACCGGTGCGCCACCGATGCTGATCGACCTCAGAGTGCTCAGGTCCCTGCGTGAGACGTCCGGATGATCGAGCAGCCGCGAGACCATGGTCGGTACCGCACTCCATCGTCTGACTCTATGGCGCTCGATCGTTTCGAGGACGTCGGCAGGTTCGTACTTGCCGCGGGTAAGGACCAGCGAGCCGCCGATCACGAGGGCACGGAGCAACGTCTGCATGCCGCCGACGTGGAAGAGCGGGCCCGTGACCAGGGTGACATCGTGCGCGGATTCATCCAGCTGGTGCGGAAGCTTGCGCGTCACGTGGAGGGTCATCTGGAGGCGCGCAAGGATGGCTCGATGCGACAGCACGACCGCCTTGGGCTGGCCCGATGTGCCCGAGGTGAAGATGATGGCTGCGGGCTCTTCCTCGTCGCATGGACCGTCGGCCGCGACGTCGTCGGCCTGCCGTGCCGCGGCGTCGAGGGCCCACGGACCCACTAACGATCCCGCGGGCATCCTGGCTGCGGCTGGGGCGTCGGCGAGGGTGAGGGCGGGCCGGATCGACGTGAGAGCGTCCGCGACCTCGGTGGCGCTCCACCAGGCGTTTGCCAGCACGGGCACGGCGCCCGCGCACACGCAGGCCCAGAAGTTCACCACCCATTCCGGACTGTTCCAGCCGAGGAGAAGGACGCGGCAGCCCGTTTGCAGGCCCGACTCGCCGAGCTCGAGAACCTTGGCGGCCACCGCATGATGCAGATCCGCGAAGGAGACGACGCGCTCGCCCTGGATGATGTGAGGCCGCGTGCCCCAGCGCTTGCCAAAGCTCAGCAGCTGCTCCACACGGCGCGGGCGCTCGGTGTAGATGCGATAGGGCACGCCGTTCACCATTTCGACGGCGATCTGGTCGCTCCAGCGCGGCGTTCCCGACGACATGACGCCTCCTCGCTTCAGGTAGCCGGTACGCCCTTGGGCGCGGGCGCAGTGACGCCGATCCGGTCCAGCTCGGCGAGCCCGGGGTCGGCCAGCCCGACCAGGTCTCTCAGCACCTCGTAGGTGTGCTGCCCGAGCTCCGGCGGCGGCGACAGCGCACGCAGAGCCGATCCCGCATAGCGCATCGGGCTATTCGGCAACGCCACCCTCCCCGCTTCCGTCTCCACGTCGGTCAGGAATCCCCGCTCGTGCAGGTGAGGATCCTCCAGCACCTCGGTCACATCTCGGAGCGGCGCCGCCGGTACGTGGTGCTTCTCGCACACCGCGCTGGCTTCCTCCCGCGTGCGCCGGCACGTCCACCCGGCGATGATCGCGGTGACGTCGTCGATCCGCTCGATCCGCCCCTGCAGCGTCCTCAGGCTCGGATCCGCCGCGAGATCCGGACGGTCCATCGCCCCGCACAGCTTCAGCCAGTGGTCGTCGGTCGCACAGACGATCGCGATCCATCCGTCCTTCGCCTCGAAGGTGTCGAACGGCACGTAGCTGTCGGCCACGTGACGGTTCCCACAGCGCTGCGGCGGCTCGCCGCTCGTGTACGCGTGCCCGGCCGACGGCACGAGTGGCGCGAACATCGCTTCCAGCATCGACACCTCGACCACCCGCCCCTTGCCCGTGCGCTCCCGCTCGAACAGCGCCGTCATGATCGCGCCATAGAGGTGCGCGCCCGACATGAAGTCCGCCACCGGCACCCCCGCTCTCAGCGGCGCTCCCCCTTTCTCGCCGGTCGTGCTCATCAGGCCGCTCATCGCCTGGATCGTGAGATCCAGCGCTCGCTTGTGCGCGTACGGACCGCTGTTGCCGAACCCGGACCCGCTCCCGTAGATCAGGCGCGGGTTGACGTCGAGCAGCACCTCCGGGCCCAGCCCGAGGCGCGTCATCACTCCGGGGGAGAAGTTCTCCACGAGAACGTCTGCGGTCTTCGCGAGCTCGATCAGCAGCTGCCGCCCGGGCGCGGTCTTGAGGTCGATGACGATTCCGCGTTTGCAGCCGTTCAGGGCTCGAAACGGATAGTCGCCATCGCGCGCGCGGCGACGCGACATGTCCCCGTGCGGTGGCTCGATCTTGATCACGTCCGCCCCCGCCATGGCCATCAGGAACCCCGCGTACGGTCCCTGGAACACCTGTCCGAGATCCAGCACGCGCACTCCGGTCAGCGGAAGCGGCCGTCCTCCGCTCGTCGTGTCGGCCCTCGGACGCCATGCCCTCGCTCTCACGTTCATGCTCGCCTCTCGCTCCGCGGGTCCGCGCGCGTGGGCAGGGCGATCCGCGCGCTGCCCGGCATGCACTCCTGACCGCGCTGGTTGCGCGCCCAGGTTGTCAGCTTCACCACGTGATCGCCGTTGGCGTCGATCTCCTTGGCATCCACCTGGCCGCCCAGACGGATGACGTCCGACAGGTACACGTGCGAGCGGTACTGACCGGCCACCGCCTTCAGCTGCCCCGTGTCTCCCATCCAGTTCGTCAGAGAATGGATCTGCCAGGAGGTCCGCTGGATGCCGACGTCGTAGGCCGCCTGGGCTCCCTGGAGCTTCGCCGCGTAGTCGTTGTAGTGCACCGAGTACACCGGCTCCAACGCGTGCGTATCCGGGTCGCGGAAGGCCCACTTGGGGTGACGTCGATAGCGGCGCAGCGCCACACCGTGCGCCGAAAGCCGCGGAATCGGGGCGGCCCCGGCGGAGATGAAGGCGATCTCGTCGGTGAGCCCGATCGGTCCCTTGGTGACGACGTCGATCTCGTCCCCGACCTCGACGTCGTCCCAGTAGCGCGGGTTGGCGCCGCGCGGCTTCTCGGCCAGGACGTCCGCCTCGATGGCAGCGATCTCCTCTTCGGTCCAGGGGTGGGGCAGCTGTACCGCCCGCGACGGCGCTCTCTTCTGCATCTCCGAGCGCTCGAAGCGCATCCGCGAGCAGATGAATCTGGCTACAAGCTCGTCGTTCTGGTTGGAGTATTCCTGCCGGAGGTAGTCCTTGATCCGGCGGCCGCCGAAGCTGCTCTCGACCGGTCCGTCGAAGCCGTCGAAGGTGACCCGTGCGGTGATTCTGTCGCCCAGCCGGATCGGGCCGTGGAAGTCGATCGTGGTCTCAGCGTGAAAGCCGCCGAGGCCCGGCCAGCCCACCTGGACCGAACCCAGGCACGCGAAGATGAAGCTCGGCGGAGCGATCAGCGTGCCGTACGCCGAGCGAGCCGCATACTCGGGATCGGTCCACAGCGGGTTGTCGTCGCCGATGCCCTCGCAGAAGCGCAGGATGGCCAGCCGCGTCGCGTCCTCGTTGTTGAGACACGCTTCGGTTCGAAGCTCCGTGCCGATCAGTGCCCGCATCTCGGCGAGCATCTCGTCGGTGAACCTGCCCCGGGCGAGCTCGCTGCTGATGTCGTTCGAGTCGGCTTCGGTGTCGTCCACTCAGCCTCCGCCGTGGCAGTTCGAATATGCGAACTTGCGCTCGCATATCCGCAAATGGTAGAACGGATCCGGCTCAGCTGTCAAAGAGCTGCCTTGGCGGTGCTCAGCTACGTTCCGGGGCCGACGATCGCGACCACGTGCGCCCTGCCGTTCGGCTTGCCTGTCGGGGTCGCCATCGGCTCGGCGCCGCCTTGCGGGTCCGGAAGACCCATTGGCGGGCACGAGGGGATCTGTCATGACCGACACAGCACCGGGCGCCACCGCCGTGGGCGACCGCAATGTGCTCCTGCCGTGGCTTTTCTGGGCCATTGGCGCGCTGTTCTTCTGCTTCAGCTTCTTCCTGCGCGTGTCGCCCAGCGTCATGGTGCAGGACCTGATGCGCGACTTCGCCGTCGGCGGCGCGGTCCTCGGCAACCTTTCGGCGTTCTATCTCTACGCCTACGCGGGGGCGCAGCTTCCGGTCGGTATGTTGCACGACCGGTTCGGTCCGCGCCGGGTGCTGGCGGGGGCATCGCTCCTGTGCGGAGTGGGTTGTGTTCTGTTCGCCTCAGCGCCCGACCTCGTCCAGGCGTATCTGGGCCGGGCGCTGATCGGCGCGGGTTGCGCGTTCGCCTGGATCGGGACCTTGAAGTTGGTCTCGGTATGGTTCCCGCCCAGCCGGTTTGCCGGCATCGCCGGCATGACCGCGATGATCGGCATGGCCGGCGCGCTCGGCGGTCAGGCGCCGTTGGCGTACCTCGTCCAAACGGTGGGATGGCGCGGCGCGTTGTTCGGTGGCGCGGGGCTCGCCGTCCTGCTGGCAGCGGTCACCTGGCTCCTGGTCCGCGACCGCCCCCTCGAGGTGCTCCCCGAGACGGAGCGGCCGCGGCGGGCGGGGTCGTTTCAGGACGTGGGCCTCGTGTTGCGCAATCCGCACACCTGGACCTGCTCGCTGGTCGTCGCAACGGTGAGCGTTCCGCTGATGACCTTCGCCGGACTGTGGGGCGTGCCGTACATGATGGCCGCCCACGATCTGGCCAAGCCGGCTGCCGCGGCGGCAAACTCCATGGTCATGCTCGGATGGGGGATCGGCGCTCCGTTGACGGGCTGGTTCTCGGACCACACGCGACGCCGGAAACCGTCGTTGCTGGCGGGCGCCGCCATCGCCTACGCGGCGATCCTGGCGGTCGTCTACGTGCCCGATCTCCCCTTCGCGGCAGCCCTGATCCTGCTGTTCGTCAACGGGTTCGCGGGGTCGAGCTGCGTCGTCGGGTTCGCGGCCGCGCGGGAGCTGAACCCTCCCGAGTCATCGGCGACCACGATGGCGATCGTGAACATGATTCCGATGGGCCTGTCCGCCGCGTGCCAGCCTCTGATCGGATGGCTGCTCGATCTCCACTGGACGGGGGGAAGCATCGACGGCGCGCGGGTGTACGGGATCGCGGCCTACCATACCGCCTTCCTGACCCTGGTCGGGTGCGCGGTGGTCGCCGTCGCAGCGGCGATTTCCGTTCGCGAGACCCACTGTCGAGCCAGCTGACTACCAGCGCTCTCCACTCGTCGGCGGGGGTCGGCGTCGCCGAGCGTATCCTCCGCACACAGCTCGCGAGCCGTGCCTTCAGGCGACGGGGACGCCAGGCTCGAACCGGGGCCGGGTGGCGGGACAGTCGTCGACTCAGGTCCGGGAGTCGTCACCGAGCCGCGCGAGCTCCGGCAGGCGGTAGACGCGGCACGCCGTGCGGTGGAAGAGATCCCGACGCTCGTCCTGCGACCAGCCCCGCGTGGCCAGCTTGAATGCATTCCAGATCTCGGCATAGCTGCACGACTGCTTGTCCACGGGGAAGTTGCTCTCGAACATGCAGCGCTCCGAGCCGAACGCTTCGGCGCAGACGTCGATAGGTGAGCGCCAGGCATCCAGCAGCTCGCTCGACGTTGCGGGCCTCGCCGCCTTCTCGAACCCGAACCCAAAGACCGTCATGCCCATGCCCCCGACTTTCACGCAGACATTGGGCCGGGCCGCCAGCGAACGCAGACCCGTCTTCCACTGCTCCAGGACTTCGGCCCGTTTGGGCTTCCACTCCGCAACCCCGATGGGCGCGCCGACATGGTTGAGGACGATGGTCGTGCTCGGGAAGGCATCGGCGAGCTCGACGAGCTCGCCGAGCTGCGTGTGGTAGATCCATGCGTCGAAACACAGCCCGAATCGGCCGAGCTGGGCGAGCCCTTCCCTGAACCCGCGGTCGGCCATGAGCTGCGGTCTGGGACAGTCCTTGATGAGGGCGCCAACCGTTCCGTCGTCGGTCGCTGTTCGATGGCGCACGCCCCGCAGGCGCCCCTGCCCCGCGCTCAGCTGCTCTTCCAGAACGCGGGCGACGCCATCGCCGAGCGTGAGGTCGGCGTGCGAAACGATGCCCGCTGCGACCTGACACGCGCCGTGGGTCGTCGGAATGGAGCTGCCAGTGAGTCCGACGACCAACTCCACTTCGCCAACCGGTCGCATGGCTTCGGGCCCTGTCTTGCGCCAGCCGGACTCGTAGGCCTCGCAATAGACGGTGCCGATGACACGGTGGCCGGACCCGATGTCTCTCTGGAGGTCCTCGAGGCGGTAATGGAGCCTGTCGGCCGGCGAGCCGAAGAGGTGGTGATGCGCATCGACGATCGGCAGCTCGGGCTCGAGTGCATCGACTGCCGGCACCCGTGCGTGCCAGTCAGAGACCTCGTGCGTGCTCCTCGGAAAGGCACCCTGGTAATCGGCCGAGCGATCGAGTGGCATGGTGATCCTGGCGTCCCGCATGGAGGACGTATATCCGTACAGCATATCGCATGTGCGACCTCCAGCGGCAGCCGATGATCCCCGGGGCGCGCGGGAACGCCACCTGGCCGGGCTGGCAGCTTCGAGGCCCGGTCGGAACGCCCGACGCTCGCTGCAGCTCACCGCCGGTGACGACGCTCCGCTCCGCGTTCTGATTCGCAGTCGTGAAGGATGACCGCCGCGAGGAGCGGCCCGTCCTATTCCCCCCCGAGTGGGGAGGGCGGCAGTACTCAGGCCACCGGAGTCGGACGACCTGGCTCACAACTCACCGAACCGGGGGGCGCGCTTCTCGAGGAAGGCGTCGACCGCCTCGCTGTGGTCCGGCGTCTTGTGCGAGATCGCCTGAAAGACGGCGGACAGCTCGAGCACCGCCTCGAGACGCGAATGGATTGACTCGCGCAGCAGGCGTTTGGTGAGTCGCACGCCGTGCGAAGCGTGGCGGGTAATACGGCCTGCGATCTCCCGGGCCGCCGTCATGAGCTCGCCGTGCGGCACGACGCGCGAGACGAGGCCCCAGGCGAGGGCCTGCTGTGCGTCGATCATGTCGCCGGTGAGAGCGAGCTCGGCGGCGCGGGACATGCCGACGACGCGCGGCAGCAACCACGCCCCGCCATCGCCCGGAACGATTCCGAGCTTGATGAAGCTCTCGGCGAAGCTGGCCTTCTCGGAGGCGATGCGGATGTCGCACATGCAGGCGAGATCCAGGCCGGCACCGATCGCGTGGCCGTTCACGGCAGCCACCACCGGCACCTCAAGGTTGAACAGGCTGAGGGTGAGGCGCTGAATGCCGCGCCGGTACTCGTGTCGGATGTCGATCTCGCTCACGGCGGGCGTCGCCTGCCGCTTCATCTCGCGGATGTCGCCCCCGGCACAGAAGGACGGACCGTTGCCGGTCAGGACCACGCAGCGGACGCGGCGGTCGTCGTGGATGCGCTCGATCGCCGCGAGGAACTCGGGCACCGCAGTGTTACCAGTCAGCGGGTTCCGCTGCTCCGGCTGATCCATGGTGAGCGTAACGAGCGGACCGTCCTGCTCGTAGATCAGGAAATCAGTCATGTCTACTTCTCCACGAGGAGCGGCTCCGATCAGCCCCTGGCCATGGTGCTGATGTCGATCACGAATCGGTACCGAACGTCCCCGGCGAGCAGCCGTTCGTAGGCTTCGTCGATCCCGTCGGCATCGATCACCTCGACCTCCGCGCCGATGCCGTGCGCGGCGCAGAAATCGATCATCTCCTGGGTCTCCGGCAGCCCGCCGCTGAGTGTACCGGCAAGGGAGCGGCGGTTGCGTAGCAGCGATATCGCTGAGACCGAGAGCGGCCTGTCCGGGACGCCCAGGTTCACGAAGGTCCCGTCCGTCGCCAGGAGCCCGAGATATGCGTCGATGTCGAGGGCCCCGGGCACCGTGGAGATGACGAGGTCGAAGGAGCTGGCGAGCTCGGTGAAGATGCTCACGTCGGTAGTCAGGCGGTACTCATCCGCGCCGAGGCGCAGCGCATCGTCGCGCTTGGCTGGTGACAGATCGAACGCGGACGTGTGCGCGCCGAGAGCCTTCGAGATCTGAACGCCCACGTGACCGAGCCCACCGAAGCCCACGATCCCGACCCGCTTGCCGCGGCCAGCGTTCCAGTGACGCAGGGGCGAATACAGGGTGACACCCGCACAGAACAGAGGAGCCGCGTTGGATAGCAGCATCCTCTCGGGAATGCGGAGCGCAAAGCGCTCGTCAACGACGATCCTCTCGCTGTAACCACCGTAGGTGGCCCGGCCGTCACGGCCGATCGAGTTGTACGTCAAGACGCGTCGGCCGCGGCAGTACTGCTCGAGCCCGGCGCGGCAGTTGTCGCACTCCCGGCATGAGTCGACCGTGTTACCGACTCCAGCGTGGTCCCCAACGGCGAGCTTTGTGACCTCGCCCCCGACGGCCGACACGACGCCGGCGATCTCGTGCCCGGGGACGAGCGGGTACATCGTCTTGCCTCGAACGGCGTAGGCGTGATCGATGTCCGAGTGGCAGATCCCGGCATAGGCGATGTCGATCAGGACGTCGCGCGGACCCGGATCGCGCCGCTCGATGGTGGTCCGCTCGAAGGGCTCCCGCGGTCCGTGTGTGCAGCGTGCGTGGACGGTGATCACGCTGACATCGCCTCGACCACGACGGCCTCTCGGAAGTGTCTCATGACGGTGCGCGTCGGTCGTTCACGCTGATCAGCCGAAGATCGTCTTGTACTCGAGGAACTCCTCGATGCCGACGCGGCCCCACTCGCGGCCGATGCCGGACAGCTTGAATCCGCCGTGGGTGCCCCGCTTGCTGAGTGGCGCTCCGTTGATGCGCACGCGGCCGACGCGCAGCCTGGATGCCACCCCGCGCCCGTGCTCGGGATCACGGCACCAGACTCCGGCCGCAAGGCCATAGGGCGAGTCGTTCGCGATGCCGATCGCATCGTCCTCGTCCTCGAAGGGGATGAGAACCACGACCGGCCCGAAGATCTCCTCCCGCGCGATCCGGCTGCTGTTGTCGCCCGAGAAGATCGTGGGGCGCACGAACCAGCCGCGGCTGATGCCTGCGGGGGCCTCCGGTCCGCCGGTCAGCATGCGTTGCCCCTCCTCCAACCCCGACCGGATGTAGGCTCGCACACGATCGCGCGCAACGGACGTCGAAACCGGGCCCAGCGTCGTCTTCGGGTCGAACGGGTCGCCCATCACGTACGCTTCGGCCCTCCGCACCGCAATCTCCCCGGCTTCTGCGAGGCGGACGCGCGGAACCAGCATCCGCGTCAGACCGCCGCACACCTGACCGGCGTTGCGGAGCGCGTCCTCGATTCCGTCGACGACGGCACGCTCGAAATCCGCATCCGGGAGGATGACGTTCGCCGACTTCCCACCCAGCTCGAGGTGGACGCGCTTGACCATCGCGGCCGCCAGCTCCATGACCCGACAGCCCGCGCGGACCGATCCGGTGATCGACACCATGTCGATCGAGGGGTGCGACGTTATCGCTTCGCCAACCTCCGGTCCCGTGCCGCAGACGAGGTTGAAGACACCCGGCGGCACACCTGCTTCGGCGCAGATCTCCGCGAACGTGTACGCCGTCAGCGGCGCGACCACGCCGGGCTTGCACACCACCGTGCAGCCGGCCGCCATAGCCGCCCCGGCCTTGGAGATGACGGACCGCAGGGGAGCGTTCCAAGACGTGATCGCACCGACAACTCCCGCGGCTTCGCGCCGGATCGTGGTGCTTCCCACGTCCTCGGCCCAGGAGATCTCCCGCAGGCTTTCGGCGATGATGTCGAGTTCCTCCACGGCTCCGTGAACCTGTGCTCTCTGCACGTAGGCCGCCGGATACCCGAGCTCGCTGACGATGGTCCGCGTGATCTCCTGTGCCCGGGCCTGGGTCGAGCGGGCGAGCCTGGTGAAGACCTCGACCCGCATCTCGACCGGGGACTGTGACCAGCTGGGAAACGCCCGGACAGCAGCTCGAACGGCCCGATCGACGTCCTCCGTCGATCCCCGCGGAACCGTCGCGATCGGCTCTTCCGTCACCGGATTGACGACCGCGATGAGGTCACGGCCCGACGAATCGACCCAGCTACCGTCGACGAAGTCCTGCCTGCGCTCGATCATGAGATGTGCTCGATCATGAGACTGGCACGCCGCTCAGCCCATCTTTCCGAGAAGCTGCTTGGCGATGACCATCCGCTGCATGTTGCTCGTGCCTTCGTAGATGTGACCCACCTTCTGGTCGCGGAAGTACTTCTCCACCGGGTACTCTCGCGTAAAGCCGTATCCACCGTAGATCTCGATGGCGTTCGACGTGATCTTCTCGGCGGCCCGCGCTGAGAACAGCTTCGCCATTGCGGCTTCCTTGAGGAAGGGCGCTCCGGCGTCCTTGAGGCGGGCGGCGTTGTAGGTCAGCAGTCGCGCGGCCTCGAGCTCGGTCGCGAGATCGGCGAGCAGGAACTGAACGGCCTGAAAGTCGGCGATCGGTCTGCCGAACTGGACCCGTTCCTGCGAGTAGCGCAGGGCGTGCTCGAGGGCTCCCTGGCCGATGCCGACCATCTGAGCGGCGATTCCGATCCGACCCTCGTTCAGCGTCTCGATCGCGATCTTGTAGCCGCGCCCCACCTCGCCGAGCACGTTCCCTTTCGGCACCCGACAGGCTTCCAGGACCAGCTCGCAGGTGGAGGAGGCGCGGATGCCGAGCTTGTCCTCCTTCTTACCGACGCCGAAGCCCGGGAAGGCCCGCTCGACCAGGAAGCTGGTGATCCCCTTGTAGCCCCTGGAGCGGTCGGCGTTCGCCATCACGATGAACAGCTCGGCCTCGCCGGCGTTCGTGATCCAGAGCTTGCGCCCCGTCAGCTCCCAGAAGTCGCCATTCGGCTCGGCGCGGCACGCCAGGCCGAAGGCGTCCGATCCCGACCCGGCCTCGGAGAGCGCGTACGCTCCAACCCACCCGGAAGCGAGCTTCGGCAGGTAGCGGGCGCGCTGGTCCTCGCTGCCCCAGCGCAGCAGC
>Ga0299906_10003719_pt1 | contig 12564 bp, 9 predicted proteins | sample RVTome_14_FD_200259 | JGI IMG/M metagenome (GOLD analysis project Ga0299906, IMG submission 200259) | Soil microbial communities from uranium-contaminated site in the Upper Colorado River Basin, Wyoming, United States - RVT145D125 (version 2) ...
GAAGCGGGCGGCAGCTAGGGGTCCGCCCCCGAAGTCTACTGCGAACCGAGGGTGCCGATGCGCCGCTCTGGCAAGGCGCGACGACGAGGAATAGCAGCGCGGGCACCGCGGCCGAAGGCCGTGGTCCGAGGAGGAGCAACGCCGCCAGAGCGGATGCAGCGGCGCACGAGCCGAGGGGCTTGCCCGCTTGCCGGAGCCATGCGGCTCACTCCCGAGACGATCGAACGAAGAGAGATCAATTCCAGCAGACTTCGGGGGCGGACCACTAGCAGCGCGGCACGGCCCCCCGGTTCTACCGCGCGGCACCGGGCACGCCGCCGTCCAGAATGATCGCGAGCGCTTCGGGGTCGAGGTTCCCGCCCGACACGACCGCCACGACCGCTCCGGACCCCGCTCGGCCGGACGCCGCCGCCGCGACGGACGCCGCGCCGGCTCCCTCGGCCACCACGTGCGCGGCGGTGGCGAGCGTCCGGATCGCTCGGCAGATCTCCTCGACGGACGTGACCAGGGAGCCGTCGAGCAGGGTCGAGGCGAGCGGCCACATCTCCGGCAGCATCCCCCCTCCGCCGATGCCGTCGACGAACGTGGGCGTGCGCTCGACCTTCACCGGACCACCCGCCGCGAGCGCCGCGGCGAAGGGCGTCGCGGTCTCGACCTCGGCGGCGTGGACGCGCACATGGCTCGCGCGCGCCTTGACGGCCGTTGCGATGCCGCACGACAGCCCGCCCCCGCCGAAGGGGACGACCACCGCGTCGACCTCCGGCAGATCCTCGAGGATCTCGAGCCCCACGGTGCCGTTGCCGGCGATCACCGCCGGGTCGCTCACCGGGTGGATGAAGAAGCCGTCCTCTGCCGCGTGGCCATGGTCGCGCAGCACGGACCACCACTCGTCGAACGGGACGCACACCGCCGTCGCGCCGAGGGCCGCGATGGCGTCCAGCTTCGCCCTGGGCGCGCTGTCGGGAACGACCACTCGGCAGGGCACGCCGAGCCGGCGCGCGACCCAGGCCACGCCCTGGGCCATGTTCCCCGCGCTCCCCGTGTAAACGCCGCGCGCGAGGTCGGCCGGGTCCGCGAGCGCCATCGCGTTCGCCGCGCCTCGCACCTTGAACGACCCGATGGGCTGCAGGCACTCGAGCTTCAGCCACAGCTCGCACGGCAGGTCGTCCGCGTCGAGCCGCAGCAGCGGCGTGCGGATCGCCGCGTCCGCGATCCGCTCGCGCGCGGCCTCGATCGCCTGGACGGGGATGGGTGCGATGGGCTCCACGCGGCCACGATGGCTCCGGCCGGCGGCGCCGGCTAGGTTCTCGCCCTCTCTCGGCTCACGCGCCCACCCGCCCACCACCGATGACGCGCACCGCCAAGACGACGACCCGCACGCCCGGCTTGACGACCCGTACGTCCGGCTTCACGACCCGCACGTCCGGCTTGACGACCCGCACGCCCGGCGCGACGACGCCAACGCGCGGTGCCGGCCCGTGATCACCGATCCGGGGGCGGTCTTCCTCGTCCTGGCGGGCGTCGTCGCCGTCTCGGTGGCGCTCGAGCTGCGGTGGAGCGCGTTCCGCGCGCTCGGCTCGGCGCTGGTGGGCATCCTTCTGGCGATGGCGCTCTCGAACGCGGGCCTCATTCCCGGAGAGTCGCCGGCGTACGCGTTCCTGGGCGGGCCGTCCGTCAGCGCCGGCATCGTCCTGATCCTCCTGAGCGTCGACGTGCGCAGCGTCGTCCGCGCCGGGCCGAGCATGCTCGCCGCGTTCGGCGTGGGGGCGCTCGGCAGCGCGGTGGGCGCCGCCATGGCGGGCTTGCTGCTCGCCGCGGACATCGGTCCGGAGACGTGGAAGCTCGTCGGTCAGTTCACGGGGACCTACATCGGCGGCGGCGTGAACTTCGCCGCCGTGGGGGCGGCGCTCGACACGAGCGGCGACCTGTTCGCCGCCGCCATCGCGGCCGACGTCCTGGTGACCGCGATTTGGATGGCTGCCTGCCTGACGGTCCCCGTGCTGTTCGCGCGGAGGGAGGCGGCGGTGGCCGGCGCTCGCCCGGCCGACGACGCGGTGGCCGCCGCACGCCCGGCCGACGCTGCGGTGGCCGCCGCGGCTCCGTTCGAGGCCGAGGAGGCGAGCCTGCACCGCATGCTCTACTCCAGCGTGGGCGCGATCGAGCTTGGGGACCTCGCGCTCATGGCCGTGATCGTGCTCGGAACGCTCTGGGCGTCCGACCTTCTGGGCGCCGCGCTCGCGCCGGTGCCCGGGGTGCTGTTCCTCACCACCATCGCGCTGCTGCTCGCCCAGGTTCCCGCGGTCAAGCGGATGCGTGGGACCGGCGTGATCGGGAACTATCTGGTGCTCATCTTCCTGGCCGCGAACGGCGCGCAGTCCGTGGTGGCGAACATGGTCGTGATCGGCCCGCCCATCGTCTACTTCGCGCTGCTCACGGTGGCTGTGCACGGCGTCGTGATCTTCGGGCTCGGCCGGCTCGTGGGGCTGGACGTACGGACGCTGGCGGTCGCCTCGCAGGCCAACGTGGGCGGCCCCGCCTCGGCGATCGCGCTGGCGACCGCCCGCGGCTACCCGCATCTGCTCCTGCCCGGTGTGGCGGTGGGGCTCCTGGGCTATGCCGCCGGCAATTACGCCGGGCTGGCCATCGCGAGCGCCTTTCGGGGAGTGCTCGGGGGCTGAGGCGCCGCGGGCGCGGCCCGGCCGCGGGCGCCGCGCCGGATTGACCCGGTGCGCCCCGTCCCGATACGTTCAGCTTGAAGGGGAGTAGCCTACCGAACAGGCTCGGCGACCGGATCGTCAAGACTGCGTGCCGCGCGGCCATGGGCCGGCGACCCGCACGGTCCGGCCGGGATCGTGGGGTCGCAGCCGACCCGCCGATCAGGGCGAGACCTTCGTACCGGCCCCACGGGGTCCGGGCGAGGGTCTCGCCTTTTTTGTTTGGAGGACGGGGCGGGGGCGAGGCACTGGCGAGAGAACGAGGCGCGTGATGACCGGAGTCTGGCTCTGGGTTGGATTCGGGGTCTTCATCGGCGGCATGCTGGCCGTCGACCTCGGTCTCGTGAACCGGAAGGCCCACGTCATCTCGGTTCGGGAGGCCGCTCGTTGGACGGCGATCGTGGTCTCGATGGCCGCGCTCTTCAATCTCTGGATCTTCAGCGTGCGCGGCGCGGACGCGGGGCTCGAGTTCCTCACGGGGTACGTGATCGAGCTCGCCCTGTCGGTGGACAACATCTTCGTCTTCCTCGTGATCTTCAGCTACTTCCGCGTCCCCCGTCAATACCAGCACCGCGTGCTCTTCTGGGGCGTTCTGGGCGCGCTCTTCATGCGCGGCGCCATGATCGCCGCGGGCTGGCTCCTGCTCGAGCGCTTCAGCTGGATCACGTACGTCTTCGGCGCGTTCCTCATCTTCACCGGGGTGCGCACCGCCGTCCACCAGGACGTCGACATCGAGCCCGAGTCGAACCCGTTCCTCAAGCTGATCCGCCGGTTCGTGCCGGTGAGCTCCAGCTACGAAGGACAGCGGTTCTTCGTGCGCGCCGCGCAGGGCGAGCGGAGGCGGCTGTTCGCCACGCCCATGCTGGTCGTGCTGGTGATGGTCGAGACGACGGACCTCATCTTCGCGGTGGACTCCATCCCGGCGGTCTTCGCGATCACCAGGGACCCCTTCATCGTCTTCACGTCGAACGTGTTCGCGATCCTCGGGCTCCGGTCCATGTACTTCCTGCTCGCCGGAAGCGTCGACAAGTTCCACTTCCTCAAGCTGGGCATGGCGGCGGTCTTGACGTTCGTGGGGCTGAAGATGGTCGTCACCTACTTCGACGTGCACGTGCCGATCAGGATCTCGCTAAGCGTCGTGGGGCTGATCCTGGCGACCTCCGTGGTGGCGTCGCTCATGTTTCCCCAGGCCGCGCAGACGCATCCCCACGGCGACCACGAGCAGCCGTGACGCGGGCGGGCGCGTGACCACACCCGACGCCGCCGGGCTCACCGCGCCCAGGGCATCGCCCGGGAGGATGAGCTTCTTGAAGCTCGCCGGACCGGGGCTGATCGTCGCGGCCACCGGCATCGGATCGGGCGACGTCGTGGCGGGCACGGTCGCCGGTGCCAACTACGGCGTCGTGCTGCTCTGGGCCATTCTGGTCGGCGCGTTCTTCAAGTTCGTGCTGACCGAGGGCATCGCGCGCTGGCAGCTCGCCACGGGCACGACCGCGCTCGAGGGCTGGGCGGCCCACCTGCCGGGCTGGGTCAAGTACTACTTCGGGATCTACCTGGTGCTCTGGACCGTCGCGGTGACGGCCGCCCTGACCAACGCGACGGGCCTGGGCCTGGCCACCCTGACCGGTGGGGCGGTGCCCATAGGCTGGGGCGCGGTGCTGCACAGCGTGTTCGGCTGCGGGTTCGTGCTGCTCGGCGGGTACGGCGCGTTCGAGAAGCTGATGAAGGCGCTCGTGGGCGTCATGGGACTGGCCATCCTGACGTGCGCGCTCCTCACGTTCAGCGAGCCTGTCGCCTCGGTGCGGGGGATGCTCGTGCCGGTGGTGCCGCCGGGCGGGGCCATGTACGTGCTGGCGTTGATCGGCGGCATAGGCGGCTCGATCACGCTGCTTTCGTACAACTACTGGATGCGCGAGGAGGGGCTGACCGGGGGGGAGCAGCTGGGTTACGTGCGCGGAGACGTGGGCGTCGCCTACACGTTCACCGCGCTGTTCGGCGTCTCCATCGCGCTCATCGCCAACCAGGCGTTCTTCGTGACGGGCACCACGCTCACCGACGCCCAGGCGGTGACCGGCATGGCCGAGATGCTCGGCGGCATTCTCGGCCCCTTCGGGCGTTGGGCCTACGCGGTCGGCTTCTGGGCCGCGGTGTCCGCCTCGCTGCTCGGAGTCTGGCAGAGCGTCCCGTACATGTACGCCGACATCTACGGCATCCTCAAGAAGCTCCCGCCCGCGGAGCGGGAGCGGGTGACGCGGGTCACCAGCACGCCGTACCGTGTGGCGCTCCTGTTCGTCACGCTCGTGCCGATTCCGTTCGCGTTCACGGGCCGGCCGATCGGGATCATCATCGTCTACACCGTCGTCGGCAGCCTCTTCGTGCCGTTCCTGGCGGCGACGCTCCTCTACCTGAACAACAGGGTGAGGTGGAGCGGCGCGGTGCCGCACAACGGCTGGGCGTCCAACGTCCTGCTGTGGGTGATCCTGGCGTTGTTCGCGGCGATCGGCGTGCGGGAGATGCTCGACACGCTGGGCTGAGTCGTCGGCTGGCGAACGCCAGGAAGATGTCTTACCGTCGCCTGCGTTTGGCGACGGCTGGCCCCTCCTGCCCGGTTCGGATCGGAGCGCGCTGATGACTGCATCGCACCCCCCTGCCCCCTCTCGCCCCACGCTGGTCCGCGCGGTCTCGCGTTGGGAGATCGTGGGGCTCGCGTTCAACGACGTGATCGGCAGCGGCGTCTACCTGCTGCCGGCCGCCGCCGCCGCGCTGCTGGGCGCCGCGAGCGTTGGGGCGGTGGTGCTGGCGGGCTGCGCGGTCGCGCTGCTGGTGCTGTGCTTCGCCGAGGCCGCGAGCTACTTCGACGAGCCCGGCGGCGGCTACCTCTACACCAGGGAGGCGTTCGGCGAGTTCGTCGGCTTCGAGGTGGGCTGGATGACGTGGCTGGCGCGCATCGCCTCGGTCGCGTCGCTGTCCGCCGGCTTCGCGCTCGCGACGAGCTTCCTGTGGCCCGAAGCGGCCGGGGGGTGGCAGCGCGCGGTGGTGATCACCGTGCCACTGCTGATCCTCACGTGGATCAACGTCATCGGCGTGAAGGCCGGTGCGCGCGTGGCGGTCGGACTCGTGGTCGTCAAGACGCTTCCGCTGCTCCTGTTCATCGCGGTCGGCATCTTCGCGGTGGACTGGTCGCGGGTGGCGGTCGCCGAGATGCCCGACCCCGGGGTGCTCGGGGAGGCCGCGCTGCTGCTCCTGTTCGCCTACGCCGGCTTCGAGAACACGGCGGCGCCGGCCGGAGAGTACAAGAACCCGCAGCGCGACGTGCCGTTCGCGCTGCTCGTCATGATCTCGATGATCACGCTGCTCTACGCGCTCGTGCAGCTCGTGGCGGTCGGCACGCTGCCGGGCCTGGCCGAGTCCGCCTCCCCGCTCGCGGACTCCGCCGTGCTCTTCATGGGCGCGTGGGCCGGCATCCTGATGACCATCGGCGCGATGCTGTCGATCGAGGGCAACGTCGGAAACACCACGCTGGTGGGTCCGCGCTACCTGTTCGCGCTCGCGCAGGACGGCTTCGGTCCGGCTGCGCTCGCGCGCGTGCATCCGGTCTACCGCACGCCGGCGGCGGCCATCGTGATCCAATCCGGCGTCGCGCTCGTGCTCGCGCTCTCGGGGTCGTTCGTCGGCCTGGCCATGCTCTCGATCATCGCGCGCCTGGCGACCTACGTCGGCACGGTGGCGGCGGTCCCCATCCTGCGCAAGCGATTCCCGGGCCGCGCCGGGGTCGTGCGGCTGCCGGGCGGCTACGCCATTCCGGTCGCGGCGCTCGCGCTCTGCCTCGTCTTCCTGGCGAGCGCGGAGCTGAGCAACCTCGCAGCCGGCGCCGTGGCGCTCCTGGTGGGCGTCGTCATCTACAAGATGCGGCGCCGGCCGCCGATGGAGCCCGCGGTCACGCACACGACGCCGGCCGCGGCTTCCGCTACGGCCCCAGCGCCGCCCGCGCAGCCGCCTCGGTCGTGAGGTAGGGATCGAAGCGGGCCCTCAGCTCGTCGGGGAGGGGGCGCGAGCGGAGCGTGTCGCGGCGGGTGCACACGAGCACCTCGTGGCCGGTGGCCGCCAGCTTGCCCGCCTCCAGGTGCAGCACGTCGAAGTTTATCCGCAACGAGCTGGTGCCGAAGCGTGTGAAGTAGGCGGCGACGCGTAGATCGTCGTCGATGCGCGCCGGGTAGTGGAAGTCGACCTCGAGATGCGCGCGCGGGAGCCACATGTCGTAGCGGTCGAAGATCTCGCCGTACGGCGCGCCCGCCGTGCGGAAGAGCTCCATCTCGGCGATCTCGAAGAAGCGCACGTACGAGCCGTAGAAGATGATGCCCGCCTTGTCGACGTCGGACCAGCGCACCCGCTCGTCGATCGTGAAGAGCTTCGCGGTCATTGGCGGCGTTCCTCGGGAACGTGGACGCGGACGCCGCTGAGCCCTTCGGCGCCCGGCTGGCCGTCGTAGCGCGCGTCACTGAACCGCACGCGCCACCCGCCGCCCTCCGGGTCGACGCGCACGTACGGGTAACGCGACCAGACGAGATAGTTGCGGACGCTCGGGGTGCGCCGCGCATCCTCCACGACGCGCGCCACGAGATCGCGCGGCGCCTGCGCGGGCGCCGAGAGCAGCGGCACCGCGGCGTCGGGGAAGAGCTCCACGCGGGGCCGCCGCAACCAGTGGTGCACGCCGGGCACGAACGCGTCGTCCGTGCGGATCTCCACGTCGGACGCGAATGGATTGCCGCGCGCGGGGGCGACCATCAGGTCGCGCACCGTGAGGCCCTCGGCCGCGGCCGCGCGCGCGACGTCCTGCCGGGCACCGGCGTCGGCGGCCACCATCGCCAGGATGTAGAGGAGGACGGCGGCGGCCGCGGCGCGGGCGAGGCTGACGCTCCGGGCCGGCCGGGCGGCCACCACCCGATCGTCGGGCGTGGGCCGGCGCGCGGCCCGACGCTCCGCCCCGGCCCGACGTTCGCGCGTCGGGCGCGCGTCCCGCCACTTGCGGGGCGCCCACCACGCCCCGAGGACCCGCACCGCCAGAACGGCCGCCACCCCGGCGGTCCAGACGACCCCCGCGAGGGGGCGCAGCGCGAGCCACACGAGGGCCGACGTGAGCAGCGCGAGCACGCCCCACCCGCCGAGCCCGAGCCTCCCCGGGGCCGACGTCAGGAACACCGCGCCACCGAGCACGAGCCAGATCCACGGATCGAGGATGAACAACGCGTCGCCGTACGACCACGATCCGTCGAAGGGCAGCCACCATCGCATGCCGTAGGTGTTCATCCAGTCGAGCGCCGGGTGGGTGAGGAGTCCCGCCACGGACAGCGCGAGCACGGGCCCCGCGCGGGCGGGATCGGCGGCCGGCTCGCGCCGCCTGCGAACCCACCGGTCCCAGCTCAGCACGAGCGCGGTGACCGCGAACGGAAGGACCACCAGGGCGGGAACGCCGTGCGTGACGCCGCGACGGAACGCGAGCGCGAAGTACTCGCCCTCCACGAACGCGAGCATGTCGACGTCGGGCGCGTTCGCGGCCACCACGAGCGTGGCGGTGGACAGCGGCGTCGTGCGCTCGGCGCCCGCCTTGGAGATCACGGCGCCCACGAGGGCGTGGGTGAGGTTGTCCAGCGGCGCGCTCCCGGTGCCGACCCGGCCGTCATGGCCGAGGGGCCCGGATCCTAGGCGACGGGGCCGGCTCGCGCGAGCGGCGGGGTGCCCCCACGTCGGCTGGGAGCGATGACGCTCATCCGCTCGGCTTGCTGTTCGCCGCGGCGCTCGTTGGAATCAGGCTCGACCTGCTCCTCCCGCGGGTGCGTTCCGGTAAGCTCGAACGTGTTCCTTGTGCCCGCTCCAGCCGCGCGTATCTTCCTGACCATGACCACGCCGTCCACCACGATGATCCTCATCCGCGCCGGCGCCAAAAAAATGGCGCAGGGGCCGGTGGGTCGTCCCCGCGTGGACGGACCATGAGCTGATCGGGTGACACCGACCGCTCGCGACCGGCCCTCTCCCTCGGGAGGGCCGGTTTTTTCTTGGCCCTGAACTTGCGCACGACGACCGACCATGACACGCGCTCAAGCCTCGCCTCCCACGCCTGGTCCCGAAGCCGACGCCCTACCGCCGTGGCGGGTGCTCAAGTTCGGCGGGACCTCCGTCACCGGCCCCGACAAGGTCGACGTCATCGCGCGCGTGGTTCGCGCGCGGTCCTCCCGGTACCGCCCCATGGTTGTCGTGTCGGCGCTGTCCCAGGTGACCAGCGCGCTGCGGGCGGCGGCAGAGCAAGCCGTCTCGGGCTCGGTCGACGCGGCCCTCATCGAGCTTTCGCGCCGGCACCACGAGATGCTGCGCGCCGTCGCCGGCGACGGCGGGGGCGCTTCCGACCGCGCGGTGGGCGCGCTGCTCGACGAGCTGGGCCGGCTGCTGCGCGGGGCCGCGATGGTCGCGGAGTGCTCCCCCCGGACGCTGGATCAGATCCTTTCGATCGGTGAGCGCCTGTCGGCGGTCATCGTGACCGCCGGGCTCCAGGCCCGCGGCGTGGACGCGGGCGCCCAGGACGCGGCCGACTGGATCGTGACCGACGAGCATCACGGCGAGGCCGAGGTGGACTTCGCCGCCACGCGCGAGCGCCTGGCCGGCGCCGAGGCCTGGGGCGGGACCGTGCCGGTCATGACGGGCTTCCTGGGCGCGACGAGCCAGGGCGTGCGGACGACCCTGGGACGGGGAGGCTCGGACTACTCGGCGGCGGTGCTCGGCTGGGCGCTCGACGCCGAGGAGGTGGAGATCTGGACCGACGTGGACGGCGTGATGACCGGCGATCCGAGCACGGTTCCCGAGGCGCGCCAGCTCCCGGGTCTCGGGTTCGGCGAGCTGCTCGAGCTCTCGCACTGGGGCGCGAAGGTCGTGCACCCGAAGACGGTGCGTCCGCTGCGCGAGCGAGGCATCCCGCTCTCGATCCGGAACACGCTCGCGCCCGACGACCCGGGGACGATGGTGGGGCCGGCGGCCAAGGCGTTCCCGAGCGGGCCGGTCCGCGGCATCGCGTCGATCGACAGGGTCGCGCTCATGCAGCTCAGCGGGTTCGGGTACGGCGGACGACCTCTGGCCGCGCGGTTCCTGGCCGCCATCGAGCAGGCGCGCTGCCCGGTGCTGCTCATGAGCCAGGGGTGCAGCGAGCGCTCCGTCTGCGTCGCGCTCGCCGCGGAGTGCGTGGAGGCCGCGCGCCGCGCGGTGCAGGACGTGTTCGTGCTCGAGCGCAAGGCCGGCCTGCTGGACGACCCCGTCGTCGAGGAGGGCTGCGCGATCGTGGCCGTCGTCGGCGAGGGCATGAAGGACCATCCCGGAATCGCCGGCCGCGTTTTCGGCGTGCTGGGCGACGCCGGCGTGAACGTGCGTGCCATCGCGCAGGGATCGTCCGAGCTCAGCATCTCGTTCGTCGTGCGCGAGGAGGACGTCCGGCCCGCCGTCCAGTCGATCCACCGGACGTTCTTTCCCGCGCACGACCCCGGACCCGACACGACCGCGGCCGGCCTCGTGACCGAGGTCGGCCCGGAGATCATGCACGACGTGGTCGAGCTCGCCCGCAGCCTGGTCGCGGTTCCGTCGGTCTCGGGCGAGGAGCAGGCGGTCACCGAGCTGGTGCGGCGGCGGCTCGAGGCCTCAGGCTGGCGCGTGACGCTCCAGGAGGTCACCACGGGTCGGGCGAACATCTTGGCCACGCGGGGGCGCGGCGAGGTGACGTTCTCGACGCATCTCGACACCGTGCCCGGCTTCCTACCTCCGCGCGTCCGGAGCGGGCGGCTGTTCGGGCGTGGCTCCTGCGACGCCAAGGGCATCGCGGCGTCGATGATCACGGCGGCCGACCGGCTCGTGTCCGAGGGAGAGGAGCGCGTCGACCTACTGTTCCTGGTCGGCGAGGAGGCCCGCTCCGACGGCGCCCGCGTCGCGCGGACCCTGCCCGCGACCAGCAGGTTCCTCGTCAACGGCGAGCCGACCGAGAGCAAGCTCGTCAGCGCGAGCAAGGGGAGTCAGCAGCTCCAGGTGCTCACGAGTGGGCACGAGGCGCACTCAGCGTACCCCGACCTGGGGGAGTCGGCCGTCGTGGCCATGATGCGCCTGCTGGCCGAGCTCGACGATCTCGAGCTGCCGGTCGACGATGAGCTGGGCAGGACGACGGTCAATGTCGGCGTGATCCAGGGCGGCACGGCGCCCAACGTCGTTCCCGGAGAGTGCATCGCCAAGCTGATGGTCCGTCTCGTGGGCGGGGCCGATGAGGTCCGCGCCAGGCTGGAGGCGTGGGCGCGCGGCAGGGCGCGCGTCTCGTGGGGGAGCCACGTTCCGGCCCAGCGCTTCCGCGTCCTCGACGGATTCGACGTCACCACCGTAGCATACACGAGCGACGTGGCGTTCCTGTCGCGTTGGGGGGAGCCTCTCATGTTCGGACCAGGATCGATCCACGTCGCGCACACGCCCGACGAGCACATCGCGCTGGACGACCTGCGCGCCAGCGTCGACGCGTACGTGCGCATCGTCCGCACGCTGCTGGCGACGTGAGCCGAGCCGCAGTGAGCCGCGTCCCGGTCGCCGTGCTCGGAGCCACGGGGACAGTCGGCCAGACGTTCGTGCGGCTGCTCGCGGATCACCCGCTCTTCGAGCTCGCCGAGGTCGCCGCCTCGGATCGGTCGGCCGGCCGGCCTTACGGCGAGGTCGTCCGGTGGCACGGCGACGCGCCTCCGCGGAGCGCCGCCGGCCTGACGCTGTCGGCGTGCGCGCCCGGGGAGGTGCGCTCGAGAATCGTCTTCTCGGCGCTCGACGCGTCGGTCGCGGGCGAGATCGAGACCGCGTTTGCGTGCGCGGGCGCAGTGGTGCTCAGCAACGCCCGGAGCTTCCGCATGGCGCCGGACGTGCCGCTCGTGATCCCCGAGGTCAACGCCGGGCACCTGAGGCTCGTGGACGCCCAGCGCGCCGGGCGCGGCTGGCCCGGCGCCATCGTCACCAACGCGAACTGCGCGGCCACCGTGGCCGCGATGGCGCTCGCTCCGCTCCGCGACGCGTTCGGCGTGCGCACGGTCTTCGCCTCGACCATGCAGGCCGTGTCGGGCGCCGGCTACCCGGGCGTCCCCTCGTTCGACATCCTCGGATCCGTCATACCGTTCATCGCCGGAGAGGAGGAGAAGATCGAGTCCGAGCTGATGAAGCTGCTGGGCACGCTCGGCGAGGGTCTCGTCGAGCCGGCCGGCTTCGCGGTCAGCGCGCATGCCAATCGCGTGCCGGTCGAGCACGGCCACACGGTATGCTTGTCGGTGGGGCTCGAGCGGAGGGCGTCGCCGGAGGAGGCCGCGGCCGCGATCCGGGATTGGCGGGGCGAGGAGGTGTGCCGCGGCCTCCCGAGCGCTCCCGAGCGAGCGCTGCTGCTCCGCGACGAGCCGGACCGGCCACAGGCCCGCAGGGACGTGGACGCGGGCGGCGGGATGTCGGTGAGCGTCGGCCGCGTGCGGACGGACTGCGTGCTCGACCTCCGACTGGTCGCGCTCGGCCACAACACCATTAGGGGCGCCGCCGGCGGGTCGGTCCTGAACGCTGAGGTGATGGGACGCATGGGCCTGCTGCCGGGCGTGGCCGGAGGGGCGTGGTGAGCGGCGGCGCGGGCGCCACGGCCGGCTCCTCCGCGACGGCCGGCTCCTCCGCGGCCTCGCCTCGCCTCGCGATCCTGGGCGACGGACGGATGGGCCGCGCCATCGACGCGCTCGCGCGCGAGCGCGGCTTCGAGGTGGAGGCCCTGCTCGGCCGGGACGCGCTCCTGGGCGACCCTGCGGGGGTGCGCGCGGCGCTC
>Ga0299906_10003721_pt1 | contig 12558 bp, 8 predicted proteins | sample RVTome_14_FD_200259 | JGI IMG/M metagenome (GOLD analysis project Ga0299906, IMG submission 200259) | Soil microbial communities from uranium-contaminated site in the Upper Colorado River Basin, Wyoming, United States - RVT145D125 (version 2) ...
CCCCAACGCCGCGGGCCGGGATGCATCGGGTGCCTGGCGACGGGAGGGGATTGATTCACAGCCTCTGAGCGGGGGCGCGGCTACGGCTGCGCGTGCAAGCTCGTCTGCAACGAGGCCAGCAAGGTCTCCGCGGGCGCCAAGGACTCGGCGAACGCGCCGACCAAGGCCGTGCCGCACGCCGGCGTCACCTTGGCCCGCTCGGCGAGCCGGGTCGCCTTCTTGTGCCCCTTGCGCAGTTGCGTGACGGTGCGCTTGACCAGGCGCCGGGTCCGTTTGGGCTTGGTGGACTCGCTGGCCCTGGTCATCCGGCGCTCGGCGCGGTCGAGACGCTTGCGCAGGGAGCGCGGTACCCCGGCCAGACACGCCGCGGTGCGCGACGGGTCGAAGGTGCAGAGGACCCCGTCGAACCCCTCCAGGCGCGTGAAGGCGCAGCCGTCCGCCGGGTCGCAGGAGTCCACCGTGCAGGCGTCGCCGTCGTCGCAGAACGCGTCGGGGCCGCTCACGCAGACGCCGTCGCGGCAGCGGTCGACGAGGGTGCAGGCGTCGCCGTCGTCGCACAGCACGCCGTCGAAGGGAGTGACCACGCAGGTGCCCGTGTCGGGATTGCAGGTGCTCGTCTCGCAGTCGCTGGCCGGCACGCACGCCACGTCGACCCCGACGCACGCGCCGCCGAGGCAGATGTCGTCCAGCGTACAGGCGTCGGCGTCGTCGCAGTCGGTGGCATCGGGGAGAATCTCGCAGCTCTCGGAGCAACACTGCCCCGCGCCGCCGTCGTCACACGCGTCCTGCGGGTCGACGATGCCGTCGCCGCACACCTCGACCGTGCAGTTCGGACGGCAGCCGTCGCCGACGTCGTTGTTGCCGTCGTCGCAGGCCTCGCCGCCGTCGAGAGCGCCGTCCCCGCACGGAAAGCTGGCGCCACTGACGCCGGAGAGCTTGAGGATGGTGAACTCGTCGGCGCCGTCACCGTTCTGCGTGCGCGCGGCCACGGCGACGTCGTCGTTCGCGTCCGCCGCCACGTCGAAGGCGATGTCGTTGCTCTCCTCCGCGCCGTCGGCCTCGCGGAGCCAGAGGCTGTCGCCGGTGGCCGCGTCGAACTTCATGACGGCCACGTCGCCGCTGACGCCCGGGTTGCGCAACCGGCCGGTCACCAGCGGGTGGCCGTCGTCGCCGAGCGCCAGGCCGCGAGCGGTGTCGTTGGCTTCGGTGCGCCCGTCCGTTTCGGTGCGCCAGGTCAGCGCGCCGGTGGCGCCGCTGAGCCGGACGAGGAGCCAGTCCTCGCGGCTGACGGCGTTCAGGACGTCGCCGGCGGCGAAGACGTCGCCGCCCGGCCCGACGGCGACGCGCCGCGCGCGGTCGCTGCCCGTCGCGCTGCCGGTGAGCACCTGGCGCCACGCCTCGTTGCCGTCGCTTCGGGTCAGCGCCACCACGGCGAAGTCCTCGTCGCCGCTCTGCTCCTCGAGCGTGCCGGCGACGACGACCTCGGTGTCGGCCCGCAGCGCGATAGCGTCGACGGCGTCGCTGCCGGCACCCGCCAGCGCGCCGGTGACCTCGTGCTGCCAGAGGACGGTGCCGTCGGCGGGGGCGATCTCGGCCACCACGATCGCGCGTCCGCCCGCCAGGGTGTTCAGGTGCCCGGCGACGAGAATCGCGTCGCCAGGCGCCACGGCGAGGCGCCGCGCCACGCCTCCATCGGCGTCGATGTTCGCCTCCCAGAGCGTGGCGCCGGTGGCGGCCGCCAGCCGCCACACGGCGAACGGGCCGCGGGCGTCGTCGGGACTCACCCGCCCGGCCACGACGACGTCGCCGTTCGCGAGCACCTTGACGTCGAGCGCGTCGTCACTGGCCAGGCCGCCGCCGTCCAGGTCGCGCCGCCACAGCGGCTCGCCCGTGCCGGCCGCGAGCTTGAGGACCAGCGCGTCGAGGCCCGTGGCGAGATTGTCGCTCTGGCCGGCCACCACGACGTTGCCGTCGGCGTCGACGGCGAGAGATTCGAGGGTGTCGTCGCCCGCGTCGTCCCCGGCGACGCGGCGCTCCCAGAGGATCGCGCCGTCAGCCCCGGAGAGGGCGACGGCGATGCCGTCTTCGTCGTCCACGCCCTGCACGCGCCCGACCGCGATGACGTCGGTGCCGCGTGTCGTGAGGGCGAGCGGCCGGCTGGCGGCCGGGGTCGCGGGAACCAGGGTCTGCCAGGCGGTGGCCGTTGCCGGCCCGAACGCGAGGAGTAGGGCGACAAACCAGGCCGTCGTGACGGCGAAACGCATGGACATGGCGGAACCCTAACGCGATGCGCCTGGTGAGGCCACCGCGGGTTTTTTTGTAGAACGGGAATCGGCGGGTGATTTCGTACAACGGCCTTGGGGGACCGCCTACGGAATCCAGTCTGCCGCATTTGGCACAGGCATTGCTCTGCCTGATGGCATGGTTTCGCTCGAGCGATGGCGCGCCGCGGCAATCCGATCTGCCGGGTTTACGCTCATGATCGCACTGATCCCGCCGCTCACGTCCGGGCTGCTGCGGTCGGTTCTGCGGATCGATCTCCCGACCGGGGAACGCGCGGGCCTAGAGTGAGAGCTTCGCGATCACCGTGTCGGCGAACTTCTTCAGGCCGTTCTCGATGCCCGCGGGATCGAATGCCGGCGGCAGGGTGACGATGCGCGACACGCCGAGGTCCTGGTAGGCCTTCACGGCGTCGAGGTCGACGGCGTAGTTGGCGCCGGTGATCTCGACGTCGCCCGGATTGCGGCCCAGCCGCGCGCATTCCGCGTGCATGGTGTCGATGAGCGGCTTCAGTGTCTTGGCTTCGCCGCGCCCGGGGAAGAAGCCGTCGGCGTAGCGGGCCGCGCGTTTGGCGGCGATGGCGGTGTGGCCGCCGACGACGATCGGGACGCCGCGGGGCTGCACGGGCTTCGGATTCGAGTGCAGGGTGCTCCAGCGGAAGAACTTGCCCTCGAAGGGTTCGGCCTCGGCCTTCCACAGCGAGCGGATGGCGCGCACGGCCTCGGAGGTGCGGGCGGCGCGCGTCGCGAAGGGGATCCCGAGCGCGTCGAACTCCTCCTTGAGCCAGCCGATGCCGATGCCGAGGATGGCGCGGCCCTTGGACAACACGTCGAGCGTGGCCGCTTCCTTGGCGACGTAGATGGGATGGCGCTGCGGCAGGATCAGGATGCCCGTGGCGACGCGGATGCGCTCGGTGACGGCCGCGATGTAGGCGAGGGACAGGAAGGGGTCGGGGATGTCGACGTTCTCGGGCCCGGGGATCTTGCCCGACGGGTCGTAGGGGTAGGTGGACTGGTAGCCGGCCGGGATGACGACGTGCTCGACCGACCACATCGATTCGATGCCGTTGGCCTCGGCGGTGCGGGCGAGGTGGCCCATGGCGTCGGGCGCGGCGAACGGGCCGGCGTTGGCGAAGGAGAGTCCGAATTTCATGGAACGCATTCGAGCCCGGGTGGGGTGTCCGACGCAAATCCGCCTCCCGCGACGGTGGCGGCCGGGGCCGGCCGTGTGGAATGATCCACTGCCCATGACTCGAGCCCGATCGACCCGAGCCCGAGCCGAGCCCTGGTTCGCGATGCTGGCCTTCCCCGTGCTCATCACGGTGACCGTGGGAGGCGCCGCCTGGTTGCTCGGCCGGGGGATGGCGCCGGAAGCGGCCGTCGCGATCGCCATCGGCACCGGGTACCTCTTCATCGGCGGCTTCGAGCGGGTCTTCCCACTGCATCGGAGCTGGCTGCGCTCGCACGGCGACCTGGGCGAGGACGTGGGGCTCTTCGCCACCAACGCCGCCGTCGCCAACTTCGTGCAGCCGGTCGTCTTCGCGGGGGCGGTCGCCGTGTACGGGTGGCTCGCCGCACGCACCGGCACCGGCCTCTGGCCGCATGCCTGGTCGTGGCCGGCCCAACTCGTGCTCGCGCTCGTGATCGGCGAGTTCTTCGAGTACTCGTTCCACCGCCTCATGCACGAGGTGCCGGTCCTGTGGCGCTTTCACGCCACGCACCACAGCGCCACCAGGCTCTACTGGCTGAACGCCGTGCGCTTTCACCCCCTCGACCTCTTTCTGGTCAGCACCGTGCGGCTCTCTGCCCTGTTGTTGCTCGGGTGCGGGGAGGAGGTCGTGGCCTTGGTGCTGGTCTTCTCCGGCGTCCACGGCTCCTTCCAGCACGCCAATCTGCCCGTCCGCCTCGGTCCGTTGAACTGGGTCTTCAGCATGGCGGAGTTGCACCGCTGGCATCACTCGAAGAACGTCGCCGAGGCCAACCGCAACTACGGCGGCAACCTCATTCTTTGGGACGTGCTCTTCCGCACGCGCTTCCTGCCGCAGGATCGCGAGCCGCCGCCCGACGTGGGCATCGATGACATGCCGGCCTTCCCGCACGGGCTGCTGGCGCAGCTTGCGGTGCCGTTCCGGTGGGAGCAGGTACGCCGCGAAGCGCGGGGTCGCCCGTAAGGGCCGCGGGATCGTGACGCTCGCGCCCCGCGCCTGCCGCCGAGCTACTTCGTGATGGCGATGCTCGACAGGAGGCGCTGGGACTTCGCGTCCCGGTGGGCGGTTCAGCCGTCCCCGGTGCGCGGCAGGTCTCGCACGTGCAGGTCGAGCTGGGGGAAGGCGATCTCGATGCCCCGCTCGGTGCACAGCGCGGCGACGCGGGCGTTCAGCTCGTCCTGCACCGGCAACCGGTCGCCCAGGTCGCCCACGAAGACGCGCAGCTCGAAGTCGAGCGAGCTGGCGCCGAAGGCGAGAAACCACGTTGCGGGTTCCGGATCGGCCAGCACGCGCGGGTTCTCGCGGGCGGCGTCGAGCAGCACGGCGCGCACGGCGGCGGGATCGGTGCCGTAGGCGACCCCGACCTTGATCGTGATGCGGGTGATCGTGTCGCTCAGCGTCCAGTTGACCAGTCGGTCGGTGATGAAGCTCTTGTTGGGGACGACGATCTCCTTGTTGTCGAAGTCGAGGATGGTGGTGGCGCGCGTCCGGATGCGCGTCACGCGCCCCGAGAGGTCGCCGATGGTGATCACGTCGCCGACCCGGAACGGCCGCTCGAAGAGCAGGATCAGGCCGGAGACGAAGTTCGCGAAGATCTCCTGCAGGCCGAAGCCGAGGCCGACCGACAGCGCCGCGGCCATCCACTGGAGCTGCGACCAGCGCAGCCCGAGCAGGCCGAGGCCGAGGAGGGACCCCGCGGCCACGATCGCGTAGCGCAGAACGCTGGTGATCGCGTAGCGGGAGGCGGCGTCCACGCCGGTACGCGACAGCAGCCCGAGTTCGACCAACCCCGGCAGGTTGCGGGCGCCGACGACGGTCAGCACGAGCGCCCCGACGCCGAGCAGGGCGGCCATCAAGGTGACCGGAGCCTCGATCGGGGCGCCATCGGCGCCGACGTCGGCGACGTGCCAGAGCGCGAACTCGTCGAGCCGGCCGAACGCCAAGATCACGTCGGCCCAGACCCAGATCAGGCCGAGTGCGAGCAGGGTCAGGCGGACCGCCCGGAGCAGGCGGCGCGTCTGGGCGCTCACTTGCTCCACGCTGAGGTCCTCTTCCGCTTCGCGGGGGGCCTCGCCGCCGTCGGGGCCCGCCTTGGTGTCGGCGGCGCGCTGCTCCTGCAGCCGCCGCAGCTTCAGACGGCGCTCCCCGACCAGGAACCAGCGGGCCAGCATGCCGAGGAGGCCGGCGAGCAACACCACCACCCCGAGCGAGTACAAGGCGGCGAACATCAGGATCGCCGCCGAGTAGACGTAGCCGGCGAGCGCGAGGAGGGCGATCGCCACCAGAAGCAGCGGGAGCACGACCCGCAGGCTCCGGCGCGCGGTCGAGCGCTGGTCGGTCGCTCCGCGGATCACCCAGAGAACCCCGACGTCGAGCAGGTGCCACAGCGCCCAGGCGCCGGCGCTGGCGACGATGACGATGGCGATACGTGCCGAGACGTCGATGGCGAGATCCTGATTGCGGATGAAGGCGAGCAAGACGACGAGGGCCAGAGGCAGCACCAGCGCGGCGAGACGCGGGACCCAGCCGCGGATCGCCTCGCGGCGCGCTCGCATCCAGCGAAAATGCGCATGCGCCAGCCCGCCCTCGACGCAGCTCCAGTGGAGGAAGGTGAAGGCGAGCAGGGTGGGAGCGAGCGCGCCGACGGCACGCCCCAGGGAGTCGCTGAAGCGTCCGGTCGTTCCGACTCCCTGGAGGAGCATGCCGAGCAGCGCCATGGCGACCGGCCCCGGCAGCGCTGCCGCCACGGTCCACGCGAGCGCTTCGGCGGTGTGGCGGTGGTGGTCCTCGCGGATCTGCCGTGTGCGCGTGCCCAGCGTCCCGATCCGTGCGGGCGCGCGGTAGCCCAGGGCCACCACGAAGAGCAGCACCAGCAGACTCGCGACGTACCGACTCGGCCGCGCCGCCACGTCCCGTGCCAGCAGCTCGGCGGTCGTGAGGAGCCGAGACGGCTTGGCGAGGTCGTAGAGGCCGCCGGGCACCCGTCTCGCCCACGCGACGTCGACCGCGGGATGGCTGCGGATCCACAGGAGCCGTCGGTCGAGGATCTGGTGTAGGTCGACCGTCACGTCGATCTGCGCCTGCAGCACCCGCTCGCTCTGTTCCAGGGTGGTGATCCGCCGCTGCAGCAGCAGGGTCAGGTGACCGAGCAGCTCCGCGCGTTGGCGCACGAGGGACTCGAGCAGGGCCCGGTCGGGCGCCGCGGCCTCCCCGCTCTCGTCGTCGTCGGCGATCACGGTCTCGCGCAGAGCGTCCACCGCGCCGGCGACGTCCTCGAGGTCGCGCTGCTGCTCCGAGACCACGAGCACCCGCAGGCGCAGCCCGGCCAGGGCGTCGCGCAGGTCGGCCAGGCGTTGTCGCAGCCGGGCGGCGGACTCGAGGTGCCGGCGTTCGCTCCACAGCCAGCGCCCCACCTCTTCGCTCGCGCCGCCGAGCTCCAGGCGCGTCAGGCTCTCCCGCAACGACGCCTGGATGCGCTCGCGCGCCTGCTCGAGGGCGCCCAGCGTGGTCCGCTCGTCGCCGAGCTGGTCGTTGTGCTCGAGCAGCTCGCGCCCTAGCGTGTCGTTCTCGGCCGCCGCCGCGGCGGTGGGCCGGTCGCTCGCGGCCAATTCCTCGGCCTGCACCGCCAACCGCTCCACCCGCTGCTCCAGGGTGCGGCGGCCGATCTCGGAGATGCGGCGCTGCAATGTGGCCATCCTGGACTCGTGCGCCGCCAACTGCTGGCGCATCTCGCGCGCCTGCAGCTCGAGGAGGCGCTGGCGTGCCGCCGCGGTCTCCCGCTCGGTCGTGCGCAGCGCGAGATCGGCCTGCGCATGCTGGAGTTCCGCCGCGCGCCGCAGGCGCCGGGCCTCGAAGACCAGGGCCGGTTCGTCGGCCTGCCGGGCCGGGGGCACCGACAGCTCCTCGATACGACGGCGCAAAGTGGCGAGGTCCTCGGCGGATTGCGAGGGCCGGGACAACGTCTTGGCGAGTTCGGCACGGGTCGCGTCGATCCGGGCGCGCAGGTCGGTGGCGTCGGCGCGCTCGCCCGCCAGCAGCAGCTCGAGCGTCTCCGCGTCGGCATCGCCGGGCAGGCGGGCCTCCCAGTCGGCGAGGCTGCGCGGGCGATCGACCTCAAGTGCCGCCTGCAGGCGGGCCACCTCCGACGGCACCTGCGTCGCCTCGGCGGCGAGCGCCGCGCTGCGTTCGGCCAGGGGCGCGGCGGCGCGGTAGCTGCTGGCCGCCGCGTCGAGATTCGCCAGCGCCGTTCCTCGCTGCGTGTCGTCCAGGTCGCTCGCTGCGAGTGCCGAGCGCGCCGTTTCGATCTCGCCGCGGGGCTCCTGCGCCCGCGCGGAGTGGGGGCACGAGAGCGCCACGGCGAGCAGCACCGCCCACGCGCCTGCGTGGGCGTGGCGAAACGATCGGCTGAGAGTCGGCGCCATCTGGGCAGTGTAGCCGCATGCCCGACGTCCGAGCGAGCGCTCGCAGATCGTGGGGGGGCAGCCGTCCGTGGCGACGTCAGTCGGACCGCTCCCCGCGGTGGTCACTTCCGGCCGCGCCTCAGCCCATCGGGTAGAGGATCTCGCGGGTCACAGCGTTGCAGGCATTCAGCACGTCGGCCGCGAGAGGCACGCCGGCGGCCGCCAGCGAATCGTCGAGCTGTGCGGGCGTGGTCGCCCCGATGATCGTGGAGCCGACGAAGTCGTGCGCCAGGCTCCAGGCGACGGCCAGCGTCACCACCGACATGCCGGCGTCGCGGGCGACGTCCATGAAGCGCGCCGTCGAGGCGAGCGTCTTCTCGTTGACGAAGCGCTGGGTCATCGCCTCCGTCCGCTTGTCGTGCTCCGAGTAGAAGCTGAAACGCGCCCCCTTGGGCCGGGCGCCGTCCTGGTACTTCCCGGAGAGGACGCCGCCCGCGATCGGGCTGTAGGGCAGCAGACTCACCTGCTCGCGCCGGCACACCTCGGCCAGCGCGTCCTCGAAGCGGCGGTTCAGCAAGCTGAAGTTGTTCTGGATGGTCTCATAGCGAGGCGTCCCGTGCTTGTCGGCGGCCCAGAGCGCCTTGCCGAGGCCCCAGGCGGTCTCGTTGCTGCACCCGACGTAGCGCACCTTGCCGGCTTCGACGACGCGGGCCAGGCCCTCCATGGTGTCCTCGATGGCCAGGCCGCGGTCGGGCCAGTGCGTCTGGTACAGGTCGATGTAGTCGGTCCCGAGGCGGCGCAGGCTGTCTTCGACGGCGCGCTCGATGGCGTGCCGGTCGAGCCCCGTCTTGCCTTCACGCACCGGGCTCTGGAACCAGCCGCCGCCGGGACCGGCGATCTTGGTGGCGACGACGACGGCGTCACGAGGCTTGTCCTGTAGCCACCGGCCGACGATGGTCTCGCTCGCCCCGGCCCACTTGCGGGCCGGCGGCACGGGGTAGCTCTCGGCGACGTCGAGAAAGTCGACGCCGGCCTCGAAGGCGCGATCCATGATGGCCAGGCTGGTGTGTTCGTCCGCCATCGAGCCGAAGGTCATCGTCCCGAGGCAGATCTCGGAGACGGAGAGGCCCGTGCGGCCGAGACGTCGCTGCTTCACGTCAGCACCCCTTGAAGACCGGCTGGCGGCGCTCCACGAAGGACTTCATGCCCTCCTGGACGTCCTCGGACTGCGTGACCAGCGAGACGGCCATGGCCTCCTCTTCGAGCGAGGTCTCGAAGTCGCTCTCCAGCGAGCGGTTCATGAGCCGCTTCGACATGCCGAGCGCGAAGGTGGGGCCCTGGGCCAGGCGCGTCGCCCAGTCGCGCGCGGTGGTCTCCAACTCGGCGCCGGGGACGACCTTGTTGACGAGCCCGATGCGCAGGGCCTCGTCGGCGGGGAGGTCGTCGGCGAAGAAGACCAGCTCTTTGGCCTTGGCGAGCCCGATCAGGCGCGGCAGCAGGTAGGCGCCGCCGCCGTCGATCATGAGGCCACGCCGGGCGAAGACCTCGATGAAGCGCGCCTCGGCGGCGGCGATGACGAGGTCGCAGGCGAACGCCAGATGGCAGCCGACCCCGGCGGCCACGCCGTTGACGGCCGCGATGACGGGCTTCTCGAGGTCCCACAGCATGCGCACCAGCCGCTGCGAGCGGGTGCGCATCATCTCGCGGGCGGCGCCGGGGCCGCTCGGGCCCCCGCTGCCACGGCCGCTGAGATCGGCGCCCGTGCAGAAGCCCTTGCCGGCGCCGGTCAGCACCAGACAGCGCACGTCGGGGTTGGTGCGGGCGTCGGCGAGCGCGGCGAAGAGTTCTTCGCGCATCGTGTCGTTGATGGCGTTGCGCGCGTCGGGCCGGTTCAGCGTGAGCCACGCCACCTGGTCCTGAATCGCGTACTGGATCGCTTCGTGCTCTGCCATGCGGCTCCCTTCGAGACCGCTGGTGTTACGAGGCTTTCCCGGGACCGTCAAGGTTGCTTGAATGGCGCGGATGCAGGTGCGACTGGCGTACGGGACGGCGGGGCTCATGGTGGATCTGCCCGCGGCGCGCACGACCGTGGTGACGCCGCGCTTCGTGCCGGGCCTGCCCGATCCCGCCGCCGCACTCGCACGGGCGCTGCGCCGGCCGCTCGGCGCACCGCCGCTGCGCAAGCTCGCCGCGCGGGGTCAACGCGTCGTCATCGCGGTGTGTGACGGCACGCGGCCGCAACCGCGAGCGGCGGTGCTGCGCGCCATCCTGCAGGAGCTCGACGGCCGGGTGCGTCCCGAGGACGTCACGGTGTTGGTGGCGACCGGCACCCACCGGGGCAACACCCCAGCCGAGCTGGACATGATGCTGGGCGCCGACGTCACGGCGCGGGTGCGGGTGGTCAATCACGACGCCCGGGCGGCGGACTCCCTGGTGTGGCTCGGCACGCTGGGAGCGGGCGTGCCCGTCTGGCTGAATCGCGAGTGGACGAGCGCCGACCTGCGCATCACGACGGGGCTCGTCGAACCGCACTTCTTCGCCGGCTTCAGCGGGGGGCCGAAGATGATCGCCCCCGGCCTCGCCGGGCTCGAGACCGTGCTCGCGCTGCACGACGCGCGGCGCATCGGCGATCCGCGCGCCACCTGGGGCGTCATCGAGGGCAACCCGGTCCAGGACGACGTGCGCGCCATCGCCGACACCATCGGCACCGACTTCGCGCTCGACGTGGTCGTGAACGCCCGCCAGGAGATCACGCACGTCTTCGCGGGAGCCCTGTTCGCGGAGCATGCGGCGGCTTGCGAGGCGGCGCGGGCGGTGGCGATGCAGCCCGTGGCCCACCGCTTTCCGGTCGTGCTGACGACCAACGCCGGGCATCCACTCGATCAGAACCTCTACCAGGCCGTGAAGGGGATGTCGGCCGCGGCCCGGGTCGTGGAGCCGGGTGGCCGCATCATTTGCGCCGCGGCGTGCGCGGACGGGCTGCCGGCGCACGGCCACTATGCCCGACTCCTGTCCGCAGGGGAGACGCCGGCGGCGCTCCTGCGTCGCATCGAGCAGGGTGGGGCGACCGAGCCGGATCAGTGGCAGGTGCAGATCCAGGCCCGCATCCAGGAGACGGCCCGCGTGGCGCTCAAGACCGAGGGGCTTTCCGCGGAGGTCGTGCGCCGCATGCATCTGGACCCGATCGACGACGTGGCCGGGGCCGTGGCGGCCGCGCTGCAGGACGCGGGACCCGCCGCGACACTGTGCGTGCTGCCCGAGGGCCCGCAGACGATTCCGTACCTGCCATGACCGGTCCGCTGCCCCGTCCACCTTTCACGCTGCCGTGGCCAATGCGGGCGGCCAATGGCGTGGGCGGCGCGCTCGCCCGCCTGGGTGTGCCGCTCGTGCGGCTGGACGCGGACGCACTCCTGGCGCAGGCCCGGCAGCGGACGCGCCTGCGCGACTTCGGCGACGAGGCCTTTCGCGAGGGCCTCGGCCGCCTGCTGTGGTCGTACGACCACGAGGCGGCGCTCACCACGATGGGGCGCATCGCGGCGCGCACCGAGACGCTGCGTGTGCTGGAGAACCGCCTCCGCATGGAGGCGGTGCATGCCGCGCATCCCGAGATCACCGCGCAGCCGGTGCGTGCGCCGATTTTCATCCTCGGCCTGCCGCGCACCGGCACCTCCATCCTCCACGAGCTGCTGGCGCAGGATCCCGCCAACCGGGTGCCGTCGACGTGGGAGACGATGTGGCCGTGGCCGCCACCCGAGCAGGAGCGCGGCTCGACTGACCCGCGCATCGCCCGCGCCGAGGCCCACTTCGCCCGCATCGACCGCCTGCTGCCGGAGTTCAAGAAGATGCACCCGATGGGGGCGCACCTGCCGCAGGAGTGCGTGGCGCTGCTCGCGCACGACTTCGCCACCGTCATGCACCACACGACGCATCGGGTGCCGAGCTATCAGCGGTGGCTGGAGGCCCTCGACCGCCGGCCCGCCTACCGCTCGCACCGCCGCCAGCTCCAGTACCTGCAGTGGCGATGGCCGGCGGAGCGCTGGGTGCTGAAGTCCCCCGAGCATCTCTGGGCGCTCGACGCGCTGCTGGCCGTCTACCCCGACGCCCGGATCGTGCAGACGCATCGCGACCCGCTCGAGGTGCTGGCGTCGCTGGTGAGCCTGGTGGCGTACCTGCGCGGCCTCGCCAGCGAACGCATCGACCCGCCGGCCATCGCCGCCGACTGGACGGTGCGCCTCGCGGCGGGCCTCGAGCACACGATGCGCATCCGTGATGCGGCCGGGCTGGGGCCCGACCGGGTCTTCGACCTGCGCCTGGGCGACTTCGTCGGCGACGAGATCGCCGCGGTCCGGCGCCTCTACGAGCGCTTCGGCATGGAACTCACCCCCGAGGCGGCGGCGCGCATGCGTGCCTTTCTCGGCGCCAACTCGAAGGACAAGCACGGCGCGCATCGCTACGCGCTGGCGGACGCGGGCTTGGACGCGGCGCACGAGCGCGCTCGCTACCGCGCCTACGCCGAGCGCTTCGACGTCTGATGGCGCACCGCGCCCCGCACGGGGTAGTCTGCCCAACGGTCGACGGCGGCATGACCCGGAGGAAAGGCAGGCGACCACGACGATGAACCCGCGGCAGGCGCGCTGGCTCGCGTGGCTCGTCGGGATGCTGGTCGTCCCG
>Ga0299906_10003722_pt1 | contig 12557 bp, 7 predicted proteins | sample RVTome_14_FD_200259 | JGI IMG/M metagenome (GOLD analysis project Ga0299906, IMG submission 200259) | Soil microbial communities from uranium-contaminated site in the Upper Colorado River Basin, Wyoming, United States - RVT145D125 (version 2) ...
AGCTCACGTTGGACGGACTATCACCGGAGTTCGTCACGACAATCGTGAACGTCGCCGTGTCGCCGGCCTGGATGACGCCGTTGTTCGGAGTCTTCTCCACCGACACATCCGGGCACTCGATCGTGATCTGACCCTGGTCGGTGTTGTTCGCCGGCGTGATGTCGCCGGTCGCGGACACGTTGGCCGTGTTGACCACCGGGCCGCAGTCCGCGGCGGTGGTGTCCGACGTCAGCGTGACGGTGCGCGTGCCACCCTCGGCGACAGTGCCGAAGTCGCAGTCGAGCGTCACGCCGTCGAACGGCAGGCAGGCGGCCTGATCCGGCCCGCCGAGCTGCCACTCGAAGCCCGTGGGCAGCGTGTCGGTGAGACCGACGTTGGCCGCCGCACCCGGGCCCGCGTTGGTGACCACGATCGAGAACGTGATCTGGTCACCGGCATGCGCGGTTCCCTGGTCCGGGGTCTTCTGGACCGAGACGTCCGGGCACTGGACCGTGATCTGGGCGTCGTCGCTGTTGTTGTTCGGCGAGATGTCACCAGACGCGGTGATGGTCACCGTGTTCGGCTTGACGCCGCAGGTTCCGGCGGCCGTGGTCGGCGAGGAGACCGTGATCACCTTCGACGAGTTGGCCGCGAGCGTGAACGAGCACTCGAGGTCCTGGTCGCCGGACGTTCCGACGACAGCGCAGTCGGGCGTCGTCGTCGACCAGTCGAGGCCGCCGTCCGGCAGCTGGTCGTCGAACGAGACGGTCGAGGAGCCGTCGCCCGAGTTCGTGACCGTGATCGTGAAGGTCGCGAGGTCACCGGCCTGCACGACTCCGGCGTCCGGCGTCTTCTGAACCAAGACGTCCGCGCACAGCACGACGACGGTGTCGCTCGCCGAGTTGGGCGCGGCCCCCTGCGGGTTCTCATTCGTCGCCGACACGGTGGCCGTGTTCGGGAGGTCCGCGCAGTCCGCCAGCGTCGTGGTCTTGCGGATGACGATCTGGTACTCGCCACCCTGCGCGAGCGTGATGCCGTCGCAGGAGAGCTCGCCCGCGTCGATCGCGCACGCGGTGCCGCTCTGGCTGAAGATCGACCAGCCCGCGCCCACGAGCGTGTCGTCGAGGCTGACGCCCGTGGCCTGACCCGGCCCGTTGTTCTTGATCACGATCGTGAACTGGGCGGTCTCGCCGACCTGGATCGGGCCGTTGCCGTCCTTCGTGACCGTGATGTCGGGGCAGTTGACGACGATCTGCGCCGAGTCCGAGTTGTTGCCGAGCTTGCTCGGATCCTCGTTCCCGGCCGTGACCTGCGCCGTGTTGTCGAGGCCCGCGCAGTCGGCGTTCGAGGTCGCCTTGGTGACGGTGACGTTGTACTGGCCGCCCTGCGCGAGCGTGATCCCCGTGCAGGTGAGCAGGTTGCCCGCGCCGTCGAGCGTGCAGGCGGAGCCCGTCTGCGTGCCGAGAGCCCAGCCGCCCGCGCCCGGGAGGTCGTCGGTGAGACCGACGTTCGTCGCCTGGCCCGGGCCGTTGTTGATGATCGTCATCGTGAACTCGGCGGTCTCGCCGGCCGAGAGCGGCCCGTTACCGACCTTGTCGACGGTGACGTCCGGGCAGTTGACGACGACGGTGTCCGTCGAGGTGTTGTTGTTCGTGTTCGCGCCCTCGTTCGAGCCGAAGACCGTCGCCGTGTTCTCGAGGTCGGCGCAGTCCGCGTTCGACGTGGCCCTGCTGACGACGACCGTGTAGGTCGCGTCCTTGGCGAGCGTAATGCCCGAGCACGTGAGGTTCTCACCGGTGCCGTCGACCGAGCAGAGGTTGCCGGCCGACTGGCTGTCGATGCTCCACCCTGCTCCGGGCAGCGGGTCGTTGAGGCCCACGCCCGTCGCGGTGCCCGGCCCGAGGTTCGTGATGACGATGGTGAAGGTCGCCGTGTCGCCCGCGGTGATGGTGCCGTTGCCGGTCTTCGTCACCGTGATGTCGGGGCAGTTGACGAGGATCGTCGCCGAGTCGGTGTTGTTCTGCTGGTTCGTGCCCTCGTTCGTGGCCGAGACCAGGACGGTGTTCTCGAGCGGGCCGCAGTCCGCGTTCGTGGTCGTCTTGACGACCGTGACGGAGTAGGTGGCCCCCTGCGTGAGGGTGATCCCGGTGCAGTCGAGCATGCTGCCGGTGCCGTCGACCGAGCAGTTGCCGGCCGTCTGGCTCGAGATGCTCCAGCCGGCGCCCGGCAGGTCGTCGTCGAGCGTGACACCCGTCGCCGTGCCCGGGCCGTTGTTCGTGATGACCATCGTGAACTGGGCCTCGTCGCCGGCGGTGATCGGGCCGTTGCCCGTCTTCTCCACCGAGATGTCCGGGCAATTGACGAGGACAGTCGCTGAAGACACGTTGTTGTTCGAGTTCGTGTCGCCCGGCGCCGTGACGGCGGCGGTGTTCTGCATCGGGCCGCAGTCGGCCGGTGCCACGGTCGCCCGCTCGACGGTCACGCTGTACGTCGCGCTCGCGGTGAGCGTGATGCCCGTGCACGTGAGGTTGTCGCCGCCGGTGTCGACCGAGCAGTTGCCGGCCGTCTGGCTCGTGATGGCCCAGCCCGTCCCCGGGAGGTTGTCGGTGAGGCCGACGCCCGTCGCCGTGCCCGGCCCGTTGTTCGTGATCACCATCGTGAACTGGGCGTTGCCGCCGGCCGTGATCGTGCCGTTGCCGGTCTTCAGGACCGAGACGTCCGGGCACCGGATCGTGATCGAGCCGGTGTCGGAGTTGTTCCCCGGCGTCGTGTCGCCGCTCGGGGTGATGGTCACGGTGTTGTTCAGCGTCGCGCAGTCCGCGGTATCGGTCTGCGTCGTGACGCTCACCGTCCGCGACTGATTCGCGGGCACCGAGCCGAAGTTGCAGCTCAGCACCTGCGGGCTCGCGGGAAGCGGAGACACCGAGCAGGAGTTGGACGGGTCCGAATCCTCGCTCCAGTTGAGGCCGCCGCTCCCGACGGGGAGGTTGTCGTTCAGCGTGACTGTCGACGCACCCGGTCCGTTGTTCGTGACCGTGATCGAGAAGGTCGCGGGCTCGCCCGCGTTGATCGTCTGGCTGTCCGGCGTCTTCGCGACCGAGACGTCCGGCGGCTGCACCTTGCATGCGGACGAGCCGGGGCCGAGGATGTTCTTGCTGCCCGGCACGCGGATCCAGCCCTGTCCGATCAGCTGGATGCACATCTCGGAGTCGTCGGAGCCCGAGGTGTCGATTCCGGCGCGAGGCGCGAAGAGGATGGACTGCTCGGGAACCGTGAAGTTGCTGCCCGCAAGCTTGATCGGGAAGTCGGTCTGGTTGTAGTCGGTGAATGCCAGAATCCCGTGCTTGTACGGGGTAAGCGTGTTGTTCTGACCGCTGATCTCGATCGGGCCGTGGGAGAGGATCGTGATCTTCAGGGTCACGTCCGACTCGGCGAGCTTCACGAGCCCCGTGCCGTTGCAGATGACCTTGTTGTTGTCCGCCGCAGTCAGCGTGATCGTGCCCGAGCCGCTGAGGGACGTGGGGTTGCCGTTCCAGGAACTGCACGACTCGCCCGGCAGGGCCTGCGCGATGCTGCTGAACGTCAACCCGCCGGTGAGGTACGAGTTGAGGTCTCCCGGCCAGCCGCCCGTGACGCCCGTCGGGGTGGCGCCGTTCAGATCCGTCGGCCCACCGCCGGGGTACGAGTTGACGCCGGCGAGGCCAGCACAGTTCCCATTGTGAGTGCCGTACGTGACGGCGCTGTTGAAGACGTTGGTCTGGCCGCCCGCGTTGTAGTCCGCGTTGCTGTGGATGCGGCCGTGGATGAGGTTGTTGCTGCCGCTGACGTCGGCCTGCTTGTCGTTGTTCGGGGTGCCGTTACAGGTGTTCTCCGCGGCCGGTCCGACCTGCGCCCGCGCGAAGATGAAGAAGTCCGACGCGTCGTGCGCAGGAGCTGCGAAAGGAAATAGAAGCGCGCCCACGATGACCGTGAGGCCCAGAACCGTCAGAACCGCTGTGCGCCGAGGCGTTATGCCCGCGCGCGTCAGATGACCCACCTTCCCCGTCCCCATAATGAATGTGCTCCCTTCGCTGCTTAGAAACTCGCCCCGAAAACTTCCGACTTCCCCTCGAGTACTTGGCAGCTGGGCCCCGCGCCCTGTTTGCTCCCGGTCGGAGGGTAGCCCCCAGATGGGGCATCGGCAATCCCTCGAACGAGTAACCGGACTCCTGGCCAGGTGCTACCTAGTCACCCGTCAGGGGGCCTTCCCCATCCGCGAGTGGGGTAAACCGGCTCGAGCACGCGGTGCGATGTCGGAGCTGGGTCGGTCGTCGGAGCTGGGGGAACCTCCCGGTTCCCCCAGACCCCCTCCACTGGTCCGCTTTCGCGGACAAGGCGCTCCGCGCCTTCCCCCAGACCCCCTCCACTGGTCCGCTTTCGCGGACAAGGCGCTCCGCGTCTTGCGCGGCACGTTCCTGACGCTGTGCCAAACTGCACGGCATGCGCGTGGTGATCGCCGACGACCATCGTCTCGTGCTCGACGGGATTCGACGGGCGCTGGAGTCCGACGGCGACTTCGAGATCGTCGGCGAGACGCAGTCGGGGACGCAGGTCCTCCCGCTCGTGGGCCGGACGAAGCCGGAGCTCGTGCTGCTCGACGTCCGGATGCCGCACATGGACGGCCTCGCGTGCCTCGACGAGATCCGGCGCCGGCACCCCGAGATCAAGGTCGTCATGCTCTCCGCGTCGACGAGCAACGAGCTCGTGGACGCCGCGCTCCGCCGGGGCGCGACCGCCTACATCGTCAAGACGGTGAACCCCGACGATCTCGCGGCGACCTTACGGCAGGCGCTCGAGGGGAACATCCACACGGCGCTCGGGATGAACGAAGAGCGCTCGGGTGCGAAGTCCCTCGGGCTCACGGACCGCGAGCTCACGATCCTCGGCGCCCTCGCGCGCGGGCTCTCGAACGACCAGATCGCAAAAGAGTTCTGGGTGGCTCCGCAGACCGTGAAGTTCCACCTGACGAATATCTACCGCAAGCTCGGCGTCAAGAACCGGACCGAGGCGACGCGCCTGGCATACCAGCACGGGCTCGTCGAGAGCCCCATCTTCGCGGACGAGTAGGGCTCCCACACTTGGGCCGGCTCCGACGCGTCGCCGAGGGGGAGTTCCTCCTCGTCGTCCTCCTCGCCGCGTTCGGCGCCGTCTTCGTCGCGGTGTTCCCGCCGACCCTGCTCGTGGCGGACACGTGGATGACGCTCGTCGCCGGCCGTGAGGTCGCGGAGCACGGCCTCCCTTCGCGCGACGAGCTGACCGTGCTCGCCTTCGGCCGGGACTGGACCGATCAGCAGTGGGGCGCGCAGCTCCTCGCGTACCGAGCGCACGAGCTCGGCGGCCACGCGCTCCTCGCGGTGGTCACGGGAGCCTTCGCGGTCGGCGCGTTCGCGATCGCGGCCGTCGGCGCCCGCCGGCTCGGCGCCGGTCCGCGCGCGATCGTGCTCGTCTTCTTCCCCGTGCTCGTCGCGGCGCCGTGGGCGTGGACGATGCGCGCGCAGGTCTTCGCACTCCCGCTCTTCACCGGTCTCGTCTGGCTCCTCGCCTCCGAGTCGCGGCACCCGTCCCGCCGCGCGTACCTCGCCTTCCCGATCCTCGTCGTCTGGGCCAACATCCACGGGACCGTCGCCCTCGCCGCGCTCATGACGATGCTCCTCGGCGCCATCGAGCTCGTCACGAGCCGCGGTCGCTCGGGCTGGCGGAGCCCCCGGGGTTCGCGCGGCCGGAATTCGCGCATGCGGATTCCGGCTTTGCGCAGCATCGCCCTCGTCGTGCTCCCGCCGCTCGCAGTGCTCGCGACGCCGTACGGGCCGCTCGAGACCGCGCGGTACTACCGCCTTCTGCTCGTCGACCCGCCGTTCCCGCGCGAGCTCGTGACCGAGTGGCGAGCGAGCGACCCGGGCACGGACACAGTTCTCTTCTATGTGCTCGCCGCGGTGGCCCTCGTCGTCGTCGCGGTCGGACGGCGGCGCCTGACGCTCTTCGACCAGGGTGCGCTCGCCCTGACGTTCGTCGGCGCGCTCACCGCGATCCGCGGCATTCCCTGGTTCGCGCTCGCCTGCCTGGTGCTGCTGCCGGTCGCTCTCGGCCGGAGGCTCGAGGGCGGGGAGCCCGCTCGGCGGCCACGGCGACTCGACGGCATACTCTCGTTCACCGCCGTCGCCGCGCTCGCCGCCGCCGTCGTGATCGCGTTCGCGCGCGACGAGAGCTGGTACGTGAAGAACTGGCCCGAGGACGCCGTCGCCGCGGTCGAGACGGAGGCGCAGAGCTCGGACCGGCGCGTGTTCTCGGCGACGCGGTACGCGGACTGGCTGCTCTGGCGCGTCCCGGAGCTCCGGGGGCGGATCTCCCACGATGTCCGCTTCGAGCTCTTCGACCGGGAGACGTTCGAACGCATCGTCCGCTTCAAGGGCGAGCAGGGCGACGACTGGAAGTCCATCGCCGACGGGTTCGACGTGGTCCTGCTCGAGACCGGGACGCGATCCGACTCGCAGGTGCCCGACTTCCTCATGGAGCCGGGGGCCGCGACGCTCTACCAGGACCGGCGCGTCACGGTGATTCGGCGAGCGCCGTCGTAGCCGCGCGCTTGCGGGACCGCACCTGCTCGCGTCCGGGCGCCGCCGGTGCGACGTACAGCGCAACCGCGACCGTCAGCGCCGCTGCTGCGACGGTCGTCGCCGTCTGGAAGGGCGACCCGTTCGCGATCTCCTCGGCCCTGAACATGAGTAGCGGAACGAACCAGGCGACGCCCAGCTTCGGCTGGGCGACCGCGACCACGACGACGAGCAGCGCGAAGTAGTGCAGCCAGACGATCGGCGAGCAGGCGATGACCGCAGCCATCCCGAGGACGAAGGCGCGGCGCTCGTCGCCACGGCGTGCGACGGCGTAGGACGCCGCGAGCAGCCCGAGCGCGACGGCGAGCCAGAGGCCCTTCGCGAGCACGTCCCCGGCTCCGAGATCGTGCGCGATCGCGTAGAGCGAGTATCCGTACTCGTCCATGCGGGCGCTCAGCCGGCGGAGGAGCTCCTCGTACTCCATCAGGCCGGCGAACCGGATCGCGGCCCATGACACGGCGAGGAGCGACACTGCAGAGACCGCCGACCACGCGAGCACGCGATACGACCTTGTCGCGAGGAGCCACGCGCCGAGAGGCCAGAGAAGGGGCTTCACCGCGATCGAAGCGCCGAGCGCGAGACCTCCCGCGGGCCGGTCGCGGAAGCGCCAGACGAGCGCCGCGCCGAGTCCCATCAGGATCGTGATGTTCTCGACGTGCACCGCGGAGAGGACTCCCGGCCAGAGCAGCGCGATCCCGTAGCAGCGCCAGTCGCGCACCCCGAGCAGGTAGAGGGTCGCGAAGACGGCCGCGACGAGGGCGAGCGCGAACGCGACGACGACCACCGTCTCGGGGAGAAAGGTCAACGGGACGAGCACCTGGGCGACGACGGGCGGATAGACGTACGCCGTGCCCCGGATGAGCGAGGCGTCGCCCTCCTCCGGGTACGGGCTCTCACCGTGCAGCACCGCGTCCGCGGCCGGCAGGAAGGCCTCACGGAGGGGCCAGCCGGCGTTCCCCGCCGCGAGGTCCACCACGACGTAGCCGACCGCGAAGAGCGGGATCACGGCGAACAGGGCGATCGAGCCGACGACGACGAGCGGGCGCCCGAAGCGCGTGCGCATCACGACTGCTCCAGGCCGACGGCTCCGGAGGCCGGCCGTGGACGGAGCGAGCCTGCTGCCGGGAGCGCCGGCCGCCGCTCGCGCAGCACCACGAGGGCGACGACGAGCACGGCCACCGCCAAGGTCACACCGGTCTGCCACGGCGCGCCGTTGCCCGTGCCCGGCGAGACGAGCCAGAGCGCCGCCGGGAAGAACCAGACTGCCGAGAGCCGCGGCCTGAGCAGCGCGACGGGCGCGAGCAGGAGCGCGAACGAGTGCAGCCAGATGATCGGCGAGGCCACGACCAGCGCGGCGGACGCGCACGCGAACGAACGGGCCTCGTCCCCCCGGCGCGCGTACGCGACGACCCCGGCGAGCACAAGCAAGAGGCAGGCGAGGGCGGCGAGCACACCCAGCTCGTCGGCCAGCCCCGCGTCGGCCATGAGCGCCTGAAAGGTGTATCCGCGACCGGTCTGCTCGCCCTGCAGGCGATCGAGGCTCTCGGGATACCCGACCAGGCCGGAGAACCCGAGCGTCGCCCACAACCCGAAGGTCACGCCGAACGCCACCACCACGACCCCGACCGCAGCTCGCAGGCGTCGCGACGCCAAGAGCCAGAACGCGAGCGGCCAGGCGATGAGCTTCACGGCGACGGCGAAGCCGCCCGCCACTCCCGCCACCGCAGCGCGGTCGCGCCAGCGCCAGCAGACGCTCGCGGCGAGCAACAGGGGCAGCGTCACGTTGACCGTCTGCACGGCGTTGAAGACGGAGATCCAGAGGAAGGCCGCGACGTAGCAGCGCCAGTCGCGGACTCCGAGGAGCCAGAGCGAGGCCGGGACGCACGCGGCCACCGCCACGGTCACGAGGATCTCGGTCGCGGGCGCGAGCACGAACGGGACCGACAGGAACGCGACGAGCGGCGGGTAGCCGAGCTCGGGATAGGGCGAGCGGCCGTCGAGGATGGCCTCCGCCGCCGGGAGGAACGCCTGCTTGAAGTCGTAGGCGAGGATGTCGTCTTGAGCTGCCCAGACGAACTTCTGCAGAGGAACGAGCAGCAGGGCGACGAGCGCGACGTTGGAGAGCACGGCCGCCAGGCGCCGGACGTCGAGTCGGCGGTCTGCGATGAAAGGCATCAGCAACTCACTGTGGCATGGCCGCGGCCGTTCCGTCACTAGACGGAGGTCGAAGCGTGCCGTGGGCGCCAGACGGCACCGTTATGCCTTCCGTCCGATGCATCACCCACCCTGGGGCAGCATGGTCTGGTCCCCAACCGATCTCTCGGCCAGTTGCAGAGGGGGACGGGTCAGCCGACCCTGAGAAGGCCCGATGAACTCCAGGGTGAACAACAGTCCAGAGGCGTCGCACGACGCCATGTACCCGAGAGGGAGGTCCCTCGGAAATGAGTGACATTCTGCTTCGCGCCCAGGTGCGCGTTCAGACGGCTCTGTATTCCCTTCGCCACCGGCAGGAGGGGCAGGGCCTCGTCGAGTACGGCCTGATCATCGCTTCGATCGCGATTCTCCTGATCGTCGCAATGCTCTTCCTGGCCGGGAAGATCGACGACCTGTTCAGCGAGACCGGCTCGAGCGTCGAGAGCCCGGGCCCGCTGCCGTAGTAAGCGCGGCCGGGCTCCCAGAGCCCGGCCCGTTCTGCCACACCGGCAGTGAAAAGCGCCGGCCCGGTCCCCCCTCGACCGGGCCGGCGCTTTTCATTTTCCCGCTTTCAGCGGACGGGCCCCCTGTACCAGTCCGCACGTACGGCTAGTGGCAACTGTCCGAACGGTCAGTTGCGCATCAGGGCCACCACGAGCAGGCTGAGTGGCGTCCAGATGGACACAAAGCCAAACAAGCGGCGCCGCGGGCGCCTCGGACTCAGGGAGGTCCCTCGGCAATGAGTGACATTCTGCTTCGCGCGCAGGTGCGCGTTCAGACCGCTCTGTATTCCCTTCGCCACCGGCAGGAGGGACAGGGTCTGGTCGAGTATGGGCTGATCATCGCTTCGATCGCAATCCTGCTGATCGTCGCGATGCTCTTCCTGGCGGGGAAGATCGACGACCTGTTCAGCGAGACCGGCTCCAGCGTCGAGAGCCCGGGCCCGCTGCCGTAGGAACCGCGGCCGGCCGCTTGTGACGGCTCGGCCGTAACAAGACCCGGCAACGGGAGTGCGCCGGCCCGGTTACCCCCTCGACCGGGCCGGCGCACGTGTTTCTAGGGTTTCACCCTTTCGGAATTCCGACCTGGGGGGCACAATGAGAGGGAGCATGAGTCCGAGTCGGGGATCGGGCGGAAATCGGGGACTCACGTTCGAGCGAGCATGCGCCGATAAGACCCGCATGCGCTCGTCGTGGGCACCGGGGACCGCGCCAGTTGACGCAGTTGCGGGCAATGGTGCACGCCCGCGCGAGAGCGGCCAGGCACTGATCGAGTTCGCGCTGATCGCTCCGCTGTTCCTGCTCCTGGTCGTGGGAATCATCCAGTTCGGCATCGGCCTCAACTACTGGCTCGACCTCAACCGGATCGCGAACCAGGGAGCGCGCTGGGGAGTCGTCGACAAGTATCCGAACTGCAGCGGTACCGTCGGCTCCCCGGGTTGCACGGCGCCGAACACGCTAAAGGCGCACCTCGAGAGCGAGCCCGTGTCAGGCGGCCTCCAGCCGACCGCCACGATCTGCTTCGAGCCGGGGACGCTCCAGGGTCAGGTCGGGCAGCCGCTCACCGTTCGCGTGGAGAGCGACTTCACGTTCCTTCCGATCATGAACCTCGGGACGATCAGGCTCCGCGGGAAAGCGACCATGCGAATCGAGCAGCCTCCAGCCGTCCTTCAGTCGCAGGGAGTTGTCGCGTGCACTCCCTAGTCAACAGGCACGAGGATCCTTCCGCACGTTGCGACTTTCACCCGACGCGCCGGGAGTGCGCCAACCGGGACTCATGTAATTGTGGGGACGTGCCGAAGTAAGCCCCTGTAAGAGCCGCCGAGAGAGGAAGTCATGTCGAACACGTTCTCCACGAAGGTCTCCGGAAGGGTCTCGTCCCGCGGGTGGGCGATCGCGCTCGGGCTGGGCGCCATCGTGCTCGCGACGATCCTCTTGATCGTCTACCTCGACCGCTACCGCGCCCGCGTGGGCGGCGCTTCGGCGCCGACGCCCGTGCTCGTCGCCAACCGGACGATCGAGGCCGGGACGCCGGGTACGATCGTCGCGGACCAGAAGATGTACACGGCGACGACGCTGCCGAAGAAGGAGGTTCTCGAGGGGGCAATCGCGGATCCGACGTTCCTGACGGGACGCGCGGCCGCCGTCGAGGTCCTCCCGGGCAAGCAGCTCACCGCCCTGGACTTCGCCGCGAGCACGACCACGACCATCGACTCCCAGATCACGGAGTTCGAGCGCGGCATCTCCGTCAACCTCGACAGCGTCCACGGGAGCCTGTCGCAGCTCAAGGCGGGCGACGACATCGACATCTACGTCGGCGTGACGGAGAAGAAGGGCGGCCTCGAGACGCCCGTGATCAAGCTCTTCCGCCCGAACATCCGCGTGCTCGCCGTACCGACCGTCGAGGGCGGGAACCTCGTCCTCCGGCTGCACACGAGAGACGCCGCGAAGTTCGCCTTCGCGAACGACCACACCAGGCTCTGGTTCGTCCTCCGTCCGGCAGCGGGCGCCAAGCCCACGCCGAACACGACGGCCAGCGCGGACAACCTCACCGAGGGCCTGCCGCGCCTCAGAGGACGCTAGGGACGCGAACCGTGCCGAGCCGCCCAGTCAAAGCCCTCCTCGCCATCGAGCCCGGCGTCGACGCCGAGCAGGTGCAGGAGTCCCTGCCGGACGATCCGGACTTCGACATCGTCTCGGTCGCCACGACCGCCGACGACACGATCCGCTCGCTGTCGGACACTCCGGTCGACGTCCTGCTCGTGGCCTGCGCCGGGTACTCGGACCGCGCCCTCCTGCTGCTGGAGGCGGTCGCGAAGCACAACCCGGACCTCCACGTGATGGTGCTCGGGCACGGGTCGCCGAACGGCTTCCTGCGGAGGGCGTTCGAGGCAGGGGCGGACGACATCGTCATGCTCCCCGCGACCCGCGACCAGGTCCGCTTCGAGATCCAGAAGCTGATTGCGCGGAAGCAGGGCGCGGACGCGCCGGTCTCGGCGGAGACGTCGCGGCTCGTGTGCGTCCTCGGGCCCAAGGGCGGCACGGGCAAGACGCTCACGGCGACGAACCTCGCCGTGTCGCTCGCGCAGCGTGGCGAGCGGGTCGCGCTCGTCGACCTCGACCTCCAGTTCGGGGACGTCGCGCTGTGCCTCGGGCTGCCGCCAGAGCGAACCGTGTACGACCTCGCCCAGTCCCCGGGCGCGCTCGACTACGACAAGCTGGACGCCTTCCTCGCGACGCACACCTCGGGGGTCCGCACGCTCATCGCCCCGCGCCGGCCCGACCAGGCCAGCGCCGTCGGCGCCGAGCTCCTGCGCGAGGTCTACGCGATTCTCAGGAGCACGTTCGACTGGGTCGTCGTGGACACGCCCCCGGGCTTCACGGCCGAGGTCATCACCTCCATCGACAGCTCCACCGATGTCGTGATGGTGGGGATGCTCGACTCCCTCTCTCTCAAGAACACGAAGCTCGGGCTCGAGACGCTCGAGCTGATGAAGTACGACCCCGACCGCGTGTACCTGCTCCTGAACCGCGCACACAGCCGAGTCGGCATCAGCCAGTCCGATGTCGAGGCGGTGCTCGGACGCGCCCCCGACATCCTGATCCCGTCGGACCGTGAGATTCCGCGGACGGTGAACGAGGGCATCCCGATCGTCATCGCGAGGCCGCAGTCGGAGCCTGCCGAGGCGTACGGGCAGCTCGCCGAGCTCCTCTCGGAGACCGTGTCCGGCTCCGA
>Ga0299906_10003723_pt1 | contig 12557 bp, 10 predicted proteins | sample RVTome_14_FD_200259 | JGI IMG/M metagenome (GOLD analysis project Ga0299906, IMG submission 200259) | Soil microbial communities from uranium-contaminated site in the Upper Colorado River Basin, Wyoming, United States - RVT145D125 (version 2) ...
TCGTACGTCACCGGCTGCAGCGCCCCGGTGTAGAACGTGCTCGCCACCCCGTAGCCGCCGTAGCCGCCGCCGTCGAGCAGCGTCTGGACGTGCATGCCGGTCAGCCTGCCGTCCTTCGTCACGCCGGTGCGCATCTTCATCAGCACCGGGTGCCGGCCGCGATGCATGTAGAACACCTCTTCGCGCGTCAGGCAGATCTTGACCGGCCGGCCCAGCCGCAGCGCCGCCCTGGACACCACGATCTCGTGGTTGTGCAGGTCGCACTTGCCGCCGAAGCCGCCGCCGTTCGGGCAGGCGATGACGCGGATGTGCGCCGCGGGCATCTGCAGCGCCCGCGCGAGCGCCCGGTGGATGTAGTGCGGCACCTGAGTGCTCGACCACAGCGTGAGCTTGCCCTCGCCATCGACCGCCGCCACCGAAGCGTGCTGCTCGATCGGCAGATGGGTGTTGCCCTCGTAGAAGAACACATCCTCGAAGACGTGGTCGGAGCCTGCGAACGCCGCCTCGACGTCGCCGAACTCGAACGCCTGCAGGCGATGGATGTTGCCCTGCTCGCCGTAGTCGTGGATGCGCGGCTCGGGGCGCGCGAGCGCCTCCTCCGCGGTCGCGATCGTCGCGAGCGCCCGGTACTTCACGTCGATCAGGTCGAGCGCCGCGTTCGCCGTCTGCTCGTCCCTGGCGATCACCGCGGCGACCGGATCGCCGACGTAGCGCACGCGCTCGGGCGCGAGCGGGTACTCGTCCTGGGTGACCGGCAGGATGCCGAAGGTGATCGGGAAGTCCTTGCCGGTCAGGACGAGGTGCACGCCTGGATGGGCCTGCGCCCGCGACGCGTCGATGGACTCGATCACCGCGTGCGGGTGCGGCGAGCGCAGGAGCTTCGCGTGCAGCATGCGCGGGAGCATGATGTCGTCGGCGAACCGCGTCTGGCCGACGACCTTCGCCCGGCCGTCCACGCGCCGGCGCGGGCGGCCGATGACGTCGAAGCGTCGCTTTGGGCTAGCGGCCATAGAACGCCTCGACGTTGTCGCAGAAGAGCCCCTGCTTCGCCTCGTCCGAGAGGTCGTTCCGCTCGAGCATCTCCTCCATCTCGTGCATGGCGCGCTCCAGGTTGCTCTCGTGCGGGAAGTCCGAGGAGAACATCAGGGTCTTGTGGCCGATGCGGTCGACGAGATTGCGCAGGCTGGGCTCGCCGCCCTCGCAGCTGAAGTAGAGCCGCCCGGAGGCGAAGATCTCGCTCGGTCGCGTCTGGCACGCCGCGGGGTACTCGCGACGGCCGTTCGCGGCCGACACCTCGAACGCGCGGTCGAGGCGGTCCATCATGTAGGGCACCCAGCCGGTGCCGGCCTCGAGGAACCCGGCCCGCAGCTTCGGGAAGCGGTCGAACACCCCTTCCATGACGAAGCTCGTGATCTGGATCATCTGCGAGAACGGATGCTCCAGCGCCTGGGTCATGGCGAAGTGGGTGAAGAAGTTGAAGCCGAGGTTCATCGACGGCGCGCCGTGCGTCGCGACCGGGACGTTCAGCCGCTCGGCCTCCGCGTACACCGGCCAGAAGTCGGGATGACCGAGCCCCTTGCGGATGCCGATGTCGGCGCCGTTCGCGGGCAGCACCGCGCCGACCATGCCGAGCTCGGTCACTGCGCGGCGCAGCTCGGCCACCGCCTCGGGAACGTCCTGCAGGGGCACGAGGGCCATGCCGCGCAGCCGCTTGCTCTTGCGGTAGTAGCGATCGGTGAACCAGTCGTTGTAGGCGCGGGCGAGCGCCCTCGCCCACACCGGGTCCTGGATCATCGCGAACGCGAGGCCGGCGGTCGGATAGAGCACCGTGGACTCGATACCGGCCTTGTCCAGCACGTCGATCCAGGTCTGGGCCGTGATGTCGTAGGACTGGTAGACCCCCAGCCGCGCGAGGATCGCGCCGCGGTTGTAGCCGTCGAGCGCCGGGAAGAACGGGTAGCCGAGCAGCGTCGTGTTGCCGGCATACGGCGGCTCGAGGTACTCGAAGATCTCCTTGTCGCGCTCGATGATGTGGCCGTCGCCATCCAGGATCCGCTTGAGCTTCATGGGTGCTCCTTGCGTGCGCTGCTTTCGGGCGCAGTGCGCCTGCGGTACCAGTCTACGAGGTCGCGGATCGCGTCGGGCATCCGGTACTCGGGGACGAACCCGAGCACGTCCTTCGCGAGGCTCAGGTCCGATGCGCGAACCATGTTTGGCATCGACGGCGCGCTCGCCGTCGGCGTCCCGATTCGAACCCGGGCGCCCGGGATCGCCGCCTTGAGCGCGGCCGCAAGCTCGTCGGGGCCGCAGACGTAGCCCATCGTGATGTTGAACACGCGGCTCGCGAGCGACGCCGCGCGGAGCGCGAGGACGGTGCCGCGTGCTGCGTCCTTCGAATACACCCACTCGAGCCCCGCCGCCGGCACGATCGCTTCCTCGCCGCGTAGCGCGCACTCGACGGCTTCGCGCAGGGCGTTGCTCGGCCCGCCGCCGCCCGCGCCGCGCCAGGGGCCGGCGACCGCGCCGTAGCGGACCGCCGCGAAGTCCACGCCGCACCACTGCGCGTAGTTGAGCCCGAGGTTCTCGATCGCCTGCTTGGTGGTCGCGTAGAAGGTCGTCGGGCGCATGAACGCCTCTTCGCGGGCCGGGTCGCCATTGCCTTCGCCGCCGGCGAGGAAGTGGTTGAGGACGTTCGAGCTCGCCACGACTACGCGCCTGACGCCGTGCGCGCGCGCGGCCTCGAGCACGTTCACCGTCCCCATGACGTTCAGCTCGATTGCACTGCGCGGATCGCGCTGCGCGCCGAGCGTCAGCAACGGGTTCGCGGCGGTGTGGACGACGTCCGTGATCCGGTGCTCGCGGATCGCCTCCGCGAGCGTCGGCGGGCGCAGCACGTCGCCTTCGAGGATGCGCACCTGCGAGAGCTCGACGATGTCGGCCAGGGCCTGCGGCTGCGCGGCGCGATCCATGATGACCGGACGCTCGCCCGCCTCGACGAGCAGGCGCGCGATCTGCGAGCCGACCAGTCCTCCGCCGATGATCAGAACCGCCATGTTTCGCTTCAGCGGGCTTCGGCCATCTGCCGTGCCGCTTCCTCGACCGCTTCGAAGATCTGCTGGTACCCGGTGCAGCGGCAGAGATTCCCGGCGAGCGCCTCCTTGATCCGATCGCGGCTCGGAGTCGGCTCTTTTTCGAGCAGCGCCTTCGCGGTCATGAGGATTCCCGGGGTGCAATACCCGCACTGCGCGGCGCCGAGATCGGCGAACGCCGCCTGCAGCGGGTGGAGCTCGGGTCCGCGCGCGAGGCCTTCGACGGTCTCGACCGCGCGGCCGTCGCACTCGAGCCCGAGCACGAGACAGGAGAGCTGCGGCTCGCCGTCCACCAGCACCGCACAGGCGCCGCACTCGCCGAGCTCGCAGCCGTGCTTCGTGCCGGTGAGGCCGAGGTCCTCGCGCAGCACTTCGAGCAGCGTCTTGTACGGCGCGAACGAGACCGGCGTGTCCTCGCCGTTCAGCCGCATTCGCAGGTGGACCTGATCGGGCACGGCGCTCATGTACCACCTTTGGAAGAAGGCGCGGGGGCGAGGCCCCGCGCGAGGTAATCGGCCAGGGCAACCGCGACTTCGCCAGCCGGCTGCGGGCCGTCGGGCCGGAACCAGCGCGCCGTCCAGTTCATTGCGCCGAGGATGGCGCGCGTGACCAGGGCGGGGTCGCACGGGGCGAACGCGCCACGCTCGACGCCTTCGGCAACGAGGGCGCGGATCGCCCGCTCGTAGGCGTCGCGCTTGACCACGATCTGGCGGCGAAGTTCGTCGGGCAGCGCCTCGGGCTCGAGGTGGGCCGTGGCGCCTTCGAGCTCGTCCAGCATGCACCGGAGATGCGCCTGCACCACCGCGCGGAGCTGCGCGGGCAGCGGCGCGCCGGATGCGCGCGCTGCTGCGGCCGCGGCGAGCAGCTGCTCGAGGGTGCGGTCCTGGCAGAAGTAGAGGATCTCGTCCTTGCCACTGAAGTAGTAGTAGAGATTGCCCGGCGAGAGATCGGCTTCGTCCGCGATCTCGCGCATGCCCGCCGCGGCGAAGCCGCGGCGCCGGAACACCCGGGCGGCGGCGCGCAGGATGTCGAGCCGCCGGGCCTCGCTCCGGCGGCGGAGCCGCCCGACGCCGCTGCGGTTCGAACCGAGATTCAAAACCTGAACCACGGTTCGAAGTCTAGGCCCCGCGCGGCGCGCGCGCAATCCGCGCGCCGCACCCGCGCGCGCTATGGATGTTGCGGTGCGTGATCCGCGACATCCTGGGGAAAGACGTCGCGGTAGCTCGCGTAGAGGGTGGCGTAGTACAGCGGAATCGCCCCGACCAGGACCAGGAACACGACTGTCGGCACGACGCCGGGACCCGCCTGCATCCGCTGGAGGTTGAGCAGGAGCGCCGTGGCGGCCGCGGCTGCGCTACCCGCCACGGCTGCGAAGACGAGGAACGCCGCCCAGTTGCGGAGCGCCGCGAAGAAGCTGAAGAAGAGCGCCTTCGCCGCCGACATGGCGTCCCAGGCGACGAGCGGGGGCGCGAACCAGAACGCGAGCTGCACCGGCACCCAGAGCGCGAACGCGGCCACGACCGCCCAGAAGAACGATTGCTCCTCGCCGGCGGCGGGGGCGGCCGGTCTCCCGAACAGCATCCAGCGCGCGAGCGTGCCGTCGTCGATTGGCCAGGTCGCGGCGAAGATCGCGAGCGTCGCTGCCAGGTAGAGGCCGCCGAGGGTCACGAGCGTCGGCAGGTTGCGACGGAATCCCGCGGCGACGAGCTTCGGGTCGAGCCGTCGGCCCTGGTCGAGCTCGCGGCACATCGCGAGGAAGCTCACCGCGATCGCCGGCATCACGAGCGAGCCGGCCGCCAGGCCGACGTAAGGCAGGCGCGCGATCACCCCCATCACGACCCAGTAGGCGATCGAGACCAGGATCCATGCGAACGGCGCCTTGCCGAGAAGGCGCAGGGCCCGCGTCACCCACAGCCAGCCGTGGCGCGCCGGTACGATCAGCATCGCTCGCCGTCGACCCAGGGCGGGTCGTGCTCGTCGCGGATGCGCAGCTCGAGGATGCGGCGGAAGTGCTCCGGATCGTGCGCGTGCACGAGCTCGCCCGGGCGCGGCAGATGGAAGTCGTAGAGCCGCGACAGCCAGAAGCGCAACGACGCCGCGCGCAGCATCACCGGCCACGCACCGCGCTCGACCGCGGTGAACGGGCGCACCGCGCCGTAGGCGCCGAGCAGCGCGGCGGCGCGCGGCCGGTCGATCTCGCCGTCGGCGTGCACGCACCAGTCGTTGAGCGTCACTGCGACGTCGAACAGCCACGCGTCGACGCCCGCAAAGTAGAAGTCGACCACGCCGCCGATGCGGTTCGCCTCGAACAGCACGTTGTCGCGGAAGAGATCGGCGTGGACCGGCCCGCGCGGGAGGCTCTGGAGGCGATGGCGCGACTGGAACGCGAGCTCGGCTTCGAGCAGCCGACGCCGTTGCTCGTCGAGCAAGGGCGCGACCTGCGCCGCCGTCTCGCGCCACCACCTGGGTCCGCGCGGGTTCTCGAGGTCGCCGGCATAGGACTGGCCGGCAAGGTGCATGTTCGCGAGCACCGCGCCGACCTCGGCGCAGTGCGCCGCCGCGGGCTGCGCCACGACGGCCCCGGGCAGGCGCGTGACGAGCGCCGCGGGCTTGCCGTTGAGCTCGGAGAGCAGGCGGTTCGAGCGGTCCGCGAGCGGCGACGGGCACGGGATCCCCTGGCGCGCGAGATGCGCCATGAGGCCGAGGTAGAAGGGCAGGTCCTTCGCCGGCAGCCGCTCGAACAGCGTCAGGACGTACCGGCCGTGGGTGGTGGTGACGAAATAGTTGGTGTTCTCGATCCCGGCGGCGATGCCCTTGAGCTCAACGAGCGTGCCGACCGGGTACGCCTTCAGCCAGCCGCCGAGCTCGCTTTCGGTGACCTTGGTGTAGACCGACATTCGTCACGGTCGTAGGTCGCGCCGCTTACCACTGCAGGATGGTCCACATCGGGGCGCGCGTGCCGAAGTCCCCGGTGACCGTGCCAGCGCCACCCGGCGAGCCGGGCGTCGCTTCGACGAGGTGGTATTCCCAGCCGTTCGGGTCGGTGACGCGGATGACCTTCGTCCCGTCCGGCATGGTGAATTCCTCGACCTTCGAGCCGGGCGCGGTGATCGTCGGACCCGGTGCGGTGGGCTCGGCCTCGAGGCCCACCTGCGGTGGCGGCTCGGGGACCGGTTCGAGCGTCGGCGGCGGCGGCACCTGCTGCGCGGCTGCGGGAATCCACGTGAACACCATCAGCGCAATGAGTGAGCGACGCATTCGTGGAATGCCGAGCAGGTCCGTCCGAGTGTAACAGATTCGACTCGCGCGCCCGCCCGGCTCAGAGGTTCAGGAACGTCTCGCGCTCGGCGGGCGAGGGCACGAACGCGCGGTTCTCGTAGTGCCGGAAGATCGTCTCGACGACCTCGGCCGGCTCGTTGTGGACCTGGACGAGGTCCAGGTCCTCGGGATCGATCATGCCCTCGCTGACAAGCCGGTCGCGGAACCAGTCGAGCAGCCCGCGCCAGAACGGCTCCCACACCAGGATGATCGGCATCTTGCGGGTCTTGCCGGTCTGGACCAGCGTCAGCGCCTCGAACAGCTCGTCGAGCGTGCCGAAGCCGCCGGGCATCACGACGTAGGCGGTGGCGAAGCGGACGAAGGTCACCTTGCGCGCGAAGAAGTGGCGGAACGACAGGCTGATGTCCTGGTAGGTGTTGCCGTACTGCTCGCGCGGCAGCTCGATGTTCAGGCCGACCGCCGGCGACTTGCCGAAGTACGCGCCGCGGTTCACCGCCTCCATGATGCCGGCGCCGCCGCCCGAGATGACCGTGAAGCCGGCGTCGGAGAGCAGCCGCGCGATGCGCTCGGCGAGCGCGAAGTAGGGGTGGTCGGCGGGGGTGCGCGCGCTGCCGAAGATCGATACCGCCGGCCGCACCTGGTCGAGCCGCTCGGTCGCCTCGACGAACTCTGACATAATCGCGAACAGCTGCCACGCCTCGCGCGCGGTGTAGGCGCGCGAGTCCATGCCCGCGGCGACCAGCCTGGGCAGCTTGTCGGGGCGGTTGCCCTTCTTCACTCGGTCTTCCATCGCTCTCGTGTCAAGGCTGTTGGTCCTCGTCGACGGCTCGTCCTACCTGTACCGCGCGTTTCACGCGCTGCCGGACCTGCGCAACGCCGCGGGCGAGCCGACCGGCGCCATCTACGGCGTGCTGAACATGCTACGGCGGCTGGTGGGCGACTACAAGGCAGATTTCCTCGGCTGCGTGTTCGACGCCAAGGGCAAGACCTTCCGCGACGAGGTCTATCCCGAGTACAAGGCGACCCGCGCGCCGATGCCCGACGATCTCGCCGTCCAGATCGAGCCGCTGCTCGAGGCGATCGGGGCGATGGGCTGGCCGCTCCTGGTGGTCGACGGCGTCGAGGCCGACGACGTGATCGGCGCGCTCGCGCGCGAGGCCGCAGGCCAGGGCATCCGCACCGTCGTCTCGACCGGCGACAAGGACCTCGCGCAGCTCGTCGACCCGAGCGTGACGCTCATCAACACCATGTCGAACGAGACGCTCGACGTCGCGGGCGTGCAGGCCAAGTTCGGAGTCGCCCCGGAACGGATCGTCGACTATCTCGCGCTGGTCGGCGACGCGGTGGACAACGTTCCCGGGGTCGAGAAGGTCGGCCCGAAGACCGCGGCGAAGTGGCTCGCACAGTACGGCTCGCTCGAAGGGGTGCTCGCGCACGCGGACGAGATCCCGGGCGTCGTCGGGGAGAATCTGCGGAAGGTCCGCGACTGGCTGCCGAAGGCGCGGGAGCTCGTCACGGTGAAGACCGATATCGCCCTGCCGTTCAAGGTTGCCGACCTCGCACCGCGCGAGCGGGACCGCGAGAAGCTCCGGACGCTCTTCCAGCGCTTCGGCTTCAAGAGTTGGCTTCGGGAGGTGGAGGGGTCCGGAGATCCCGCGCCTGCGCCTGCGCCTGCGCCCGCGCCGATCGTCGCTCCCGCGGACGTCCCGCGTCGCTACGAGGCCCTGTTCACCGAGCCAGACGTCGCGCGGTGGCTCACGCGGCTCGAGCGCGCGGAGCTGGCGTCGGTCGACACCGAGACCACGTCGCTCGATCCGTTCGCCGCCGAGCTCGTCGGCGTCTCGTTCTCGGTCGCGCCGGGCGAGGCGGCCTATGTCCCGATCGCCCATCGCTACACCGGGGCGCCCGAGCAGCTCGGTGTCGAGCGCGCGCTCGCGCTCCTCAAGCCCTGGCTCGAGGACGGATCGAGGCGCAAGGTCGGCCAGAACCTCAAGTACGACCAGCACGTGCTCGCGAACCACGGGGTGCGGCTCGCCGGCGTGGCGCACGACACGCTGCTCCAGTCCTACGTGCTGGAGAGCAACGCCCGCCACGACATGGACGCGCTCGCCGAGCGCCACCTGGCCTTGCGGACCATCACCTACGACGAGGTCACCGGCAAGGGGGCGGGCCGCATCGGCTTCGAGGAGGTCGACGTCCAGCGCGCCACCGACTACTCGGCGGAAGATGCCGACGTCACGCTGCGCCTGCATCAAGTCCTTTACCCCAGGGTGGCCGCGGACGAGAAGCTCGCGTACGTCTACGGGTCGATCGAGATGCCGGTGCGGGAGATCCTCTTCCGGGTGGAACGGAACGGGGTGCTCATCGACGCGGCGCGGCTCGAGGCGCACGGGCGTGAACTCGGCGTGAAGATGTTCGAGCTCGAGGAGCGGGCTTACCGCGAGGCCGGCCAGCCGTTCAACCTCAACTCGCCGAAGCAGATCGGCGAGATCTTCTTCGACCGGCTCAAGCTCCCGGTGGTGAAGAAGACCCCGAGCGGTGTACCCTCCACCGACGAGGACGTGCTCGAGCGGCTCGCGCTCGACTACCCGCTGCCGAAGACGCTCCTCGAGTACCGCGCGCTGTCGAAGCTCAAGTCGACCTACACCGACAAGCTGCCGCGGATGGTCAACCCGAAGACCGGCCGCGTGCACACCAACTACGGCCAGACGACCGCGGTCACCGGCCGGCTGGCGTCGAACGACCCGAACCTGCAGAACATTCCGGTGCGCACGCCCGAGGGGCGGCGGATCCGGGAGGCGTTCGTCGCGCCGCCGGGGCACCAGATCGTCTCGGCGGACTACTCGCAGATCGAGCTGCGGATCATGGCGCACATCTCGGAGGACCAGGGCCTGCTGGAGGCGTTTGCGCGCGGCGAGGACATTCACCGCGCCACCGCGGCGGAGATCTTCGGCCGTGATCCGCGCGAGGTGAGCTCGGAGGAGCGGCGTTACGCGAAGGTCATCAACTTCGGGTTGATCTACGGGATGTCGGCGTTCGGCCTCGCGCAGCAACTCGGGCTGGAGCGCGCGACGGCGCAGGCCTACATCGACAGCTACTTCGCGCGCTATCCGGGGGTGGCGAAGTACATGGAATCGACGCGCCAGTCGGCTCGCGAGCAGGGCTACGTCGAGACGGTGTTCGGGCGGCGGCTGTGGCTGCCCGAGATCCGCAGCTCGAGCCCGGCGCGGCGGGCGGGGGCCGAGCGGGCGGCGATCAATGCGCCGATGCAGGGCACGGCTGCGGACCTGATCAAGCTCGCGATGATCGCGGTGCAGGGGTGGATCGACGCCGGCGGGCTCGGGATGAAGCTCATCATGCAGGTCCACGACGAGCTGGTGCTCGAGGTGCCGGAAGCGGAGCTCGCGCACGCGCGGGAAGAGCTACCGCGGCTGATGACCGGGGTCGCGAGCCTGCGGGTGCCGCTGGTCGTCGACATCGGGGTCGGGGCGAACTGGGACGAGGCGCACTGATCTGTCCCCCGAACGGGCAGCGTGGCGCGCGGGGAAAGTACTAGACTTGCTTTCCTCGCGCGCGAGGAGGCCTGCCATGCCCCACCGGTTCGTCCGCAGCATCATCGAGCATCAGAATCTGCTGACCGCGTCTCCCGAGACGACCGTGAGCGAGGCTGCCGGATTGATGAAGCGGAGCCAGGTCGGCGCCATCATCGTGGTCGAGCGGGGACGCCTCGCGGGCATCTTCACCGAGCGCGATGCGCTCTTTCGCGTGATAGCGGAGGGACGCGATCCGCAGGCCACCCGGCTTGCCGACGTGATGACTCGCGATCCGCAGACGATAGCTCCCGACAAGCCGCTCGGCCATGCGCTGCACATGATGTACGAGGGCCGCTTCCGGCACGTGCCGGTGGTCGAGAACGGGAAACCGCTCGGGATCGTCTCGGCGCGCGATGCGCTTGGCCCGGAGCTCCTGGAGTTCGAGGCGGAGCTCGTCAAGCGCGAGCACATCCGGGAGATTCTCTAGGCCGCTGTCAGCTCGTCGCCCGCTACCTCTTGCGAGCCACAGGGGAAGCCCGCAACACTTCAAGGCATGAAGTGCGAGTGGGTTGGTAGCTCTACCCAAGGTCAGCTAGCGGCCAGTTGCAGACCGTCAGGGTCGCCGTCCAATTTCCCCGGAACCGGACACTCATCTCGGGTCTGCTCCGCTGAGAAGCGCGGACGCCATGAAGTGGCCGCGCCCGCCCGGACGTGCGGTGGCGCATTCGGGAAGTAGGCACCTGGAGATGATTCGCCTACATACACCCTGTGATCCGATCATTGATATGGTGCAAAGGTAGCCACGGATCGGGCAAGCTTGCGTCGCTGATAAAGTGCTAGGCCAAGCGCACGGAATAAGTCATCACACACGAAGGGAACAGCCGTCATGAAACGAAAGACACTGCTTGCCATCCTCAGCCTCGCGCTAGGTGCGGCATTCGCGCTACCGGCAGGGGCGCAGGAAGTCCTGCCCAGACCCGAACAACCTTTCGGCGGCAAGATCGGCCGCACGACCAAGGAGTCCGTCAAAGACTTCCCCAAGATGGTCGAAGCGCCCAAGGGAGCGCCGAATATCCTCGTCATACTCACCGATGACGTCGGCTTCGGCGCCTCTTCTACCTTCGGCGGGCCGATCCCGACACCGACGATGGACCGGCTGGCGAAAGACGGCCTTCGCTACAACAATTTCCACACCACGGCGCTTTGCTCGCCCACGCGCGCCGCACTGCTCAGCGGACGCAACCATCACAGCGCCAACACCGGCGTCATCATGGAACTAGCCACCGGCTTCCCCGGCTACAACTCGCTAATGTCGAAGAGCAACGGGACCTTCGCCGAAATCCTGAAGCAGAACGGCTACAACACGTCCTGGTATGGCAAGAACCACAATGTCCCCGACTGGCAGAGCAGCCAGGCCGGGCCGTTCGACCTGTGGCCGACCGGGCTGGGCTTTGAATACTTCTACGGTTTCATCGGGGGCGACACGAGCCAGTGGAACCCGGCTCTCTTCGAGGGCACAAAGCCCATCGAGCCGCCGCACGACGCGAAGAACTATTTCTTCGACAAGGACATGGCCGACCACACCATCGACTGGATCCGGATGCAGCACGCGACCGCACCGAACAAGCCTTTCCTTGCCTACTACGCGCCGGGCACGGCCCACGCGCCGCATCACGCGCCGAAGGATTGGATTGCGAAGTTCAAGGGCAAGTTCGATCAGGGGTGGGACAAGGTGCGCGAGGAGACTTTCGCGCGGCAGAAGACGGCAGGCGTCATCCCCCTGGACGCGAAGTTGACCGAGCGACCCGCAAGCATTCCCGCCTGGGACAGCTTGAACGCCGACCAGAAGAAGGTCTTCGCCCGCATGATGGAAGTCTATGCCGCGGCGCTCGCGCACTGCGATTACCAGATGAGCCGCATCCTCGATGCCATCGAAGCGCAGGGCCAACTGGACAACACGCTGGTCATTTACATCCAGGGCGACAACGGCGCGAGCGGCGAAGGCGGCATGCAGGGCTTGCTCAACGAGATGACGGTGTTCAACGCCATTCCCGAAGACATGAAGGAAGTCATTCGTCGCATGGACGAACTCGGTGGGCCGAAGACCTTCAATCATTACCCGGTCGGCTGGGGGCACGCCATGGACACGCCGTTCCAGTGGACGAAGCAGATCGCCTCGCACTTCGGCGGCACGCGCAACGGCATGGTCATCTCCTGGCCGGCGCGCATCAAAGACAAGGGCGGCCTCCGCACGCAGTTCTCCTCGGTCATCGACATCATGCCGACCCTTCTCGAGGCCGCCGGCGTGCCCGCGCCCACGAACATCAATGGCGTCGCGCAGAAGCCCATCGAGGGCACGAGCCTGGTCTATTCGTTCGATGATGCAAAAGCGCCGTCGAGGCATACGACGCAGTATTTCGAGATGTTCGGCAACCGCGCCATCTACCATGACGGCTGGGTGGCCGCCACGACGCCGGGGGTTGCTCCGTGGGACTCGTCGGCGGAAACGGAAGGCCGACTGCCTGCCGTCCTCGAATACAAGTGGGAACTCTACAACGTCAGCAAAGATTTCAGTCAGGCCGTCAACCTCGTTGCAAAGGAACCGGCCAAGCTCAAGGAACTGCAGGATCTCTTCTGGACCGAGGCGGCAAAATAC